>ERZ1023508.9-NODE-9-length-163392-cov-6.558190_pt1 | contig 163392 bp, 144 predicted proteins | sample MGYA00380548_ERZ1023508 | MGnify/ENA primary metagenome ERZ1023508 (study PRJEB33173, sample SAMEA4830311) | metagenome | study: EMG produced TPA metagenomics assembly of the PRJEB25223 data set...
CGTAGGTACCGCAAAATCTAGCTGAAACGGTGTAAACCTATTTCAGGACTAGACAAAGGCTCAAGCGCTCAGTATGTATGTCCCGGCGTCTTCAGGGCCGAGCGATCATCATTAATCATGTGGCTGCCTTATGCGCCGCTTCGATGCTGAGTCCTGCCACGCACGTTGGCAAATCAGGCTTCAAGCTCGCTGAAGTGGATCAGCGTTATCGTCGGCGTTTCGCGCCTTTTCACGCAGCTGATGTACGCGATCTGAAAATGTGCGTGTAGCGATTGTTACGCAGGCTTAGATGGCTTCCGACGACCGTCGCCAGTAGGCGTCCGGGCAGACTTTATAACAGCGGCGGGAATAGAGCGGACCTGTCATGCAACTGCGTGCCTCACTAATGCTCGCACATACCCGCGATGCGCCATTGGACACGCCAATGGCGCATCCAGCCCTCAGCGTGTGCTTTCTCGAGCTTTAAATGTGGTGCGAGGCTGTCGGACCGTGCTTTTTCGTGCAGGCTTTGCTCCAAAAAGCATCAGGTCAGCAAGCGGGATTCGTCCGGCTACGAGTTTCACGGCGACCGGCAGTGCGAGACCGACCAGTAGGCAGCAGAAGAAGATTACCGAATCGTTTTGGACGCCCAGCTTACCTAGAGCAATTCGGGTGCCCGCCGTACCGAAGACGTGCAGGAGATAAATCTCAAATGAGTACCGGCCGAGCCAGGCTAGCGGAGCGAAGTAGAATCGGCGCACGATGAGAAGATAGATCGCAGCCAATCCCAACGCGGTGCCAATGAGGGCAATCTCGCCTTCGGAGAAGTCTGCATGGTCCCATAGGTAGGACTGATTCATCGCGACGGTGACGATCAATACCGCAAACATGGTGAGCTGTATCGGCATTTGGCTCAGATGCCCGCTAAACCGGTAGACGCTTAACCCCAGCATAAAAAACGGCAGCAGGTGGATGCCGCTTTTGAAGCTGAAAAGGTCCGGAAACGCTTCGTAATTGAGCGAGGCGAGGGTGGCAAGCGCGATGCCGATGAGTGCCTTCGGTAGCGTGTTCAAGCACTCGAATTTATCGAGCAGGGAAATCATTAGGAAGATGCAGAAGATCGCCTGCAGGAACCAGAAATGCGAATAGCCGTAAATATAGATGTTGTACATCTCGGCCCATTCGGATTTTGCGTTAGCGCCGGGAGCGATCATCTGAGAAATGAAGAACAATGTCGACACAACGACCATGGGCAACACGATCCGGCGTAGTTTCCCTTGCTGGAAACGCCAGAGTGCGCTCTGCGGCCCGAGTGGGCGGAGGGCGTAGACGTAGCCTGAAATGGCGGTAAACAACGGCATTCGCACATAGACGAGCGAGTCGTAAAGGTAGCGTAGGAAAGAATCCTCGCTGACCTGCATCCCCGCGGTTGCGGTATCGCCAATTACATGCCCTGCGACCATCAAAAGGAGCGCAAGCCCTCTGATCGTTTCAATCCTGAGGTCTTTTTCAGGGGTATTTCTTTCCATGCATTGTCTCCACACGCCGAAGCGCCGAAGCCAGCAACTAGGGCCCTGGAACACATGATCTGAAGGCCGGCATGCCTTTGCGGCGCAGCAGAAACAGGACGATAGAGGGTGTGGCTTGGTTTAAGTGTGCGGCGCCAGCAGGCGGTGCGGGCCGCGCGAAGTTGAGCCCGGACGGTACCGGTGATAATGCAGGCGTACCACTCGATCGAGCGGAAGCCAAATGCAGCGGATGTTTCCTTACGTTGTCCAGCTTTCACGCAACAATTTGTATCTGGTTCTGTGAATAATGAATGTTCGAGCGATTTAGCTGTCGTTTGTTCCCGCTCTCGCGCAAATGACGTTGCATCCGCTCCTCTGAACGATAGATGGGCTGGTTATAATTTCCACCCAGCGTATTTCATTTTCGTGAGAGGTTAGCGAATGTCTGCCAAAAAAGCCGTTGTTCTACTGTCTGGCGGTTTGGATTCTGCGACGGTATCGGCAATGGTCAAGGCGCAGGGTTATGCGCTTTATACGATGAGTTTCGATTACGGTCAGCGGCATCGCGCCGAGCTGCAGGCGGCTGAGCGGGTTGCTGAACAACTGGGCGTGAAAGAGCACAAGGTGATCGGCCTGGACTTGAACGGGATTGGCGGTTCCGCGTTAACAGACTCCAGCATCGAAGTCCCGGAGGCGGGCGGCAGTGGGATCCCGGTGACCTACGTGCCTGCGCGGAATACTGTCTTCTTGTCGCTTGCATTGGGGTGGGCGGAAGTACTGGGGGCGCATGATCTATTCATCGGGGTAAATGCGGTTGACTACTCCGGTTACCCTGACTGCCGGCCGAAGTTTATCGACGCGTTCGAGAAACTGGCCAACCTTGCGACAAAGGCCGGCGTTGAAGGAAGCCCGATGCGCATCCATTCACCACTTCAGTACATGAGTAAAGCGGACATTGTGCGTGAAGGGACCGCCTTGGGCGTGGATTATGCGCTGACTGTATCGTGCTACCGAGCGGACAACGACGGACGTGCATGTAGTCACTGTGACAGCTGCACCCTTCGCGCAGCCGGCTTTGCAGCCGCGGGCCTCGCTGATCCTACGCGATACGTTTGATTTTTTTTGGCCGACTGTTGATTTCTCCTGAATAATCAGTATCATGCGCTCCGCGTTGGGTCGTTAGCTCAGTCGGTAGAGCAGTTGGCTTTTAACCAATTGGTCGTAGGTTCGAATCCTACACGACCCACCATCTTCAGAGCCCGGCTCGCGAAAGCGAGTCGGGCTTTTTCATGTCCGCGGTTTGCCTGTGGCGAATTGCCGTGTCAGGCGAAGGCGCGCTGATATACTCCGACGCCGTATGGTGCATCGAGCAAGCGAATATGACGCCGATATCCGAACGTTTCCTGGTACAGGCCCATCTGGCGGCCAAAGCGCCCCGCGAGCTTTCCGCGGCGGAGCAGGCTCAGTTCAAGCGGGATATCGCAGCGGAGCTCAAGCGGCAGAATGCGGTGCTCGTGACTCACTACTACTGCGATCCTGTCCTCCAGGCGCTGGCTGAAGAGACGGGCGGGTGCGTGGCGGATTCGCTTGAAATGGCACGTTTTGGGAAACATCACGACGCGCAAACGATCGTGGTCGCCGGCGTTCGCTTCATGGGTGAGACGGCGAAGATCCTGAGCCCGGAAAAGCGGATTCTGATGCCGACGCTGGAGGCCACCTGTTCGCTGGCCCTGGGTTGCCCGGCGGCAGAGTTCTCCGCGTTTTGCGATCAGCATCCTGATCGCACGGTCGTCGTCTATGCCAATACCTCTGCCGCGGTGAAAGCGCGGGCCGATTGGGTCGTTACATCCGGCTGTGCTCTTGAGATCGTCGAAAGCCTGATGGATAACGGCGAAAAGCTAATCTGGGCGCCCGATCAGCATTTGGGCCGATACATTCAGCGTGAAACGGGCGCTGATATGTTGCTCTGGGAGGGCGCTTGTATCGTCCACGAAGAGTTCAAGGCAAAGCAGCTGCAGGATATGAAAGCGCTGTATCCAGACGCGGCTGTCCTCGTGCATCCCGAATCGCCCGAAGCGGTAATTGCCCTGGCGGATGCAGTCGGCTCAACCAGCCAGTTGATCAAGGCTGCGGAGCAAATGCCCAACCGCACATTCATCGTGGCGACCGATCGCGGCATCTTCTACAAAATGCAGCAACGCTGCCCGGATAAGCAGTTCATTGAAGCGCCAACCGCCGGTAGCGGTGCAACATGCCGTAGCTGTGCCCACTGCCCCTGGATGGCCATGAACACGCTGGAACGTCTGCTGGTCGGACTTCGGGAAGGACGTGAAGAAGTGCACGTCGAGTCCACCCTTGTCCCTCGCGCCGTCAAACCCTTGCGCCGAATGCTCGATTTCACGGCCGCCGCCAAGGCGCCCGTGACCGGCAACGCCTGAGCGCATCGCGGGCGGTCTACCCGAGCAAATCCTTCACCATCCGCTGTTCTTCCTTGAGTGCTTCGTACCGTGCATCGATTTTGGCGGCGAGCGGGAAGTTACTGGCTGCGCGACGGCGCGCGAAGTCCAGTTGCTGCAAGGCCTGCTCGTAGTCACCGACCAGCGCAAAATATTCGGCGCGCGCTTCGTGCACGCCAATGATGTTGCCTGCCAGTCCACGCACTTCCGCTACCTGATACCAGACATCCGGATCTTTCGGCCGATCCTTTCTCAGGTCGTCCAGCAATGCCTCAGCTTGCTGGGGTTTGTTGCGCTTGAGCAGTAAGTCAATCCGGGCCTGCTTTGCAGGGTAGCTGCCAGGATAGAGCGACGCGAGTCTATCCACGCGAGTCTGCGCAGCATCAAGGCGGTTTCGCGCTTCGTCCGCTTCGATCTGTGCAAGGTTATAAGCGAGGTTGTCAGGTGCCTTCTTGAGAAGTGGCCCGAGAAGCTCGGTCGCCTCGTCTGGTTTGCCTGTTTTCGTCTGCGATATCGCCAAGCCATAGCGGAGAGCGTCATCGTCAGGTTTTTCGTTGAGCATGGCGCGAAACTGCTGAGAAGCGCTGCCGGGCGTCTGCTCGAAGATCATGCGTGCGCGAGCCCGCATCAATTGGTAGTCCAGTGAATCTTCACGCCCGTCGCCGTGTGAGTGTTCGGCTCGGTTGCTGGTGTCGGCGATGCGTGACTCGGTGATGGGGTGAGTTAGCAGGAATTCAGGCGGTCGGCTGTCATAGCGATATTGCCGCGCCAGGCGCGAGAACATTCTAGGCATCGCCTTGGGGTCGTAACCGGCACGCTCGAGATTAATAAGCCCGATTCGGTCTGCTTCCTGTTCGTTCTGGCGCGAAAAGCGTCGCTGTTCCTGAATGGCGGCGGCCTGAGTCGATGCGATCGCTGCGATACCTGCGTCGCCAGCTCCAGCAGCAGCAGCGACGATGCCAGCCAGCATTGCTGCCATGACAGGCAGTTGCATGCGCTGCTGCGCAGCCATACCGCGCGCAAAGTGGCGCTGAGATAGATGCGCGAGTTCATGCGCCATGACTGACGCGTACTCCGCCTCAGTCTCCGCATAAAGGAATATGCCGCCGTTGACACCGACGATGCCACCCGGAGCGGCGAATGCGTTCAACTGGTCGCTACGCAGCAGGACAAACTCGAATCGGCGATCCTGTACCTGACTGCTTTCCGCGAGCCGATATACGCTGCGCTCGACATAGTCCTTCATCAGCGGATCGGAAAGTTGTGGAACCTGGCCGCGCAGCAGGCTCAGCCACGCACGCCCCAGTTGATATTCCTGGGTCGGCGAAACGGCTGCAGAGCTCGAGTCTCCCAGTGACGGCAGATCATTCGCGGCCAATGGGAGTGGCGTCAATATGCAAGCAAGGGCGAGCAGTGTGGGGCGCAGATACATCGTGCACGGGCTCGTTGTGGATGTATCGCTACTGTAGCAGCGTGCACGGAGATGCCGCCAACATGTTCATGTCGCGGTTTGTGCGCTAGTGAGGGATTGGCAGGTTCGATATCCTGCGCGCTTTGACCGGGAGGATCAGATGACCGCCGCGCCTGATATGCATATTGATGAGGAGCTTGACGCGAGTGGCTTGAGTTGCCCCTTGCCACTGCTCAAGGCAAAGGTCGCGCTCAATGGACTGGCCTCAGGGCAGGTATTGAAGGTGACTGCTACCGATGCGGGGTCTCAGCGCGACTTCAGATCCTTTGCGAGGCTGTCCGGGCATGCCCTGGTGCATGAAGAAGCGGACGCAGGGCAGTTTCGCTATTGGTTGAAAAAAGCTTGAAGGCTATCTGGCGGCAAGTGCCTGCGCCGCTTCGAGTACGGCATCGACGTGCCCCGGGACTTTAACGCCACGCCACTCCTGGCGAACGATACCTTCCCGGTCGATCAGAAACGTGCTGCGATCGACGCCCATGTATTCCTTGCCATATAGCTTCTTCTGCTTGATGACGTCGAACAGCTGACAAAGGTGCTCGTCCTTGTCGCTGATGAGTTCGAACGGAAAACCCTGTTTGGCCTTGAAGTTCTCGTGCGTCCTCAAGCTGTCGCGAGAAATGCCAAAAATGAGTGTATCTACCGCCCGAAACGCTTCGAATTGATCACGAAAGCCCTGGCCCTGCGTCGTGCAGCCCGGTGTGTTGTCTTTCGGGTAGAAGTACACGACGACCTGTTGGCCTTGCAATGCGTCCGGCGTAACCTTCAGGCCGCTGGTGGCTTCGGCGGTGAACGCCGGCAATGGCTGGTCGAGCGATACGGTCATGTGTGGTAGTCCTTACGGGTTCTGTGGGCGCCAGGGTTCGATCAATGCGTCCAGATTCAGCGCATCGGCAAAATCAAGGAACTGATCCCGCAGCCAGCTGATTTGGGTCCCGGCTGGCAAAATGACGGTAATCGTAGCGGTCAGCATGGTGCTGCCTGTGTGTGGCGCCTGATAGGTGTCACAGGTGATGTTTTCGAGATCGATCTTGTGATCGATGAAGAACTGGCAAAGCTCGTTGAGGATGTCCGGCCGATAGACCGCGTTCACGTACGCCACGTAGGGCAGCGATTGGGGGCGGGGTTCAAGCGGCGCACTGCGGATGACACTGATCGTGAAATTGTTGCGTTTCGCGATTTGCGGAAGGCTCTGCTCAAGGCGAGCCAGCGCATCCCAGCTTCCGGACACCTGAATGATGAAAGCGCTGTATTCACCATGTCGCGTCAGGCGACTGCTGGTCACGGCGCAACGGCTTTCATTGGCGGCACGACAGAGCGTATTGGTGAGCTCCATCGGGCTGGCGCCTAGCGCGCTGATCAACAGAAATTGTTCACGAACGGGAGGGAGGGACATACAGCTTTCCTAGGGGATAGTGCGAGCGGAGAACTCGCTTTGCAAAGCCGGAAGGGTAGCGAAAACCGTTGGCTGTGGGAATGCTTGAACCCATTGGTTAGCTTGTGAAAGGCCGATCGCACCATTACCATTACGGCTCATTTTTCCGGCAGGAGCGATTGCATGATTTCAGGCAGCATGGTGGCGCTGGCCACCCCCATGGACGCACAAGGTCGTCTGGACTGGGATAGCCTGAGCAAGCTCGTCGACTTCCATCTGCAGGAAGGCACCAACGCCATCGTTGCGGTAGGGACGACCGGCGAATCGGCGACGCTTGATGTCAGCGAGCACATCGATGCGATTGGCCGTGTCGTCGAGCAGGTGAAGGGCCGTATTCCAGTCATTGCGGGTACCGGTGGCAACTCGACGCGCGAGTCCGTTGAGTTGACGCGCGAAGCCAAGAATGTCGGTGCCGACGCCTGCCTCCTGGTCACGCCGTATTACAACAAGCCGACTCAGGAAGGCCTCTATCGTCACTTCCGCGAGATCGCCGAGTCGGTCGATATCGCACAGATTCTATACAACGTACCCGGTCGCACCGCTTGCGACATGCTGCCTGATACCGTCGTCCGGTTGGCCGATGTCGCGAATATCATCGGTATCAAGGAGGCGACCGGTGATCTGGCACGCGCCAAGGCGCTCATCGAACGTGTACCGAGCGATTTCCTCGTCTATTCCGGGGACGACGGCACTGCAGTGGAACTCATGCTGTTAGGCGGCAAAGGCAATATTTCCGTGACTGCCAACGTTGCGCCACGTCTGATGAGTGAGCTTTGCGCCGCGGCAATCGCCGGAGACGCGGACAAGGCAAGGGCGTTGAACGAGCGATTGATGCCACTGAACAAGGCGCTGTTCATAGAATCGAACCCGATTCCCGTCAAGTTTGCGCTGCACGAAATGGGATTGATCCCTGAAGGCATTCGCCTGCCATTGACCTGGCTGAGCGACGCGTGCCAGGAGCCTGTTCGTCAGGCACTGCGTCAATCTGGCCTGCTGGCTTAATCCGAGGAATTATGCGCATGAAGCGTTTTGCCGGGCTTTCCGTGCTTGCTGTCGTCATCACCAGTACCAGTGGGTGCGGTTGGCTTTGGGGTGAACACGGGTATTTCCGTGATCGTGGAAGCGATTACCTGGAGGCGCGGCAGACCCCGCCCATGCAGCTTCCGGCCGACGTACAGGCCAAGCGGCTGGATCCGCTCCTGCCGATCCCCGCCAGCATTCCATCGACGAATGTGTCTCGCACCGACTACGAAGTGCCGCGCCCGCAGCCCATCGATGTGACGAGCGACATGACCGAGTTCAGCCTCCAGGAGAGCAGCGATCAACGCTGGATTCTGGCGCAGCGTGACCCGTCCCAGGTGTGGTCGGTTGTACGACAGTTCTTCGAAGCGAATGGCTTCCGCGTCGCTGAGGAGCGTCCTCGCACGGGTGAGTTCGTCACAGCGTGGCAGTCTGTGGATCAGCTGTCAGCGGACATGGCCCGCCGGTTGAGTGCTCGCGGCGAGGACATGGGTGGCAAGGAAGTGCGTCTGCGTGTCCGGATCGAGCCAGGTGTGGCACGCAATAGCAGCGAGATCTACATCGCAAGTGCCAATCGCCCCGTCGGCAGCACTGCCAATGTGGACTTCCCGTCGCGCTCGGGCAAGCCAGCCGTCGAGGCTGTTTTGTTGGATGACCTGCTGGCCATGCTGACTGGCAGTGGCGATCAGGGCGGGTCGGTATCGCTGGTAGCCAACAACAGCTATGGCGCGCCCAGTCTTGCCAATCTTGGCCAGGATGGCAGCGGCAATCCGGTTCTCAGCCTTGGGACGGACTTCGATCGGGCGTGGTCGAGCGTAGGTCGGGCACTGCAGAGCGGCGACGTTCGTGTCGACGACCTTAACCGCAGCAACGGCCTGTACTACATCAACCTTGCTGAAGGTGCCCGCAACCCCGAAGAGAAGCGTGGCTTCTTCTCACGTCTTTTCGGGCGCGAGCGTAGCCAGGCCGAGATCGATGCGCGTGCCGAGCGTTATCAGGTTCGTCTGAGCACCGTTGGCGATAACGTTCAGGTGACAGTGGAGCAGGGCATCGACAAGGTGGCGCCCGCAGACGTCTCCCGTCGCATCCTGACGCTGATCCAGAACAATCTGGGTTGATTGAACGAGAGCGGCCGTTCGCGTCTTGGGCGGTCAGATCGATACGGCAGGCGAAACTTCGGTTTCGCCTGTTTTATTTCATAAGGCGGTAAACCATGAGTACACCTTCTTCGCTTGGCCTCACGAAAATCTACTCCGGTAAGGTCCGTGATCTCTACGAGATCGATGACAAACGCATGCTCATGGTCGCAACAGATCGGCTCTCCGCGTTTGATGTCATCCTGGAGCAACCGATTCCGGAGAAGGGCAAGATACTCACGGCCATTTCCAATTTCTGGTTCGACAAGCTCCAAGCCATCGTGCCCAACCACTTCACCGGTGACCGCGTTGAAGATGTTGTAGCAGCCGACGCGTTGCCGCTTGTCGAAGGCCGGGCGGTTGTCGCGAAGCGTCTGAAGCCTATTCCCGTCGAAGCGATCGTTCGCGGTTACCTGGCTGGTTCGGGATGGAAGGAATACAAAGCCCAGGGCACAGTTTGCGGAATTGAACTGCCCGCTGGGCTGAAGGAGGCGAGCAAGTTGCCTGCGCCAATCTTCACCCCATCCACCAAGGCTGCGGTCGGCGACCACGATGAGAACATTTCCTTCGCTCAGTGTGAGTCAATCATTGGTGAAACGATGGCGGCGAAGGTGCGTGATACTGCCATTGCACTCTACACCGCAGCGGCAGAGTACGCGGCGAGCCGAGGCATCATCATCGCTGACACCAAGTTCGAGTTCGGTCTTGATGAAGATGGCACGCTGATACTGATGGATGAAGCACTTACACCCGATTCAAGCCGCTTCTGGCCGGCCGATAGCTACGTCGAGGGTGCAAACCCGCCCAGCTTCGACAAACAGTACGTGCGCGACTGGCTCGAATCGACTGGTTGGAACAAGGAGCCGCCGGCACCTGCGGTACCCGATGACGTTGCGTTGAAGACGGCGGAGAAATACCGAGAGGCGCTGACTCGCCTCACACAGTAAACGCAACCACCTGAGCGAGAACAAAAAAAATGGCGTAGAGGGTTCGACAAGTCGCGATAAATTGGTATCATGCGCGCCGCTTCGGGGAGATGCCGGAGTGGTCGAACGGGACGGATTCGAAATCCGTTGTGTCCTCACGGGCACCTAGGGTTCAAATCCCTATCTCCCCGCCATATATAGAAAAGCCCTGTAATTCAATGAGTTACGGGGCTTTTTCTTTTCAATTTCTACCCATTCTTTCTACCCAAAAAAATTGAGTATTTACACTATTTCGCATGGATGCTAATGATGTCTCTTCGCTATCATCTGGCGGTAAGCTATTGACGATGTAGGCGCCTACCGCGTGCCTACTCAAACCGTACATGGAGAGTAACGGGATGCTATTTGTCTTAGCCTTAGTACTGGCGATTCCAACCTATGGACTATCGGTGGGCGCGTATCTTGCCTATCTGGTCTTCGGAATAGGCAGACGGCACGTGCTGATCAGAAGGGCGCTCATACGTTTAGCTGACGAGCCTCCGACCATGATGGGGACTTGCTTTCGCGAGATCAGCTATGTGCATGGTTTAAAATTTGCTCAAGCTTCGGGAAGCGAACACGTTACTTTAGGTTCGATGGTGAGATTCAACATCGAAATAGAAGGCAGACTTCTAGATGTCACTGTCAATAAAGAGCCAGCTGGTAATGGGGCAATCTTCACCGCAAGAGACGCACGCTAGTAACTTTAGGGCCTAGGCCAGGCTTAGCGGTCCACGAACTCCTAATTTCTTCACCCACCGTCGGATGTTTGTTGCCTATCCTGCCGTCTCCAATACCATAACTGTACAAATATACAGTGGGTGAAGGGCGATGGAAGGCGTGGACGATTTCGAAGGGAAGCTAGGCCCGACACCCTTGCAGATGTGGATGCAGCATGCGCGTCTCGTTGAGCAGGAGTATGCCTTCGAACTGTACGACCTCGTAGAAGCGGGGAGGACGATCTCCAGCACCTACGGAAGCGGTGAACAGTCCCAAAGCAAGGAAAGCGAGTGGTTTCATGGCTGTCATCCGTGACAAAGGATAGCGATGTTACGGCTCTACAGACCCCTGCTCCGCGAAGCATTAGGCATTCAGCTATGTGAGCGTTTGCTAAAGGTTAAAAACGTGATGCCGACAACTTCAGAACCCACTGAAAAGGATGTCCTTTATGAAAACTCTCGCGTTAGCCTGCTTGATGGTTTGCTCGATTATTCCAGCGTTCGCGGCGGACTACCCATCCCGTACCCTCAAATCAGGATCGGTTTTGTGCTTCGACCGAGATGATTGGGATTCAATGATCGCAGCTACCCTCGATGACGATTCGGCTGCGGCTCAACGGCTGCTCGATAGTGGCGCTTGTCGGATGATCCGCAAGGAGACAACCGTTCGCTACCTAGATCCGGCCTCTGGCGGTGCAGCGCTGATTCAAATGCCTAGCGGCAAAGCTGCTTACACCCTTATGAATTTCCTTCGGTAGAAACACATGAAAGGTCTCATCGCTGAGCAGCTGGATCACCACAAGCAACCGTATTTTGTCTTCAGGTGCCCAGATCGTCCTGACATGGCTCAGAGGAAATTCGGCACTTTAGAGGAGTGCAGACGCAGTATCGGTCCTGAGTTTGAGATCACCGCTACCAGATTGCTCCTGAAATACTGGCTGAAAGAAGGCTTCTCGCAACATGCATACATCGCAAACGTTGCCTGCTATGAGGGCCAACACGAAGAAGCACGAGCAATGCTCTTCGATGAGCTCAAGCGTGAGCATGGGATCTATTGGGTAGAGGAGAACGCGGCACCTGCCCACCCATGGCATGAACAGCTTACAGGCTACGACCTTCGTTACGGCCTGACTGCACCGAACATACCCATAGGAAAAGTGACTTTCTACCGAGACCGAGATTTCGACCAAACGAGCTAGAAGATCGAGTCTTTTTAGACCGTTAAATCTGGCGAACGATAGGTAGCGCTAAGTCGCGGACAGGATGATGCAGAGCCTAGCCCGCTAAACGGTTGAAATATCGAGAGCCAACAGAAAAGCCCTCCTGGTGAGGGCTTCTTTGTATCGACGTTTAGGCTTTCATCGCTCGCTGGACCGTAGAGAGCGACACCCCAAGCTCTTGTGCAGCCCTGCGGAAGCTTAGACCACCAGCAATGGCGCTACGGATAGCTTCGTCATCGACCACTTTTATCCGGCCCTTGTACACGCCCTTAGCCTTTGCCTTGGCTATGCCTTCTGCTTGCCGCTCTTTGATCATACTGCGTTCAAATTGAGCAACAGAGCCGAGCAACGAAAGCATCAGCTCCTGCATAGGATTTCCAGCGCCCGTGAACTGAAGCTGTTCCTTATGGAAGTGCACTGCTACGCCCTTGGCGTTCAAACCCTTTACCAATGAGAGAAGGTCTTCGAGGCTACGCGCCAGTCTGTCGATGCTGTGTACGTGGACAACATCACCCTTGCGCACGAAGCGAAGCATTTCCTGCAAAGCTGGGCGGTCTGTCGATGCTCCACTCACCTTGTCTGTGAACACCTCATCGAGGGGGATGCCATCCAACTGACGGTCCGTGTTCTGGTCGGCTGAGCTAACACGAATATATCCAACCTGTGCCATTTCCTTGCTCCTGTATTCAATAGGGTCTAGATGCAAGGATTGTGAGTGTGTTCGTAATCTAAAGCAACCCAAAAGAATACAATAGTAAGTCGTGGAGTGTATTCAGCGACAGGTGGTCGCTAGGGTGTAGCCAAAAGAATACGGCTACGGCGATTGCACACGTATTTGATGCTCAATGCGATCCATACGCTGAAGCAGATCACGGTGGGCAAGCTCCAGCCTAACGGTCCTTACGGCCAATTCCTCGGCACGCTGGAAGGTCTGAGCATTCGTCTGTGCGATTTGTTGTTCAAGCCTGTCGAACCGGCTCACCGATACCTGATGCATCTCGTGTAAGACCGTAAGGCCGTAGCACAGCGCAACGATCATCAGGATGTTTGTCGTAATAGGGAGAATCTTCATATTATGCTCTTATTATTATTTATTGTTATTGAATACTTGTTCAAAATAAAGCTGTTGCGGAGCGATGCCTTAAACGGCTTAGCACCCACAGACGTATAGCCAGTGTGCATGCGGGATGCAGAGGAGGGGGCGAAACTTCCTTGTCTCGTTGCTGGTTATTTATTGATCAACTTCAACGTGTTAATCGTTGTGTATTTTTTGATCAATCTTTCACCGAATAATTAAGCATTGTTGAGCGGGCCATATCGCTGATCGACTCCTTGAAGAACCCCTGAAGCTGTGGTCGTAGCTCGGTGATGAAAGCCTCACCTGTCGTTGCAGCGCTTTGCACATTCAACACAACGTCACCAATGGATATGTTCTGCGTGTTCTGATAGTTGCCAGAGCGGATCGAATCCAATGCTGCCTGCTGGGCGTTGGCAGCAGCGAGAATGCCATCAGGAACCTGCATAGGGGCTATGCGTGGAACCTCAACGCTAGCGCTAGGCATCTGCATGGGCTTTGTGAAGCGCCGCATCAGGGACTTTGCAGTCTCGGAAGTTTCTGGGCTGGTGTGAGGCAGTACATAGCTAGGGCGCCCGATGTAATCCATCCATGACCAGCCTTTGGCCTGCTGTTCTGCGTTCAGCCTAGTGACTCCTTCCCGGGCTTTGCTTACACCAAGCGTGATTAGCTTGGCTGCTGCTGAAGTACCTGCTGCTCCTAGCTGATAGAACACATCCCTTAGGGGCAGCATTGCTTTCTGTAGCTCTGCCTGAGCATTGATAAGCTCTTGCATGCTCTGAACGCTTTTGCTGTTGTTGTCTGAGCGGGCTATCTCTTCAGCCCACAAAGCGTTCTCTGTCCGATTGCGTTGGCTTTCGAGCGTGGAGGCTAGCTCTTTCACACGGTCTGAGGCTTCTTTTGCTGAATTGGCATAACCCTTCAGAACGTCATCTACGGAGACACGACGCTCCGACATGTCCTTCATGAACTTCTCGGTTAGCTGGCTTTGGCTGCCTCTGAAGTTGGTGCGCTTGGCGTAAGCCTCCATAATGAATTTCTTAATCGTTGGATTGCTGTCGGCGAGCTGAAGATTTAACTCTTCGGAGCGAAGGTAGCCAAGGCCAAGGATTTGCTGAAGGGCGTATGCCTGTCTGTCGATTTGCTGTTGACCGCCGCCATTGCCACGGGTGGCGACTGACATGTTCCAGAAAAGCTCATACGTGTCCTGAGCTGAGCGACCCATAGCTTGACCTTGCTTCAAGAACTTCGCGTAAGCATCGATGCCGTCCTGAGCACGAACACCAAGTCTGTTGCTGATATCCAAGAGACCTTCGACGTACGAATTTCGACGCTCCTCGCTGCCTCCAACTGCCGCCCCGATTGCCATCCTTTGTGCCTGTCGCTGGACGATGGTTTCGTTTTGCTTGCTGACCTGCTGAGCACCTAAATAGCCAACGGCACCAATACCACCAGCTGCAAGGCCCCCGGCACCGATACGTGGAATACCAATTAGGCTCGGGCTGAATCCACCACCGCCTTGCATCATGCCTTGAATATGTCCAGGCATTTGATAGTGATGGGGGTAGTAGGGATTGCCTCCGCCTCCCGTACCAGCAATTGATTTGACGTTAATCCGAGCGCTGTTAGCGGCTCGTTGGAATACGGATTGGAACTGCCTTTGTAGCTTCGCTTCGTCAATCTTGAAATTGGATACTGGCAGCTCCAGCAAGCGACCAATGCGGTTTAGCGCTGTTTGGCTCGTGCGTTGGGCTTTTAGCTCGTCAAGCTTGATGTTTTTGATCACTAAATCTGGTAACTGGAATTGCTTGCCGAAACTTTTGCTAAAGGCTTGTAGGCGCTTTTCAAGGGCTCTTAGCTGTGCGTCGAGTCTGCTAAATTCACGTCTGCTTAGATCAAATTTAACAGCAATTTTGTATTCTGATATTGTTGGCATTATGGCTCCAATTGTTTTAATTGTTAATTGGCGTATGTGGTGCAATACATTTCCACGAAGGCTTCAAATCGGCTCTGGCTCTCGCAGATAGCCTTGTCTGCCTGAAAAGCAAAGACCGTGTTTACCCAGCTAAACGATAGGTTTGGGATTGCTGCGAACATATCCCAGAACCTCGGAAGATCGCGCTCTGAAGCGAGTTGTACAGACCAACGCTGATTGCTAAATCTTGCGTAACGTAACTGGTCGATCTGTATTGCCGTAGGTTTGAAAAAGTCGTCTATCGCTTGTCTTGTCTCTGGGGTTGGTTCCACCATGAACCAATAGAATCTTGTCATTGTTGTTATATTCCTTAAAAAGAGGAGGGGGTTAGCCCTCCAGTTGAGCTTCCACTTCTTTGATGATTCTTTCCCGTAGCTTCTGCTGCTTTGTAAGCTCAGCTTCCAAGGCTTTATTCTTTTCTGCTTGTAATGCCTCATCAATCAGGCGGGCTTTGTGAGCTTCCCAATTCATAAATACAGCTTGTTCATATTGCTTTTCGACCTCTGCTTTGATAAGTGCAAGATCTTCTTTTTGAATGGATTCCGGTTTCCGAAGATAGAAGCTTGTACTGCCGATGCTCGAACAAGGAATCTTATCGTTGAAGCTGTAACCTTCTTTGATAAGCGATTCAAATTCAGCGAGGACGATGGGAAGCGGGCCAGAAAGATTGACACATGATTGAAGCGTCTTTTTATAAACTTGCTCGTTCTCCCAGATCGCTGTCTTCAGATTGAAGTCGTTGTGTTTGAAGTCAGAAGTGGTTACTTTTACGAATTTAGTATTGAATGTGTTCTGCATTATATTTTCCTTTTGTGGTTGTTTGGGCAATAGTCGCCCGTTATTGCATATCGGATGATTTGCAAATTTGGTTAGATTTATGTGGGTATTTAGCTGCTTTTTCTGCCACCCTGTGGGGTAGGGTGGGTGCGTCTGCTATCGCTGAAAGTAGTAGTATTTTTGCGCATTAAAACCGTGTTTTAAAATGGGTCAAAAGCCTCTTCCTCGGCTATTTCTTTGCTGCACAGTTCAAATTGACGACTTTTGAACAAATACCGCTTCCCATTAAACTGAACAATGCAATTCTCAGGGTCTTCGATATAGAACCCATGATCCTCAAGCCAGTCCCAAGCCTTGTCACTAATATTGCCGTTACGTTGGTAGCAGGTTTCCGGCAGTGTTGTTAGGTCGACGCTTTCAATTCCAGGGCGAAAGGTAGCCTTAGGTTTTACCTGCTGCACTACAACATTCACCTTATGGGCGTCGCCCTGGCTGCTATAGGCGTGGGCGTCAGAACAAGAACCGTCATCTTCAACTTCAGAGATGAAGTCGTCGTAAGCGTCCACTGGAACGGCCTCTGAGGTCCAATCGATACCCGCAGGCACATGCTCATCCATGGCAGGATCTGGCAGCATTAGCGGCTCTTGTGAGAGCTCCTGATGCTTCTCAGAGGCTATGGCAATGGCAGGCTTGTTGTCCTGTTGCACTAACATAAGGTCTTTTTGAATGATGTAGCTGTTGCTAACGCGTGCTCCACCCATCGGCTTCTTCTCAACGCTTAGTACGCCAGAAATCACCAGTTTCTTGATGAACCGCTTTACGGTCGATAAGCCCACACCACAATAGGCAGCGATTTCGTCTTGGTTATCAAACCAAACACCATTTTGTTCTTTGAAGAACTGAAACCTGTCCAGCATCCAGCACCAGACTATTTTATCTTCACAAGAGAGAGGATAAACTTTCTCTATAACCTCACCGGTTGGGACCATCTTACCTTTATCATTCTCCACCATTACCAATTCCAGACCTTGCCAAGCTTTGGCAGTTAGGATTTCCCGATACACAGCGAAGTATGGGGAAAGTTCTTTTTCAGTCTTAGCGAATACTTGAGTTGCCATTGTTTTGTTCCTCATTTAGGGATCGATGTTTAAGGGTTTGTTTGTATAGATAAGAAATTGCCGTGTTAGCTGAATGTGTAGGGTTTGTATGCCCCCACCATTCCATCAGTTCGAGCAACTCAGCTGCGGCTGTTTCGCTCAACCGAACACGTAATGTTGTTTCCATCGTTATCTGTCCTCTTGACATTAGGTATGTTCCCGAGTGTCTGGTAGAACCACGGGGAATTATTCTTCCTATTGATCTTGCGATCTTTGCACCGATAAAAAAGTATGGGAGGCGTAGCCTCTTGCACACAACGATGCAAATACAAGTCAATACAAAACCAAGCTTTGCGTCTTTAGCCTTTTTCTTTACTGTGCTAAGCGTGAGTCGTAGACGAACAAGATTGCACAGAGTATTGCTAATGGGGCTACGTGCGAACGGTCGAAGACCTGAGCAGAGTAGAACCATTCAATAGGAGTAAGAAAAGAACTTACGGCTTCAGCTTTACTCTTTTTTTTTAAATCATTTTTTATATATCATTATTACTACTGGTTCCCACAGACCTACGGGCGAGTGTCTGGTAGAACCACGGGCGAGTGTCTGGTAGACCTATGGGTCTGTCGTTATCATTTCTTTATATGCCTTTCAAACACTGATAGAGGTAGTTTGAAGTTTCCAAGAGCAATAGGGTTGTTGATGATGCCGGTGAATGTGTCGGGCGTTTTGAGTAATTCTTTAAAGAAGTAGATTACTCGATCTGCATCTTTTTCTACCTCTATGTACTTTGTCGATTGGGTAGGCGCTGGCGCTTCTTCCGCATACTCAATACCGACGACGTTGTTGTGGCGTGTTTCGACTTCTAAGAAGAGCCTCATTTTTTAATCTCCTTAAGTGTTTTTATAAGGTCATCGAAGCGATAGCGGTCGATGATAAGGTTCAGCGCTTCGCTCAAACTATGGAGCTTTTGCTCACGCATGAAACCAATCAGATAGTCATAGTTCCGTCTGTTTAGGTCAGCTTTATACTGGTCAGGTTGGTGCATTGATCAGCGCCTCGATTTCAGTTTGGAGGTCCTGAAGTGCCTCAGGACTATAAATTTTATACAGTAGCTTTCTGATCTTCTGACGGGATTGGTACACTCGAACATTACAGAGATTGGAGCAAAGTCGATCTTTCTTATTTGTTGGTGTAAATAGTTTATTGCAGTGTGCACAGCAAATGGCATCCACAGTGATACCTCCTTGACAGGTGTGATTTAGAGATTGAAAGAAGAGTTTTAAAGGGTAAAACAGGAGGGAAAAACGAAGTTTGGAAATAGTTGATGCTATGCCTCTAACATCGCCTCTTTCGTTGTTTCTTCCTCGATTTTCCGCAGTTCAGCTAACGCAGTTAACAAAGCGCCTTCGGCCTTCAGAACATTCGTTGCCGCTTTGATTAGCTTTGCTTTCTCAGCATCCGCTTGGTTGATTGGATTTTGCTGATTCGGGTGCGTACCTTCTGCGAGCCAATTCTCAATCACTTGATAGCCTTCTTTATTGGTTAGAAACATGGTTTGCCGCCAACGGTGGAATGCTGCATGGCAGGCCTTAGAACACAGCTTCTTGCTGCTTCGTGTTGTCTGCATAGGTGCATTACACCATTTGCAAGGCTTGATAACGGTTTGGGTCACTTTTATTTCCTCTGGTTTTTAGTTGATCTAACGTTTTCGGAGCATAAAAAAAGGTAAACCTGTATGAGCGTTTACCTTAAGATGGATAATATGAAGCATGTGTGCCAGACGTTTCTTACAAGCAAAACTGAGAGGCAATAGACCGCGTGCAGATGGAGGACACCGTTGTCTGACGGTTCATCTGCAATCTATTAACAGAGCATATTTGTTTGTACTGGCGACGTGATGGACACGTACGGAAAGCTTTTATAGGAGCTAACAGCCGTCAGAACGAGAAGAGATTGGTGCGGACTTCAGAGACAGAAGATCGAAGTTTCGATTCCAAATGTTTGTTCTGCCCATACAATTAATTATACCATTAATTTTATATATGTAAATAGCAGCGCCTATTTATTTGTTCATTTTTTTTTATAATTAAGCTTATTCGGACGAACGGTATTCATTTGAACACGAACTGTAGCTTATTTATAGCTTCTTTCTTTTGTTCGAAGCTGGGTCCAGATGAATATACATTCAACGTAAAAGATGGATTCTCATGGCCCAAGAGGGCAGGAAGTACTTCAATAGACACTCCGGCTTGATGAAGTTCCGTTGTTGTGCATTTTCGAACGCTATGGAATACGTGTTCTGGCCCATATTTAGCGGCTTTCTTTAGACGCCCGAACCTTTTGCTGAGCGAATCCAACCTGTTGCCATACTTGTTATTGCCACCTTCGAACAAATAACCGCCATGTGCTGGCGCTGCCTCAAGTAGCTTTCTATACAAAGGTGCGAGCTTCGGATGTATAGGCACTTCTCGAATCCCTGCGGAGGTCTTCGCCTGCTGTATTTTGAACGCTATAGGAATACCCTCTACAAACACTGTGCTATCAATGCTGATGCGCCCTATCTCTTCAAGGCGACACCCTGTAAAAGCCGCGAATACGATTAGATCAGCGAGGGCGGTGTCGCCTTTGTCTTTCGCTTTGGTGTGAAGTTCTTCGACTTGCTTGCGTGTGAAAGGCTCGTAGCTCTCACCAGCCGCTTTACCGGCACGAGGCAGGGCATGCCCCTCGAATGGGCTTGGTGAGTTGGCGTAGCGGTCCCTGAATTGGGCGTTGTACTTCGTTGCCCATTTCCAGAAGTCACGGCATGACCATAGATACTGCTGACGGGTCTTTCGAGACGGGGAAACGTGCTCAAGAAAGCGATGCACGCTATCGAAGTTCAATTCGTTGCCAGTGCTCGTTAGCCAATTGCTTAGGCGCTGAACTCGGTTGCGGTGCATGTCACGTGTCTTGGCTGCTGCCACCTGATGTTCAAGGTGCTGGTGCCAGTTCTCAAGCATGGATTTCGTGATTGGGCTGCGAGGCTTGTACGTGCCGGGTGTAGCAGCAATCTCATATGCCTCCGGTAGATCGGTGTTCGAAAGCAGATATTGTTTCTTCGCAGCGTGAGCCAGAACGCGCTGTTGTATCTCCGAACCCTTGGCTAGTCGTTCCGTAAGGGGGATGTCGTCATTACCAAGGGTGTTTGTCACTTCGTCAAACAGGCCCGGCATGTCCAAGCTTTCTTCGAGGTGAAGCACGTCTTTGTAGAAAGCAGCTAGGTTTTCTTCCAGCTTTTGGAGCGTATCAGCGACGACTTCTGGTGTTGCTGCGGGTCGATCCTTGCTAACAAACGTACCTTTCACGGCGCTGAGTAGGACGGTATCTGCAAGGGCATGATGGCGTTTAGCGTCCTCCGCTAATTCTTCTCGCCAGCGATCACCGGCTTCAGCCTTTTGCCGACGGGCCTCTGCTATGTCAGCTTTCCACTGGGCGAGGATGGGTAGTTTTGCCGTCTGTGCCTTGAGCTTGTCGCTGGTGCCAGTGGTCTTCGTAAGTGTGGTGCGATTATCGAAATATGGGCGCACGTCCTTGGGCACCACAATCCTGCAATACCATGTGGACTCGCCTTTCTTTCTGATCAGATGATCTGCCATCGCGAAGACCCTTTTTACTACTCAGATTTACTACTCTGAGCTAGTGAAACCTCTAAAATCAAGCGTCGCGGGGCATTCAAGGCGATTTTTTGTCATATCTGAAAGTCCCTATCTCCCCGCCATATAGAAAACCCCGAGCTCAATGAGCTCGGGGTTTTTTGCGTTCAGTCGACTGCGAAACTCCATTTGGTCGCCGCCAAATAGAGGGTGGAGTGGAAACGGGCCCTATTCGGGCAGCGGTGGCGGGATAGATGCTGGCTGCCCAAAGGCTTTTCGCGGGGCCTGCTAAACGAACGGAGCATCGCCTAGGTGCTCAGTTTGACTGGCGCCGGAGTTGCCTGCCTGCTCTGATTCCTTCTTTGAATGCGTTGATAGCCACCGGTTTATCTCGGCCCTACCAGCACCGTGACCACCATCTTGCCATCGCGCAGGTGGACTTCTTTCATCTATTTGCTTTGATGGTCACCAGCGTTCGGCTTCCGGTTGACGTGTTCCTCAACCCATCAACAGGGCCATTCGGCGCAGGTGCGTCATGATGTCCGGCTTGAGGTTAGATTCCTAGGTCGGCGCGGCCCCAAGGCAAGCACTTTGATACCAGCCGCACTTCGCCGATATAAAAATCCCCGGTTCCATAGGCGGCGGGGATTTTCATTTCAGACGATCAAACGGATCGCTTCGCTTTTCAACGACTGCAGTTCTTCGCCTTCCTATAGCCCGCTGCCGTCGCTTCTTTCTCGCTTTTGAACATGACCCGATTCCTGGTCGCCACATCGTTGTAGCTCGGGCAACCGCTTGGCAGGTGGTAGATGTGGCTGTTGCGATTGCCGATGATATTGCCGGCGCCCGTCGATGTTGCCATCGACGCTTTAGGTTGCTGGTCGCGTTGAACGCGGCTGGGAACTTGGCTTACCACACCGTCGCCTACCGGTTTGTATCCAAGGGTCCACGTTCTTTCCCCCGTCACGAAGGGATTGTGGTGGCCCATGATGGCAGCGATCCGGTCGTCTCGCTGACGCTCCCAGGCGGTAACAGGGAACTGCTTGTCCCATGCCATCAGCAGTTGTTGCTGTTGCCGGGACATGTTGAGTCCGTAACGATCGAACATGTAGAACGTTACGCGGGCCACGAGGCCTTTTACTTCATCGCGCGGTTCTGCAGCGCGCGCCTTGAAGTCGACCTTGGTGCGACATTGGCCGTACTCGGACGCGCCCGCAGCAACGCCATAGTTGAAATTGCTTCGGTCACCGTTCACCTCGCCAACCGATGGATAAAGGTTGAAGAGATTGGCCTCCATGACACGGAAAACCGGATCGTCTGCGATGCAGTTTTTTCGACCTCCTTTCTGCCAGCATTGCCGCTGCTGCCCAAACGTCTGAGCAGGCACGATGTGCTCCCACTCGATTCGCTCGGCGCGGTTCTGCTGCTTTCGCGTCTGGTAGCCGCATGAAGTGAAATCGATACGGCCGCCTGACTTGCCGGTCCAGCGCCAGTCGCATCCGCAGTACAGTTCGCCTGAGCGTCCCGATGCCTGATCGAAGTAGACCTTTTCCTTCGCGATGACCTTGGCTTGCGGAAAAGTGGAGGGTGGGTCGGCAAGCGCGACGGGAATGGACAAAAGCAGGGCAACAGCAACAACAAGACGTTTCATCAATAGGTATGAATGACAGCTGGGAATAGGGCGGCGGCGTGGTTCGCCGACATTTGAAAAGCCCGCCGTCAGACTACCAAAGGTGTGATTTGCTCCCGAAAAAACATGCGAAATTTCACAGAGCGGTCGCGAGGGATACAGACCAGTATCACTGGCTGGCGGCCGCGAACGAGGAGGCAGTCCCTACAGGGTTGGCCACTCCGATGCCAACTCACCATGCGTTCACGCTCGGTTAGGGCTGCGCAGCATTCAGCGAACGCAGCCCGGCGGGCTAGTAGGTGATGCAGACCGACTTGATCTCGGTGAAGCCTTCGATGGCCGCGCGACCGAATTCGCGGCCCATGCCGGACTGCTTGTAGCCGCCGAAAGGCAAATTCGGGTCGACCGGCACGTGGTTGTTCACCCATACCGTGCCTGCCTGGATGCGAGGGATCAGGTCCATGACGCGCCCCAGGTCATTGCTCCAAATGCTTGCCGTCAGGCCGTAATGGCTGTCATTGACCATGGTAAGTGCACTTTCGATGTCGTCGAACGGCAGCACGGACAAGACAGGGCCAAATATTTCTTCGCGGACCGATGTCATTCGCTGCTCAACGCCGGCGAGCACTGTGGGCTCGACGAAAAACCCCGGTAGATCCGGTGCCTGGCCCCCCGTCGTCACACGGGCACCTTCGTTGCGAGCTATGTCCAGGTAGCGCAGAACACTCTGCTGTTGCTTTTGCGATACGAGCGCATTGACTTGCGCGTTGGGATCCATCCCCGCGCCGAGGGTCATGCCGGCGACTTGAGCGGTGAGTGCCTCGACGAAGTCATCGTAACGGCTGGCATGGACATAAAGGCGGGACGCCGCCGCGCAAACCTGGCCTTGATTAAGCAGGCCACCTCCTATGGCGCCGGCCACCGCCTTCGCGATGTCAGCGTCGGCAAGCACCAGCATTGGGTTCTTGCCGCCCAGTTCGAGGGTGAAGCGTGTCATGTTGTCGAGCGCGGCAATGCCGACCTGTTTGCCCACGGCCGTGGACCCGGTAAATGACACCTTGCTGACATTTGGATGCGCGACGAGTGCCGCGCCCGCAACCGACCCTTTGCCTATCAAGACGTTGAACACGCCTGGCGGGACACCCGCTTCGATGGCGATCTCGGCAAGGCGCAGTGCGGTAAGCGGCGTCTCATCAGCAGGCTTGATGATGATCGTGTTGCCGCAGGCCAACGCTGGCATGATCTTCCATAGCGCGATCATCATCGGAAAATTCCATGGCACGATCCCTGCGATCACGCCGACCGGTTCGCGTCGGGTATAGGCGTTGAACCGCGCGCCTTCGGGCACCGGTATCGATACATCAAGCGTTTGACCTTCGATCTTGGTGGCCCATCCGGCCATGTAGCGCATGTACGCCACCGATGCGCCCACTTCGATCGCACGTGCGATATGGATCGACTTGCCCTGGTTAAGCGTTTCCAGTTGCGCAAGCTCTTCGCCGTAGCCTTCGACGAGATCAGCGAAGCGCAGCAGGATACGTTCACGTACGGCGGGGGCAAGCCCGCTCCAGCAGCCGGACCGGAACGCACGTTCAGCGCTGTGTACCACCGCATCAACTTGCGCAGCGTCGGCCTGCGCTGTGGTGGCAAGGGCTTGGCCGTCGGAGGGGTTGATGATCGTGCGGTGCGTGACGTTGCCTTGTTGGTATTGCTTGCCATCGACGAACGACGCGTGGGTGCGGGCAAGAAAAGAGTCAACGCTGGGCAGAGTTGCAATGAGAGAGGTAGACACGTTTTAGCTCCTGGCAGGATAAGGCCATCCGGCATGTCGCCGGCGCTATGCATCAGGCGGCTACGGCCGCTTATGAAGTGAAGTAGGCCCGAGCATAGGCCGGTGACGGGGCGGTGGCTTGATCCTGCCTGCCAGCGATCATGACCCGGGTTGCACGACTCGCGCCGGCCGCGCGCGTTGAAAAGCAGGCAAGACGCGCTGGAAAACCAGTTCGCCTCCTGCCTGCTATTTTCTGAACGACGGCGTCGCCTGTTCTGGACGAGCCAACTGCGATCGCTTTTGGGGCCTTTAGAACGGCACAGCCACAGTGAGCTGACTGTAAACATTGGTACCGCTGCCACCGACCTGGTTACCGCCGTTGGTTTCGTCCTTTTGCGGTCGATAGAGCCCGACCAGCGGGCTGATGATCAGGTGGTCGGTAACGGCCCATTCGGCGTAGAGATCCAGTTCGCGCGCATCCAGATCAAGCGCCCCCTGGCGCCGCAGCGTGTTGAAGTCGAAATACAGCGCGCCAAGGGTCAGATTCGAGACCGGATGGGCGCGAAGCGCGACGTGGTGCACGCCGGTATTGCTGTTGAAGGGGCCGGCATAATTGGCGGCAACCTCGCCCTGGAACCAGGTGCCATAGCCCCGGCTCAGACCATTGAAGAGTGGATCCCAATCCTTGGAATACCGACTGTATCGATAGGTCAGGTTAGGCGACCAGGGTAATTGGGCGAAGGTATAGCCTGCTTCGGCGTACCAGGCTTTCTCATGGCTTGCGCGCTTGTCCTGCCAGGCATATTCGAAGGCAAGGTTGGCATTCGTGATGCCAGCATCGCCGGCACCTCGAAGGCTATAGACATTCATGCCATCGCGCTGGCGCTGAAAATCGCTTGCCCAGCGATCGCTCACGCCGATGCCATGTATCCATGTCAGACCGAGTGTGCCGGGGATATCGGTGTATTCCAGCGTGCCTGCGGCCAGTTCGGTTTCTGCCTGCGCGCGGTTATCGGATTTGAGCCATATGAGGCTGCCGTGTACCCCCTGCTTGCCACCCAGGCGCACCACTGCGGTCTGGTCGAAGGCATGACGCGCGGCCAGGTAATACGCGCCGCCTCGATTGAGGGCGCCGTCCGCCGGGCCTTTGCCGAGGTTGGGACCGTCATCGTTGATCAAAAAGCCGTCCCCGATCGTTACGACTTGCCGGCCGAAGGAAGCATCTATGCTGTCTTCCCCCAACTGAGGGAAGAGTGCGCCCGATCTCCAACCTAGATAGGCATCCTCGATTTTGGTCGTACGTTCGCTGCCTACCGTGTTGCCCGCGGCGTCGCCATCACCCCACGTGCCGGAACTCACGAGACTGAATGCGCCGTAGGCCGCACCAACACTCCCCAGGCGTTGACTGCCGCTTACCCCGTACTTGATGAAGCCCTCTCGCCAATGTGAGCCGCCAGGCGCGCCGTCATAGTTCTTGCGGCTGTTGAACCATCCGTAGACGGCCAATAGGTCCGCATTCAGCTGTGTGTCATCGCTGGCATACAGCTCGTATCCAAAGCTGGGTTCCGCGGCCAGCAGGCCCGCCAGGCAAATGCCTGCCGCTGTGCGTGCGCGAAGATGTGAGGTGCTGCCCATGGTGTGCTCTCCGAGTATGTAGGCGGCCATCGCCGGCCCCGTGTTGGAATGGCATTGCCTCGCCTTCGGGCAATGCACTCGCTCGTCTTGGCGAGGCGCTATTACCTTCCTGGCGAGCGGGCAAGTCTTGTCCGTGGCTGCCAGCGAACTTGACCGACGCGGTCAGGGCTGCATGTGAACGGCGATGTCAGCCTGCAACAAGCATCGCGGCAGGGAGGGTCAAGACGTTGATAGGAGTGAGGCGCACAGTGAAGGCCCGGCAGGCGAGGGCGCGCGGCGCCCACCTCGTAGATCATCAAGATCGATACGCACCGGTGACGTCACGCCCAGGGCTTGCGCCGTTGGGTTCGTAATTGACTACTTGCGCCCATGAGGTCCTGAAGATGTCGATCAATCAACGGCTCACCGAGCATCTGAATCGAGGAAGTGTCGGTTTCCCGACCGCACTTGCGAGCACCATCGGCTTGATCATGGCAAGCCCGGTCATTCTTACCGCCACAATGGGCTTCGGCATTGGGGGTAGCGCCTTTGCCATGGCGATGGTCATTGCCATGATCATGATGCTCGCTCAGTCCACTACCTTCGCCGAAGCTGCCTCGATATTGCCGACCTCAGGTTCCGTCTACGACTACATCTCCTGTGGGCTGGGCCGGTTCTTTGCGATCACCGGCACGCTGTCGGCCTACCTCATCGTGCACGTTTTCGCAGGCACTGCCGAAACCATCCTGGCGGGCGTGATGGCGTTGGTGAACTTCGAGCACCTCAATACCCTTGCCGATTCGGCAGGTGGCGCCTGGATCGTCGGAGTGGCCATGGTGATCGGGTTCGGGATTCTCAACGCCTTTGGAGTCAGCGTGTTCAGCAAGACCGAGGTCGTGCTTACATTCGGCATGTGGACGACGCTCATGGTGTTTGGGGTTTGCGGTCTGATCGCCGCGCCGGCGGTACCCCTGGATGGCTGGTTCGGCGCATCGTTGGTCGGCACCGACCTTATGACGGTTCTGTCGCTGGTAGGCATGGCAATGTTCATGTTCGTGGGTTGTGAGTTCGTAACGCCCCTTGCGCCGGATCTCAAACGTTCGGCATGGGTGCTTCCCCGTGCCATGGCGCTGGGACTTCTAAGTGTGGGCGCGTGCATGTTCATTTACGGCGCAGCGATGAAGCGGCAGGTAGAAAACGTCGTGATCGACGCGGCGGCGGGCGTTCACCTGCTCGATACGCCTATGGCCATACCCGCCTTCGCGCACCAGGTCATGGGCGACATCGGGCCAATCTGGCTGGGGATCGGATTCCTCTTCGCAGGTGCAGCCACGATCAACACGCTGATGGCGGGTGTGCCGCGAATTCTCTATGGCATGGCAGTGGACGGGGCGCTCCCGCGCGTGTTTGCCTATCTACACCCACGCTTCAAGACACCGCTCGTATGCATCGCAGTCGCGGTCGCGATTCCCTGCCTGCATGCATGGTGGTTGGGCGGCAACGCGGACAAAGTGGTTCACCTCATACTTGCCGCCGTCTGCGCCTGGGCGACGGCCTATCTATTGGTAACCCTCTCTGTCGTGGCCCTGCGCATTCGACGGCCGGATCTGCCGCGCGCGTACAAGTCGCCGTTTTTCCCGCTTCCCCAGCTCGTATCGACTGCAGGTATGCTGCTGGGTATGTGGTTCATCACGCCTCCGGGGATGGATCCACGTGACATCTACGTGCCATTCGCCCTCATGCTGGGCAGCATGGCGGTCTATGCGCTGTTCTGGACACTGGTGGTGCAGAAGGTAAATCCGTTCCGCCCGGTACCGGTCGAGGAGCTTCTTGAAAAGGAGTTCGATCGTGAGCCCGGTCAATCCACTACATCCGATCCGGTGGCGTATGTTGCCAAGCCTGTCTGATCTGTTTGGCGCGACCCGAGCGCCCGCCGGCTACCGTCCGCGGGCGACGCTCGAGCAATTGCGTCGCAACCTCGGCTCACTTGAGTTCGAATGGCTTGACGACGCACGGGGTCGTTTCCGAGTGCCGACACTGAATCTGAGTTTCGATGTCAGCGAGCGCACCCAATCCGAACTGCTCATGCATCTGGTGCTGACCGACTTCAAACTTGAAGTCCCCGCACGCGGCGCACAGGCATGCCGGTTCAAGATACGCCACACCGGCGCATTGAGCCGAACCGGCATCAGTTGCAAATGGCATGAAGGCGGCGGTGCCTGGGCCGATGCGCTCAACGTCGCCTTGCTAAGCGACGCGGCACTCAAGCAGGCCCTGATGCCGCTCGATTTTCGCGTGCTTGAGCTCGTGCGAACGACGGGTATGTGGACGGTGCGACTGGAGCACATGGCAGCCAGTGAAGTGGTCAGTCGCATGCCGCACTTTCGTCGGTACATTCGCCTTGACCACACGCAGCGCGATCATTTGCTCGATACCTTCGTAGCCCTCCAGCGCATCCTGCGCGCTCATTGAGTGAGGTGCCGTACGTGCACCAGGCACGTGCGGCACACCCCATCTAACGCGCTTTCCTGGCGCGTTCAAAATTCATCTCCAGCGCTAGAGGCCTTGTGCCGACGCTTGCTTGCAACTGGCATCCATCGTGCTACGTACCGCTTGCGAGTACCTTGTTGCGCTTAAATCGATAACATGTTAACTATTAAGCCAACAAGAACAAGAACGCATCCATGGAGGCGCGTATGTCTATTCAAGACCTGACACATGGGCTCGACGCCTGGACGTCAGAGCTGCAACGCATTTGCGGTCACTTCCAAACGCAGATGGCATTCAACCAGTCACTCTTCATTGGTGAAATCGCCTTGCGCTACCAGGGCGGTATGGAAGTCGCACATCTACGAACCAACGCCGGGCTAATCTCGCGGGACACGATTCAGCCAGATCATGACGATGATCAGGGCTGCTTTCTCATCAGCCAGCGCAGCGGGTTTTCGCAAGTTACTCAGAACGGCGTTGCCCTGCAGCTTGCGCCGGGTGACCTGCTGCTGATGGACTCGATCGGAAGCTGTGAAATCATGCCGTTCGGCCTTATTGAGCACACATCGCTTTCCCTGCCCCGGGCAGATGTGGAACGGGTGCTCAAGAACAATACCTTCGGCAAGGTGAGCAATACGTGTTCGAGTGGAAAGATGCTGCATTTGCTGATGGATCAGCTCTGCAGGCAGCCTGAGCGCACCGATGGCGACGGTGAGGGCGATGCGCTGCGGAACGCGTTCATTTCCCTGCTGGCGCCCTCGCTTTGCGCACAGGACCAAGCGCCCGAACCGGGTGCTGTTCTCGATAGCCAGAGCCTTCGGAGCTATGTCAACAAGGTGATTGACGAGTCGCTGACCCAGCCGACGCTCAATCCTGTGGGGCTGGCCTCGCGACTCAATATCTCGGTGCGCCACTTGTACCGATTGTTCGAAGATCAGAATGACAGTGTTTGCCGCTACATCCAGCGTTCACGGCTGCGGCGCAGCGCGGACGACTTGTCCAACCCGTTCATGCGAAGTGAGTCGATCACCTCAATCGCCTACAAATGGGGCTTCACGGATTCGGCGCATTTCAGCCGTGCATTCAAGAAGCAGTTCGAGCGCTCCCCCAAGGAGTACCGAGCGATGGCATTGATGGAAACTGCCGGCGCCGCATAGCAAAGCGGCCTGTAGGTACAGGCCGCGTCGTTTCAGGAACCGGGGGCGTCACGGCAAGCGGGCGTCTCAAGCGCCCAGCGTAGCCAACGTCTCGGGCAGTGTGGCGCCACCGTCGACGATGATGGTTTGGCCAGTGATGTAGCACGCCGCGTCCGAGGCGAGAAAGAGCATGGCCCCGGCGATGTCGGCAGGCTCTCCGAGGCGACCGAGCGGTACGGCAGCCGCGATTCGTGCGCTGAGCTCAGCATCCCCCAGGTTGTCCATCGCCGGTGTGCGGATCATCCCCGGCTCGACACCGTTGATACGAATCCCCGATGGCGCAAGTTCCAGGGCTGCGCTGCGGATGTAGCCGTTTACCCCCGCTTTGGATGCGGCGTAGTGTGTAAGGCCTGGGTACGCCACGCGCGGCCCGGTCACGGAGGATGTTACGAGTACAACGCCGCGACCGGCCTGACGAAAGAGCGGAAGTGCCCCCTGAGTCAGCCAGAACAAGGCCGAGAGGTTTACATCCAGTGTTCGGCGTAGCACGTCCGGGCTGATCTGCGCGAAGGGAGTCAATGGAAAATACCCGGCGTTATGGATCAGTACATCCAGATGATCCAGGCGACCGAGCAGAGTGCCAATCGCCGCATGGTCGGCCAGATCCACAGCGGCAACCTCAACCCGAAGCCCGTCTGCGCGAAGCCGTTCCGCAGTGTGATTTGCGCCTGCGCCGTCGACATCGACGACCAGAACCTGTGCACCCGCCCGGGCAAAGCCTTCCACAATTGCAGCGCCAATACCTTGCGCGCCACCGGTTACCAGCACGTAGCGCCCGCTGTAATCGAACGTTGGGGTCATCTCAGGTCTCCATGTGGGCGAACGCCAGTGTCGGAACATCCACGATGCTCGAACCGCCATCAGCCACGATTGCAGCACCTGTGATGATTGAGGCGTCCGGGCTTATGAGGAAGCGGCACACATTGGCAATTTCATCGGCAGTGGCGGGCCGGCGCAGAGGGACATCGGCGCAAACGCGCGCGTAGGCGGCCTCGCGGTTCTCACCGTAGTGAGCCATGAGCGGCTCCATCTCGGCATCGGCCATGGGCGTCTTTACCCAGCCTGGGCAGACGCAATTGACGCGAACACCCGCGGGGCCATAGTCATTCGCCAGCGACCGCGTCAGACCGATCAAGGCATGTTTTGCGGTGGTGTAACCGCATACCTGAGGGCCGGCAGCCAGCGATGCGATCGAACCCAGGAGCACGATGCTCCCGCGTCTTTGAACAAGCGACGGCAGACAGGCCCGGGCGCTGTGGAAGGCGCTGTCCAGATTCGCCCGCATCGCGGCCTGCCACTGGCTGTCGCGCGTTTGGGTGGCGCTACCGGTGCCATGCCCGCCGGCGCAGGCGAGCAGCGCATCGACACCCCCAAAACGTGCAGTGATCTGCTCGATGAAGCCAGCCCACACTGTTTCATCGGCGGCGTCGCCCGTCAGTACGTAGCCGCCGGTTGCCGCAGCAACCCGTTCCAGAGGCTCGGCACGACGGCCAATCAGGATAGGCGTGTCGCCAGCAGCCGAGAGCGTGCGCGCGCACGCTTCCCCGATGCCGGTGCCTGCGCCGGTGATGACCACGACTCTACTCATGGCCGTAGTCCGTGCGGTTGAGCACGTCGCAGTGCGAGGCGACCGGGAAATTGGAAGTCTGATCGAATCGTTCGCCTGCGTAGCCAAAGATCTTGCCGTCACTGCGGTGTTGGGCCATGTCGATCACCACAAGGCCAAGCGTCGGGACGATTTTTTCACGCCAGACGAACAGGTACAGCTCATCAGCAATCTTGAAGTAGTCGCAGCGATCGGTATCACACAGCCCCTGTTCTACGCCCTTGAGACACTGCCAAGTGTAGAAGCGCTCGTTCAGGTAGATGTGCTCATACACCTCCGTTGGGCTGTAGCGATAGCGGTTACGTACGCCGACGAGCTCGGTGGTCGGCGCATGTGGGCAGGCGCCTTGCTGCCATGGGCGATCCAGGCTGCCATGGTGAAAAGCGACCTCTACGCCCGTCAACGGCTTACCGGCCAGGGCACGCTCATAGAGGCCCTGTTGAGTTTCGGCTTCGGTCGGCAGATGCCCCAGCACCGCCGTGAAAGCGGATTGAGCAATATCCAGAATCAGGCTTACCGAGTGATCCTTGCCGCCCTCGTGCTTGACGAAGTCGACAAGAAAAATGCCTGCGCGAATGGACGTTGCGCGATAGCGGGCCTGGCCTTTTGAATGGCCATCCAGCGCGTACCACTGCACGTGTTCGGCCTCGAAGCGGTGCTCGATCTCCCAGCCGTTGTCGAAGAACAGCGTGAACCGCTTGCCTTCAAGGTCGGCGACGTTGGGCAGAATGAATGCCTCAGGGGCAAAGCCATCCGCGAGGGCGCCAACGGTGATCCAGTCTGTTGCGTTGCTCATTGGGGTATTCCTGATGTGGGTAGAGCCACCATCGTGCGTGTTCGCATGAAAGGCCGGTATCAACCAGAAGGTTGATGCCGGCTCCGGTCGTTAGCGGTGAGTTGCGCTCACGGGCGGTATTCGGCCTGCCCATGGCTGCGCACGTTCGAGTTGCGCAGCAAGCGACAGCAGCGTGCCTTCGTCGGCAAAACGTGCGGCGAAGTGAGAGCCGATCGGCAGCCCGTTCTGTGTCCAGTAAAGCGGCACCGACATCGCAGGCTGGCCACTGGCATTGAACAGTGCGGTGAACGGTGAATAGCTATGGAAATGTTCGATTATGGTGGCCAGATCCAGACGGTCATCAAAGGCATCGAGCGTCCCTATCACCGGTGGTTCGCGTGTCAGTGTCGGCGTGAGGATCAGATCAAAATCGGTCATGAACTGCGCCAGCCGCCGCCCGAGCCCATGAATGCCGGCAACGGCGTCAGCGTAGCGCGCACCGCTGGTTTCACCCTTTTCGCGCAGGATGATTCGGGTACGTGGTTCAAGCTCATCGAGCTCTACGGGCTTGCCGCGCATTTCCCCGAGCAGGTTCACATAGCTGCGTGTACTGGCGCCGATAATGTCAAATATCTGATCGAGCAGCGGCAGCGCCTCCACCGGCAACGTGGCAGGCTCCACATGATGACCCAGGGATTGACAAAGAGAGGCCGTGTGGCGAACCGCAGCTAGTGCCTCAGGGCTTGTCGGCCAGGGCGCCAGCTGTTCGATCAAAGCAATACGCAGAGGGCGATGGGGCCGATGCAGGCTGTCGACAAAGGGTTCATCCTGCCAGGGCGCGGCGTAGGGTGCGCCCAGGTCGGCGCCCGCGGTGATATCCAGAAGCGCAGCGCTGTCACGCACTGAAACGGTGATCGCATGTGGCGTGCCCATGCCGGCCCAGCCTTCGCCAATCAGAGGCCCGCAAGGCATTCGACCGCGACTGGGCTTGAGGCCGAATACGCCGCAACATGAGGCCGGTACGCGCAGTGAGCCGCCCCCATCATTACCATGGGCGAATGGCACTACGCGGGCCGCGACGAGCGCGGCTGCGCCACCACTTGAGCCTCCTGCACTGCGCTCGGTGTCCCATGGGTTGCGGGTCGCGCCAAAGCGTGTGGATTCGGTCGTATAAGAGGTGCCGAACTCGGGCGATGTGGTGGTGCCGATGAATTGACAGCCGGCGCCGCGCAGTCGCTCAACCACCGCATCGTCAAGCCCAGGACGGGCCTCGCCGAGGGCAAGTGAGCCATTGCTCATGCGTGCTTCGGCAAGCGGCGAGAACAGGTCTTTCACAAGCGTAGGTACACCTGAAAACGCGCCCTCGACCGGCTTTGCCGCCCGGGCGCTGTCGTAGAGCTTTTCTGCAACGGCATTGAGCGCGGGTTCGACGTGCTCAAGCCTGGCGATGCTGGCTTCGAGCAGCTCTGTACGGCTGATCTCGCGCCGCTCGATGAGCCCTGCAAGGCCCGTAGCGTCGTGTTGATCCATGAGTGCTTGGATATCGTGCATGTGAACCTCGGATAGCGAGCGGGCCTCGTCCGGCCCGCGGAGAAGTGGGTCAGGCGTGCGGAACGGTGTTGGCGTTGCGCGGACGCAATAACGCTCCCAGCAGCCAGACGCAGGCTGCTACGAGGCTTGCCATGGCGAGCCAGCCGATGGCGCCGCGCAGGTCGTAGCCGAACGCGGACAAGAGCGCGACGACGAGAGGGCTTACGAACTGGCCGATGTAAAGGAAGGCGGTGAAAGCGCCCAGGCCCCGTCCGCGGGTGTTCGGTGTGAGCGCATTCATGACCGGCGCCATCGCATTGGGCACCAGTAACCCCGCACCCAGGCCATGAACCACGACCGCTACCAGGACCTCACGGTAATCCTGGGCGTGAATCAGCAGCCACAGCCCCACGGCAACCAGCGCCAGCAGAAGCGCATTGCAGCCAGCGATACCGAGTGCCCGGCGTAGGAAGCCCCAGGACAGCGAGCCGCCCAGGGTGGCCAAAAGGCCCACGCCAACGCATGCGCCGATAAGGGTGCTGGAGGTAACGCCGAGGCTTGCCAGCAGCAGCGGCGCCTGTACCGGGACGATGAAGCTCAGGATCATCCCGCCAAGAATCAACAAATAGCCTATGACCAGCGTCGGCACGCTGACATGCGCATCCTCGCTTGCCGTCTGCACGGTTGCCCGGCGCCCCGGTTCCCACAGCACCTTGATCATGAACGGCACGAGCAGCAGCGGTAGCAGGTACAGGTAGAAGGGCGTACGCCAGGAATGCTCGCCCAGCATGCCGCCAAGCAGGAAGAACAGTGACCCGACTAGCCCGATCGTGATGACTTGCAGGTTGACGTAGCGCATGCGCTCTTCGCCTTGCCAGTAGTCCGCGATCAGCGCAGCGCAGCAGGTCATGATTGCCGCTTCGGTGCAGCCAAAGAGCAACCGCGCACCTACGATGCTGGTCAGGTCGTGTAGCTGGGTGGGGAGCGCACCGAGCACGGCATATAGCAGCGTTGCAATCACCAGCAGCGCTTTTCGGCCGATGCGGTCCGACAGCCATCCTGCAAGCGGTGCCACGACGGCGATCGCCAGCGCGGGGCCGGTCACCGAGAGCGGAATAAGCACATCGGCGCGCGGTTCGACAGGGCCGAATTCGGCGCCAAGCTTCGGCAGGATGGGGGCCACCATCACGGCCCCCATGATCGTCAGGCTGCTGGCCAACATCAGGACCAGCCCTTCACATTTCCCAGAGGCCTGGCGCGGGGCGCCCGCCGGGTGAGCGGTGTGTTCGATGGACATGATGTGATCCTTTAGAAGCTGTGCGAGATGCGCAGGGCGACGGTTTGGCCTTCGGTGCGGTTGCGGGCACCAAATTCCTTGTAGATGTGGAACCAGATCGGCGGCAGTCCAGGCTTGAAGAAGCTGATCGCCGGACCGAGCGCCAGCACGCGCGCGCGGTTGCCGGAGTTCAGATTTGGGGCATCGTCGTCGCTGAGTTGCCGGTAGTAGTAGCCGCCAAGCCCCAGGGTGAATGGCCCTACGTGCTGGCCAACGGCGAACTCATGCCGATACTCGACGCCGTTTTTATAGTCAGTGGCATGGTTGCGGGTGTTGAAGTCCAGCTGAAAGCTCGAAGACACCTCAAAGCCGGTGTCGGAGATGTAGGTGGCGTTCAATGCAGGCGAAATAGTCCAATGGTTCAAACCCGGGGAAATCAGCCGGTCCTTGTCGTAATCACCGGTGGGGGCCTGAATCTGCAGCTGAGTATTCACCGCCAGATTGCGTGAAAGGTCCCACTGCAGGATCAGCGGGATCAGCTGAGCATCCGCCTGGCGTGTGACCGTTTCGGAGAAGCGCAGTGGTCCGAACGGCGTGGGTACCTTGAGGCGGGCGTCCATCTGGAAGAAGGGCAGCACCGCGCCGAAGCCGTAGCGTGCGCCGAAAATCTCGGTGTTGGTCATGCGGATGTAAGCAAGGCCCACTGAAAGAACGTCCAGTGAAAACGCATTGTTGACCTTGTTCCCGCTGCCATCCTTTTGCTCGTTTGCCCAGTAGTAGGCAGTACGCATGCCGATTGTGCCGAAGGGGGTAGGGGGCGGGGTCGTGCCGGCGCCAAAATCAAAGACGCCGAAGGGCGTCGTGGGCGCGCCGCCTTCTGTTGCCTGGAGTGAGCCGTGGAACAGTGTTGCGCACAACGCGGTAGAGAGAGCGATCGATGAACGCCGAAGAATACTCATAGCAGCAACCCCGTTTGGTTTTTGTTATGGGGTGAGCGTAGGAGTGAGTGAGGCGAGGCTGTTATCCGAAATCAGCACGCTTGGCGTGCGCGGCGCAGGGTGTCCGAAGGCCGCTCACCAAAGAGCTGGCGGTAGTCGGTGGCGAAGCGGCTCAAGTGCCAGAATCCCCATTGCGCGGCGACGGTCTGTACCGATTCGGAATCACCGGGGCTCAGCAATTGCCGGTGGACAGCATTGAGACGAAGCGCGCGCAGATAGGCGACCGGATTGGTGCCGAGGGTTTCCTGAAAGCAGTACTGCAACTTGCGTCGGCTGGCGCCGATCTGGTTACACACGTCCAGGATATTGATGGGCCTGTCGCAATTGGCCAGGGCGTAGTCGCGGGCCCGGTCGACCATGCGCTTGCGCGTGCTGGGTGGAAGGGTGTGGCTCTCCTGGCTGTCGATGAGTTCGAGCAGGTGCGCGATGATCGCATCCCGCAGCGCACCACGGATCGAGGCGTGATCGAGCAGGGCAGGGCCTGTCTGGTGGTGGTCGAGGACATCGCGAAACAGCCGGATGAGTTCGACCTGGCTGGCCAGGCTCAGAAGTTGATAGCAGCGCGGCAAATGCTGGAGGTCAAGCTCTCGGCCCTGGCGGAGCATGGCATCGTTCAGTACGGCCTGATCGACCGCTACGCAGACCAGGTCGAGGTCGGCGCCAACGCGCAGCTCAGGTAGGTGCTCGGCGCGGGCAATCAGCAGGCTGGGTTTTTCAATCGAATTGCCGATGCAATGGAATTGAGGGTCAGGGCAGGCGAGCGGCATGCTGAAGGTAATGGCGCCGTCCCAGCTTTGGCCGTTCTTGATCATGGCCTGATTGGAGCGATCGCGAATCAGCTGCATGCCACCCAGGTCCATGTGGATCAGCTCACCGACGAAGCTGCCCGGGCTGAGTTGGTCATAACGCAGCTGCCACCCCTTGAGCGCCTGGGCATGCTCTTCAATGTCGCGCGTGCAGCGGTACTGGATGGCTGAAACGTCATGCGTTGAACGGTCTGCTACGACGGCTTGACTGTGCATTTTCGAAACCCTTTCCACGCAACCAACACGGATACGAGGTTTGAGGCAAATTTCGTTCCCCTGCAACGGACTTATGCGGGCCCGGTGTGGCGTTTTGCCAAAATCGGATAAAAGGGGTTCTTTCCTGGCAGCGTGGGCCAACTTTCCCGGCATTCTGAGGCAAGCATCATCCACTGCTGCAGTGTCCGGCGGTTAAATGATGCAGATCGGAGGGTACATGTCGATGAGTTCTCTCCTGCATGCTGTCTCGTTGTAGGCAGGGGTGTTACCAAAGATATCAACCTGCCAGCAATGGGGCCGCCCATACACGCTTCGGGGGTGCTCAGTGTTCGATGAGCGTTCTGGCGCACGTTGCAGCGGCGCCCGCCCCAGTCTAGATGTGAGCCGTCGTAAGGTGCTCTGCGAAAGGACGCGGATACAGCATCGACTCGGACTGCGCACCGAGTTTGCGCACTTGAGAGAGCAATGCGTACAGGACCTGTAGACGGATGGATTGCGCCCTGGTCTCGAGAGATTCGTGCGCGTCCATGCCGAATGCCCAGCAGGCTGATCGCCCGGAGCCGAGTATGGCTTTCCCGGCTTGTCGCACCTTCCTGGGACGGGTCTAAAGGAACAGGTTGGCGATGAGTTCAGTGCGGCTCTTGACGCCGAGTTTACGAAACAGATGGATCAGATGGGTCTTGATCGTAGGCAGCCCCACACCCAGTGTTCTGGCCAGCGCCTTGTTGCTCAACCCGTCGCGCAGGAGCAAAGCGATCTGTCGCTCGCGCGGCGTAAGGGTGTCGAGTGGGTCGGCCTCGGTGTCACGCGGCAGCATCTGTGCGGCCATTTGCATGAGCCCATGAAGTGGCCGCAAGTGCTCGAGCGCCTGTGCGCCAAAAGCGCCATCGCCTGCATGCCTGAGCAGTGAGAGACCCACGAGCGGTCGCTTCCCGTCGTGGGCGATGATCTCGACGACATCGATCACGGCATGCGAGGTGAGAAAGCCTTTGTACGCGCGGCTTTGTGCGGTGGGCTGTCGACGAAGTCCTTCTGCCAGCGGCACCACGTCCATGCCCACCGACAAGCATGCGCGGGGGCTCAGGGGATCAAGGTCGCGGTAGTGTTCCAGGTAGGCGTTGTGCATCGGCTCGGTCATGCCCCGCAGCTGAAAATCGCAGGCTTGCAGGCGCGCATCGATCCGATAGAAAGCGGCAAACGAGGCGGGTACGGCTTGGCTGAACGCACTCAGGCAGTGATGGCCGAGCGCGTGAATGGACAGTGCCTCATGCATGGCGGCCTCGCGAAATCAGAGCATGCGTCGGGCGAGCGCCGGCATGCGCCGGCGCCTGGGGTTTATGCCACGGCGTAGTAGTGTTTGATGAAACTATCGCTGACCACTTCCCACAGAACCGGCGTGCCTTTGGTTACGAACCAGGTGTCGCCTGCTTTGAAGTGCGTCTTCTGGCCGCTGGATTCATCGGTGAGGATGACTTCGCCGGTCACGACCGTAGCCTGCTCGTTGAACGGGTACGTCATGCGAAACTTACCTTTTGTGGTGCCAAAGTAGGCTGCGCTTACCGCATCGGTCGGGGCGCCTGCGGTCATCTTGCCGAAGCACCGAACCTCGCCTTCCAGTATTTCAGAGCCCAGGTCGGCCACGGTGCCCCAGGCGTCCAGTTGATCGAGGGCAATACCCTGTTGAATGGCAGTAAGGGCCATGAGGTTAACTCCTGTTGGGTGATGGGGGATTTGGAGCGCTAAGCCGCGTCAGCGGCGGCCTGCTCTATAGCCGGACAGTTGGTGGACCGTCTTGCCGCCGGTGAGCAGCAATGGGCCGAGGTAGTCCTTGCCGATGATGTTGCGCCGAGGCACGGAGCTGATCAGGTCGTAGCGCGCCGAGCCTTCACTCATGCCCTCAGCCAGCACCTTGCAGATAATATGACTGGGGGTGACGCCAAAACCCGAATAGCCCTGCACGAAGAAGGCGTTGGGCCGCCCGGGCAACGTGCCGATCTGCGGGAACAGGTTGGCTGAGGTTGCCATCGGACCACCCCACGCCAGGTCGATCTTCACATCCTTGAGGTACGGAAAGATCTTGAGCATGAGGTTTCGGTTCCACGCCTTGAGGTCCCGCGGAATATGCTCGATGAAGGGCGTCGCCGCGCCGAACAACAGGCGGTTTTCATTGGTAACGCGGTAATAGTCGATTACTGGCCGTATGTCGCTGTAGGCGCCGCGTATCGGGCTGATACGGTGGATAAGCTCGTCTGACAGCGGTTCGGTGACCAGTTGGAAGGCGTAAGTGTTGATCGTGGTGCGGTGAAGCTCGGGCTCAAGCTTGTTGAGAAAACTGTCGCACGCCCATAGAAGTTTGGCGGCTCGTACCGTGCCCTTGCCGGTGCGCACGGTAATACGTTCGCCGTAGGTCACTTCCAGGGCTGGGCTGAATTCGAAGATCCGAACGCCATAGCTGGTCAGTGCCTTGGCTTCACCAAGCAGCAGGTTGAGTGAGTGAACATGGCCGCCGCCCATATGCAGCAGAGCGCTGCTGTAAGCGTCTGAGCCGATGATCTGTTTCACCTCGGAGCCTGCCAGGTAGCGAATTTCATGCGGCGACCCAAGGGATTTGAACTCCTTCTCCCAGGCGCGCAAGGTCTTGGCTTGCCTGTCGTTGAATCCCATATAGCCGTAGCCATGGCAGAAGTCGGCATCGATCCCGTACTTGGCGATACGGCCCTTGATGATGTCGGCGCCGGTGTCGCTGATCTCGAAGATCTGGCGCAGCCCGTCCTCGCCTACATCTTTCTTGATCTTTTCCAGGTCATGGCCAATACCGGCCATGATCTGTCCACCATTGCGACCCGTGCCGCCAAAGCCCAGGTGACGCGCTTCTAGCACGACGATGTTGGTGATGCCTTTTTCGGCCAGTTCAAGCGCTGTGTTGATACCGGAAAAACCACCGCCGATCACGACAACGTCCGCATCCAGGTCCTGCTGGAGTGAAGGGAAGTTCAGATCGTATTTCTTCGTAGCGGTGTAGTAGGTGGGGGTCTCGAGCGTGATCATGACGGCGGCCTACGAGCAAAGGATTGAAACGCGTTACGTGGGGCCATGTTACGTCTGCCGGGCGGGGAAGCGTCTTGTCCCAGCCTGCCGACGGAGTTGATCGTGTCTGACAAGGCAAAGCCCTGCAAGACGCCTTGTGCTGGAACATTCGCGAGAGCAGATCGTCGCGCCGCACGCCGTGTTGCCAGAGCGCCGCGGCCGTGTGCAGGCCAACGACATGGGGAAGTGCCGTTCCTGCCAGCACCCGGGCAGGCTTGATCAACTCCGCGAGCGAGGATCAAGGCCGAGCATGCAAAAAAAAAGGCCCATGAAGGGCCAAAAGGGTGACAAGCCAGGATAGCGGCCAGGTCTGGCGCCTGGCCTACATGTCAGTAGACGCTGTCCTTGCGTCCTGCAGATGCCGGTGCGTTCTTGAAGGTACCCACCAGCGTTTCAAGCCCACGCATTAGCACAGTCGTGTCCACGCCAACGGCCACGAAGCGCGCGCCAAGCTCGATATATCGACGCGCCAGCGCCTGGTCTGCGCTGAGTATTCCGGCAGCCTTGCCTGCCTTTTGAATACGCATGAGGGCATCTTCGATGGCTGCCTGGACCTCGGGGTGGCCTGGATTACCCCGGTGGCCCATGGACGCGCTCAGGTCAGCAGGGCCGATGAATACACCATCCACACCCTCGACAGCGGCGATGTCATCCAGCGCGGCAAGGCCTTCGAGGTTTTCGATCTGCACCAGCAGGCACATCTCGGCGTCGGCCTTGTCCAGATAACCCGGGATGCTGTTCCACCGAGAGGCACGCGCCAGGGCGCTGCCCACGCCGCGCACGCCCTTGGGAGGGTAGTGAATTGCGCGCACCAATCCCCGTGCCTGTTCGGCGGTCTCCACCATGGGTACCAGTAGCGTTTGTGCGCCGATGTCCAGCAATTGTTTGATCAATGCCGTGTCACCGAGCACAGGGCGGATCACCGGTTGGCTGGCATAAGGCGCAATGGCCTGCAATTGGCCAAGCATACCCCGAAGATCATTGGGCGCATGCTCACCGTCGACCAGCAGCCAGTCGAAACCGGCAACCGCCGCAAGTTCGGCGCAGTAGGGATCGGCAAGGCCGAGCCACAGGCCGATCTGAGCATCGCCTGTCTTGAGGCGCGCCTTGAAGTGATTGATTGGCATGTCCATCAGGCTCTCCTCAGACGAAGCGGCAGGCGATACTGCCCAACAGGTCATAGTCGACATGAAAGGTGTCGCCGGGGCTCGCGCTCACGGGGCGGGTGAACGAGCCGCCCAGAATGACCTGGCCGGGCTCCAGCGTCACATCGAAGGCGGCAAGCTTGTTCGCCAGCCACGCCACCCCTTTGGCAGGATGATTGAGCACGGCGGCGGATACCCCGGATTCCTCGATCACGCCATTGCGGTAGAGCACCGCAGGGACGCGGCGCAAGTCGATTTCGTGAGGGCGTACTGCACGCCCTCCCATCACCACGCCTGCGTTGGCTGCGTTGTCTGAAATGGTGTCGAATACCTTCCGTGTCACCCCTGTCTCTGGGTCGACCTGCTGGATGCGTGCATCGATGATCTCAAGCGCGGGTATGACCCACTCGGTAGCGTCGAGTACATCGAACACGGTTACGTTCGGGCCTCGTAGGGGCTTGCCGAGAATAAAGGCCAGCTCCACCTCGACGCGCGGAACGATAAAACGCTCGAAGGGAATGTCCGTACCTTCGTCGAAGAACATGTCATCGAGCAGTGCGCCGTAGTCGGGCTCTGAGATGTTCGAGGAAACCTGCATGGCACGCGAAGTAAGCCCGATCTTGTGGCCCTTCAGCTGGCGACCGTCCTTGATTTTTTTGGCGACCCACGCCCGCTGAATAGCGTAGGCATCTTCGATGGTGATGTCGGGGCAGTCGAGCGAGAACTGGCGAACCTGCACACGTGTGCGTTCGGCAGTATCGAGACGCTCTGCGGCCTGCTGGATGAAAGTCGTGTCGAGCATGATGGATTGCCTTACCGAGGGTTGACGAGCGCAGCGGGCGTACGCAGTACAAGCACGGCGCCCAGCGCGATGAAGATGGCCAGCACGAAGAGCGCAAGGCTTGCGCTTTGCGTTGTGTCGCGCATCCAGCCGATGAAATAGGGCGCCGCGAAAGACGCGATGCTGCCCAGGGAACTGATCATTGCAATGCCGGCGGCTTGGGTGCTGTCGCTAAGAAACGCAGGTGGTAACTGCCAGAACATTGGCAACGCCGCGCTTGCCCCCATGCCCGCGATGATCAGGCCCGTAAGCACGGGGGTGGCATCGCCGGGAGATGCGCCTGCCAGTGCAATACCTAGCGCGCACATCGCCAGCGGCACCGCGAGGTGCCAGCGTCTTTCGCGCTGCTTGTCCGAGGAGCGGCCGCAGGCAAGCATGAAGAACACCCCGGCCAGGTAGGGCACAGCGCTCAGCAGCCCCACTTGGCTGTCACGCGCCACACCGGCACCGTGAATGAGCGTGGGCATCCAGAACGCGAGCGTGTTCACCGCGAGCATGACGGCAAAGTAGATCGCTACCAGCAACCAGACGTGGCCGTCGCGCAAGATGCCATCGAGCGATGTGATCGTCTTGCGACGCTCTTCACTGGCCAGTTCGTCGCGAAGCAGGCGTTTTTGACCGGCATCGAGCCATTTCACGTCATCGAACCGTTCGGGCAGTGCCAGCCAGACGAGTAGGCCAAGCAGCACGACGGGCAACCCCTCGATCAGGAACATCCATTGCCAGCCGCGTAACCCACCTGCCTCGTGGAACAGGTCCAGGATCCCGCCGGACAGCGGCCCACCAATCACACCGGCCATGGGCACGGCAATGGCGAACATCGCGGTGACCTGGGCACGTCGGCGCGCCGGATACCACCGGTTCAGGTAAACCAGAATGCCCGGAAAGAAACCGGCCTCGGCCACGCCGAGCAAAAAGCGTAACGCGTAAAACTGCATTGGACTCTGGATCAGAAACATGGCGGAGGACAGCAGACCCCATGTCACCATCAGTGTCGCTATCCAACGGCGCGGGCCGACACGGTCGAGCATCAGGTTGCTGGGCACGCCAAACAGCGCATAGGCCACGAAGAACAGCCCTGCACCGAAGCCGTACACCGTGTCACTCAGGTGCAGGTCTGCGCTCATCTGTACCTTGGCAAATCCGATGTTGATGCGATCCAGATGGGCAAACAGGTAGCACACCAACAGCAGCGGCATCAGGCGCCACGTGACAGTGCGATGGGTCGAATCGCTGGCAGCAAGTTGCCCGCCGAGCGTGGGATCGGAATGAAGGGTGCTCATGATCTTGTACTTTTTGTATGAAGCGTGGATGCGAGGTTGGATAACGCTCGGTTCGGGTCAACTCAGCCAGATCGATTGAACAGCGGATGCAGGGTGCTGTGCTTGCCGTCGTAGACCTGGCCCGTGCTTTCATCGATCTGAAAGGTGATACCGACCGGGCGCGCCGCCAAAATCGGTTCCAGATGCTGTTTCAAAACGGCGAGCAGGTTGTCACCTACCTGGCGGTGGACGAGGGCACTGCGGCCGGCGGCGATGCGCAAGTTTGCGTATAGGAAGCCGTATTCGCCTTGGCCATCGGCCACGGCTGCATGGGCGGCAGGATAGGCCAGCACACGCGTTCCTCCGGTAGGGAAGACAGCCTTGCCGGCTTCGTCGCGCTGATCGAGCATTGCATCGGCCAGCGCCCTGCAGAGCATCGGCACGTCTGCGTCGTGCTCAAGATCAGGTGAGTAGAGCAGCACGAGATGCGGCATGTGAGCGCTCCTTCGTCATAGGCGGCTGGTGGAAACGACGGCGGACGGGTTCGATGCCTGTGGCACCGGAATCGCAGAGCCGTCCTGCGGCGTAACCGGGAAGATGGCGTTGATCTGGCCGGTGCCCGACGAGCCGAAGTACGGCGTGACTACCTCAGCCTTGCCGTCGTAGTTCGACCAGCCCAATGCACCCAGCAGCATGGCGGTGTCGTGCATGAAGCCCTCACCGTGTCCCTTGGCGGCGTACTCGGGCAGCATTGCGCAGAATTCTGCCCACTCTGCGTCTTCCCACATTCTCACAACGCGGTGATCCAGCGTTTCTAGGAACGAGCTCCATGTGCGCGTTGCGTAGTCGGGCGCTTGCCCGTTTTGCGCAAAGCGATGCGACAGCGAGCCACTGGCAAAGAAGGCGACGGTACCGTCGTAATGGTCTTCCACGGCGCGGCGCATGGCCCAACCAAGGCGAGCACTGTCATGCAGGTAATGCGAAGTGCACAGCGACGAGACCGAGATGACCTTGAAGTGCTTGTCCTGATTCATGTAGCGCATCGGGACCAACGTGCCGTACTCGGGCCCCAGCGTGGTGGAATGGTGCGCCATGGTCTCCACGCCGAGACGATTGCATTCTTCTGCCAGCAACAGGCCGAGCTCCGTATTGCCTGGGAAGGCGTACTCCATGTTGCTGATGAAATGCGGCAGCTCGTTGCTGGTATAGGTGCCGGAGAAGGAGGGTGCGCAATTGATGTGATAGTTGGCATTCACCAGCCAGTGGGTATCGAACACCACGATGGTATCGACGCCCAGCGCGCGGCAGCGCCGGCTGATCTCATGATGGCCGTCGATGGCCGATTGCCTGAAACCCTGACGCGGGCCCGGCAGCTCCGAGAGATACATCGACGGAACGTGCGTGATCTTGGCAGCCAAGGCAAGTGTGCCCATGGAGATCTCCTGCGCGGCCGTTTGGCCGAATATTTGTGTTTGTTGGCGCGGGCGGTGCAGGGCGCGGCGCGTACCGCACCCTTGGGTATCAGATCATTGCACGCCCCAGCGTGGAATGTGATGGCTGCCCATGGAGATACAGATGTTTTTCACCTCCGTGAACACCTCGAAGCTGTACTCACCGCCTTCACGGCCCGTACCCGAGCCCTTCACGCCGCCGAACGGCTGACGCAGGTCGCGCACGTTCTGGCTGTTGATGAACACCATGCCGGCTTCGATGCCGCGGGCCAGGCGGTGGGCCTTGCCGATGTCCTGGGTCCAGATGTAGGAGGCCAGGCCGTACTCGGTGTCGTTGGCCAGGCGCAGCGCTTCGGCTTCGTCCTTGAACTTGATCAGGCACACCACCGGGCCGAAGATTTCTTCCTGGGCGATGCGCATGCGGTTGTCGACATTGGCGAACACGGTAGGCTGGATGAATTGCCCCTTGGCCAGGTGCGCTGGCAGGCCTGCCGGACGCTCCAGACCACCGGCGAGCAGCTCGGCGCCTTCTTCCATGCCGATCTTGATGTAGCCGGTGACCTTGTCGTAGTGCGCCTGGGTGATCATCGAGCCGACCTGGGTTTTCGGGTCGGTCGGGTCGCCGACGATCAGGCGTTTGGCACGCGCGGCAAACTCGGCGACGAACTGGTCATAGACGGTTTCCTGGATGAAGATGCGCGAACCAGCGGTGCAACGCTCACCGTTGAGCGAGAAGATGGTGAACAGCGCGGCGTCGAGCGCGCGATCCAGGTCGGCATCGTCGAAGATCAGCACCGGGCTCTTGCCGCCCAGCTCCATGGAGTACTTCTTCAGGCCGGCGGTCTGCATGATCTTGCGGCCGGTTGCCGTACCGCCGGTGAAGGAAATGGCACGTCCGTCGGGGGGGAGCACCCGCGCGTGGCCTGCCGTGGCGCCGTAACCCTGTACGACGTTGAGCACGCCCGCCGGGATGCCCGCTTCGAGGGCGAGGCGGCCCAGTTCGTTGGCGGTCAACGGCGACAGCTCGCTCATCTTCAGTACCGCCGTGTTGCCCAGGGCCAGGCAGGGCGCGGTCTTCCAGGTGGCGGTCATGAACGGCACGTTCCACGGCGACACCAGCCCGCATACGCCTACCGGCTGATGCAGGGTGTAATTCAACATCTGGTCATCGACCGGGTAGCTATGGCCATCCATGCGTGTGCACACTTCGGCGAAGAAATCGAAGTTGTGCGAGGCGCGCGGGATCAGCACATTTTTGGTCTGGTGAATAGGCAGGCCAGTGTCGAGTGTTTCAAGCTCGGCAAGTCTGGGTACGTTCTGATCGATCAGCTCGCCCAGTTTTCGCATCAGTTTGGCCCGCTCCTTTGCAGGCGTGTTCGCCCACTTGGGGAAGGCGTCCTTGGCGGCCGCGACTGCTTGCGCGATTTCCTGAGCGCCACCGCTTGCAACCTCGCCAATGGCTTCCATCGTGGCCGGGTTGTAGTTGGTGAAGGCTTCAGGGCTGTCGACTTCCTTGCCGTTGATCCAGTGCTTGATCATGGAATGCTCTCTCGTTCGGTTTAGCCGCGTGCGGCGAAGAAATCGGACTCACTCACGATGCGATTGACCAGCCGGCCAACGCCTTCCACTTCCACCACGACTTCATCCCCGGGTACGACATCAGCGAGGCCTTCGGGCGTACCGGTGGCGATCATGTCGCCGGGCTGCAGCGTCATGAAGCTTGAGAAGTATTCGATGAGGTAAGGGATGTCGAAGATCATGTCGGCGGTGGTGCCTTGTTGTTTCAGCTCGCCATTGATCCAGGTGCGCAACGTGAGGGCGCTTGGGTCGGGCACATCGTTCGTGTCGACGATCCAGGGGCCGACGGGCGTCGTGCAGTCGCGGTTCTTCACACGCAGGTTGGGGCGGTAGAAGTTTTCAAGGTAATCGCGGATCGCGTAGTCGTTGCAGACCGTGTAGCCAGCCAGGTAGTCGAGTGCGTCGGCGCGTTTGACGTTACGCGCAGGCTTGCCGATGACCGCGACAAGCTCGCATTCGTAGTGCATATAGTTCACGCCGTCAGGCCGCCACGTCACCGCGTTGTGGCCGGTGTAGGTACCTGGGGATTTGATGAACGCAAGTGGCTCTGTCGGTGCCTTGAAAGACAGTTCGGCAGCATGATCGGCGTAGTTCAGGCCCAGCGCGAACATGCTTCCGGTGGCAGGTGGCAGCCACTCTACGTCCTGTTCGTTCAATAACCTGCCGTCCTGCAGGCGAACTGCGTTGCGGTCTTCGACCGTGACGGTGTGAATGCTGCCCTGATGGCGGATGCGTGCATGCTTCATGGGTTACTCCTCACGCCAGCACGATGGTGTTGTACAGGCGCCCGAGGCCCGTGATTTCTACTTCGACGCGGTCGCCAGGTAGCACATCGACGCGGCCTTCCGGTGTACCGGTAATGAGCACGTCGCCCTCATGCAGCGTCATGAACTGGCTGATCGTCTCAATCAGTTCGGGCACCGACCGCACCCAGTCGGCGGTAGTGCCTTCCTGACGGAGCTCGCCGTTTACATAAAGCCGAAGCGTGAGGTCATTCGGGTCGGGGATCCGGCTGGCATCGACAAGCTCCGGGCCAACGGCGCAGAAGCCATCGCGGCACTTGGCCTTCACCGCCGGGCGGTAGTAGCTGTCTTCTGGGAGGCTGAATTCGTTGACGATGGTGTAGCCGGCGACATGCTCCATGGCCTGCGCTGCGCCGACTCGGCTGGCTCGCTTGCCGATGACGACACCCAGCGCAGGACCAGGCTGAAGGCGTTCAACGCCCGTCGGATACACCACTGCACCGCCATGGTGGTTGCGTGTGTTAGGCGTTTTGATGAACAGGACCGGCGAGGCGGGTGGCTTCTGATAGGGAGCCTGCCCAAAGGCGTCCAGGTGCTGCTGGAGCAGGCCCCTGTAATTGAGTGCAACGCCGAACAGCGTGCCGCCAGCGGCTTCGTCGAGCGTACGGGACATTATTGTGATTCTCCGTAGGTAAGGCGCGGATCGCATCCGGCTCGTTAATATATTAACTTTGTAGTTAACATGTTAACGGAAGTCAAGCACGGCATGCAGCCTGTCGTGTTTGCATTGAGCCTGAGACCAAGTTGCACTTTTCAGAGGAACGCTGGTATTTATTCGGCGGTGCCGCAATTGGGTCGCCTGCGGGTCAGGGCGAGGTGGGGCGGTCCATGGCTGCTGAATCGCCTTTGCTGACGACAGACGCAGGTTGTAACAATCGAGCCATCTCGCCTTTCAGAAGTCATCGGCTGCCGCTACCGGCTAACATGCGTGAACGTTAAACTCTTCATAAATTCGCCAGGAATCCACTGATGTCCTCCGCAGGTCCACGCCCTTCACTGACACTCACGCTGCTCCAGGCACGCGAGGCGACCATGAGTTTCTTCCGGCCGTTGCTCAACCAGCACGGGCTTACCGAACAGCAATGGCGGGTCATTCGTATCCTTCGCCAGAATGGCGAGATGGAAAGCTTTCAGTTGGCTGAGCAGGCCTGCATTCTCAAGCCGAGCATGACAGGCGTGCTATTGAGGCTGGAGCGCGATGGCCTGGTGACCCGCCGCAAGCCGCCGCACGATCAACGCCGCATGCATGTGAATCTGACCGAACAGGGGCATCAGTGCTTTCTGTCAATGAGTGGCGGTATGGAGGCTCAGTACCGGCAGATCCAGACCCAGTTCGGTCGAGAAAAGCTCGAGCAACTGCTGGGACTGCTCAACGAGCTCAAGCAGATCAAGCCCTGAGGGCGAAGGCGAGCAGGTGTTTGCGATGCGAACGGTTGATCCCATCCCGAATATCGATATCGGCCAGGTGTACGACCAGCGATACGCCGAAGAAGATGTGCACTATGAAGCACTGGGTAAGCTTGCCGACTTTTTCGGCCGTAATATGCCGGTGCACCGGCATGACCGCTTCTTTCAGGTCCACTACGTCATGAGCGGCGCTGTGCGGGTCTATCTTGATGAGCAGCGCTACCAGGGCGAGGGGCCAATGTTCTTCCTGACCCCACCGACCTTTACGCATGCCTTCGTGACTGAAGCTGGCAGCGATGGCCATGTGCTGACGGTGCGTCAGCAACTGATATGGCCATTGCTCAAAGCGGAGTTCGGCCTCGCCGCCGGCCCGCAGCTCTGGCCGGTATGCGTCGCAATGGCCGAGCTGCCGTCGCATTTCGACGAAGAGGTCGCGCGACTCGACATGCTATTCGCCGAGCTTCGACGAGAGATCAGCGACAATCGTCCAGGGCGTGCACTTGGGCTCGAGGGCCTGACCCGATTGATCTTCATCAGCCTGCTTCGGCTATCGGCGCAGTCTTCGGCTGCGCAGCCCGCGCGCCGGGAAGACCTTGTCATCTATCAGCGCTTCAATGCGCTTATCGAAGAGCAGTACGAACACCATTGGCCGCTTTCTCGCTACGCCGAACAGCTTGGCGTGACCGAAGCCAGGCTCAACGATATCTGCCGCCGTGTCGCGGATCTGCCTTCCAAACGCCTGGTATTCGACCGTGTCATGCAAGAGGCCAAACGTCTGCTGCTGTTCTCGGGCGGTTCGGTCAATGAAGTCTGCTATCAGCTGGGTTTCAAGGACCCGGCCTATTTCAGTCGCTTTTTCACACGAAACGCGGGGATGAGCCCAGGCGAGTACCGTACTCGGAACAGGGCATCGCTGGACGAGCCGGGCTAGGCGCGATCCCGCTCACGTGCTCGTCCATGCGCGACGGGTCATGAAAAGTACAATAGCTCGTCTGTAACATCCATTTAGCAGCCCGCCACCTGTCCTCATACTCTGCCTACGCCTAGATCGTCTGGTCCCGGCTGTCGGGTGGTGTCTCAATCGTTTCGCTCCCACGCCTACCAGAACGTCCCGCGCCCATAACCACAATCACAATGACAGGGTTGCCAATGAAAAAGCCAAATCTGTTGCTGGAGGCGCTTGAGCCTGTGCTGCCAGCGATTGCCGCCAATGCCGAGCGCGCCGAAGCCTTGCGAATGGTGCCGCCTGAGAATATCGAGATTCTCAAGGGGATTGGCTTGCACCGCGCGTTCCAGCCCAAAGCCTACGGTGGTCTGGAAATTTCACTCCCCGAATTTGGCGATTGCATTGCTGCGCTCGCCGGCGCCTGCGCAAGCACCGCCTGGGCCATGAGCCTTCTATGCACGCACAGCCATCAATTGGCACTCTTCCCCAAGGCGCTTCAGGACGAGATCTGGGCGGAGAACCCCGATGCCACTGCCAGCAGCAGTATCGCTCCGTTTGGCAAAGTGCAGGAGGTAGAAGGGGGGGTGATGTTTTCCGGCCAAATGGGCTGGAGCAGCGGAAGCGATCACGCCGAATGGGCTATCGTCGGATGCCGTCGAGCGAATGATGAGGGTACGCAGGATTACTGCTTTGCCGTCCTGCCGCGACGCGACTACACCATCAAGGATGACTGGTATGCCGTCGGCATGAAAGGGAGCGGGACCAAGACGCTCAGTGTTGAAAACGTCTTCGTGCCCGAGCACCGTATTCAAAAGGCCAAGGACATGATGGAGGGCCGATCCGCAGGGTTTGGCCTCTACCCGGACAGCAAGATTTTCTACGCGCCGTATCGCCCTTATTTCGCAAGCGGCTTTTCGGCTGTCAGCCTGGGTGTGGCCGAACGCATGCTTGAGGCATTCAGGGAAAAGACGCGCAACCGCGTGCGTGCATATACCGGGGCATCCGTGGGCGCCGCCACGCCTGCCTTGATGCGGCTAGCCGAATCTACGCATCAGGTGGCGGCCGGCAGAGCGTTTCTGGAAAAAACCTGGCAAGAGCATGCCGAGCATGGTGAGCGGCATCAGTACCCTTCGCGCGAGACGCTGGCGTTCTGGCGGACCAATCAGGCGTACGCCGTCAAGATGTTTGTCGCCGCGGTAGACCGCCTGTTCGAGGCTGCCGGAGGGACCGCCTGGATGGAAAGCAACGAGCTGCAGCGGCTTTGGCGCGATGCACACATGACGGCGGCACACGCCTATACGGACTATGACGTTTGCGCCCAGATTCTCGGGCGCGAGCTGATGGGGCTCGACCCTGATCCGACCATGGTCTGACTACGCGCTTTCACTGCCAGGCCGGGTGTGCCCCGGCATCGAGGATCTCATGACAACGACAATACAAGCGACCTTGGATACGCGTGCCTTTCGCCGGGCACTTGGCAATTTTGCAACCGGCGTGACCATCATGACCGCGTCCGACGGCGACCGGTGCGTGGGTGTTACCGCCAACAGCTTCAATTCCGTGTCACTTGAGCCTGCACTGATCCTGTGGAGCATCGACAAACGGTCGGGTAGCTACGAGGTGTTCAGCCGCGCTAGTCATTTTGCGGTGAACGTGCTGGCGGCTGATCAGATCGATCTGTCCAATCAGTTTGCACGCTACGCTGAAGATCGCTTCGCCGGCGTTGCGTTTGCAAACGGCGCTGGCGGCGCGCCCCTCATGGAGGATTGCGCTGCCCGGTTTCAGTGCGAAATGCATCAGCAAGTGGACGGTGGTGATCACTGGATTCTCATTGGCAAGGTTGTCGCGTTCGATGACTTTGGCCGTTCGCCACTGCTCTATCACCAAGGTGCGTATTCATCGGTCCTACCGCACCCTCGACAGGTGAAACGAACCGAATCGGTGGGCAAGACGGCTTACCAAGGCCGGCTAAGTCATAACCTCTATTACCTGATGACACAGGCCGTGCGCGCCTACCAGGCCGACTATCAGCCGCGTCAGCTCGCAACGGGATTACGCACCAGCGAAGCGCGCATGCTGATGGTGCTGGAGAAGGATGCAAGCCTCGACATGAATGCCCTGCAGCAGCTGGTGGCCATGCCGGCGCATGAGATCGAGGAATCGCTTGCCAATCTCAAGCGCAAGGACATGCTTTGCGAGCGCGGCGAAGGCGTTGGCCTGACCGCACACGGCCTGGATCAGGCCGAAACGCTATGGGCCATCGCCGAGGAGCAACAGCAGCGAGTGTTCGCGCAATTCACTCCAGAGCAGGTAACCGCGTTCAAGGAAGTACTACGGGGTATCGCCGCTCGTACGTAGCAAGCGCGGCGTGGACCGCTTCCGCGATCTTGCCGTAGGGTGGAATCCCGCAGGGCTTCCACCGTTTACCTCGCACGATTTCTCAAGCCTCGAATGAATGCCAGGCGGTAACGACGCCGCTTCTCAACCGTGCATCTGCCATAAGCGTTCCCCATATCAGTGATGACTCGCTGAGCAGGTGTACGGCGTCATTACGAAAGGCAGAAGAGGCGTACCCAATACATCCGCGTCGGCTCGATCGGGTGAAGGGTGATGGTCGATGGCTGTTCTTTGATCAGCAGCGCAATACCGTCGCTCAATGCGACGGGCGCTTCGCCCCCACAGGTGCACTCGGCGTTGCCTGATTGGCAAAACAGCAGTGCAGCATCGCAGTCTGCAGTCAATGTGTGTGTACTCGTGATCGAGAGCGCTTGAAGCTGATGTCGCCAGCGCCCTTGACGTGTCATGACGTTGAAGTCAATGACAGCGCCGCCTACGGGCGTTGCGAAAACCGTTGCATCGCCAGGGAATGACCAGGGCGTATCGTGGACGCAAAGGCGAAACGAAGGCTGACCGTCCACATCGAAATCCAGCGCTCCGTCGTTCAAGACGGCCAATGTGCGGTCGATGCCATGAAATGCCGAGAAGTGGCCTGCACGCGTAACGCTGGCCATGCTGACCCGCCATTCGAACGTGTCAAGAATCGCGTCTTCGGGCCATACCGCCACTTCGACGGTTTCGCCTCCACCATTCTTCCAAGGCATGCGCTGTATCTGACGTGTATCAATCCGTTCAATCGCCATCGAATGCTCCAGCGCGGGGTAAAGGTGATCGTACCAATCCTCAAGGCAGTGTCAGAGCGTGCAATCTTTACGGTGTCGAGCGCAAATTAAATGGAATGCGTGTTACGCGGCCCATCAACTACCGAATGCTGGTATCTGCAATTGCACACTGTACGACGAGGCGCACTCGTCGTTCATGACCGCGCGCCCTGACTGCGACTTTTTTTCTCCGCCATTGCTGACAGCGCGATGCTAACCGCCGTGCTCCGGGCGATCCGCAAGCTGACAGGCAATCGCCAGCGGGCCCAGCATCTGCCGTTTTTTTCGGTGATACTGCTGCATGCGGGCCAGCAGTTCGCTCAAGGTCGTGACCGCCTTCTGCACATGGGGACCCTTGTTCAGCATCACGCATTCGGCCCGGATGCCAGTCGCTGCATCCGTGATTTCTGCTCGTGAGGGTGCTCCTTTTTTTGCGAGGCTTTCCAGCACTTGCGTTGCCCAGATCACAGGCACATGTGCCGCTTCGCACACGCAAAGGATGTCTTCCTGCAATTCGGCCATCCGTTCGAAGCCGCCTTCCACGGCCAGATCGCCCCGAGCAATCATCACGCCGAATCGGCGGCGCTTCATCCCCGCCAACAGCAAGAGCGGAAGGTGCTCGAAGCCCCGTTGGGTTTCGATCTTCAGCACGACGCCCAGATCATCCGCCTTCAAACGCGACAGTGCGGCAAGGAGCGTCTCAACGTCGTCTGCTACATTCACGAATGACATTTCCACGACGTCAGCGTGCCGAGCCGCGAAGGCCAGCGCTTCAAGATCGTCCGGGCTCAGCGCGGGTGCGTTCAAACGCGTCTGCGGCAGGTTGATGCCTTTGTCGCTTTTCAAGGTCGCGCCACCCGGTGCATGGGTGATGCGGACATGAATCTGACCGTCGTTCACGGATTGGATGACGCCGCCGATCTTCCCATCGTCAAACCAGATCTGCTCGCCTGCGCGGGCATCGTCGAAAACGGTCGGTAACGTGCAAGGGATACGTGCGGGCGTCAGCAGGGCGCCTGATGCGTCGAAGGTCGCCGAGTGACCGATCGTTTCCGGCCCGGTTACAAGCATCGTTTCGCCTTCCTGAAGACGGATTTTTTGCTCAGGCGCTGGGAAGGAAGCGATCCGCGTCTTCCGGCGTTTGCGTACGGTGCGCAGCACTTGATCCGGTGTGAAGTAAGCTGTTTTCCAAAGCTCGGCCCAGCACCCACGGCGGGTGCATTCCACGATCGTCAACATGCGCTTTGCACCTCGTGCATCGCGAAAGCTGATCTGCTCGCTCTCGACAAGGTTCGCTAACCAGTCACCGTCAACGCGAAATGTCGCGTCCGCGGATGAGGGCGGGTCGAATGGACGCGTGTTCGAGGCAAGCCAGACGCGCGCAGGCGCGGTCGGACGGCCACGCGCGTCGCGTCTTGGTTTGGCTTTCACGACAGCGAGGCCTGATGCGATGGGCCCAGTTCGAAGCTTGGGGCCCGCGAGGTCCATCGTGACGGTGCACGGCCGCTGCAACTCCTTCTCAGCGTTGCGAATGTGTTCGATCATCTTCGCCCATTCGGCAGGGCTGTCGTGGGCGCAATTGATGCGGGCGCAATCCATGCCACTGGCAAGCAGGTCATGGATGAGGGTGTAATCGTGCGCCGATCCGCTGGGCAGCGTCACCATTATCCGCACTTCACGCCCATTTGGTGGGCTGCCGAATAGAGCGTTGGCATGAGCGACGAGGTGCTCGTGCCCCACTGCAAGCGTGCAACCGGAAGCGGATGCTGTCGGCTCTGGTTCGCCATCGAGTCGATGCAGGATCGAGATGACCGCGTCCAGCGTCGCCACGATGCTGCCCTCTGAGCGGCCCAACGAGGACAGGCCCATGTCGGCAAGTGCCAATTGCAGCGGACGAATGTCATGGCATCGCATGGCGAGATAAGCCAACAGGTTACGGGCGCTGTCCTGATAGCAGGGATCGCATTGTTCAATGTGCGTGGCGCCCTCGCGTATGGCGCTGTCCATCTGTTGTCGTAGCCCGCGCAATTGCTGCAGCAGGTGCGTTACGTTCGATGGTTCGTGGGCGGTTTGCGTCTTCGCTCGTTTCAAGATGGATCGCTCGGTGGCGCCCATAAGCGGGCTTTAGCTATACGACCAGAGTCGATCTTCAAGGCTAGGGTTGCGATCATTACAAAACGTGATTCGCGGCGATGCGATCTGCTGAACTCGCTGTTCAGGTTGTGGAACGGTTTATGGCTCGCCGCCAGGCCCTCGTCTCGCTGATATCGTTGACATGACGCGTCAGGATTGGGAGTGCATACAGGCGGTCAACGCCACGGCGGCGTTCCTGCACTGCCGCGAAACCGTCAAGGTGATGATGCCGAACAGGTCCGGCGCCATCGTGAACATCGCGTCGTACGCGTCTTACTTCGCCTTCCCGACTATAGCGGCGTATACCGCGTCAAAGGGCGCACTGGCCCAGCTGACGCGTACATTGGCCCTCGAGGACATCGATCATGGCATTCGCGTCAGTGCCGTTGGTGTGGGCGACGTGATGACCAACATCCTCAACGACGTGGTCGAAGATGGCCCGCAGTTCCTGGCCACCCATGGTCAGGCCGCGCCGATCGGGCGCGCTGCCCAACCGGAGGAAATCGCCGAAATCGTTATGTTTTTGGCGTCCGAGCGAGCCAGCTTCATGGTCGGCGCCGTGGTCATGGCCGACGGAGGAATGACCGTCACTGCAGGCTGATCCACCTACGGTGGTGGCAATCCGTAAGGAATGTCGCCACCGGGTTGGACGGTGCGCCTAAAGCACTCGATTTCAAGCCGCACGCGGCCGCGTCTGGCCTCATTCGCCGCGAATGTACTGTTCCAGGTGCCGGATCGTGGAAGCCTGCTCCTGGACGGTTTCCTTCACCAGGTCACCGATGGACAGCAGCCCGACGAGGCGGCCATTGCCCATGACGGGCAGGTGGCGCAAGTGATGTTCTGTCATTAACGACATGCACTCGCTTACGGTCTGCTGGGGCAGGACGATGATCACCGCTTCGGTCATGATCGCACTGACCGGGGTCGCGAAGGAGGAGCGGCCCTGCAGTACGACTTTGCGCGCGTAGTCGCGCTCGCTGACGATGCCGACCAGTTCGCCATCGCGCAGAACGGGCAGGGCACCGACGTTTTTTTCTGCCATCAGGCGTAGCGCATCCAGCACAGTGGCATCAGGGCTGATGGTATGGACGTCCTGCATGGCCTTGGCGGCAATCAACTGGCCTGCGTTTTTCATGTCGTATCGCTCCCTAAAAGACGCGCTGGTTGGCGGTAGGGGCAGTGTGATCCAAGCGTGGCGGGGGCTCCAGCCAGCATGCGCAATGGCGATGATTGATGACGTTTATGGATACGTCGCGCTGGGGAAGCCGACAGGCGTACCGTATCCCGGGAATAAAGGGCTGGATGCGGTACGGATGGGCGGCTTTCGCATCGTCGAAAGCCGCCGTTAGGTCAGTTGCTCGGGCGTTGCTTGGTTGCGTCCAGCTCAGTCTTTTTGCCCGTCGTGATCTCGGTGATCTTCGCGGATTGGCCAATGGCTCGGTCGAATGCATCCTGCATGGCGGCAATAGCTTCCACGGCGGTGCCCTCCAATCCGCCTTTTGCGGCCCAATCGAAATTCCATACGCCCGATAGGCCGTCGGCGCCAGGCACGTCGTGGGTTTCGATCGCGGTGTAAACGTCCGGGTGGGCTACGAGATAAGCCGCCGCAGCGGAAACGTCCGTGGGCACGGAGCCCTTGGTGTTGTCGGCCAGGTGGCTTAGCTCTTTGGCGTGGATCGCCGATTTACCCTCCTGTCGCAGGTAGTCGGCAATGATCTTGCTCGACTTCGCAATGTTCAGATTCTGGTCGAAGCGGCCTGCGTTACCCTGGACGGGTGAAGGTACGCCTATCGATGGAACGGTCGTGGACATCGGTGTCTCTCCTTGGCTTATGAATGTCACAGCTAGCTGGCGCACCAGCCCGATCAGTTCGATGCGGGCCGGGCGCGGTTCACACGCACGTCGAGCAAGTCCCGGGCCTGCTACGCAATGGAGCTGTTGTCCTCCGGCCATGCGTCATCAGGTACGTCGAAGTAGTCGCCGTTCTCCACACCGTCGATTTCATACTTCGTCAGGTGGTCGCTCAGAAGATCCGCGAATTTGCCGACGCGATTCTCCTGCTTCACTTCGTTGACGATGGCAGGAACGATGGTGGCAATGATGCCGACGCCTGCCGCGACAAAGCCAAGCCCCCCAGCGACTGCCGGTAGCCGCGCCGCGATGGCGGCGACGCGCGCGCTTGAACTGCCTGCCAGCCCCGCCAGCGACGCGCCGGCCTCAGCGGTCGTGGCAAGGCCAGCCATGAGACCGAACGAACTGGCGGTGATGCCCATGCCACCGCCGAGTTTGTCTCCCTTGCGGATCGCTTGAACGCCATCGAAGATGCCGTATGCGCCCATTGCGATGCCGGCCATGCCGCCCAGCCCCTTGGCTGAATCCTCGAACGTCTTCGCTACGTTGGTGAGTGACTTTTGCAAGTCGGTGGTGGAGGAGAGCGAGAGCTTCAACGCCTGTTTGATGGCGCTGTCGCCCGGCCTCGTGCGCGATGCGGCTTCAAGTTTTGGTCCTGCATCCTTGAGGTATTTCTGGAAGGCCTTCGAGCCGCCCTCGGTCAGCAGCGTGGCGGCCTGGACGGAGCCGGTCGTGATATCCACGATCTGCTTGTCGGTCAGTTTGCCCTTGGCCTCGGCGCCTCGAGCGATCGTAAGGCCTGCCATGAACACGCCGCTGACGCCGTGCATCACACCACGGTCCGATGTGTTCTTGAGGAACCCGTCAAGCTTGGCGCCCTTGTCGAAGAGATTGAGCTTGTCGAGGGTCTTCGTACCCTGGCGCAGCAGGTCCCAATAGCCACGGACACTGGCCAATACGGTTTGGCCCGTGGCGACCGTACCATCCTGGTTGACCAATAGCTCCGGATTGCTGGAGCGAACCTCGTCGATCAGCGCCTCGACCTTTTCTTCGTCGAGCTCGTCACCCCCATCCACGCCGAACGCCTTCTTGAGATCGTCGAACGTGGCATCCTTGAAGGCGTTTTCCTGCGCGATTTTCGTGAAGTTTTCTTCGAGCTTGGCGTCGTGCTTGGCGGTAACCTCAGGATCGAGCATTGCGTTGTACAGGGCGACCTCCATGCTGAAGGCGCTGGTGGCCTCCTCGACGGAGCTGTTGCTCAGTAGCTGCGTCATTCGGTCTCCCGAGACCAGCCAGTCCTTGTAGAAGTCCTCCAACTCGCCCTTGTGCGAAGAGTTCTTGACGGCCTCTTGCAGTTCGGCGGGTTTTTCGATTCCCAAAGCTCTCTGATACTGGCTGGCGGTGCCGGCGAACTCAGCAAGTACTTCCTGCTGTTTAACATCGCCGTCCTTGGCCTTCGCGCTCCACAGATCGTCCAGTACCTTGCCGGTCTTGATGTCGTTCTTGTAGGTGTCCTCGAGCGCAGCCTTCAAGCCGTCGTTATCGTTGACGACCTCTTGCAAGGCCTTGGTGCCCTGTTCATCGAGGTATTTGGCGACCTCCTGATCCGATTGAAGCAGCGCGATATGTTTGTTGACGTCTTCGAGCAGCTCCTTGGGGTCGGGATGGCTGCGCACCTTGTTTGCGATGGTGACCTTCGATTTGTCGTCGCGCCACATGCCCGCGCTCCCGCCGTTGATGATCAGCGATTGCGCGTTCATGAGTTCGTAGAGGACCGCGGCCTTGTCTTCGGCCGAATACTTGTCCGGATTTTCAAAGATGTCCTTGTCGAACTTGCTCGTGTCGATCTTCGAGAGCAGGTTGCGATCCGCAACCTCCGACAACATGCCCATCAGCGACTGCGCATCCTTGGGCGCCGAGTCCTTGATCCATGATTGCAGGTCACCTTTGCTCACATCGCCATCAGGCCGCTGCGCAAGGGAATGCTTCGCCGTGTCGAGCATTTCAAATGCGCCTGGCTGCGACCAGAAGTCCAGCGCATCCTTGACCTCATCACTGAGGTGGGTGTTCTTCTCCTTGTACTCCTGCAACGCGTCGGCGGTCAGGTACTTGCCGGAGTCCGTCTTGCCGACGATGGCGTCGTAGTTTTCCAGCAGGACCGCCGAGTACTTGGTAACCCGTTTCGACGCATCGTCGGCATCCGGGTTGGCCTTCAGGTAATCCTTGTAACTGCTGATCTCGTCAGTTTTCTTGAGGCCCGGCAGGACGGTAAACCCCTCCTTGCCGAAATCCTGCAGACGGCCGGCCTCGGTGCCATGATCCGCTTCGCCGCTCCGGCGAAAGCCGTTTATGTCATTGTCAAACGCATGCTTATCGGTGATCGCCTTGCCGTTTTCGTCGAACATCGTGACCCGGTCGAGTACCTGAACGGCGCGAAACGCGGCATCCGCGTCTTTTTCATAGTCACCGACGCGGTCCTTGAGCATGTCCTTCACGCCACTCTGGTTGCCGAGACCCGCCAGCAGGGGATGGTCGTCCAGAATCTCCTTCGCCGAGCGTTTATCGTCCTCGGGACGTTCCCAGACGATACCGGCTTTCTCTGCAGCTTCTCGCGCCTGTTTGTCATTGCCGACCTCTGCGCGGTTGACGAGGCGGCCCTTGAGCGCGGAAAAGCCGTGCTTGCCGAAATCCTGCAGGCGGCCTGCTTCAGTGTTTGGCCGGGCTTCATTGTCTTTGGTGAATGTGTCGATCTTGCCATTGCCGACGTGTTCGCCCGCAATGCGCTTGCCGTCGCCGTCGAGCTGTTCCACATGCTGGAGTACCTGCACTGCGCGGAAGGCGGCGTCGGCGTCCTTTTCAAAGTCCCCAACGCGATCCTTGAGCATGTCCCTGACACCACTCTGATTACCCAGGTTGTCGAGCAGGGGGTTCTCTTTCAGGATTCGCTCGGCCGATCGGGTGTCACCGTCGGGGCGTTCCCACTGGATGCCCAATTTTTCAGCCTCCTGGCGCGCCTTCTTGTCGTCGCCCGCCGTGGCATGTTCGCCCAGCTTGCCCTTCAGGTTTTCGAAGCCGTATTTGCCGAAATCCTGCAAGCGGCCAGCCTCGGTGTTTGGCCGGGCCTCGCCGCTCCTGGTGAAGCCGTTTATCTCCCCATCGTTGATGGTGTTGCCAGCGACGCGGTCGCCATTCTTGTCGAAGCGCTCGATATGGCGGAGCACCTGGCTTGCGCGGTGGGCCGCGTTCGCATCCTTCTCGAAATCGCCCACGCGCTCCTTGAGCATCTTCTTCACATCACTGCGGTTTTTAAGGTTTTTCAGCAGTGGGTCCTTGTCGAGAATATCCTGCGCTGAGCGCTTATCGCTTTCAGGCAGCTCCCATTGAATGCCGACCGCTTCAGCCGCCTCCCGCGCTTTCTTGTCATTACCCACTGACGCTTCCGGGTTCAGCACACCCTTTAGGTTGGAGAAGCCTTCCTTCCCGAAATCCTTCAGGCGACCTGCTTCAGTGCCGTGCTTGGCGTGGCTCTGGCTGGTATAGCCATCGATCTCTCCGTTACCCACATGCTTGCCGGCCTGTCGATCGCCGTTGGCATTGAAGGTTTCGATGTGTTGCAGCACCTGGGTCGCGCGATAGGCCGCGTCGGCGTCTTTGGTGAAGTCGCCAACCTGCTCCTTGAGCATGTCGCGTGCTTTTTCGCGGTTATCGAGGTTCTTCAGCAGTGGGTCATCGTTGATGATGTCTTTCGCCGAGCGGTTATCACCTTCCGGCCGCTCCCAGCGGATACCGACCCGCTCAGCTTCCTCGACGGCAGTTCCCCAGTCTTTTTCGGAGGACTCGGTCTTGCTGTTCGTCCTGTTGTTCAGCGCATTGACGGCCATTGTCTTTCCTTCTGTCTGGGCCAGAAAAACAGTGACTACCGGAGCGATGGGTAATAGCCGATCGCTCGCTACTGATTGGACTGGTGATGGGTGGGTACGGAGCGGCAAGGTCCATACATAAGGTCATCAAAGCGCGTTGCGATGAAACTACGATGACACGGGCAGCACCGCTGCTAAATACACGGGCTTGTTGAGCGAAATTTATGATCGTCTTGAACAGGCTGAGTTTGTTTCACTTGGGCATCCCGCCGAAAATGCTGCCAGCTGGATTCAAGGAGCAGGGCAATGGCAGTGGCGCATGGGTTGGGTACATGGGGTTTGGGTAGCGGACGTGCATTGGCGCGCGCAATCGATGCCTATCGACAGGGACAGCTGGATGAATCGCGGCTACAGGCGATTGGCGACGCTATCCGTACCCGGCATTGGAAAGCGCAGCATGAAGCAGGCCATGCGTTCGTGACTGTAGGTGACTTTGCCTTCCGGGATCCCGTCCTGGCCCATTCTGTACTGGTCGGTATGGCTACGCCGTCTGGCGACCGTTCCGAACAGGGCTGCTCGTTCGATATCTTGCTGGATGACCTGCCGCACACGTCGGTGCGCGGCGAATCTCGGCAATGGTTCGATACTGCGATGAGCTATATTGCGCCTTCGTTGCCGGAGGATGCTCAGTTCGGATTGACGCGAAGCTCGCTGCTAGATGACGTGGAGCGGGCCATAGCGCTTGGGTACGCGGTCAAGCCGGTCGTGCTCGGACCCCTGACATACCTTTGGCTTGCACAGGCGTCTGGAGACGGCACCGATGTCCTCGGTCTACTGGATCGATTGCTGCCGGTCTATGGTGAGCTATTCACCTGTTTGGCTGCGCAGGGCGTCGAGTGGGTGGAGGTCGATGAGCCACTGCTTACACAGGATCTGCCGCTGGCGTGGGCTTCCGCCTACGAGCGTGCCTACAACCTGCTACAGAAAGAGCCGCTCAAGAAACTAATCGCGTGTGGGTTCGGCAAACTCGACAGCAACCTTGGACTGGCAGCGAGCCTGCCCGTCGATGGACTGCATGTGGATATCGCTGGTGATCACTCGCGTCTTGTCCGAGTGCTGGACCGAATCCCCGGCTACAAGGTGCTTTCCCTGGGCCTGGTAACAGCGGCTGACTCTGAAATTGAGATCGAACGTGCACAGGTATTTGCCCGTGAAGCGCATGAGCGAATCGGCGACCGACTGTGGGTATCCGCCGTATCGACAATCTACGCCGATGAACAAGAGCATTTCGATGGTGCGGGGCTCAGGGGCGGTCTCGCTGCCTTCGCAAAGGCCAGCGTGCTTGCAGCGCAGATCGCTGCACGCGCGTCGGACGATTTTGAGCGTTCGAGCGCTGCCGCCTAGACGCTGACCTTACGCCCAGCCAATCCCGCATAACGCTTGTTGTCCGGGCGGCTGGACCGAGCGTTCGCTGCGGGCGTTCGCGCGACCGTGGGTCATGCGGCGTGAGGCAGTCGCGCGACGACCTTGATTTCGAACTGAAAACCGTAGAGCCATGTCACACCGACGCAGGTGACGTTGGGGAAGGGCGCTTCGCCCCAGTATTCGGGCACAACCTGCCAAACACGCTGGAAGGTGGACTCTGGATCGACGAGAAACACGGTGACGTCAACGACGTCGTCAAACGTGCAATCAGCGGCTTTCAGGACGTTATTCAAATTCTCGAATGCCAGACGTACCTGATCCTCGAGGATGGGCTCGGGTGAGCCGTCTTCACGGCTACCTACCTGTCCGGAGACGAAGAGGAAGCCATTGGAACGGACGGCAGGTGAATAACGGTTGCGCTCATAGAGCGCCTGACGGCCTTCGGGAAATACGACATCGCGTGCCATGGGAAACCTCCTGATGGGCAGAGCGCCGTTTCGGGTAACAGGCGCTTACGGTAGGGGGCAGGGCGGCGCAGATAAATCAGGAAGGGCGGACAACATTGTTTGTAATATCCAAACAATCCAACCTTTCAGGAGTGCGTCATGGATCGCATTGCTGCCATGCAAGCCTTTGTCCGTGTGGTCGAGGCCGGGAGTTTCACCCGTGCGGCGGAGACGCTGGAGTTGAATCGCGCAAGCGTGACTCAGTTGATCCAGCAGCTTGAAAGCAGGCTGCGTGTCAAACTGCTGCACCGCACCACGCGTCAGGTTCGTGTCACGGAAGACGGCGCTGCGTATTACGAGCGCGTCGTTCGGCTGCTGGCAGATCTGGATGATGCCGAGACCAGCCTTTCCGAAGGTGCACACGAGCCTCGGGGGCGGCTGCGCGTTGATGTCCCAAGCCCATTTGCCAGCCGCATTCTTGTACCCGCGCTGCCAGCCTTCCAGGCGCGTTATCCCGAGCTGCATCTGCACATCGGCGTCAGTGACCGTCTCGTCGACATGCTCGCCGACAACGTGGACTGTGTGGTGCGAGGCGGCGTGCCGACGCACCCCTCGTTAGTGGCGAGACAGGTCGGCGACCTGGCGCTTGGCGTCTATGCGGCACCAGGCTATCTCGCACACGCAGGCACGCCGCAGCATCCGAATGAACTTGCGAATGGCAGTCACCGGATCGTGGGTTATTACTGGGCCCGAATGAACAAGATCATGCCCTACGTGCTTCATCGGGGTGACGAAACCATCACCGTAACGAGTCGCTGCAGCCTCACGGTCGACGAGGGTAATGCGTACCTGGCTGCGGGCGTGGCGGGGCTGGGCGTGATCTGGCTTCCGACCTACATGAGCCGGGAGCACGTCGAGCGCGGTGAGCTTGTGCCGTTGTTCGAAGACTGGCAAATCGAGCCCATGCCGCTTTATGTGGCCTATCCACCCAACCGTCACGTGAGTCGTAAGCTCAGGGTCTTCATTGATTGGATGGCGGAGCTGATCGCGGAGATCGCACCGGTCCAGCCTCGGCAGCCGCTTTGAGCCGCTGGCGAATCAACCTGTGCAGGTAACGTATCGGTTGTAGGGTGGAATCCCGCAGGGCTTCCACCGTTTACCTCGACCTGCACAATTTGCGGTGTGTTGGCTGGATATCGGAAGCGCTCGCTCATGGTGCTGTACCCAGGCCGAATGGCTACAGAGCCGGTACTGGCCATTCGGTGAGTTACGCATCGCCAACCGACCCTGCGTAGCTCTATATACCTCATGGGGTCGGCGCGGTTTTGATGCCTTCGAGCTGGATCTGCCAAAGCCGCTCGAAGATGCCACCTTGCTTGCGAAGCCGATCGGGTGGTCCATCTTCCACGATTCGGCCGTTCTCGAGCACGACGATTCGATCGAATGAAGCGAGGGTCGACAGGCGATGCGCCACTGCCAGTACGGTCCGGCCCTGCATGAGGTTGTCCAGAGCAGTCTGGATTTCGGCTTCTGATTGCGTGTCGAGCGCAGAGGTCGCTTCGTCGAGGATCAGGATAGGCGCGTCTTTAAGGAACGCCCGCGCGATGCCCAGGCGCTGGCGCTGACCACCGGAGAGCATCACGCCGCGCTCGCCCACGAGCGTGTCATAGCCTTGCGGAAGCTCGCGGATGAAGCCATCGCAGAATGCGTGCCGCGCTGCGGCTTCTACATCGGCATCAGACGCGTCCGGTCGTCCATACCGAATGTTCTCGCGAATGCTTCGGTTGAACAGTGCGGCTTCCTGAGGGACGACAGCCATTCGCGCACGGAGGCTGTCCTGGCTGACTTCGCTGATGTTCTGGCCGTCAATGAGGATGGCTCCGTCGCTTACATCGTCGAGTCGCTGGATCAGGCTGATGAGGGTCGACTTTCCGGCACCCGATTGGCCAACGATGCCGACTTTCTGTCCGAGTGGCACATGCAGGTTGAAGTTTTCGAATACCCGGCGACCGTCGGGATAGGCAAAGCTGACTCCCTTGAACTGAATGTCGCCCCGGGACAACGCCAACGGCGGCTCGGGATCGTTCAGACCGTGCGGCTGGATGATGATCTGCAAGGTTTCTTCGATGGCACTCATCTGCTGCACGGCGTCCACCAGCGCGAGTGCCAGATCGCGCGAGCCATGCAGGATGCGGAAGGTAAGGGCACTCACCATGACCACATCGCCGGCAGTCACGGTGCCGGCAATCCAGAGCTGGATCGCCCAGATCAACATGCCGCCAGCCATGATTGACAGGCAGATGTCATGGATGACACGGGCCTTTTCCAGGTACATCCAGCTGCGGCGCTGGGCTTGCGCTTCGATGCCAATTTCCCTGGCGAGTCGCTGGCTTTCCCGGTGCCGTGCCGAAAAGGCCTTGATGGTCCAGACGTTGGAAACCACATCGACCAGCTCGCCGCCGACGCGCGCGGATTGAGCAGCAAACCGTTGGTGCTTCGCTCGGCCACGAATGCCAAAAAGCGTGATGATTGCCGCGACAACTGCCACAAACGCGATCAGCGCCCAGGCCATCTGCCAATGCACGGTGAACAGCACGATGACAGCGCCAAGAAAATCAACGCAAGGTGGCATGATCTTCCATAGCAGCCCGCCATAAAGGGCGCCTGCGGCCTGCCCTGCAGCCGATATTCGATTACCCAGCGAGCCCGCAAAGTGCTCTGTGAAATACCGCATCGGGTGTCCGGTGAGGTATTTGAAAAGATCCACGCGCAGATCGACACAGCTTGCCACGACTGTTCTGCAACCCAGCCATCCGCCGAGCCGCCAGAAGATGTTCTCTGCCACGATCAGGCCCATGAACAGGCCCAGCGGCATCCATACCGCCGCGCGGGCGCGGTCGGGTTCGGCCATGGCATCGACCAGCAGCTTCATTCCGTACTGAACCGCAACGGCGCAGCTGGCGGCGCCTATGACGAGCAGAAACATGCCGCCGAAATGCCACGGTCTCCGACGGACGTAATGCATGAGAAACGCCATCGGCCGTCTTGGCAGTTCCATTGCGCCGTCTGACGACCGTGCCGTTTCTTCGCTCACAGCGTCATCGCCAGGGAAGCATTCAAGCCATCGAAGCGTTGTCGTTGCCGCTGCAGGGCCTCGGCCAGCGGGCCGTATACGGGGCGTCGGCCCATCTCATCGGAGTAGCCCAGAAGCCCCGTTTCGCAATGGCGGTCATTGTCCCAGCCTGGGTAGTCGAGTATGGGATACAGACAGATCCCCTCGACAGGGATGCCGCGCTGCAAGGCGAGATGCACCTCGTTCGCGATGTACTCCAGCCATTCCACGCGCGCATCGCCCTCGGCTCCGGTTTCAGCGACCAGTAACGGGCGGCGATAGCGACGGTAGAGTTCGGCGAGGATGCCGCTGAATGGGCGGTATTTGGGATCCCCGCGCCAGATCGTGTCGCCTCCGAGGACCCACTGGTTGTCAGAGTAGTAATTCAGGCCAAGAATATCGAGGTACTCAGGTCGGCCACCCAGACCGGGCCATTGAGTGCCACACAGCATGTCCCACGCTTCGTACTGCGATTGCCGAAAGCGTTCAGCCTCGCCCTGGACTTCAGGGCGGTTATTGCCCGGCATCACATTGATGACAGGGTCGGTCTGCACGAACCGCGAACGCGGGTCGACTTCGCGAATCGCCTCGATGGCGGCGATGCTGGCGCGCACCAGCTGATGCTTGAGTTCGAACCCGCGTCCGCGACCCACCGGGGCGAAGTGGCCCATTTCGCCGCCGGCCCAGGACCAGAAGGATATTTCATTGATGGGAGAGTAGAACGCCGGACGGCTCGTCTCCTCTGCGATGATACGAGCCGCTTCCCGGGCGAAGCGGGCAAAGCGTTCGACGAACGCTGGCCGCCAGATGTCAATGTCGTCCGGCCAGCCATAGTGGCACAAATCCCAGATGACCTGTGTGCCCGCCTGATTGGCCGCGTGCAGCTGTGGCAGAAAACTCGACCAGTCGTACTGACCGGGTGAGCGTTCGATCAAATGCCAACGCAACCCATCACGTACGCTTCGAAGCCCATGCTCGGCGAGCGACGCATAATCAGCTTTGGCCCACCGGTCATGCGCCGTGGAGGCGATGAGATCAAGCCGCCGCCCGTCCTCACGCCGATGGGTCGAGCATTCAAAGCCGCCCATGAAGAAGCTGTCAAACACGTAAGGCAGGTGCATGGTCAGGGTGCCTGCTCGGCCAGGCTCTTGCTGTGTTCGGAACTCTCACCCGGCGCCGGTCCTCGTTCGGCCTCCTCGATACGCTTGTAAGCCGCAAGCGCCTGCCCGACAACCTGATCCATGTTGTAGTACTTGTAGGTGCCGAGGCGGCCGAGAAAAATCACATTCGGGGTGTCTTTCGCCAGTGCCTCGTACTGCCTGTAGCGCTCGGCATTTTCCGAGCGGGGGATCGGGTAGTAGGGGTCGCCTTCGTCAGCCGGAAACTCGTACGTGATGCTGGTCTTGTCGTGGTCCTGCCCGGTGAGGTGCTTGTACTCGCTGATGCGGGTATAGGGGACCTCTTCGGAGGGGTAGTTGACGGTGCCGGTTGGCTGAAAATGCGGTTGGTCCAGAGTCTCGTGCCGAAAGCGAAGGGAGCGGTAGGGCAGTTTGCCGAAGCGGTAATCGAAGTACTCGTCGATCGGACCGCAGTAGACGAGCCGGTCATGCTGCACCTCGTTGCGTATCTCGCGATAGTCGGTGTTGAGCATTACCTTGATGTTTGGATGATCGAGCATCCGCTCGAACATCCGCGTGTAGCCATGACGCGGCATCTGCTGGAAGGTGTCGGTGAAGTAGCGATCGTCCGTATTGGTGCGGGTAGGGACGCGTGAGGTGACGGACTTGTCGAGCTGGGAAGGGTCCAACGCCCACTGCTTGCGGGTATAACCGCGAAAAAACTTCTCGTACAGCTCGCGGCCGATCTGGTTGACGACCACGTCTTCACTCGTGCGGATGGATTCCACTGGCTCAGCCCGGCTGGCGAGGTATTGCGCTGCTTCCTCATCGCTTTGCAGTGATAGTCCGTAGAGCGCATTGAGTGTCGTGCGGTTGATCGGAATGGGCACCTGCTTACCGTCGACCACGGCCAGAACACGATGCTCATAGGGGTGCCATTCGGTGAAGCGCGAGAGGTATTCGACGATGCGTTCCGAGTTCGTATGGAAGATATGCGGACCATAGCGGTGCACGAGTACGCCGGCGTCGTCGTAGTGGTCGTAGGCATTGCCGCCAATGTGGGGGCGGCGGTCCACCACCAGCACGCGCTTGCCCAGGCCAACGGCCAGCCGTTCCGCGAGCACGCTGCCGGCAAAGCCGGCGCCTACGATCAGGTAGTCAAAGCCGCGCCGTGCGGATGTCATTCTGTTTCCTTCCATGGTCAGCGTAGGCATTTTTCGATCACCTCGTGCATGCGCGCGTAAGTCTGATCCCAGGACATGTCGCCCAGGGTACGGTCGGCTTCTGCCAGGAAACGCTCCCGGTCGGCTGCCTTGTCCATCATGTCGGCACAGGCATCGACAAAACGTTGAGCAGTGTCCGCGATACGTACCACACCGCTTTCGCCATACGTTCGAACGACATCGGTGATTGCCGTCGAAACGACCGGGCAGCCTCCGGCGAGGTATTCGGGTGTCTTGGTCGGACTGATGAAGCGAGTGGATTCGTTCAATGCAAAGGGCATGAGTGCCACGTCCCAGCCGCCGAGGTAGCGTGGCAGTTCGTCGTAGGTTTTGCCGCCGAGATAGTGAATGTTCGACTGACGAGGCAGCGATGCCGGGTCGATCTTCACGACCGGTCCGATCATCACGAATTGCCATTCGGGGCGCAGCGTCGCAGCTTCACTTAGCAAGTCGATGTCGAATCGCTCATCGATGACGCCATAGAATCCCAGGCGCGGGTGCGGGATCGCGGCCTGGTCCGGTGGATCCGCCAGATGCTGCCGTGCGATGGCGAAATGTGCGATGTCGACGCTGCTGGGAAAGGCGTGGGCGTTGTGATGAAGCTGTCGCTTGGCCTCCCAGATGCTGACGCCACCGGTGAAGACCACGTCTGCCTGAGCCAGCAATTCACGCTCGCGCTCCACCAGCGCAGGCGGTGCGCCGCGAAAGGCAGAGAGTTCGTCCATGCAGTCGTAGAGCGTGATGCGGCGCGGCAGATGGGCGCTGAAGCTCAAGCTCATCGGTGTGTAGTACCACAGAAGCGGTTCGGTTACGCCGAGGTCAGTGAGGTAGTCGTCGAGCAGCCTACGCAGGGCCTGGTATGTGGCCTCGCTGCTGATCCCGGCCTGCAGATGCGGGACAAGCACCTGGACGCCGTCTTCATCAGGCCGGACTTCCAGATACGGATCATCTCCCGCGTCCGGAATCGGCTCTTCAAAAAACAATACGTTGTAGTGCCGTGCGAAGCGCGCCATCAGATGCTGCGGACGTTGATAGACGAAGCTCCAGCGCAGATGGGAGAGGCATAGCAGGGTAGAGCGGTGAGGGTTATATGTGACCGTCACATCCGGCCGAGGATGTGCCGATTTCCCGATTGCGTCCTGGTGAGGTCCAGCCCAGCTCATAGGTTCTTCTCCTGATCCTTGAATACGGCGCAAACCCGCGCAATACGGGCCGCTTCGCTTGAACCTACGTCGCGTTTCATGGCTCGCAGAAGTGGACGGTATCGATTGTGTGGCAGTTCCACGACTCGGCTGAAAGGCGGAAACGCGCTCATCTCATTCGTTGAACCTGCTACCCAGAGGATCCGTCGTTAGTCCACGAGTCGGTAGCCCCGACACAGCGTCCTGCTGCCGTACTGCAGGAGCGGATAACCGAAGCAAAGGTAACGCTCGACGGAGGTGTGCATGATTCTTGTGACAGGAGGGGCCGGCTATATCGGATCCCATGCGGTGCTGGAGCTTCTTTCGGCAGGCCACGAAGTGGTGGTGCTCGACAATCTTTGCAACGCTTCCAACGCATCGCTGCAGCGGGTAGCGGAGATCACCGGCCAGGAGCCAATTTTCATCCACGGCGATATCCGTGACCGTGCCTTGCTGGATGAGGTCTTCGCACGTTATCGCGTCGAGGCCGTGCTTCACTTTGCGGGGCTCAAGGCGGTTGGCGAAAGCGTGCGTGAGCCACTGCGGTACTACGAGACCAACGTCGCTGGCACGATTGCGCTTTGCCAGGCCATGGCGGATGCGGGGGTGTTCCGCTTGGTCTTCAGTTCATCGGCTACGGTGTACGGGGAGTCGGTGAGCATGCCGATACGTGAAGAATGCCCAACCGGCATTCCGACCAACCCCTACGGCCAGTCCAAGCTGATGGCGGAAAACGTCCTCAAGGCATTGGCCACATCCGATTCGCGTTGGTCGATCGGCATCCTGCGTTACTTCAATCCCATCGGCGCGCATGCGTCCGGCCGTATCGGTGAAGACCCGTGCGGCGTACCCAATAATCTGCTGCCCTACATGCTCCAGGTCGCAGTCGGGCGTCTTCCGCGGCTGTCCGTCTTCGGCAATGACTACGCCACACCCGACGGCACGGGCGTTCGGGATTACATCCATGTGGTCGACCTTGCGAAGGGCCATCTCGGTGCGCTTGGCCGGCTGTCGAGGGTTCCGGGTGTTTCAGTCTGGAACCTTGGCACCGGTCAGGGCTATTCCGTTCTGGACCTGGTGCGGACCTTTGAGCGTGTGACAGGGCAGAGTCTGCCGATCCGGATGGCGCCACGGCGCACGGGCGACATCGCGCAGTGTTGGGCGGACGCAGGCAAAGCTGAACGCGAGTTGGGATGGCGCGCCGAACTCGGATTACCTGAGATGATCGCGGATGCCTGGCGGTGGCAGCAGGGCAATCCTGAGGGGTATCGCACGGCTTCGGAACGCGCGCGGGCCCTTGCAAGTTGAGGCTGGATATTTCAGCAGGCGATGGCACCGGAGATCCTCAACGGGAGGATGAGGATCTTATTTCAGGTGCAGTCATAGTGCGCGGGTCACGACGCTCTTACGGGACACGCCTGAGCAGCGTCTACCGAGCGATCACGAGAGCCGTACCTCTCCCGCAGCGCGGCGTGGGTTGACTGTTTGGTGGCTGGATCGAGCAGTGATGGGCAGATACTGAGACCGACTACACATGGGTCATCGGTTCGGAGAAGGCCTCTCCGGGCCGCTGTAGAGCACGACGCTCGCGTCCAGTTACTGTCAATGGTCCGCGCTAACCTCAAGCTCAATCGGTGTATGTGGCCTGGACGTGCGCACTGATGCCAACTTACGGGGTTTTGGTCAGCGCAAGCCATTTACCATCAATAAAAGGCCGTTTCTAAATGGCCTGATGCCAAATCTTGGCATCCAGTTCTGGCGGCATTGAGCCTACGAAGGGCTGAGTGGAAGAGCGAGCCGCGCTGTCGTTATGTGCTGTATCTGAGCTCTGAGAGTGGGTCCAAAAAAGAATGAGCTGTACGATAACGTTGTAGGTTGTCATACCGCAGATTGTGCGCTAGGCTGGATTTCAGGTGAGTGGTCTGGTTTAGAAAGTGGACCAGACCACTTTTTAGGTGCCGGTACAACAATAAAGACAATAAATCATGCCTACATTGATTCCACGAAGGGTCTCCGAGCGACCTACTAATACAGCTACGGCTCGGTATGTTGTCATACCGCTGGCGTTGGCTTGGTCAATGACAGCGTTTGCGTTGGAAGCACCGTCAAAAGTAACAGTGCCAACACTTGCTTTTGATGACACGCAGATCCTGCTGGTATGGGAAAAGCCTGATAGCGCAGAAGGCATCGTCGATTACCACGTGTATATGGACGGGAAATCGCTTGGCAGTGCCAATGCGAACAACGACCAGCATTCCCCTGCCAAGCCTTACATTGATGCGTTCTACAAGGCTGACGCGGCCAACTTTCATCATCGCATTGCGATTCATAACTTTACGGTCGATGGGCTCAAGCCAGCGACGGAGTATCGATTCACAGTACGTTCGGTCGATGCCAGCGGCCGTGAATCGAATGACAGCCCAGTGGTGGTGCAATGGACCACGGCAGTTCCCGAGCTCTTCAATGTCGAGCAATTCGGTGCAAAGGGTGACGGTCAGACGCTGAATACGACCGCCATCCAGCAAGCCATCGATGCCTGCACGAAGAACTGTAAAGTGTTGATCCCCGCCGGCGTATTCAAAACCGGCGCGCTTTACCTGAAAAGCAACATGACCCTGGAAGTGGCCGAGGGTGCGACGTTGCTAGGCTCGGAACGCAGCGAGGATTATCCGCTCGACGGTTACATCCAGTACCCCTATTCGACGATGGTGCGCCCGGCATCGCTCATCAACGCCTTGCCGCGCGACCCGCGTCAGCATCAGGCCTTCGAAAACATCCGTATCGTCGGGAAGGGCACCATCGACGGCAACGGCTGGAAGCGCAATGACGATAGCCGTGACGAACTGGGCAATCCGCTGCCGTTCTATCGAGCCAGCGACAATACCCGGTACATGGAAGATGGCATTCTGGCCAAGGACCAGGTGGAAAAGGCCGTAGCGCGCGGCATCGTCGTCAAGGATGCCTACGGTCAAATGCGCTCATCGCTGATGACCCTGCGCAACGTGAAGAACGTCTTTTATGGCGGTTTCACCGTGCTCAACCCTGCGTACCACGGGATCATGAATCTTGAGACCGAGAACGTGGTGATGGCCAATACCGTGCACAAGACCTACGACGCGAATAACGGCGATGGAATCGAGTTCGCGAATAGCAAGGGTGCCATGGTCTTCAACAACTTCTTCGACACGGGCGATGATTGCGTCAACTTCGCTTCGGGTACCGGCGCGGATGCAACGAAACAGCCGCCGCAGGAAGATGCGTGGATTTTCAATAATTACTTCCGTCGTGGCCACGGCATGGTTGTCGCGGGCAGCCACACCGGCGGCTGGATTCAGAACATATTGGCCGAAGACAACGTTTCGGACGGGACCGATGCCGGGTTGCGCATGAAGAGCACCAATTTCATGGGCGGCGGAGCGCGCAACGTGACGTTCCGCGATTCGGCCATCCGCAATACGGTCAAGCAAGGCGTCATCATGACGCTGGACTATCACGATCCGAATGCGATTCTCGACTACAAGCGCTCCACGATACCGGGCCAATTTCGCGACGTGCGCGTAGCAAATGTCACCATCGAGGATGCGGCGGGCGCGGCCATTCAGGTCAAGGGTGACAGCGCGCATGACGCATTCCACGAGAATATTGCCTTTGAGAACGTCCGCTTCAAAGGCAAGGCCGGCGCAAAGATCGATGGACTTCGTAACGCACGTTTCAGCGACGTCAGCTTTTCGGACGTGGACGGGGATCCCTGGGCTATTACAGGTAGCGAAGGGTTGGATTTTGAAAGAGTAGAGCCGCAACCGAATATCTAGTTTTTGCGGGATCGAGCGTTTTGAGTCTGGTGTTTCTTTGGTAGGTGCGTTTTATGCCCCGCTTCGGCGGGGTTTTTTTTATGCAGGCCCTGCACAGCACAGCCCGGCAATTGTTGACGCAAAGGCAAAAATGTTTGGACCAGTAGCCTCTTAATCAGAAGGTCACATATCGTCACACTTGCTCCACATTTGAGAGACAGCGCCTCTTGCTCGATCAAGCGATCAAGAGACGCCCTGATTTGGAGCTGTTATGACCATACCTGTATTCGGCGTAGGGACCTTCCGACTGACCGGCCAGGCTGCTATCGACTCTGTTCGCAACGCGCTGGAAGTGGGTTACCGCGCCATCGACACCGCGCAGATCTATAACAACGAAGCCGACGTAGGCGTGGCAATTGAACAAAGCGGCCTGGCGCGAGAGTCGCTGTACCTCACTACGAAGATCTGGGTCGAGAACATGTCTCGGGAAAAGCTGATTCCGAGCCTGCGGGAAAGCCTGGATAAGCTGCGTACGGACAAGGTTGACCTGACATTGATCCATTGGCCAGCACCCGGCAAGGGCGCCGACCCTCGGGAATACATGGCGGCGCTTGCCGAGGCAAAGGCCCAGGGGCTTACGCGTGAAATCGGCGTCTCCAACTTCAACATCGCCCTCATGCGACAGGCAGTCGAGGTTGTGGGTCATGGTGAGATCGCCACCAATCAGATCGAGTTGAGCCCCTATCTGCAGAACAGGGCCGTAGCTGCCTATCTGAAGGAACAGGGCATCGCGGTTACGTCCTACATGACGCTCGCCTACGGCAAGGTCCTGAACGATCCGCTCATCAACGCTATCGCCAGAAAGCACCAGGCTACGCCTGCACAGGTGGCGTTGGCATGGGCGTTGATGTGCGGGTATGCGGTGATCCCGTCCTCTACCAAGCGAGAAAATCTGGCAAGCAACCTGTTGGCGCAGGGCCTGGTGTTGGACGAGGAGGATATGGCAGCCATCGCCTCGCTCGATCGCAATGGTCGCGAGGTCAGTCCCGAGGGCTTGGCACCTGAGTGGGATTGATTTGTCCGCACTCTCTTAATTATTCGATTTGGGTCTGAGGCGATAGCGTCTCGCACCTTCCTTGCTTCGGAGATCCACATGAAATCAACCTGGGCGCTGCTTGCCCTGGCTGTCGGTGCGTTTGGCATTGGCACCACCGAATTTTCCCCGATGGGCCTGTTGCCGGTGATCTCGACCGGCATCGGCGTTTCCATTCCTACCGCCGGCATGTTGATCACGGCTTATGCGCTGGGTGTCATGGTCGGTGCGCCACTGATGACACTCGCGTTGAGCCGCTACCCGATGAAGCGTTCGCTCATGCTGCTGATGGGTATCTTCGTGATCGGTAATCTGTTGTCAGCGATCTCTATCGACTACTGGACACTGCTCATCGCACGCGTACTGACCAGCATGTCCCACGGCGCGTTCTTTGGTCTGGGTTCAGTGTTGGCTGCGAGCCTTGTGCCCAACGAGAAGCGGGCCAGTGCGGTCGCGACCATGTTCATGGGCCTCACTATCGCGAATATTGGCGGCGTGCCGGCCGCGACGTGGATTGGACAGCAGATTGGCTGGCGCATGGCCTTCGCTGGAACGGCAGTCCTGGGGGTGCTGGCGATTGCTGCGCTCGCGGTCACCTTGCCCAAGGGCACTGCAGGCGAGCGACCAAACGTACGAAGGGAGTTGGCTGTGCTGACGCGTCCGGCCGTGCTTATGGCCATGGCGACAACCGTGATGGGCGCTGGCGCCATGTTCACGCTGTATACCTACGTTGCGCCTGTACTGGGAACGCTGACCGGTGCATCCGCCAGCTTCATCACGCTATGCCTGGTGTTGATTGGCCTGGGATTCACCATTGGCAATACGGTTGGGGGCAAGCTCGCTGACTGGTCGCTGGAAGGCAGCGCCAAGCTGTTTCTGGCATTGCTCGCCGCAACGATGATGGCTCTGCCGTTCCTGTTGGGTAGCCACATCGGCGCCGCACTTGGGATGCTGCTGTGGGGTGTGGTGACGTTCGCGATCGTTCCACCCGTACAGATCCGCGTGATGCAGGCCGCTGCGGATGCGCCGGGCCTTGCGTCCTCCGTCAACGTGGGTGCATTCAACCTGGGCAACGCCGTGGGCGCGGCCGTGGGGGGTGGTGTACTGGCGGCTGGCTGGGGCTACGCCGTGGTGCCTGTGGCAGGCGGCCTCCTGGCGCTTGCCGGGTTACTGCTGGTAATGGCGAACGGGCAGCACCAGCAGCCTGTCGTCGAATCGGCGGCCTGACGCACCGCCTTGGTGTCAAAACGTTCAGCGCCATGACACCGTGCCAGTTAGGCTGACACTGCCTGGCACGGTGTCTCATCTATCACGGGTTATTGATCGAGGTAAAAACATGACGCACGCCTATGCATCCATCGAAATCGACCGCAGTGCTGACACGCTCTGGCAGCGGATCGGCGGCTTTGGCGCGTTGCCGGACTGGTTGCCACCGATAGCACGCAGCGAAGCCAGCGAAGGCGGCCGTATCCGCACCCTGACGGATGTCGATGGCAATACCATTGTCGAGCGCCTTCTGGCCTACAGCGATGAAGAACGGAGCTACCGTTACAGCATCGTGCAGGGACCGGCACCGGTCCGTGACTATGTAGCCACGCTGCGAGTCGCGCCGATCTCATCAAGCCGATCACGCGTGGAGTGGTTCAGCTCATTCACCCCTGACGGTATCGATGAAGCGGATGCGGTTGCGATGTTCAACGGTCTGTACGCGAAGGGGCTCGAAGCCCTGAAGGACAACTGAGTCCCTCCCAGACGACCCGTTGCCGGCTGTGTGCGAGGCGTCGGCTCAGACTTTTCGCACGCGCGACTTCAAGAAGCGGAACGGCAAGCCGATAGGGATAGTGCAGCTGCGCCATTTAACGCAGCTACCTTTCCTGACTTGGGTGCCTTGCCGTGTTTTCACACCTGAAATTTCAACAAAAAATTCTGCTTGCTGCTGCGGTAATCGTGACGATTGCCCTCGCAGCGTTTGCTGCATTCAATGCGTACCTGCAACGTCAGGCGATCGACCAGAGCCTGCGGGCCTCGCTTACCGAAACCGGGCGAATCACTGCAGGCAACATTGCGTATTGGCTCGATGCGCGCGTAAAGCTCATCGAGACACAGGCTCAGACGTTGGCGCGTGATGATTCGCGCGATGGTCTGGTCGGTCTGCTCGACCAGAAAATCTACACGGATAATTTCGTCTCGACCTATCTGGGTGAAACGGACGGAACCTACACAGCAAGGCCGATACAGCCGCTCCCAGCGGACTACGATCCCCGCAAGCGCCCGTGGTACAACGCCGCGACGTCAGCTGGCGGCATGATCCTGACCGCGCCTTATGTGTTTGCGTCTTCCGGCGAACTCGGCGTCACCATCGCAACGCCGCTCATGCGCCGTGGGCAGTTGCAGGGTGTGGTCGCGGGCGATTTGAACCTGTCCACCCTCGTCAAGATCATCACCTCGCTCGACGCGGGCGGGCTGGGCGAGGCATTTCTTGTCGACAGCGAAGGCAAGGTGCTGGTCAGCGGCAATGCCGATCACGTGCTGAAAAATCTCAGGGACGTTTTCCCGACAAGCACGCCCTCGGTTACCCCTGGCTTCAGTCTGACGGAGCAAAATGGGGTCGAACGTCTCGTCAGCTTTACACCTGTCGAGGGGCTGCCTTCAGTGAAGTGGTACCTCGGGCTTTCCATCGATGCAGACAAGGCGTACGCACCGGTCGCCGAGGCGCGAAATCTTGCAATCATTGCAACGATCGTTGCAGTCATCGCAATCCTGGTCCTTCTAGGAGTACTGATTCGCACCCTGTTGCGTCCGCTCAATGAGCTGACGCGTACCATGGACAACATTGCCGAGGGTGAGGGGGATCTGACCCGTCGGTTGCCGGTCAAGTCGAAGGATGAGTTTGGCGCGTTGGCCGATGCGTTCAACCGGTTCGTGGCGCGTATCCACGCGTCCATTCGCGATGTATCGCAAAGCACCGAGGCGCTCAACAGCGTGACCCGAAATGTACTGAGCTCTTCCCAGGCCACGATGGCCCAGTCGGGTAACCAGAGTCAGCGGACAGAAAGCGTCGCGGCGGCGATCAATCAGCTGGGCGCAGCTGCGCAAGAGATCGCGGGCAATGCCGCCCATGCGTCCACCCAGGCGAGCACAGCGCGGACGGAAGGCGAAGAGGGACGTGAAGTTCTGAAGGAAGCGCTCGAGTCGATGCAGGCGCTGTCTCGCAAGATCGGCACCAGCTGCGAACATATCGAGGCGCTGAATACCAAGGCCGCCAACATTGGACAGATCCTGGACGTCATACGCGGCATCTCCGAGCAGACCAATCTGCTCGCGCTGAACGCGGCGATCGAAGCGGCGCGAGCCGGTGAAGCCGGGCGTGGCTTTGCCGTGGTGGCGGACGAGGTTCGCTCGCTGGCCAGCCGTACCCAAAGCTCTGCGCAGCAAATTCAGACAATGATCGAAGAGCTGCAAAGCGGTTCGCTCGATGCGGTCGAGCTGATGAAGGAAAGCCAGCGGCAGAGCCTGCACAGCGTGCAGGTCGCCGAGCAGGCGGGTGTGACGATGAGCAGCGTGACCGAGCGGATCGGTGAGATCGACGGGCAAAACCAGTCGGTTGCTGCCGCGACGGAAGAACAGACCGCTGTGGTCGATACCATCAACATGGATATCAGCGAGATCAATCTGATCAACCAGCGCAGCGTCGATAACCTGCAGGCAACGCTGGAAGCCTGCAATGCACTTGAGCAGGAAGCCGACCGGTTGCACCGTCTGGTGGGAGGCTTCCGGATCTGACACCTGCGGTGTTTCGCTCCGCTAACGAAAAGGCCGAGTCTTTACAGACTCGGCCTTTTTTCCATCTGAAACCTGATTACTTGGGCTCGACGTAGTTATCCAGAGACGTCTTGATCAGCGCCTTGGCTTCGGCCGCATTGCCGAAACCATTCAACTCGACCTTCTTGCGACCGGCGGGAAGCTGCTTGTAGACATTGAAGAAGGCTTCGATCCGCTGGCGTTCGATCTCGGGCAGGTCATTGATGTCCTGGATGGCGTCGTACGTTGGGTCGATCTTGCCGGCGGGTACGGCGATGATCTTTTCGTCGGCTTCACCGTCGTCCATCATTTTCAGGTAGCCAATCGGCCTCACCTTGATGAGTACGCCAGGCGGCAACGGCTCGCGTGTGAATACCATGGCATCAAGCGGGTCATTGTCCCCGGCGAGACTCCGGGTGATCGAACCATAGTTGGCGGGATACACCACCGGCATCGACTGGAAACGATCGACGTAGACCAGGCCTTCCTCGTTGATCTCGTACTTGGTGAAACTACCCGCGGGGATCTCGATCACCATGTTGATTTCGTCCGGGGCATTCTTGGCCTGAGCCGCCGCGTAGGGTTGGACGATAGTGGGGGCAGCCATGGCGAAAGGGGCGGCCAACAGCAGCGCGCATCCGAGCGCGCACAAGCGGTTTCTCATTGTGATTCCTTTAAGCAGGTGAGGGTGGTGGCGCCTGCACCGAACGGAGCAGGCGTGGATTTCAGGTGAGGTTCCGACGCAAACGCGCCGAGAGCCATTCCGAGGCAATGACCGTGGCGAAAATGAGCACGAAGATAATGCTCACCCGATCCCAGGCGAGGTAGTTGATGGCGGCGTCCAGTTGCAGCCCGATACCACCGGCACCCACGAGCCCCAGTACGGTGGATTCGCGAATGTTGATATCCCAGCGGTACAGCGTGGTGCCCACGAAGCTCGGCATGATCTGCGGAATGACGCCGAACTGAAGGACTTGCAGGCGTCCTGCACCTGTAGTGCCTATGGCTTCAACCGGGGAGGGATCGATTTCCTCGATGGCCTCGTATAGCAACTTGCCGACAAATCCGATCGATCGCAGGGCGATGGCGATGATGCCTGCCAGCACGCCTGGGCCGAGCATGGCGACCAGAAGCATTGCCCAGATAAGCGAGTTGATCGACCGCGACGAGACGATAACCAGTAACGCAAATGCGCGAACCGCCGGAAAAGGCGTGGTGTTCTGTGCGGCCAGAAAGGCCAGCGGGAACGCCAGCATCACGCCCAGGGCGGTGCCAAGCGTGGCGATGTTGAGCGTATCCCACAGCGGTTGAAGCAGCGCCGGGGTGTAGTCCCACTGCGGTGGAATCATCCTGGCGATGAGGTTGGCCCCTTGGCTGCCCGCATCTTCGACGAACTCCCACAAGGTGTTTTCCGAGATGAAACGCGCGCTGAAGACGATCAGGATGGCCAGGGCGAACCAGCCTAGCCAGTGCGCCCATTCCTGCCGTGTTGTACGGCGCCGCCAGATGGGCTCGTTGGAAGCGGTATGTGTTACAGGCATTGAAAAGCTCTCACTGGGTCCAGCGACGAACATGGCCGGACAGGTATTCGGCTGCGAGGACGATGCCGATGATGATCAGCAGAATGGCCGCCGCCGTGTCGTATTCGTAGCGGTCCATTGCCGTGCCCAGCGTGGCGCCGATACCACCAGCGCCGACGATGCCAATGACGGCAGACTCGCGGAAGTTGATATCCAGCCGATAGAGGGAAAGGCCGATCAGACGTGGCATGACCTGCGGTTGCACTGCCTGGTTGAGCACCTGCCACCAACCGGCGCCTGTTGCGCGAATACCCTCCACCGGACGTGGATCGATGTCCTCGATGTCTTCAGCCAACAGCTTGGCCATGAAGCCGATCGTGGCGAACGCGAGCGTGGCGACGCCGGCCAAGGGGCCAAAGCCGAACATCACGACGAACAGGATGGCGATAATCACTTCCTGAAACGTCCGCGACACCATGATCACGCCGCGGCAGAACAGGTAGATCGGCAGCGGCGCCAGGTTTCGGGCTGCCCCCAGGCCAACCGGAATGGCCAGAAGGATGCCGAGCGCCGTGGCAACCAGTGTCATCGTCAGGCTTTCCAGCAAGCCTTCCAGGATGTCGCCGCCGCGGCTGGTGAAGTCCGGGTGAATGAAACCGGCGGCGAACGCAAGGCCACGGGTCCAACCTTCGGAGATTCGATTCCAGTCGAGCTGGATGCTATTGCCGGCCAGGACCAGATAGAGCAGCACCAGTCCATAAATAACCCAGCGCTGGGTCTGACTGGAAAAGGCGGATGGCGGGCTCCAGTGTCCGTCACGGGCAAGGTCGATTCGCGAAGTGGAAACCGTCATCGTGCGAGCGCCTGTTGCGGTGCAAGCACATGCGCGCGCTGGGGTGTCGAGACGAGCTCGTCTTCACTGGCTTCATCATCTGCAGCAGCGCTGTCGTAGGCGTTGTCCCAGTCTTCTTCGCCGTAGATACGCGTTAGCGTCTCGGCATCGAGTGCGGTGGGTGGCCCATCGAAAACGATACGACCGGCGTGTAGCCCGACGATCCGATCCGAGAAACGGCGTGCCAGGTCCACGTCATGAATGTTGATGATGGCGGTCAACCCGCGCTCCTCGCAGAGCTCGCGGATCAGGCGCATGATCTGCCGGGAAGTCTTGGGGTCCAGGCTTGCTGTGGGTTCGTCGATGAGCATCAAATCCGGGTTCTGCAGCAGGGCGCGTGCGATGCCGACCCGCTGGCGCTGGCCACCGGACAGTTCATCGGCGCGCTTGTCGATCGCGTGTGCAAGGCCAACACGTTCGAGCAGGCGGAACGCTTCACGTACGTCTTCCCTTGGGTAGCGCCGCCAGAAGCTGCGCCAGAAACCGACATAGCCCAGGCGGCCGGACAACACGTTCTCCATCACGGTCAGGCGATCGACGAGCGCATGGTCCTGGAAGATCATGCCCATGCGGCGACGAGCCTTGCGTAATGCACCGGCGCCCAGGCCGGTCAAGGCAAGTCCATCAAGACGTATTTCGCCATCGGTGGGCTCCACCAGCCTGTTGATACAGCGGATCAATGTACTCTTGCCCGCCCCGGACGGTCCGATCAGGGCCATGACCTGACCCTTGGGAAGCGACAGACGAATATCGGTCAGCGCCTGGTCGCCACTGGCGTAGCGCTTGTTGAGGCGTTCGATTTCGAGCAGGGTCATTTCGGCCTCCTCAAGGCATTCTCAGGGCGTTGGAGGAAGCCGGCGAACCGGCTTCGGAGCGATGGACAATCACTTCTCGCACTGGTAGCTCACGTCCATGGCCTGGTCGATCTTGCGGACGACTTCCCAGTGCTGCTTGTAGGTGATCGGGATGAATTGAGCCTGTCCGGAGTTCTTGAACTCGGCTTCCAGGGCCGAGCCTTTCCATTCGAAGGTCTCGAACCCTTCACGCACTTTTTCGGCCAGCTCCGGCTTGAGGTTGTAGACGTAGCCGTAGGCGGTGGTTGGGAAGGTCTGGGAGGTGTAGAGCGAGTTGTACTGGTCTTCCTTCACGACACCGCGTGCCTGCATCTGGTGCAGAACGGAGTTGGCAATGGCTGCAGCGTCATAGTCGTGGTTGACCACGCCCATGATGGAGTTGTCATGCTTGCCCGAGAATGCCGTTTTGAAGTCCTTGTCGGCTTCCAGGTTGAACTCGGATTTGAGCAGGGCCGATGGCGCCTTGAAACCTGAGTTGGAAGTGGGAGACGTGAAGGCCAGGGTGCGGCCTTTCAAGCCCTCGACATTGTCGATGCCGCTACCAGGGTAGGTGATGATTTCCATCTGGTAGCCGTAGTTGCCGTTTTCATCCGCCATCATGGTGAACGGTACGAAGCCGGCGCAGTTGACTGCAAGCGGGACGGAACCGGTGTTAAAGCCGGCAATGTGCAGGCGGCCTGCGCGCATCGCTTCCAGCTGAGCGGCATTGGATTGCACCGGGAAGAATTTCACCTTCTTGCCCGTGACCTTCTCCATGTGCTGCAAAAATTCGTCCCAGACCTTGGCGTAGACCGCCGGGTCTTCAACTGGTGTGTAGGCGAAGATCAGGGTGTTGGGATCGACCCATGCCTTGGGATCGGTAGGCGCATCCGCAACCATGTCGCCAGCCGTATCGGTGTAGCGCCCAGCCAGGTCGGCCGCCTGGGTAATGCTTGCCATCGGGGCGAGCAGAGTGCACAGCAGACCGAAACGTAGAGGGTTTTTCAGCATGACGACTTCCTTGAGGGCATCCATTGAATGCGGCCAAGATAAGTCGCTTGGTTGACGGTTTTCCTGCAGTTCAGTGACAGAAATATTGCAGTGCGCCTTTGCACTCGCAGACGGCACGTGTTCTAGGGCACAGGCGCGTCAAAACCAGCCGTTCTGGCTCTGATCTGAGCCGTCTCATATCAGGTCGCTTAAGCTGAACGTGACCTGAACAAGATGTCAGCAAACGCTTCAATACCGTTATTTGTCATGATCGAGCGCCAGGATCGCTCCTTGGGTTGAACCTTTATCAAGGGCTACCTCTCTTTGAAAGATAGGTTTGGAAAAGGAGCGTATGCGCATGCTGGAGAGCGAAGCGGGAGTTACCGTCTACCCATCCGCAGTCATCGGCCAGGATTTCTCGGCTATTGAAACGTCAGGTTCGCCGCTCAAACATCGTGCGACAGTACTTTGTCGCCGTGGCGATGAGGTCTTGCTCGTGCGCAAGGCACGCTCGAAGTGGTCATTGCCAGGTGGAAAGATCGAGTGTGAAGAGACGCCAGAAGAAGCCGCATTACGCGAATTGGCCGAGGAAACAGGGCTGGAAGGAGCGCGCGCTGAATTCGTGACTTCGGTGGAGTGGAAAAATACGCGTCACTACCTGTTCGCAGTCGATGTTCCAGCCGATCTCTCACCCTGTGCGGCTAACGAAATCAAAGCGTGCTGCTGGATGAAGGCAGGTGAATTGACGTCACGCCGTGTTCGGCGTTCAGCGCGTTTGCTAGCGAGTATCTAGCAAATGCGGGTTATGCACGAATGTGCCATATGAAGATCGACGAGAGCCGTACGACGAAATCGACTCTCGGCGGTTTGCCTTAACGAGCGGGCTCACCTTCGAACATGTGTTCGGCAGGCAAATCATGAGGAGCGTCGAGACGCTCCTGCAATGTACTCGCATAGTTCTGAGCATCGTCTGCGGTATAAAACCGCATCTCCAAGCCCCCAACATGCACCTTCCAGGCCGGTGGACTGGCCAGTTCATCCAAAACAACCGAAACGGTCTGCATCAGAATCTCCTGTCGCTTGACCAGAGGAGGTGCCACCTTGGCTGGGCCGGGCGCGGGTGTCAAGCTCGGGCTTTAACAGCGAGTATGCCGTGCGTCGCCTGTGTCTTTCGGGTCTGGATGTGACCGTAAGGTCTGCGGGTCAAAGGAAGGGTTTTTCAGCATCGAAGCGAGCGTTGAGCAGTATCTCTCCCACCGTTTTCAACAAGAGATCCGGCGTGAAAGGCTTCGTGATCAATTGCATGCGTGCCCCTAGAAATTGTTCACGATTGGTAGCGCCTTCTGCATAGCCCGTTACAAACAACACCGGCAGGCGAGGACGCAACTGCTGCATGACTTCTGCCAGCTGACGGCCGTTCATGCCCGGTAATCCAACATCGGTCACAAGCAAATCAAGGGCTGGCAGACTGTCCAGCAGATCAAGCGCCTGCTGACCATTGCTCACGGTATGCACCTGGTAACCATGTTCGGATAGAACGTCTCGATTGATGACGCGTACCGAATCATCGTCCTCGACAACCAGGATGTGCTGGCCAGTACCGATGGCGCCTTGGCTGACTGTTTGGGGTTTGATCGCAACTGGCGTTGATGCAATAGGGAGGCAAATCGTTGCAAGTGTGCCACGACCCAATTCGCTGGACAGGAACAGCCGCCCTCGGCTCTGGCGCGCGAAGCCATAGACCATAGACAAACCCAGGCCAGTGCCTTGACCCTGCGGTTTGGTGGTAAAGAAAGGATCGCAGACCTTGTCGAGCAGCGAAGGCGGTATACCCATCCCGGTATCCTGCACATCCAGTCATACATAGTCGCCTGATGTCATGTGATGGTTGGAAGCCTGCTCGGCATTCAGATGATAAGCACGTGAGCGGATATGGATGGTGCCGCCATCCGGCATGGCATCGCGAGCATTGATGACCAGATTGAGCAGTGCGTTTTCGAGCTGGTTTCCATCGGCCAGTACGCTGCCAACGGTCGAATCCAGCGCGAATTCAATCTTGATCTGCTCGGTTACGGTACGGCGCAGAAGATCGCTGAGCGATACGACCAGTTCGTTGACCGACATGGACCGAGACTCGAGCGACTGGCGTCGTGAAAAAGCCAGCAAGCGTTGTGTCAGGGCAGCGGCTCGACTTGCAGAGCCCTGGGCGATGTCGAGGTAGCGAGGGATGCTGTCGAAATCGGACTTTGCCAAACGCAGACGCATAAGGTCGAGGGACCCAAGTACGCCTGTCAGCATATTGTTGAAGTCGTGGGCGATGCCGCCCGTCAACTGGCCCACGGCTTCCATCTTCAATGAATGCCGGAGTTGTTCTTCTGCTTCGGAGCGGACGCTGGTTTCGTCTCTAAGCTGCGTCAGGGCTGACTCCAGGTCATGGGTACGGGCCTTGACCTGAGCCTCAAGCTCTTCGTTGAAGCGTCTGAGCGCGAGTTGCGCATGCTTCTCCTTGTTGATGTCGACGATCATGCTGGCCGCACCAATGAGTTCGCCCTGCTCGTCATACAGGGGGGCGGCGCTCACACGCGTCCAGAACTCCCGTTCCTCGGTCCTGAAGCAGAAATCCATTCCCGTGACCTTCTCGCCGCGAAGCGCGCGGGCGCCCGCGAATTGATCAGGTTCGATGATGCGTCCGTTTTCATCCAGCCCGATCCACCGGCTGGACTGGCTCGGATCACGGGAAGGAATGACATCGTTGGGCACAAAGCTGCGATAGAGCGTATTGCTGATGAGGGAACGTCCATCCTTGTTCATGAAGCTCACGCCGACCGGCAGATTCTCCAACAAGGTGGTCAGCCGTGAACGTTCTTCAGCGAGTTCTGAAAGACGGTCCCGCATATCGAACTGCCGAAGCCGTGAGCGAAGGGCGCTCGATACGATGCTGACAAGGGAAACCAGACTCACGTCGTTTTCGAGAATGCCGAGGTTGGTAACGCCCGGAAAGGCGGAAGCAACACGCATCTCGATAGCTTCAGGGCTGCGCCCCATGATGATCAGCGGTATGGCTGACCAGTCGGGTTGGCGGTTCAAGGCTTCGTTCAAGCCAGACAGGTCCTGATCCAGCATCGACTCGGTCAGCAGAATCAAACCGGTGCGCAGGTCCACACTCGACGCGAGCGTGGCGATGTCGTCGCATCGTTCGATGCTGTATCGCTCGGCCAGCGCCGCGACCACACGGTCCTTATCCGGGCCAGGTTCGCCACAGACATAGAGATTCAATAGTGAAAGAGAATTATCGGTGTTCACACGCCAACTCGATGGGGGAGTGCAGGCAGATACCGATAGGCAAGACGGTGCCATGCGCTGATCGGGGCTGCCAGTTTAGCGGCGCATTTCCTGAGTTCTTGATGACCGCTCCGCCATTGACCTCTAAACGAAGCGGCTGTTCATCAGGGTGCCGATTGAAAGGGGTGCGATTGAACGCGGGTTGATGGCTATTTGCAATGGCCAGAGGACTCGAGACGCATGCGATGGACGGCACTGTGCCAGCCAAACCGCCGTCGTATGGCGTTTGTTTGAGGTTGAATGAATTACAAAACCCCAGCTCTATGGTTGGTTCGACGGATTACACGTTGCCAATGTAAGGGTCTTCAAATACTGTATATGCAAACAGTATTCATGCCCGCTGGGCAGGTTAGCAGAAGAGGGCAAGGACATGTTGGTGACCGATTCCTGGAGGACATTCTGATGGGCTCGGTCGTCGCGCTGGATACCTTGTTCGATCAGCGCAGGGTTTGGAAGGGGAAGGTCGCGCGTCCACAACCCAGTGCGCAGCCTACCGGCATAGCTGAACTCGATGCAGTGCTACCCAGCGGTGGCTGGCCTGAATCGGCTCTCAGCGAGGTGCTGTTGCCAGCGGAAGGGTGCGGGGAGCTTCAACTGCTTTGGCCTACCGTTACCCGATTAACCCAGCAGGCAGAGCGCGTCGTGCTGGTTGCACCTCCACACATTCCTTATCCCCATGCATGGCTCGCGGCGGGTGTCGACTTGCGCTGGCTGACGATCATCGAGGCCAATACCAAAGAGGCGCTATGGGCCGCTGAACAATGCCTGCGCTCCGGCAGTTGTGGCGCGGTGTTGAGTTGGCCTGCTCAGGCAGATGACCGTGCGCTTCGACGCTTGCAGGTCGCGGCCGAAACGGGCCAAACCCTGGCCTTTGCCATGCGCCCGCTGCGCGAGGCTGCCAACCCCTCGCCGGCGGCATTACGTCTGTGTGTTGAAACCCGGCCGAATCGGGTAAGCGTCTTGAAGTGTCGGGGCGGCCTCGCGCCGGATGTAGCCATTCCGCTGGCGGTCAGCCATTGAGAGGCCGCCATGCGCTGGGCTTGCATCCTGTTTCCTCAATTGGCATTGGACGGTGTTCTTCGCCACCGTGAGAACCCCACTGAACCCCTTGCATTGATAAGCGGTACGCCTCAGCGACGCATCGTTCAAACACTCAACCCCGCTGCTCGGGATCTGGGCCTGAAGCCGGGCATGTCGCTGACAGCCGCCCAAGCAATAAGCCGTGTGTTCGATACCGCCGAATACGATGAAGACGCCATCGAGCGTTGGCGCACGTTTCTAGCCGCGTGGGCCTATGGGTTCAGTTCGCAGGTCAGTTTGTATTACCCCCGAGCGCTGGTTATGGAAGTTGAATCCAGTCTTGGGCTATTTGGGCCATGGCCGCGATTCGAGTCACGCCTGCGAAAGGAACTGGCTTCGCTGGGATTTCGCCATCGCATCACTGTGGCGCCCAATCCTGTGGCAGCACGAATGCTTGCCAATGCACATGACGGCATTGCTGTTATTGATAACGACGAGCTGCGTAGGGTTCTGGGCAAAATGCCGGTCGATCGGCTGGGGCTGAAACCTGAAGCCAGTATGGCTTTTTCACGTATGGGTGTGCGCACGCTTCGTCAGATACTGGAATTGCCTCGCGACACCCTGGCGCGCCGCTTCCCGGCTGATCTCCTGCGCCATCTGGATACGCTGCTAGGTGCCAGAGGCACGGCGTTGGAGTGCTATCTACCGCCGGATTCGTTCGATACGCGGCTCGAACTCAATTTCGAAGTCGAATCGAACCAGGCACTTTTGTTCCCGCTGCGTCGGCTTACCGCCGATATGGCCGCGTTTCTGGCCGGTCGGGACAGCGGCGTCCAGCGCTTCTTCATATATCTGGAGCATCGCAACCTGCCGGACACGGAGTTGCCTATTGGCCTGCTCAGTGCCGAGCGCGAAGCCAATGTGCTTTTCGAACTGGCCAAGGGGCGGCTTGATCAACTCACGGTCCCCGCACCCGTACTCGCCATGCGGTTAGTGGCGAAGGACCTGCCGGAGTTTTTGCCCGAACGCCGCGAACTCTTTGACGAACGTCCCCAGCAAAACCTTAGCTGGGAGCGCCTGCGGGAGCGGTTGCGTGCCCGCCTGGGCGATGAAGCCGTCGGAGCGATCGTGCCGGTAGCCGACTATCGTCCCGAATGTGCGTGGCGAATCGACGAGCCTTCGAAACGTAGTGTGGCCTTCGAATCCAGACTCAGGCCGGGATGGCTGCTGCGCGATCCCGAACCATTCGCCGAACCGGTCTACCGCATTCTGGCTGGGCCTGAGCGGATCGAGTCAGGCTGGTGGGATCACCGCGACCGCTGTCGCTACTACTATTGGATCGAAACGCCAGACGGCCGCAGGGCCTGGGTGTTTCGCTCGCTGAAGGAGGGGGGACCGTTCCAGCTACAAGGGTGGCTTTCATGACCCGGTACGCCGAGTTGCACTGCCTCTCCAATTTCAGTTTCCAGCGTGGTGCCTCAACCGCCCAGGAGCTTTTCGATCGAGCCGCTCGAGAAGGCTATGAAGCGCTGGCAATCACGGATGAGTGCACACTGGCCGGCATCGTTCGCGCCTGGCAGGCCTCTGAGAAAACGAATCTCCCCCTTATCGTCGGCAGCGAAATGTGCCTGGATGATGGGCCAAAGATGGTGCTGCTCGCCGAATCACTGCAGGGCTATCAGACCCTCTGCCGCATGATCAGCCAAGCCCGGGGGCGGGCAGAGAAGGGCAGCTACCAACTGGAGCGCGACGACTATCAGCAGGGTACTGATGGCCTGCTTGCCCTCTGGATTCCCGATCAGGCGTGCACGCTGGCTCACGGGCACTGGTTGCGATCCATTTTTGGATACCGACTATGGCTGGGTGTTGAAATGCATCAGGGTCCTGACGACATGGCGCGCCTCAAGCAGCTCACCCGGGCGGCGGATCTGCTCGAAATACCCATGGTGGCCGTGGGTGACGTGCACATGCATGCACGGGGACGCCGCGCCTTGCAGGACACCATGACCGCTATCAGACACCACTGCACGGTGGCGGAAGCCGGTTTTCGACTGTTTCCAAATGGCGAGCGTCACCTTCGTTCGCGTGAACTCCTGGCCGATCGCTATCCTCCCGAGCTGCTGGCCGAAACGGTACGAATTTCCCAACGATGCCGTTTCAGCCTCGATCAACTTAAATATGAATATCCACACGAAGTGGTTGGCCAGGGGCACACGCCCGCTTCATGGCTGCGCCACCTGACGGAGATCGGCATCCGTCATCGCTGGCCAGACGGTATCGGGCCGAGCGCACGTGCCCAGATCGACAAAGAGCTCAAGCTCATTTCGGAATTGAAGTACGAAAGTTATTTCCTCACGGTTCACGACATCGTCGCCTTTGCTCGCCGCCAGGGCATTCTCTGCCAGGGCCGGGGTTCTGCCGCCAATTCGGCGGTGTGTTTTGCGCTTGGCATAACTGAACTGGATCCGGGTCGGGTGAACCTGCTGTTTGAACGCTTCATTTCGAAGGAGCGCAATGAGCCGCCCGACATCGATGTGGATTTTGAGCATGAACGTCGAGAAGAGGTCATTCAGTATGTCTTCCAGCGCTACGGACGCCGTCGCGCTGCGATCACCGCCGTAGCGAGTACCTACCATGGTGCGGGCGCCGTTCGGGATGTGGCGAAGGCGCTCGGCTTGCCGCCCGATCAAGTGAATGCCCTTGCCAATTGCTGCGGCCGTTGGAGTGATCGGATTCCGCCGCCCGAGCGGTTGCGCGAAGAGGGCTTCGATCCCGATAGCCCTGTGATTCATCAGGTGATGGTGCTGACTGAAGAATTGATCGGCTTCCCCCGGCATCTGTCCCAGCATCCCGGCGGCTTCGTTATCTCCGAGCAGCCACTCGACACGCTCGTGCCGGTCGAGAATGCCAGCATGCCGGGACGGACTGTCATTCAGTGGGACAAGGACGATCTCGATCTACTCGGGTTGCTCAAGGTCGATATCCTGGCGCTGGGCATGCTTACAGCGCTCAGGCGCTGCTTCGACCTGGTCGCGCGATATCGCCAGCAGCCGCCTTTGACCATTGCGAACATTCCCGCGGAAGACCCGGCCACCTACGAGATGATCAGCCGCGCCGACACCATGGGTGTGTTTCAGATCGAGTCGCGAGCTCAGATGTCCATGTTGCCAAGGCTCAAGCCCAGGACCTTTTACGATCTGGTCATCGAAGTGGCGATCGTACGGCCCGGCCCGATCGTGGGCGACATGGTGCATCCCTATCTACGCAGGCGTAACGGTCTGGAGCCCGTCGTTTACCCCAACGACAAGCTGCGAAAGGTGTTCGAGCGCACGCTGGGCGTGCCGTTGTTTCAGGAGCAGGTGATGGAGTTGGCAATCGTGGCGGCCGACTACTCGCCCGGCGAAGCCGATCAGCTGCGGCGCTCCATGGCAGCCTGGAAGCGTCATGGTGGATTGGAGCCGCACCAGAAGCGGCTCATGGAACGCATGAATGCGAATGGCTACACCCAGGAGTTCGCCGAGCGCATCTTCGAGCAGATCAAGGGCTTCGGCAGCTACGGATTCCCCGAATCCCATGCGGCAAGTTTCGCACTCATCACCTATGCCAGCTGCTGGTTGAAATGCCATGAGCCGGCTGCGTTTACCGCAGCACTGATCAACAGCTGGCCCATGGGGTTTTATAGCCCGGATCAGCTGCTTCAACATGCGCGCCGACAAGGCATCAAGACGCTGCCCGTCGATGTGCGCTACAGCGATTGGGATTGCACCCTCGAAGGAGAAGGGCGGGGCGGCCAGCCAGGCATTCGTCTAGGCATGCGCATGATTCGTGGTTTTAGAGAAACCGACGCCCGCCAGATCATGCAAGCTCGAGCCGTTGCGAATTTTTCGAATGTCGATGACCTGGTACGCCGTGCCGAGCTTGAGCGCCATGCGTCTGAGCGGCTCGCGGACGCCGGTGCACTGCGAAGCCTGGCCGGGCATCGGCACAAAGCGCGCTGGGCGGTTGCGGGCGTTGAAGTGCAACGGCCGCTGTTCGAAGACCAGCCAGCAACGCTGGAAGCACAGGTCAGCCTGCCACTTCCTTCGGTGGGTGAAGACGTGCGCGCCGACTACGACACAGTCGGTACAACACTGAACCATCATCCGATCAAATTGCTCCGCGGTACATTGAGGGCACAGCGGTGCAGACCTTCACGTGATCTGAAATCCATCGAGCATGGGCGGTTCATCTCTATTGCTGGTCTGGTCGTTGGCCGTCAGCGGCCGGGCACGGCTGGTGGGACAGTCTTCGTGACACTGGAAGATGAATTCGGCATGGTCAATATCGTTGTCTGGAAAGACCTCGCCGAACGACAACGCCGCGCATTGCTTGAGTCGAGATTGATGAAGGTGGAAGGCCGGCTCGAATCGGAAGGGGGTGTCATTCACGTGATTGCGCGCCGGATGATCGACCTTACGTCCTTGCTCACAGGGCTTGATGTGCGCAGCCGGGATTTTCAATAGTCCCGCTCAGATTGCCGTACGTCATCAGCTGGCCACGGTCACTTTTCAAATTGTTGGCCAGCGCTATGCGCCTGTCTTCGCGGGCAGATTCAGCCTGAGGTTGCGCCAATACAAACCATTACATTTCACTGACAAAGCAAAACATACCGCCCGACACGCGTCCCTATAATCCCGTCCGCTCGTAGCGATAACGCTAATACTTATCATTAAGAAGGGATGTGATGATGCGTTGGACGGTTGGTACTCTGCCCGTAAGTCGTGAGTTTCCTCGCTTCAATCGGTCGCCTATGGCGATTGCCGTCGCGGCAGGATTTGGTACTTACCTGGCCTGTACACCACTGATGGCACAAGTCGCAGAGCCAGCTGACCCAAATCAGAGTCAGAGTGGCTTGGAGTTGGGCCCAGTCAATATTGAAGACAGCTACACGGTCGAGTCGCCGGAAAGCTACACCGTCCGCGAAACCCGCAGCTCGACCGGCCTCAATCTATCTCCTCGCGAAACACCTCAATCCGTCACCAGCATCACCCGCCAGCAACTCGATGACCGTGACATTCGCACCATCGACGAAGCCCTCACCAGTTCAGCGGGCATCACGGTCAATTCCCTGGACGTCGGGATGCGCAACACTTACCGCGCACGTGGCTATGACATCCGCAATTACCGGATCGACGGCCTGCTGATGGATGGTGAGAGCGACATCAGCGGCAGTGGTGCAGGCATCAACATGGACCTTTACGAGCGCGTAGACATCGTGCGTGGAGCCAATGGCCTGCTTGGTGGTACGGGCGACCCATCTGCCGCTATCGACCTGCAGCGCAAACGCCCGACTTATGATTTCGGCGGTTCGGCTTCATTCACCTATGGCAGCTGGGACCGCCGTCGCGTGATGGGAGACATCAACCTCCCACTTACCGCCGACGGCCGCCTGCGCTCGCGTCTTGTGGTCACACAGGAAGAAGGCGGCGGCTTCCGCGACCACGAGTCGGGGCGAAGCAATGGCGCGCTTCTCAACTTCGAACTGGACCTGAACGAGGCCACGACCCTGGGTGCGGGTATTCAGTACGAATACAACAAGTTCATCGGCGCGACCTGGGGTGCAAACGCGCCCATCTGGTTTGCCGATGGAAGCAAGGCGAAGGTGTCTCGCAAGACCAATGTGGTTGCAGACTGGAGCAGCCGTGAGGTTGAAACGAGAACCGTATTCGCCTCTCTGGATCACCGCTTCGCGAACGACTGGCAGGCGAACGTGAAGGTCGCCCGCGCCGATAGCGATGTCACCAATGATATGTCCGTGGCCAAAGTGAACCAGATAGCGGGCAACAACTATGGCGGCTATTGGAATGCGAACGGTACGGGCGCTTATCTGAACGGTTTCTACAGCGAACCCGAGACCCTGAGCGAATCGGTCGATATGCGCCTGTCCGGCCCATTCGAGTTGTTCGGACGCACCCACGAAGCCATGATCGGCTACAACAGCACCTGGACTACGCTTACCGAGCCGCAGCTAAATTGCAGCTTCGCCGGCGTCACGCGCAGTGGCACCACATGCACTTACCGTGTCGTACCCAACTCTGGCCTGCAAGTGCCGGATTGGCGCAACTGGAACGGTGAAGTCGACAAGATCGCGACTGCGAAGAATGGCTATGACACCACGACCAAAACGCAACTGCGCGGCACGTGGGCGGCCACGCGCCTTAGCATCACGGACCCGCTGTCCGTCATTCTCGGTGCGCGCATGAGTACTTACCGTACTTACAAGGAAACCGAAGGCCAAGCCGGGACGGCACGCAGTGCGCAACAACGTGTAAGCGATGAGATCACGCCCTATGCGGGGGTGGTATATGACCTCAACGACAACTACTCGGTCTATGCCAGCTACACCGACATATTCACACCGCAGACCAGTGAGACCAGCGATGGAAGTTACGTCGAGCCTATCGTTGGCCAAAGCTACGAAACAGGTATCAAGGGCGAATGGTTCGACGGCGGCCTGAATGGGTCCCTGGCATTCTTCAAGACCAAGCAGGACAACCTAGCCGTCCAGGACGTAGGCGTCCTTACACCTGATGGCGAAGACGCCTACAAGTCCGGTTCCGGGGTCACGACGCAGGGCTTCGAGATTGAAATGGCTGGCGCAATCACGCCGAATTGGACTGTGTACGGCGGTTATACCTACATGGATTTCAAACCGGTCGACAGCACCGAGACGACACGTGATGACCCCCGCCATGTGATCCGTCTGTACACACGCTATCAACTTCCTGGCATTCTGGACCGCGTAACGGTGGGCGGTGGCATGACGGCGCAAAGCAGCAAGCGCGTTCGCTCTTCTCCTGCTGGCGAACCGACGCGTACCGACGGCACTAGCCAGCGGAACGCCACCGAGCTGACCCAAAGTGGTTACGCGCTGTTTGATCTGATGGGGCGCTACCAGATCACCGACGACACCAGCGCTACGCTCAACGTGAACAACCTGTTCGACAAGTCCTACTACCGAAACTATGGCTTCTACGCCGGCAAGATCTACGGCGAGCCGCGCAGCGTGAGCCTCACACTGCGTACGGACTTCTAAGGGGCGGCGTTGATTTCAAAAGGGCAAACCTCGCGGTTTGCCCTTTTTCTTCGTATTCCCCTGAAGTGTTTTCTGCCGCTGACCGCGTCGAGCCAATGTACGGTTCGCAGCAGCGTAGGGCGGATTAGCCGCTGGCGTAATCGGCATTCACCGCGTCAATTCAATGCCCGCCGTGTTCATAAGGTGCTTTCCCACATGCGCCTCCAGCCGGGCTGTTTAATTCACGCTGGCACCACTCAATTCCCTAACACCCGTCGCGCTACACCCTACGCAATCCCCAAGATCAAACGCCCTATGTTCGCCTCATGCTCCATCGCAGCACCGTAGGGCGGATTAGCCGCAGGCGTAATCCGCCGTTCACCGCGTCAATTCAATGCACACGCCGTGTTCATAAGCTGCCGTCTCCATGCGCCATCAGCCGGGCTGTTTTGTGCATGCTGGCTCCACTCAGCTCCCTAACACCCTGCACGCTACACCCTGCGCAATCCCCCAAAATCAAACGCCCTATGTTTGCCTTATGTTCTATCGCAGGCACCTCAAATCAAGGTCCAACAGCTACCCCGGCGCGCCGCCATACCTACAACCACTCAGTCAATTCGAGCCAAAAAATTCTGATCATTTCGGAATTTTGCCTGTCGGACGCAGCAGCAAGGGTTTGCCGTGTCGTTCGTCAGAGAGGCGACAGACCCGCTAATCCAGGCGTCGTCCGCAATGCGACGCCTGCCACTCGCCCCATTCATCAGCTTTAGGGAGGACGGGTTCGCCGGTATGCTTTTTTCAGTGCAGGCGCTTCGTGCATTTGCGGCCTGGTTGGTCGTTTTCCACCACTTCATGCAGATCTTCTACGACTTCAAGTCGGATAACCCCCTTGGGCAATTCCTTTCCGAGCGCGGTGCGGTAGGGGTGGACGTTTTCTTCGTCATCAGTGGCCTCGTCATCTACCTCTCCACTCAAGGCCGAGATCAGCCCACCCACAAATTTCTCATCAATCGCTTCGTGCGGATCGCGCCTGCCTACTGGCTCTATAGCCTGATCGCTGCCGCTATCATTCTCTTTGCCCACCGCGTCATGCCCATTCAAGTGTTCGATTGGGGTCACCTGATGCGCTCGCTGTTCTTCATCCCGGCACAGAACCCGGCGGGTTATGGCTTTTATCCGACGCTACCTGTGGGCTGGACGCTCAACTACGAGATGTTCTTCTACACCGTCTTCGGTCTTCTGTTTCTCGTCCGCGATCGCTGGCGCGTGCCGCTGCTGGTCGTGACGCTGCTGCTGGTGCACCTCGTTCTTGCGCGCCAACCCTGGTTCAGCGATTTCTACCGCAACAGCATCATCTTCGAATTCCTGCTGGGCGTTTTCATCGGCATGCTCTACCGCCATGGCTGGCTCCTGCGCGGTTCCTGGCTGCCAGCCATCATCCTGGTCGCCGCCGCTTCGACGATCTATACCTTCGATAGCTCCAACCGGCTCCTGCATTGGGGGCTGCCAAGCGCTGCGATCGTGTTCGCCTTTCTTTCGCTTGAGCCATGGTTCGAAGGGCGGCAATGGCTCAAGCGCCTGGGTGATCGGTCTTATTCGGTGTACCTGATCCACGTGATTCTGCTATCGCTCGGCTGGTACATCCAACAACGTCTGGACCTCAATGCAGAGCTCGTCTTGCTGGCTTGCATCCCCTTCATCCATGTCGCCTCGTCGTTCAGCTACGAGTGGGTAGAGAAGCGCCTCGGCCATTGGATGAAACGTCGCCTGCTGAACGAGTCGAGCCGAAGCAAGGCGGCCACCGCGCCAGCGGCATGAGGACGTAGGGCGGGTGGATATACATCCCGCGGGTTTCACCCGTCCTACGAACGCGTCGACCGTTGGCAAGGGTGGATAGTGAACGCTATTCACCACGCAATGCTGCTGCCCGCGCATTCCGGCTTTCCGCTATGACGCGACGCATCTACCCTGCACCGAACAGCCAAATACCCTTCACCCGACACCTCGCCAGATTCCGCACAATCCAGTACCATGTTCGGCCGTTCTTGCGCGCGGGGTATTCCGCCCCGTGCGCCATCCAGTGATCCCGTTCGTGTGCGAAAGCGCAGGGTGCCGAGAGGCGCTGCCACAGTGAGGCAGGCATACCCAGCGAACGACGCTTACTGGCTAATCCCAACCCACGTGGCCTTTGGTAGGGGTCACCACTAGGAGAGGAGGCGCCATGCCCATCATCACCCTTCCTGACGGCAGCCAACGTCAATTCGACAACCCCGTCAGCGTCCTCGACGTCGCGGAATCCATCGGTGCAGGTCTGGCCAAGGCCACCGTAGCCGGTAAGGTCGACGGCCAGCTCGTCGATGCCTGCGACATCATCGATCGTGACGCGACGCTGCAAATCATCACGCCGAAGGATGAAGAAGGGCTGGAGATCATCCGCCACTCCTGCGCGCACCTTGTCGGTCATGCGGTCAAGCAGCTGTACCCGACCGCGAAGATGGTCATCGGCCCCGTCATCGAAGAAGGCTTCTATTACGACATCGCCTTCGAGCGCCCCTTCACGCCGGATGACGTTGCCGCCATCGAAACACGGATGAAGCAACTCATCGACAAGGACTACGACGTCATCAAGAAGATGACGCCGCGCGCCGAGGTCATCGATGTGTTCGCCTCCCGTGGCGAGGAGTACAAGCTGCGCCTCATCGAGGACATGCCTGATGAGCAGGCAATGGGCCTCTATTACCACGAAGAATACGTGGACATGTGCCGCGGTCCGCACGTGCCCAACACCCGTTTCCTCAAGGCATTCAAGCTGACCAAGCTGTCTGGCGCCTACTGGCGTGGGGATTCGAAGAACGAGCAGCTGCAGCGCGTCTATGGCACCGCCTGGGCGGACAAGAAGCAACTGGCCGCATACATCCAGCGCATCGAGGAAGCCGAGAAGCGCGACCACCGGCGCATCGGCAAGCAGTTGGACCTCTTCCACCTGCAGGAAGAAGCGCCGGGCATGGTCTTCTGGCACCCGAACGGCTGGACGGTCTATCAGGTACTCGAGCAGTACATGCGCCAGGTCCAGCGCGAGCATGGCTACCAGGAAGTCAAAACCCCCCAGGTAGTTGACCGCGTCCTTTGGGAGCGCTCAGGCCACTGGTCCAACTACGCTGAGAACATGTTCACCACCGCATCGGAAAGCCGCGACTTCGCGGTTAAGCCGATGAACTGCCCGTGCCACGTACAGGTATTCAACCAGGGCTTGAAGTCGTACCGTGACCTGCCGTTGCGTATGGCCGAGTTCGGTGCCTGCCACCGTAATGAGCCGTCCGGCGCGCTGCACGGCATCATGCGTGTACGCGGCTTTACCCAGGATGACGCCCACATCTTCTGTACCGAAGAGCAGGTGCAGAAAGAAGCGGCCGACTTCATCAAGCTGACGCTCCAGGTCTATGCGGACTTCGGCTTTAATGACGTGATCATGAAGCTGTCCACTCGTCCGGCAAAGCGCGTTGGCTCCGAAGAAATGTGGGACCGTGCCGAGAAAGCCTTGGCGGACGCACTCGACAGCTCCGGCCTGGAATGGGAATACCAGCCGGGCGAGGGCGCGTTCTACGGTCCGAAGATCGAGTTCACCCTGAAAGACTGCCTGGGCCGCAATTGGCAGTGCGGCACGCTCCAGTACGATCCGAACCTCCCGGAACGCCTGGATGCGAGCTATATTTCCGAAGACAACTCGCGTCAACGCCCGGTGATGTTGCACCGCGCCATCCTCGGATCCTTCGAACGCTTCATCGGCATGCTGATCGAACATTATGCCGGCCTGTTCCCGGCCTGGCTTGCCCCGACGCAAGCGGTGATCATGAATATCACCGATAAGCAGGGTGATTTCGCGAAGGAAGTGGAGCGCGAACTCAACACGGCTGGCTTCCGAGCCAAATGTGACTTGAGAAACGAGAAAATCGGATTTAAAATCCGCGAGCATACTTTGCTCAAGGTTCCCTATCTCCTTGTTATCGGAGACCGGGAAGTTGAGACACGATCCGTTGCTGTACGCACGCGCGACGGGGTCGACCTGGGGTCGATGCCGCTTGGAGAATTCCGCGACGTGCTTGCGCAAGCGGTTTCCCGGCGTGGTCGCCAAATTACGGAGTAAACACTATCAAGCGTGATATGAGACAAGATCGAAGAGCTGCACCCAAGGCCCCGATTAACGAGAATATCTCGGCTCGAGAGGTGCGATTGATTGGTGCAGACGGCCAGCAAGTTGGCATCGTCTCTATTGATGAAGCGCTTCGCGCTGCTGAAGAAGCCAAGCTGGACCTGGTGGAGATTTCCGCCGACGCGCTGCCGCCTGTCTGCCGCATCATGGATTACGGCAAACACCTCTTCGAGAAGAAGAAGCAGGCTGCGGCTGCGCGCAAGAACCAGCATCAGCAGCAGATTAAAGAAATCAAGTTTCGTCCAGGGACGGAAGAAGGGGATTACCAGGTAAAACTACGCAACCTGGTACGTTTCCTAAATGAAGGGGACAAGGCCAAGATCTCTCTGAGATTCCGTGGTCGTGAGATGGCCCACCAGGAGCTGGGGATGGAATTGCTCAAGCGCGTTGAGGCTGACCTCATCGAGCTGGGTACCGTCGAACAGCATCCTAAGATGGAAGGACGCCAGCTAATGATGGTCATCGCCCCCAAAAAGCGAAAGTAACCTCCAGGGCATAGGCAGGCCTTGCGGTTATGTTTATTGATTGAATGCGGAGTATCCGAACATGCCAAAGATGAAGACCAAAAGTGGCGCTGCGAAGCGCTTCAAGAAGACTGCGGGTGGCCTCAAGCACAAGCACGCCTTCAAGAGCCACATCCTCACCAAGATGACCACCAAGCGTAAGCGTCAACTGCGCGGCACTGCGATGCTCGCTCCGTCTGACGTCGCCCGTGTAGAACGCTCGCTGCGTCTGCGCTGATCATTTAAAGAGAGGATTGATAAATGGCTCGTGTTAAGCGTGGCGTTATTGCCCGTGCTCGTCACAAAAAGATTCTGAAACTCGCCAAAGGCTACTACGGTGCACGTTCGCGCGTGTTCCGCGTTGCCAAGCAGGCGGTGATCAAGGCTGGCCAATACGCCTACCGTGACCGTCGTCAGCGCAAGCGTCAGTTCCGCGCTCTGTGGATCGCTCGTATCAACGCTGGTGCTCGTCAGAACGGTCTGTCCTACAGCCGCCTGATCGCTGGCCTGAAGAAAGCGTCCATTGAGATCGACCGTAAGGTTCTGGCCGATCTGGCAGTGAACGAAAAAGCGGCGTTTACCGCGATTGTCGAGAAAGCGAAGGCCTCTTTGGCTTAAGTCCCCGACAATCACCGGGTTCGCCCGGTGAGAACGAGCTCAAGGTCACTGACATTGGATCGTTCTGAACGTCATCGATAGGGGAAGAGCCCTCAAAAGCTCTTCCCCTATTTCGTATCTGGAGTCCCTGAATGGAAAACCTGGATGCACTGGTCTCTCAAGCGCTTGAGTCCGTGCAACACACCGAAGACGTCAACGCCCTGGAGCAACTCCGGGTTCAATACCTCGGCAAGAAGGGCGAGCTGACGCAGGTCATGAAGACCTTGGGCAATATGCCCGCAGAAGAACGTCCGAAGGTCGGTGCCTTGATCAACGTGGCCAAGGAACGCGTTCAGGATGCCCTCAATGCTCGCAAGCAGACGCTAGAAAGCGCAGCGCTCGCGGCGAAGCTGGCGGCTGAAAAGATCGACGTGACGTTACCCGGCCGCGGCCAGGTTTCCGGCGGACTGCACCCCGTTACCCGCACTCTCGAGCGCATCGAGCAGATCTTCACGCGTATCGGCTTCGACGTGGCAGAAGGCCCCGAGATCGAAGACGACTACCACAACTTCGAAGCGCTCAACATTCCGGGCCATCACCCGGCGCGTGCCATGCACGACACCTTCTATTTCGATGCGCGCATGCTGCTGCGTACCCATACGTCACCGGTTCAGGTGCGGACGATGGAAACGCAAACCCCGCCGATTCGCATCGTGTGCCCGGGCCGCGTTTATCGCTGCGACTCGGATATCACCCATTCGCCGATGTTCCACCAGGTCGAAGGCCTGTTGATCGACGAAGGCGTGAGCTTCGCCGACCTCAAAGGCACTATCGAAGAGTTCCTGCGCGTGTTCTTCGAGAAAGACCTGGGCGTGCGTTTCCGTCCCTCATTCTTCCCTTTCACCGAGCCTTCGGCCGAAGTCGACATGCAGTGCGTCATGTGCTCGGGCAAAGGCTGCCGCGTCTGCAAGCAGACAGGCTGGCTGGAAGTCATGGGCTGCGGCATGGTCCATCCGAACGTTTTGCGCATGTCCGGCATCGATCCGGAACGCTACCAGGGCTTCGCCTTTGGTATGGGTGGCGAGCGCTTGGCCATGCTGCGTTACGGCGTGAATGACCTGCGCCTGTTCTTCGACAACGACCTGCGCTTCCTCGGGCAATTCCGATAGCCAGCATTTGGGTCACGAACAGGTTTGGGAGAAGAGATAAAATGAAATTCAGTGAACAGTGGCTCCGCAGCCTCGTCAATCCGCAAGTCTCGCGGGACGAACTGGTTGCACGCCTGTCCATGTCGGGCCTTGAAGTCGATGCCGTGACCCCGGTCGCAGGCGCCTTCAGCGGCGTGGTCGTAGGCGAAGTGCTCAGTGTTGAGCCGCACCCGGACGCCGACAAGCTGCGCGTCTGCCAGGTCAGCGATGGCCAGTCCACACTGCAAGTCGTGTGCGGTGCGCCCAACGTCCGTCAGGGTTTGAAGATTCCATTCGCCACCATCGGTGCGGTGCTGCCGGGCGACTTCAATATCAAGAAAGCCAAGCTGCGCGGCGTTGAATCCAACGGCATGCTTTGCTCGGCATCCGAGCTGCAGATCAGCGAAGAAAACGACGGCCTCATGGAGCTGGCAGCCGATGCGCCGGTCGGCCAGAGCCTGCGTGACTACCTCATGCTCGATGACGCCAGCATCGAAATCGGCCTGACCCCGAACCGTGGCGACTGCCTGTCGCTGACTGGGCTCGCACGGGAAGTCGGTGCTATCTATGCCGTCCCGTATACACCTGTAGACGTCCCTGTTGTTCAGCCCGCTCACGACGAAACCCGTCCAGTCGAGCTGCTCGCACCGCAGGCATGCCCGCGTTACCTCGGTCGTGTGATTCGTGGTGTAGACCTCGGCCGCCCGACGCCGTTGTGGATGGTCGAGCGCCTGCGCCGTTCGGATATCCGCAGCATCGATGCCGCTGTGGACATCACCAACTACGTGATGCTCGAACTGGGCCAGCCGATGCATGCGTTTGACCTTGCCCAAATCGAGGGCGGCATTCGCGTCCGCATGGCGGAGGAGGGCGAGAAGCTCGTTCTGCTCGACGGCCAGGAAGTCGCCCTGCGCAGCAATACACTCGTGATTGCGGACCACGCGAAGCCGCTCGCGATTGCCGGTGTCATGGGTGGCGAGCACAGCGGCGTCAACGCCGGTGCGCGTGACCTGTTCCTCGAAAGCGCCTTCTTCGACACGATCGCCCTGGCCGGTACCGCACGCTCCTATGGCTTGCACACCGATGCCTCGCATCGCTATGAGCGTGGCGTCGACTTTCAACTGGCCCGTCGCGCTATCGAGCGCGCTACTCAGTTGTTGATCGATATCGTTGGCGGCGAAGCCGGTCCAGTCATTGAAGCCATCAGCCAGCCGGATCTGCCCAAGGTCGAGCCCATCACGCTGCGCGCCGAGCGCGTCAGCCGCATGCTCGGTCTAGATGTCGAAGCCGCTGAAATCGAGCGCATGTTGGCCTCGCTTGAGTTGGACGTTAACGCGGTTGAGACAGGTGTGTGGCAAATAACTGTCCCAAGCCACCGTTTCGACCTGAGCCTGGAAGTTGACCTGATCGAAGAGATCGGCCGCCTTTACGGCTATAACCGTCTGCCCGTGCGCTACCCCCAGGCGCGCCTTGCACCGACGGCGCGCGCCGAAGCCCGCTCCGAGCTGCCAGCGCTCAAGCGCCTATTGGTTGCGCGTGGGTATCAGGAAGCGATCACCTACACCTTCATCGATCAAAAGCTGTTCGAGCTGTTTGCTCCGGATACCCAGCCGCTCAAGCTGGCCAATCCAATCTCCGCGGACCTGTCGATCATGCGCACCTCGCTGTGGCCAAGCCTGGTTAAAGCGTTGATGCACAACCTTAACCGCCAGCAGCACCGCGTGCGTTTGTTCGAGAGCGGCCTGCGCTTCGTGGGTCAGCTGGAGAATCTCAAGCAGGACATGATGCTCGCCGGCCTCATCAGCGGCAGCCGCCTGCCCGAAGGTTGGACGGCCGGGCGTGAGTCCGTCGACTTTTATGATCTCAAAGCGGATGTCGAAGCCATTCTTGCCAACGCAGGCGCAGCGGGCGACTTCCACTTCGAACCCGCTTCGCACCATGCGCTGCATCCGGGCCAGACGGCGGCGGTCATGCGCGGTGAGCAGTGCATCGGCTATATCGGTGCACTGCATCCAGAGCTGGCCCGTGAACTGGGTATTGAGCAGGCGGTCTATCTGTTCGAGCTGGAGTTGGCGCAGGTAGCACCCGGTACGCTGCCGGCCTTCCGTGAGCTGTCCCGCTTCCCGGAAGTGCGCCGTGACCTGGCGCTGGTAGTGGAGAAGGGCGTTGCAGCCGAGTCCCTCCTAAGCGACATGCGGGCGCAGGCCGGTGAGTTCCTCACCGATCTCAAGCTCTTTGACGTTTATGAAGGGAAAGGTATTGATCCTGATAGGAAAAGCCTGGCAGTTGGCTTGACCTGGCAGCATCCATCGCGCACTCTAACGGACGAAGAAGTCAACACGACGATGCAGCGCATCCTCACCTCGCTCGAACAAAGGTTCAACGCAACGTTAAGGAAGTAACGTATGGGGGCCCTGACGAAAGCCGAGATGGCCGAACGCTTGTACGAAGAGCTCGGTCTCAATAAACGGGAAGCCAAGGAATTGGTGGAACTGTTTTTCGAAGAAATTCGTCAGGCGCTGGAGCATAACGAACAGGTGAAGTTGTCGGGATTCGGCAACTTCGACCTGCGCGACAAGCGTCAGCGACCCGGCCGAAATCCGAAGACAGGCGAGGAGATCCCGATCACCGCTCGCCGCGTCGTCACCTTTCGGCCAGGCCAAAAACTAAAAGCCAGAGTCGAAGCCTATGTTGGAACCAAGTCATAACGACGAGCTGCCCCCCATCCCGGGCAAACGCTACTTCACTATCGGCGAAGTCAGCGAACTCTGCGCTGTAAAACCCCACGTACTCCGCTACTGGGAGCAGGAATTCCCCCAGCTCAGCCCCGTGAAGCGCCGCGGCAATCGCCGCTATTACCAGCGCCATGACGTCCTGATGATTCGCCAGATCCGCGGCCTGCTGTACGAGCAAGGCTTCACCATCGGCGGCGCCCGCCAACGCCTCTCAGGCGATGAGGCGAAGGAAGACAGCACCCAATACAAGCTCTTCCTGCGCCAGATGGTCTCAGAACTCGAAGACGTACTCACCGTTCTACGCCGCTAAGAATTTGCAGAAAAACCTTTCCACATTCAGATGCTTACGGTATAGTTTCGGCCGTTTCCAGCAATTGGAAACACCGTCGGGGCGTAGCGCAGCCTGGTAGCGCACTTGCATGGGGTGCAAGGGGTCGAGTGTTCGAATCACTCCGTCCCGACCAAAAATATCTAGAAAATCCAGTCACTCAGCGGTGACTGGATTTTTTTATGCCTGCGGTTTTTCATTGCCAATTGACCTTCCGCTTTCTGGTTGCCAATTGAGATTGGCTTGATAGCGATAGGTGATTAGCATCAATGAAGGGGTCGGAGCAGATCAGCTCGCCCTTACCCAAGCTGATTCACGCAACGGAAGAGCACACCTAATGGTTTTCAGTGAAGATTCGCGCGTCAAGATCCCCTGTATCTTGCACCTGGTTCGTCTGGGCTACAGCTACCTCTCTCTGAAGGGTGCTTCCTGGGATGAGCAAACCAATATCTTCCCGGCCCTTTGCTGTTCTTCGCTGGCCAGGATTAACCCTGGCGTGGAAGCCGATGACATCGACCGCCTGCTGGCGGAAGTCAAGCTCTTGCTGGATAACGAAGACCTCGGCCAGGCTTTCTACAACAAGCTAACCGAGCGTTCGGGCATCCGTCTGATCGACTTCGAGAACTTCGACAACAACAGCTTCCACGTTGTGACCGAGCTGCCCTGCAAAAACGGCGACGACGAGTTTCGGCCTGACATTACTCTGCTTATCAATGGCATGCCGCTGGCCTTCATCGAGGTCAAGAAGCCAAACAACCGAGAAGGCGTGCTGGCCGAGCGCAACCGCATCATCACGCGCTGCCGCAATAAGCGCTTCCGTCGTTTCATCAACATCACCCAGTTGATGGTCTTCTCCAACAACATGGAGTACGAAGACGGTTCGCCGCAGCCAATCGAAGGTGCTTTCTATGCCAGCCCTTCGTATGACTCGCCAATCTTCAACTACTTTCGTGAAGAAGAAGCGTTGAATCTGGCTGAGCTGCTGGTTGCCGAAGATGACGACATCGAGAACGCGGTGCTTCGCGACAACAATCTCAACGTCATCAAGCACAGCCCAGAGTTTCTAAGTAACAAGGCACCTCACGCGCCGACCAACCGTATCTGCACCTCACTGTTCAGCCGTCAACGCTTGGCCTTTCTATTGCGTTTTGCCCTCGTCTATGTCAACGAGGCCGACGGCCTGCAAAAGCATGTCATGCGTTATCCGCAGCTTTTCGCCACTAAGGCGATTGAGAAGAAGCTCGATGCTGGCGTGCACAAGGGCATCATTTGGCACACCCAGGGTAGCGGCAAGACCGCGCTTGCCTACTACAACGTCCGCTTTCTGACGGACTACTTCCATCGCCAGGGCATAATCCCCAAGTTCTATTTCATCGTCGACCGGCTCGATCTGCTCACCCAGGCCCAGCGCGAATTTTCCGGGCGCGGACTGATCGTACACAGCATCGACAGTCGTGAGGCCTTCGCTCGCGACATCAAGGCCACCCAGGTGCTGCACAATCACAGCGGCAGACCGGAAATCACCGTGGTCAACATCCAGAAGTTTCAGGATGACCCAGACGTAGTGCGTACCGATGACTACGACGTCAATATTCAGCGCGTCTACTTCCTTGATGAGGTGCACCGCAGCTACAACCCGCAGGGCAGTTTTCTCGCCAATCTCAGCCAGTCGGACCGTAGCGCCATCAAGATTGGCCTTACCGGCACCCCCCTACTAGGTGACGACTACAATTCCCGCGCCGTGTTCGGTGACTACATCCACAAGTACTACTACAACGCATCCATCGCCGATGGCTACACCTTGCGGCTGATCCGCGAAGAAATCGCCACTAACTACAAACTCGTTCTGCAGGAAGCGCTGGCCGCCGTAGAACTGCAACAGGGCGACATCGATCGTAAGCTCATCTACGCCCACCCAAAATTCGTCGAGCCCATGCTCGAATACATCGTGCGGGATTTCGAAAAGAGCCGCGGTGCACTAGCTGATGCCAGCATCGGCGGTATGGTGATCTGCGACAGCGCCGATCAGGCACGGCAGATGTTCGAGATCTTCAACGCCGTTCATGCCAAGCAGGGTCAGCCCAGCCGCAACCTGCAGGACTCCTCGCAAGGTTTGATCTCCGCCGTGCAGCCCGGCAGCTATGCCGCCCGCAGCCTGCTGGAGAACCGCATCAAAAGCGCCGCACTGATCCTGCACGACGTGGGCAGCAAGGAAGAGCGTAAGCAGTGGGTGGAAGACTTCAAGGCGGGCAAGATTGATCTGCTGTTCGTCTACAACATGCTGCTCACCGGCTTCGATGCCAAGCGCCTGAAAAAACTCTACCTTGGCCGTGTGATCCGTTCGCACAACCTTCTGCAGGCACTCACCCGCGTCAATCGTACCTACAAGGATTTTCGCTACGGCTATGTGGTCGATTTCGCCGACATCCGCAAGGAGTTCGACGCTACCAACAAGGCCTATTTCGACGAGCTGCAGGCCGAGCTAGGCGATGAGGTTGAGCACTACTCCAACCTGTTCAAATCCGCTGAAGAAATCGCCGAGGAAATCGAAGCGATCAAGGACATCCTATTCAGCTTCAACATCGAAAACGCCGAAGAGTTTTCGCGGCAGATCACCCAAATTCAGGATCGCGCCACGGTCCTGGCGCTCAAGAAAGCATTGGCCGACGCCCGCAGCCTCTACAACCTGATCCGCCTGCAGGGTGACTATCCGCTTTTGCAAGAGCTTGATTTTCATAAGCTTAACCAGCTCTACCGCGAAACCTGCAACCACCTCGACATGCTCAACCTGAAAGAGAGCATCGAATCCAGCACTGAAACCAGCAACCTGCTCAACGTGGCGCTGGAAGATGTGCTGTTCATGTTCACCAAGATCCGTGAAGAAGAACTGGTACTGGCTGACAAGCTCAAGAACACTCTGCGCCAGACCCGCGAGGCCCTAGCTGACAATTTCGACCAGCAAGACCCCAAGTTCATCACACTGAGGGAAGAGCTGGAGCGGCTGTTCAAGAAGAAGAAACTTAACGAAGTCACCCAGGACCAGATGACCGCCAACATCGGCGCGCTCAACGCAATTCGCGACCAGGTCAAAGAGCTCAATCGGCAGAACAACCAGCTGCGTGCTAAATACCAGGGCGATGCCAAATACACCCGCATCCACAAGCGCCTACAAGAGCGTGGTGGCCTCACCCAAACCGAACGCCGGCTATTTGAGGCGCTCTCAGGCGTCAAACAGGCGGCCGACGAGCAGGTGCTGCAGAACACTCAGCTCGTGAATAACGAAAGCTATTTCGAAGGAATGATGATGCCGCTGGTGATTGGTGAGTTCCAAGTTCGCCAGAAAATCCAGCTCACTCCAGACGCTTCCCGCACCATCAACCAGTTAGTAGTGGCTGAATACATTAATGAATTTGCCTCAGGCACTCGAACAGGAACACGTACGTGGTAACGCAAGAATTTGAGCAACGCACCCGCCAACTGATCGACAGCCTCAAGGCTATTTGTGCAGCCTATGGCCTGGGCAACGATGGAAACGAATTCAAGATCATCACCCAGGTCTTTCTCTATAAGTTTCTCAACGACAAATTCACCTTCGAAGCCAAGAAAATCCGCCCCGAGCTAGGCCAAGCCCTCACTTGGGAGCAGGCCATGGCTAGTCTTAGTGCTGATGAACTGGAAATGCTGCAATTGCAGTTGGGACCGGACACCCCACGCCTAAAAGCTGAGCACTTCCTAGCCCGTCTGTTCGGCCGGCAGAATGAGCCTGAATTCGCCAAGTTATTTGACGACACCCTGCGTGACATCGCCATTACCAACAACGATATCTTCGCGGTAAAGACCGAAGGCGGAGCCAAGGTCACGCTTTTTGATCGCGTTAGCGAATACATCTCTGACCCGTCCAAACGCGACAGTTTTTGCCGTGCCCTGATCAACAAGCTGGTGGAGTTCAGCTTCGAGCGCATCTTCACTCAGAAGTACGACTTTTACGCCGCGCTTTTCGAATATCTGATCAAAGACTACAACAGCAACAGTGGCGGCAAATACGCCGAATACTACACGCCACATTCCGTTGCCAAGATCATGGCCGCCATCCTAGTGCCGGAGAATGTGCGCGGCAAAATCAGGAACGTGAGCTGCTACGACCCTTCCGCCGGCTCCGGCACTCTGCTGATGAATATTGCCCACGCCATCGGCGAGCAGCGTTGCAGCATCTATTCGCAGGACATCTCGCAAAAGTCATCCAGCCTGCTGCGCCTAAACCTGATTCTTAACAACCTGGTGCACTCCATCCCTAATGTCATCCAGGGCAACACTATGCTTCACCCCTACCATCGCGAGGGCAAGGCGCTTAAGAAATTCGATTACATCGTCAGCAATCCACCGTTTAAGATGGATTTCAGCGATTTTCGCAACGAACTGGACAGCAATGAACATCAAGAGCGCTTCTTTGCTGGGGTACCAAATATCCCCAAACAAGCCGTCGACAAAATGGCCATTTACCAGCTATTTCTGCAGCACATCATTTATTCGCTCAAGCCTGGTGGTAAGGCGGCTGTAGTTGTGCCCTCAGGTTTTGTAACCGCACAAAGCGGCATCGACAAGAGTGTCCGCCAGCATCTAGTAGAAAACAGAATGCTGGCTGGAGTGGTCTCCATGCCTAGCAATATTTTTGCCACTACCGGAACCAACGTCTCAATCCTGTTTATCGATTCTGTCAATCAGGACGACGTGGTGTTGATCGACGCTTCTGGGCTGGGCACCAAGGTCAAGGATGGTAAGAACCAAAAAACTGTGCTTTCAGGGGCAGAGGAAGACCGCATTATCGCAACCTTCAACGCCAAGCGGTCGGTAGAGGATTTCTCGGTAGCTGTGAGTTACGAGCAGATTGCCACAAATAATTACAGCTTGAGCGCAGGACAGTATTTCGACGTCAAGATCGAACATGTCGACATGACTCCAGCGCAGTTTTCAGAAAAGCTGGAGGAGGCCACGGACAGGCTGGATGCTCTATTCAGGGAGTCAGCAGAGCTTGAGAACAATATAAAGGCGCAGCTGGCGAGGTTGCGATATGAAAATTAATCAACTGAGAGTCGAAGATGTCTGTGACTTCATAGGTGGCAGCCAGCCTCCGAAATCTGAATTCATCAATACTCCGGAAGAGGGTTATGTTCGTTTAATCCAGACGCGAGATTACAAGACTGACGAGTTTCCAACATACATACAGGAAAAGTCGACCAAGAAGTTTTGTGACTCTCAAGACATAATGATTGGCCGATATGGGCCTCCGATTTTTCAAATTTTCCGTGGGTTGACAGGTGCCTATAATGTCGCACTGCTCAAGGCAAAACCTAAGAGCTGCATCGATCGTGAATATCTGTATTACTTTCTGAAACAAGATGCAGTTTTTCAATACGTCGATAAACTTTCAGCGAGAACGGGTGGGCAAACCGGCGTAGATTTAGTCTCCCTCAATAAATACCCAATTCGGCTACCAGAAGATATTCTGGATCAGCAAAGACTGGTTTCTGTTCTATCTGCCCTTGACGCTAAAATCGACTGCAATAATCGCGTTAGCGGAGAGTTGGAGGCTATAGCTAAGATGCTTTACGACTACTGGTTCGTGCAGTTCGACTTCCCCGGTACCGACGGTAAGCCCTATAAATCCTCCGGCGGCAAGATGATATTCAACTCCACCTTGAAACGAGAAATACCTGAGGGATGGATGAATGGCACCCTGGATGATATAGGCAAGATTGTCGGTGGCAGCACTCCAAATACAGAAGACCCAGACAATTTCACTGCTAATGGAACACCTTGGATTACCCCGTATGATCTTTCTAGAAATCAAGGCAGCAAGTTCATTACTCGTGGCTTGCAGGATGTGTCAGAGAAAGGTCTCAAAGATGCATCGCTGAAAAAAGTCCCTGTAGGAACCGTCTTGTTGAGCTCACGTGCGCCCATCGGGTACATGGCTATTGCGAGGACCGAGATGACGACGAATCAGGGTTTTAAATCATTTATTCCAATCAAAAGTTATTCAACGGCGTTCATTTACTACACCGTTAAAGGGGCATTGAAAACGATCACCCACTACGCTTCGGGGTCAACCTTCAAGGAAGTGTCTGCAACTGTATTGAAAACTGTCAAAGTTGCTCTGCCAGATCCGCGCGTGGTCGATCAGTTCTCCGTGTCGGTAGCATCCGTTTTTGAACGGCAGGACTTGCTGGAGCTGGAAAATCAGCAGCTCACCCAGGTCCGTGACTGGTTGCTGCCTATGCTGATGAACGGTAAGGTCACGGTGGCTTAAGGTGGTTTGCCATAACTGAAAACCACAAAAACACATTTGCAATCGCGCTGCCAAGCTTCTGGTTTTCATTGGCATAGTCGGCGAGCTGGCGCGCACTGGGTGCTGCGAGCTGTGAGTAACAACAAGGAAGATAAACACTATGAAGCTGCAGACGCTGCGCCTATCGAATTTTCAGTCTTACGGTGCTGGACCTACTTACGTTGACCTCGAAGCCATCACCTACTTGATCGGCCCAAATGGGTCAGGCAAGACAGCTGCGCTTCAAGCATTGTGCCGCCTGTTCGCTTTCGATCCGTCCCAGCGTCGCATCCAGCGGTCTGACTTTCATGTCGCTTACGATGAGAAGGATATTCCGGAAGAGCGCCAGCTTTGGGTCGAAGCAGATTTCCTGTTCCCTGAACTGGCGGAAGACGAAGACAACAGCACGGTTGCTCCTCATTTTGGCCACATGCGTTTAGATGAGCCCGATGGGATTCCACGAGTGCGTTTCCGTCTGAGCGCAGCCATGGGCCCCGATGGCGACATCGAGGAAACGTTTGTTTATGTACTCGACGTCAATCCAGATGGTTCGCCGCTTACCACGGCGCAAGTGCCGCGAGCCGAGCGAAACCATATACATGTCCATTACCTACCCGCACGACGTGATCCCGCTGACCACATTGCTTACGGTGCCAATGCTTTGCTTGGGCGGATACTCCGAGCGGTGCAATGGGACAAAGAGCGCGACGTCATCAGAGGGCTCACCGACGACATAAGCGATAGCTTAGCGGCCAACCCATCAGTCAATGCTTTCAGCGTGCATCTGCAAAAAGCATGGACGTCACTGCACAAAGGCAGTTTCTTTGCCGATCCCAAGATCACTTTTGTAGCCTCTGAGATCGAGGCCTTACTGCGGCATATGTCCGTCTCGTTCACACCAGGCCATGACGAAAACTTGGTCGATTTTTCTCGGCTGAGTGATGGCCAAAAGTCGATGCTCTATCTGTCTCTCGTGCTGTCGTCGCAGGCCATAGGTCGCGCCGTCTTAGCTGAGCAAGATAAGTCCTTCGACCCTGACAAGCTGCGCCCCCCGGTTTTTACACTGGTTGCCGTTGAAGAGCCCGAGAACAGCCTTTCCCCGCACTATCTGGGACGGATTGTCAGTGCTTTGAATGCCATGACAAGCCAAGGCGATGCTCAAGGCCTCATCGCTACGCATGCGCCCTCCATGCTCCGGCGAGTCGAGCCTGAACACATTCGCTACTTGCGGCTGACTGAGGCGCGACAATCGCGCGTAACCTGCATTCAATTGCCTGACAAAGCGGACGACGCGCACAAGTTCGTACGCGAGGCAGTGCAGGCATTCCCCGAAGTTTATTTCTCTCGATTGATTATCCTTGGCGAAGGCGACAGCGAAGAGATTGTGTTGCCTCGTTTACTCCGGGCCAAAGGTGCTCCAGTTGACGAGTCTGCTGTGACAATCGCCCCTTTGGGCGGTCGGCACGTCAACCACTTCTGGCGGCTACTCTCGGCATTGCAGATACCTTACTTGACGCTGCTTGACCTGGACGTGGCTCGCCATCAAGCAGGCTGGGGGCGAGTCAGATATGTAAACGATCAGCTCGCAAAATTTGAGCCTACTAAAACGCTTCCCGCTGATTGGGTCCTGCCGAAATGGAATGTGACTGAGACACCGATCCGTACACATCACTGTTTTGGCGATGAAAAGTTGAGTGTCTTCGCTAAGCTAGAACAGCGAGGGGTGTTTTTTTCTGCTCCGTTGGACCTCGATTTTGCGATGCTTCTCGCTTATCCAGACGCTTATAGCGTCGAGGAGGAAGCGCCCGATGATGATGCGATCAAGGCTGTTCTCGGGAAAAGCCATCACAATTCATCCCAATACAGCGAAGAAGAACTCAAGCTGTTTGGCACCTATCACCAACGCTTCAAGCTTGGCAGCAAGCCAGCCGCCCACATCAGCGCACTTGCTCAACTGAGCGATCAAGAGTTGTTTGAGGGGATGCCTGCATCACTGAGTAGGCTGGCCGACGCCGTTATCGCCAAGCTCGTTGAGTTGCCTGAGTGATTGCAGCCGAAGCCTGGCAGCCCGCTGACGGGCTGACACTTGAACCGAATGCTTTGCTAGCAGCCAAGGAACCGAGGCGTTGCCTTGCTCTGACTGCAGGACCTGGTGCTGGCAAGACGGAGATGCTTGCACAGCGAGCAGATTTTCTTTTGCGCACCGGCACTTGTCGTTATCCCAAGCGGATTCTCGCCATCTCATTCAAAGTTGATGCCAGCAAGAACTTGAGAGAACGAGTTCAGCGTCGCTGTGGCTCAGATCTGGCCTCACGTTTCGATAGCTTCACCTTTCATGCCTTTGCCAAACGGATCATTGATCGATTCCGGCCAGTTTTGACTGGGAATGATGCCCTGGACGCGGGTTACACAATCGTCGAAAGGAAAGTCGGGCCCTCACGAACTCAAATTGTGTTTGGAGACTTGGTGCCGTTGGCTATCAAGATACTGCGGACATCTAAAGTGGCCCGGAACGCCATTCGCCAAACCTACAGCGATGTTTTTTTGGATGAGTTCCAAGACTGCACCAATCTGCAGTATGACCTTATAAAGCTTGCCTTTCAGGGCACCAGCATACGTCTCACAGCCGTAGGTGATACCAAACAAAAAATTATGGGCTGGGCCGGAGCCCTTGATGGCATTTTTGAAGCCTTCGCTGCTGATTTTGCTGCGGCCCCGCTCAACATGTACCGCAATTTCCGTTCTCAGCCTCGCTTACTCCGAGTGCAGAACGAGATAATTCGTGTCCTTGACCCAGCGTCCGCCATGCACGGCGAGCAGCTGGCCGGTGATGAAGGTGAGGTTTTTACGTGGCAATTTGACAACAGCCGAAAAGAGGCGGAGTGCTTGGCCGACTTGATTGCCAACTGGATAAGAGTTGAACAGCTTCCACCGTCCGAAATCGCGGTGCTGGTTTCCAAGCAGTTGGAGCTGTACGCCGACCATCTCATGGCAGCTTTAGAGGTGCGGGGCATTCCGTTCCGTAATGAGCAGCAGATGCAAGACATCACTGTCGAACCTGTAGCGCGCTTGATCGTGGATTATTTGTCCTGTCTATATGGCCAGCGCGAACCCAAAGCCTGGGTTCGGTTGATGAACCAGCTGATTCCTTTCGCCGATGATGAAATTCAATCCAGTACTCGCAAGGATTTAGATCGGTTGATTAAGCAGCATCGAAAAGCCGCTGTCGTGGCTGAGCTTCTTAACGTGCCGTACACAGGTTGGTGGGAATCGGTACGGGCGTTCTTGAAGCAAGTCAGTATCGAAACCCTGGTCGCGCTTTCGCCGGACTATGAATCCCACGACAGGCTCAATGAAGTTGTCCGGGACACCAGGATGCGCATTGAAGAGTTGCTCAAGATTGAGTCTGATCTGCCCAAGGCCCTTGAGCGGTTCTCGGATGACCAGGCGGTACGCATCATGACGATGCACAAGAGTAAGGGCCTGGAATTCGATTCAGTGATTCTCCTAGGCATCGAGAATCAGACCTTCTGGGGGAAAGCCGACGAAGAGCGTTGCGCGTTCTTTGTTGGTGTATCACGTGCAAAGCGCCGGCTGATTATGACGGTTAGCGAGTGGCGTGAGATACCTCCATCTAAACCATACAAGTGGCGAGAGCGAAGGGTGGCGCATCCTGAATTTCTCAGCTATGCCAGGCCTTTTTTAAGCAGCGCATGACATTCACCAAACGAGCTATGACCGTTGCTCTTGATTCTCAGGGACAGAGTTATCTTTCTGGATCGGCCCCCAGATAGCTGTAGTTGGCCGCAATCTAGGCATCATTGATATCTCCATGGGCTAGTTTAGCCTTCATCACGGAGTGGACGCTAAACATAAAGGCTTGAGTGCTGCTTAAGCCCCAAGCCGTTGTTAGGCAGTCCAGTCGATTCTCTTGAAGTTTGCCGACTCGAGTTCGCGTGAGTTAACCAACCCTTTCTTACTGGGCCGTCGGTGCGCCGGAAGTGATTAGCGCGCTGCTAAACGCGGGCTAGCGCATACTATCCAAAACTAATCCTGGAAACACGCGGTGTTTCCGTAGCGATATCTGCTTCCCGCTCTTAGATGCCTCAAACCCTAAACTGATCCATCAATCCCTGCTGATGGTTCGCCAGCGTATTCAACGACTGACTCACCTGCGCTGACTCATCCGCCTGTTCAGCGAGTGACTCGGTCACGTCCCGAATGCCTGCGACATTCCGGTTGATCTCTTCGGCGACGGCGCTTTGTTCTTCGGCGGCGCTGGCGATTTGGAGGTTCATGCTGGTGATGACGGAGACGGCGTCGCCGATGCGCTGTAAGGCGGTGACGGCGAGGGCGACGTGGCTGACGTTGTCTTGCGCCTGGAGGTGGCCGTCGCGCATGGATTCCACGACATCGCGTGTGCCCTGTTGCAGGCGCTCGATGACTTGGCGGATCTCTTCGATCGATTCCTGCGTACGGTTCGCAAGGCTGCGCACTTCGTCGGCGACGACGGCGAATCCGCGGCCGGCTTCACCGGCGCGTGCCGCTTCGATCGCCGCGTTGAGGGCGAGGAGGTTGGTTTGTTCGGCGATGCTGCGAATGGCTTCGAGCACCGAGCCGATCTGTTCGCTGCTCGCGGCGAGGCCTTCGACGTCGCGCATCGCTGTGCCGAGGTCATTGGCCAGGCGGTCGATGCGCTGGGTGGTCTGATCGACAACCTGCAAACCCTCCTTGGTGGCTTCGTCTGCCGTGCGTGCAGCAGCGGCGGCTTCGGATGCGTTTTGCGCCACGGCCTGAGCGGTTGCGCTCATTTCGTTGGAGGCCGTCGCCACCTGTTCGACTTCGCTGAGCTGCGCCTGCATGCCCTGGCTGGTGCGTGTTGCAATGCCGGCCGATTGGTCAGCTGTGTGGCGTGCAGACTGCACCGACTCCTTGACCTTCGCGATGATCGGCTGGAGCTTATCGAGGAAATGATTGAAGCCGTTGGCCAGGCGTCCGAGCTCGTCCTGACGTGGGTAGTTGAGACGGCGGGTCAGGTCGCCTTCGCCGCTGGCGATGTCTTCGAGCATGCCCGCGACAGTCAGGATCGGACGCGTGACGCGGCGTGCCATGATGTTCATGAGCAATAGACCCAACACGATCGCGCCGAGCCCTACCAACCACGAAATGAAGCTGTCACGCGCACGCTGGGTTTCGAGCGTGTCGGCCAGCGCAAGTGCGCGGGTGAGTACAACTGACTTTGGCGCCTGGATCAGGATGCCCCATGGCTTGGCACCCGGAATGGGTTGCACCGGCTCAAGCACGCCGATGGACTGTTCGCTCGATACGACGGACGCTTCGCCGGATTGCAGCGCTTGTCTCAAGGTTGTCGCTTGAGCGGCGTAGGCGTTATCCAGCGGTTTGCCTAGAAGGGTTGAGTCACGGGTGTACGCCGCCAGTAGGCCAGCCGGGCTGACAATGCTGATGTCGCCCTGGCCTTCGTAAAGACCACGGTTCGCGGATTCCACCATGGCTTGCAGCGAGGCAAGGCTGATGTCGATACCGATTACGCCGATCACTTTGCTGCCTTCGCGTATGGGCAAGGCGACGCTTGTCATGAGCACGGGCTGTTCATTCACCTTGTCGACATATGGGTCGAGTATGCAGGCCGAACCGGTTTTCAAGGGGCAGGTGTACCAGGCGTTATAGGCCGCGCCACTCGGGCCAGGCGTGGTGTCGCCCAGCTCTTTTTCCGTCATCACTTCGGATTCAAACGCGCCGGGCTCACTTTGAGACCAGTACAGCGCAAAGCGACCGGTTAGATTGCTACTGGCGGCTTCCTCATCGATGAAATCGGCGTCCTGTCCATCCAGCGCGTTGCGCTCGAATGCCATGTAGATTCCAAGCGATTCGGGACGTGTTTTCAGCGCATCGCCAAGCACGGTGGTCAGTGCCTCGCGTAATTCCTGCGCGCTCAGTATCCCGCTGTTCTGTTGGCCGCGAAGCAGGTCGACCTGTTTCGCAAGCCCGGTACCGTACAGGTAAACCTCCAGGAACTCGCTGCGGATGCTTTGCGCCTGTGCTTCGGCCCGCGCCTGAAGTCGTAGCTGGGCCGAGTCTCCAAGCATGGTGAAGCTCGTGTCCTTGACGACTTCACTGCTGCGCGCTGCGTAGAACTGCGAAACCAGCACAAGTAGGGAAACGACCACGAAGAGGCAAAGGCCAGCGAGGGCGGTCAGCTTGAACTGGATAGAGAGCCGATTGAACATGAGTACAACCATGTGAAGGGGTATCACTTCGTATCGGCCGATGTTTAGATATCTTCAAGGCCAGCTTATGCCATCGGTCTTCTATCAATGCCTGAGCCTGGAGGGCGTATTAAGCCGTTTTCCTCGGCTGCAGGGAGCGCGCCTGTTGACCGCTTTGAGCAGCCATTGTCAGCCGTCGACTGCGTTGAGCAGAGGTGAACCAGGCGGTCTATGCTCTGAGTCAGGCACCCAGTCGCACCGAGGGGAAAGTCGATGCATTCGATAAATAGACCGCGCTCAGTTGACTATACGGACCCGCAACACCGCGTCCATTTTGAGCTCGCTTTCAAGTGGGGTTCTCGCCAGATACCCGAGCCCGAAGCGGTGGTGCTGCTCTGTAAGCTGGAGGGGCAGGACTCGTACTTCGTGGCGGACATCGTCCGTGGTTCGTGGCTTTCGTTCGACGAATCCGTCACCGAAGCCAAAGAGGCGGCCGACCGTTTTATCGCGCGCTATGGCGCGGATGGGCTGACGAAGGTGGGTTGATGACCCGATGGCATGTTTGGGTGGTCGTCCATATTAACGGCTGTCTTGAGCGTGACTACCGTGATCCGGTCGGTACGGGTTTCCTTTGTTGCGCGCCTGCGAGGATGTAGTCGTGAATCCTACGGCGGGACGTGTCTCATAGCTTTTCCAATCCTGCCCATGCTGACACCTCGGCACCCACTAGCCATCCGTCGAACGCGATAGGGCTTCCCATTCCTCTATTTCTGCCAGCAATGCGCCGGCCTTGGCTTTGGCTCGTTGAATGGCATCACTTCCAAGAAAGAGGTGTGCGGGCGCCTCTTCGGCATCGATCAGCGCCAGGATGGCGAGTGCGGCTTTGCTTGGGTTTCCGGGTTGCTGACCATCGCGTTCCAGGCGGCCGTTACGTATGGGGTCGAAACTGTCGTCATAGGCTGCGATAGACCGAGGGGTTCTGACCATTGAACGACCTGCCCAGTCGGTGCGAAAGGACCCGGGCGCTACGGCCGTTACAGCGATGCCAAGTGGGCGGAGCTCCTTGCTCAGCGATTCTGAAATACCCTCCAGCGCGAACTTGCTGCCGCAGTAATACGCGATGCCCGGTGATGCGACATGCCCGCCAATGGAGGTGATGTTGATGATGTGGCCACGTTTGCGTTGACGCATGTGGGGCAGCACTGCTTTGATCAGTGCTACCGCGCCGAAGACGTTTACATCGAACTGATGCTTCATCTCCGCGAGCGACGACTCCTCCATTACCCCTTCGTGTCCGTAGCCTGCGTTATTCACCAATACGTCGATGCCGCCTACGGTCGCTTCGATCTCGTCGACCAAATCCGTCATTGCGGCGAAGTCGGTGACGTCGAGTAGTCGGCCATGCGCGTTTGCTGAAAGGGCTTCGAAGGCTTCTTTGCCCTGCTGGGATCTCGCCGTGCCGATTACCGTATGTCCTGCGGCCAGCGCTTCCTGAGCGAGCGCCTGGCCGAAGCCGCTGCTGACGCCAGTAATAAGCAAGGTTTTGTGCATGGCCATTGATGACTCTCCAGGGGTAGCGCATAGGGGCTGCGTGTTCTTTTCGCGCACAGGCGAGTTGGCATGACCGGCCCGCGCGTAATCCGCTCAGTTTTGTCAGCTGGTCATTTGCGCCGTTAGGGTTCACGGCTTCCAGCTATTCGAGCCTGTGGCGCAGCAATCATTCAGATAAGCCAGTAATTAGCGCGTTGAGCCGTTGCAATTTCACCAGCCGGTTCGGAAGCCATGGAGTAGGACGAGGTTCGCGTTTTTCCGTATTTGTTTGGTTTAAACGGCAACGAAGGCGTGAAGCGGATCATGCTCTCGCCCCAAGCGGGTTGATATGTCCTTCATCCGCGGTCAGGCTTCGCGCGGCTTGCACCAGGGAAGATCACGTATGTACATGGACGCCAATGCGCCAAGGATGGCGCTTGCCATCGAAGGCGTGTCCACCGACCTCCAGGTCCTCGAATTTAGAGGTCGAGAGGCGTTGAACCAGCCTTACTGCTTCGATATAGAACTCATCAGCACGCGGCCGGATCTGGACCTCGACGCGCTGATGAATCAACCGGCCTACTTGAGTTTCGGCCCTGCTCAACGCGGCGTGCACGGAATCATCGATCGCGTCTCGCAGGGAGATGCCGGCGTGCGCCTGACGCGGTATGGCGTCAGCCTGCGGCCACGCATGAGCTACCTTGCACATCGTCATAACCAGCGCATCTTCCAGCACCTCAACGTGCCTCAGATCATTGCGCAGGTGCTGGAAGACCACGTTATCTTGGCGGGCGACTTCCGTTTTGCGCTCGGCCCTTACGCCTATCCCGAGCGCGACTACTGCGTTCAGTATGACGAGAGTGATTTGCACTTCGTCCAACGGCTATGCGAGGAAGAAGGGCTGTCATATTTCTTCGAGCACAGCCCGCGTGGCCACGTACTGGTGTTCGGCGACAGTCAAAGCGTCTTTCCAAAACTTCCTCCGCTCACGTATCAGCAGGGCAGTGGCCTGGCAGCCGCTCATGAGGTGGTGAGCGCGTTTGGCGTACGGCTGGAAACGCGTAGCACCAAGGCCAGCTTCCGCGATTACGACTTCGAGAAGCCTAAGTTGAGGCTCGAGGCGGACGCATCAAGCTCGAGCTTTCCAGCACTCGAGGTATACGACTACCCGGGTCGCTTCACCCTGCGGATGCGTGGCAAGCATCTTGCCAAACGGGCGCTCGAGCGGGTGCGCAGCGATTACGCCTTGGCCGAAGGAAAGAGCGACGCAAACTTGGCCTGCGGCCATTTCCTTGCACTGTCAGGGCACCCCCGTTCGGAATGGAACGACCTATGGCTGATCCATGAGGTGCATCACGAGGGCAAGCAGCCTCAGGTGCTCGAAGAGTGGGTGACCAGCGATGTAGGACCAGCCGACGGCTTCCAGCAGGGCTATCGCAATCGCTTTGTTGCAGCGCCGTGGGACGTTCCCTATCGGCCGCCTGTGGCACACCCCAAGCCGAAGGTGCTGGGCAGCCAGACCGCGGTCGTCACAGGCCCCCAAGGCGAAGAAATTCATTGCGACGCGTACGGGCGCGTCAAGGTGCAATTTCACTGGGACCGGGACGCGATGACCGACGACAAAACCAGTTGCTGGCTGCGCGTCGCCTCGAACTGGGCTGGCGACGGCTACGGGGGAATTGCAATACCTCGTGTTGGGATGGAGGTGGTGGTCACGTTCCTCGAAGGCGACCCAGACAATCCGTTGATCACCGGATGCCTCTATCACAAAGAGCACGCAGCACCCTACGACCTGCCTGCCAACAAGACGCGGAGCGTATTCAAGACCCTAAGCAGCTCAGGTGGCGGGGGATACAACGAACTGCGCATCGAGGACCGCAAGGGCCAGGAGCAGATCTACATTCATGCCGAGCGTGATTGGGACGAGAACATCGAGCATGACCAGAAGATCCGCGTCGGCCATGAGCGCCACGATACGGTTGAGGCCAACAGCTATACCGAATACCAGGCCGAAGAACATCGAACCACCTACGGCGACCGCAAGACCGAAGTACGGAGCAACGACCACCTCAGCGTCGGTGGCTCCCAGCACATCGGAATCGGCCAAGGCTTATTCATAGAAAGCGGGGAAGAACTCCACTACTACGCCGGCAGTAAGGTCGTGATCGACGCCGGAATGGAGCTTACCGCTGCGGCCGGCGGGAGCTTCCTAAAACTCGACCCGAGCGGCGTCACACTGAATGGCGCGACCATCAAGATAAATTCGGGCGGGGCGCCGGGCACTGGCTCAGGATTGAAGATATTGGGGCCGATGATTCCTTGGGCGGCGGACAGTGATCGAGCAGGCAACTTGCTTGATCGCTCTATAGCCGGGGAAAAAGTCATACCTCCCGAACATACGCTAGCCAAGGGAAAATTGGCGCCCCCTAAGGGAATCTGCCTCGAATGCCTGCGCAAAGCCATGCTCGAAGGTAACGCGACTTTGGCAGGAGCCCCGACATGAATGAACTGGATGTCTCGCGTAACGACTGGGAGCAGGCGCTGGCCGCTGGCCATAGCTTGGCCATGGTGGTGGAGCTTGGCCTGCTATCAGCCGACGCCCGCCAGGCTATTCTCGCCGGGCACAGGATCTGGCCATTGCTGCATCAGGCCGATATGGTGCATCTACGCAATGAAGGCCCGGCAATGGTCGAGCTAAGCGGCCAACCGTTCAGTGTCTTGCAAGAGCAATACGAACGGCTCGCACCCACCGCACGGCATGGCTGGCTGAGCAGCCCCCAGGGCATGCGGCAGTTGCAGCAACACCTGGGCGATGCCCTCGCCTGCAGCGACATCGATGGCGACACGCTACTGATACGCAGCTACGCGCGCAATGTGCTGCCTGTCCTTCATGCACGCCAGGAACAACCCTGGCACCGCTGGCTGTTCGGGCCTATCGAACACTGGTGGCTACCGAGCGCCCAGGGCTGGCAGCGTTTCGAGGGTCTGGCGCAAGGTAGCGTGCCTACTTATCAGTCCCTCGAACTCGACCAGGCGCTGGTCGAGGCGCTGGGCGTCGATCTGCATGCCCAGGCGCTGGTGGCCGAGTTGCAACAGCATGCCCCGCAGGTATTTCTCAGCGACTGCCATGGCGAACGCCTGAGTCAGGTCGGCCAGGCACTGGCTCAGGCACGCTCAGCAGGCTTGAGCCAGCAGTCGGATCAAGCCTTCCATGCGCTCTACAGCCTGATGAGCGGCCAATCGTTGAGCCAACACCCCGATTGGCCGTTGCTGCTGCAGCGCGTGGAGCATGAGGGCTTGGGCCTGGCCAACGTACTCGCAGAGCAGGACGACAGAGATGAAATGGGCGCCGTCATCGCCACGTAAAAGCCTGATCGGCTTATTGCTAGTAGGGGCGTTATTGCTTGGGTATATGGGCCTGGCTTATACCCGGATGCCCGGCGCCATTTTGTATGTGCACAACCATACGGATCGCCCCATCTTCAGCTACGCCGTCAACGAGGCCTTGGGCGGTAATGCATTTGCTTATGGAGGAGGGAAAGCGACTTGCCGCTCACGTATCGAGGGCGATGTGCTGAGCGTGCAATGGATCAAGAGCACCACCCAAGCTCAGTACGATGCCGGGCTGCGTGAGGAAACCATCACCCTGCAAGTGCCTAATCCGCCCCGCATCCGCCAAGACAAGTACCTGCATGTGCATTTCTTTCCAAGGGATCAGGTACGTCTGTTCTGGAGCCCCAATCTGGACAGTCCTTACGAAAACCTCAAGGAAGCACCCGAACAGGAGGTTGCAGATGAACCCCATTGATAAAGGGCTCCGCCGTTTGCAGGCCTTGCCGGCTTCGGCCAGATCGCTGATCAAACTGTTGTTGCCGGTCGTGCTAGTGCTCGCCTACGTGGCCTGGGCCTATACCCGCATGCCCGGCGCCATCCTGTATGTGCATAACCATACGGATCGCCCCATCTTCAGCTACGCCGTCAACGAAGCATGGGGTGGAAATGCATCGGCTTTTGGCGGAGGAGGTGCCGCCTGCTGTTCACGTATCGAAGGCGATGTACTGACGGTGCAGTGGATCAAGGGACGCACCGGTGAACAGGTTCGCCAGGGCGTTGAAAAAGAGACCATCACCCTGCAAGTGCCAAATCCGCCCCGCACCCGGCAAGACAAGTACCTGCATGTGCATTTTTTTCCCGGTGATCAAATTCGTCTGTTCTGGAGCCCTAATCTGGACAGCCCCTATGAAAACCTCAAGGAAGCCCGCAAGGAAGGTAGTACGCTATGAGCAACACCGTTGCCGAACAAGCTGCGGCCATGTCCGCACGCTGCAATTCCGCGCAACGCAGCTCGCATATCGCGCCCTGTGAACACACCTTGAGGATCGGTTTTTTCTTCGATGGTTTCGGGCGTCACCGCATCAAGGATATGCAAACGGGGCGGGTCAGCAACATCGGTAAGCTATATATGGCCCACACTGACTATGTCGAGGACGGAGCCCTTTTCAGTTACCGCAAATTTTACGCATCGGGCCTGGGCGAAGACTTTTCCGCCGACCTGAAGCTGGCAGCGATCAGCGCCCTGGCAAGCTTCGAGTCGACGGCCAGCGATACACCGGCCGGTGTGCTCGAGGATCAAGCCATCGAAGCAGCCAAGGACGCCCTCGATGCCAAGCGCAACTGGTGGGAACGTATCAGCCGAGACCTCAAGGCTTTGCTGCAAAAGCCTGTCAAGGCAGGGAAGTTGCTCAAGGGAGCTTTAATTGATGCCAGCGTCGAGCTATTAGCCCCTGTGCGTGATAACCCTTTCGTCGCCGAGTTATTGAAGACCGGCGCTAATACGCGTATCGAGGGCGCAGTTGACTTCCTTAATGAAGCAATACGCAAGATCGAGGCACAAACCGGTCGCCCCCTTCTCAAACGGATCGAATTGACCGTCTATGGCTTCGATTACGGCGCCACTTTGGCACGCGCCTTCCTGCATGAACTGTTAAGCCGTGAGCCGCAGCCCACCGATGGTACTTACCGCTATCAGGGCAAGACGCTGACCATCCTCTTTGCAGGGCTGTTCGATAATGTCGACCGCAGCCATGTCGACCTTCCTTACCTACCCTTGCCCGTACGCACCGTGCTCGACGATGGCGGCCCCTTGCCCGAGCACGTCAAGCAGGCGTTGCATCTGGTGGCGGCCCATGAACGTCGCTTCTACCGCCGTGCTCGCCTGCTTGGCAGCACCAAGGCCAATTGGCGGGAGAAATGGATGCCCGGCGTGAGCGAGGATATCGGCGGCAGCCTGCTCGCCGGGGAGCAGAAGCCCAGTGCCGAACTGGCCCTGGTGAGCCTGCATGAGATGTATCACGCCGCGCGCAGAGCGGGGGCGCCATTTCCTTCGCTGGATCAGCTGTATGGAATCAATGCGGATACTGCCTCTCTCTTTATCTTCAACGATCACTTCGAGCAGGCCAGTGCAAAGGGGTTGAGCCGGCACTACCAACGTGAAGCCCAAACCAGCGTTGCCGAATTGAAGAGGGTCAAGCCCTTCTATGCCAGCGCTCCCATGCGCCCGCGGGAATTGCTCTTCGCCGCTCATATGCGTCTGTACATCCGCTGGCTGGCAGCGCTGTGGGGACCCTACCAGGTACGCTTGCGCCAACTGGCAGAAGAGGAAGAGCGCCTGCATGCCAGCGAACTCGGCAGCATGAGCGGCATGCTCGGCATCTCCCGCGAGAGCGCGGCGCAACGCGATGAGCGTGCCCGGCGCATGCAGGTCATTACCAATGAGCGCGCGAAGCTGCGGGCCGAATTCGGCTGGTTGGAAGACGTCGATGGAGAGGCCAATGAAATGCGCCTGGCCCTGAGAAACCCCACGCTGGGATGGCGGGCAGCAGGTACACGGGAGCAAGCCGATATCTGGCTGGTATTACTGTCGGAATGGTTCAACGAGAACCCCGGAGAAGTCAGTGAGCACATGCACCGCCTCTTTGGGCACTTCGTGCATGACCGCCTCGTTTTCAGCGTGGCGCAGCGTTCTGCGAAGCAATTTCAAGGGCAGAATTTCTTTGCGCTGCGTGGGTTCGATGTGGCTTCGTGATCGCTATGGACTACCCCCGGTCCGGTAGACATTTCCCGACCTCGTAACGAGACGCTTTCAAATGCCTCAGGACTAACGCCACCCAGCTGACGGTGGCGTCAGGTTCGATCGTAGAAACCCTCGCTGTAGTCGAACACACCAGCTCGCCGATAATAGTGCGTGCGCCCGCTTCGCTAGAGAGCCGCGCGTTATGTGGAATAACTTTCTGATCGGCCAATCAAAACGTCACACCCGCGACCAATGCAATGTTGCTATAAGGCTGGCACTCACCGGTCCTGATTTGAACACGCGCGTCCTTGCACATGGCCTTGAGCGCCGAGTGGCTCACGGTGCGGCGTCCGCCCAGGGCACCAGCGGCGTGTAGTTCTTCAATGGCTGCAAGGCCGGGCGGGGCGACGTCGAAGGTTTCTTCGGCAATGACGTGAGATTCAACCTGCATCTCGGCCAGCACGACGCGCACGGTCGTGGCGAAGTCAGGGACGCCATGGGTGAGAGCCAGGTCAATGCAGGGTGTGCCGGGCGGGATAGGCATGCCGGCGTCACCGATGATGATGACGTCACCATGGCCAAGGCGGGCGATCGCGGCGGAGAGTGCAGCGTTGAGCAGCGGTGTCTTTTTCATACGGTCAACTCGTGACAATAGGGAATCGAGGGCTGTGCACCCGGGCGTGTGACCGCAAGCGCTGCGGCCTGCTGACCAAGTGAAATGGCAGTTTGCAGTGTCTCGCCATTTGCCAGCGCAGCCGCGAAGCCTCCGACGAACGTGTCGCCGGCTGCGGTAGTGTCGATCGCGTTCACCGGTTCGACGGGGTAGTGCGTATGCCCGTCGCCGTCGGCATAGAGTACGCCCTGGTGCCCTAGCGTAATCAGTACACGTTTTACGCCTGCCTCAAGCAGTCGTTTTGCGGCGACCAGCGCTGTTTCCGGTGAGTTAACCGTAACGCCTGTCAGCAATGCCGCCTCGCTCTCGTTTGGGATGATGAAGTCGATCAGGCGATACCAGGCACTCGGCAACGGGCCAGTGGCTGGGGCGGGATTGAGAATGACGGTTCGCCCATGCTCATGCGCGCGCGTGAGCACAGCTTCCACCGTAGGATTTGGAACCTCCAGCTGCGCAATTACCACGCTGGCCGACGCCAGCACGTCATCATGGGCTTTCAAAAGGTCCGGGCTCATTTCTCCGTTGGCCCCGGCCGCAATGACAATGGCGTTCTGGCCATCGTCGTCCACCAGGATCGATGCGATACCCGTTGAGACGCCGGCGACGGTGGCAACTGCTGAGCAATCGATACCCTCAGCCACAAGGCCGTCACGTAGTGCGGCGCCGTAGGCGTCATCACCTACGCATCCGATCATCGCGGCCCGCGCACCAAGGCGAGCGGCAGCGACGGCCTGATTGGCACCTTTGCCACCGGGCGCGGTGCTGAACCCATGGCCTGCAAGCGTCTCACCGCCAAACGGCAGGCGAGGGGTGCGCACGATCAGGTCCATGTTCAAGCTGCCTACAATCACGACATTGGCGTGCATCGTTCTACTTCCTTCGTAGTGCTCGGAACGCTAATGGCTCCGACGGTGTTCATTGCAGGGGGCACTGGATTCGCGCAGCACCAAAGTAGGTTCGACGCGTTGCTGTTCTGCAACGAGAGCCGGGGTTTGAATTCGCTCCAGCAAACGCTTCGCCGCGCGCTCGCCTAATTGCCCAACGGATTGGCCTACCGTGGTGAGGGCTGGGTAGAGATAACGGCTGACTTCGATGTCGTCGAAACCGACGACAGATAGCTCATCAGGCACCCGGGTGCCGTTCTCGAAGGCCGCGCGCAGGACACCCAGCGCGATCATGTCGTTGCCCGCAAAGATGGCACTCGGAACGTCATCACCTTGAAGCAACATTCGTGCGGCTGCATGACCGGCCGGGCTGGTAAACGCGCAGTCCGCAACGGGCATAGGCATGACCTGCGCTTCGTCCAGCGCACGGTGATAGCCAGCCGTGCGCTGCTGCACGACTTCGGTAGCGGCCGGCCCGCCTATGCAGGCTATGCGTCGATGTCCAAGATCAAGTAAGTGCCGTGTGGCCAGGTAGCCGCCCTGTTCGTGGTCGACCTGCACGCAATCGGCTCGTACCCCGTTCAAGGCGCGGTCGACCAACATAAGCGGGACCCGAACCGCGGCCAATGCACTTGCGAACGCCGCGTCACTGTCTACGGTCGCGACGATCAGCCCATCGATCCGGCGTTCCAGCAACACGCGCAGGTAGCGCAGTTGCTTGTCCGTATCGTCGTCCGAATTGCACAGGATCACGCTATAGCCATTGCGCTCGGCATGGTCTTCAATGCCGCGCGCCAGCTCAGCGAAGTACGGGTTACTGGCATTCGGGACGAGAAGCCCGAGGGTGCCGGTCGAACGTGCCTTGAGCGAGCGCGCGATGCCGCTGGGCACGTAACGCAGTTCTGCGATAGCGGCCTCGACCTTGCTCCGCACGGCGTCGCTGACGGGCCGCGTCCCATTGACCACGTGAGAGACCGTGGTATAGGAGATGCCCGCGCGGGCAGCGACGTCCTTGATGGTAGCCATGCGTGGTCAGGTCCGGCGCTTGGCGCGGTAGCTGCGGTACGTGTCGAGGATCACCGCAACGACGATCACCGCGCCCGTGATGATGCGCTTCGTCGGCTCGCTAGCCCCGATCTGTGCAAGCCCTGCGGCCAGCACTGAGATGATCAGTACTCCGAAGAAGGTACTAATTACTGAACCGCGCCCGCCCATCAGGCTGGTGCCACCGATAACCACGGCAGCAATCACCTGAAGCTCCAGGCCAGCGCCCGCATTCGGGTCAGCCGCTTCCAACCTTGAGATCTGGAACAGCGCGGCAAGGCCTGCCAATAGGCCCATCAGGGCAAATACCAGCACCTTGTACGGTTTGGGATTGATTCCGGCAAGGCGCACGGCTTCTTCATTGGTGCCGATTGCAACGAGGTATCGCCCGAACACCGTGCGGGTCAACAGCAGTTGCGCACCGATGATGACAAGCAATGCAATGATGAAGGAGGGCGAGATTCCGGCCGCGAACGGCGTGGACAGCCAAGCGTAGGCGTCACCAATGTACGCCGTGCGCGAGTCGGTCAGCTGGTAGGCCAGCCCACGGGCCATCTCCAGTACGCCGAGCGAAACGATGAAGGATGGGATACCCCAGGCAACGGTCACAGCCCCGGTCACTGTGCCCGCCATCGCCGCACATACCATGCCCAGCAATCCGGACGGTACGATGCCCCAGCCGAAGCCGAGCGTCGCGACGCTGACTACCGCAGCGGCCAGTGCCAGGACGGAGCCGACCGATAGGTCGATTCCACCGATGATCAGGATGAACGTCATCCCTACCGCCAGCACCATCAAATCCGGTATTTGATTGGCCAGGGTCGTAAAGGTCGCATAGGACAGGAAATGGCTGCTCAGGGACGAGAACAGTACGATCATCGCCAGCAGGGCGCCTGCCAGTCCAAGGTAGGTACCGAGGCCCTGATGCGTGCCACTGCGCTTGGTGGCGGGAGAGGGTGTAGGCGCGGTCATGCGGAAAGCTCCTGTAGCGGGGGGGCGGCGTCACCGAGCATGGCTTCTCGGGCGCGATAACCGGCGAATGCGGCAGCCAGCAGGCGGTCCTGACTCCACTCGTCGCGGTCGAACGTTTCGATGAGGCGGCCTGCGGAGAGCACGCCAATGCGGTCACAGATGAGCATGAGCTCGCGCAGATCGCTGGAAACGACCACGAGGCCTTTTCCCTGCCGAACCAGTGCACCGAGCAGCGCGTAGATCTCGAATTTAGCGCCGACGTCTATGCCACGCGTGGGCTCGTCGAACAGCAGTACACGGCAGTCGCGCTCGAGCCAGCGACCAATGACGACCTTTTGCTGATTGCCGCCCGAGAGTTCGCTCACCCGCTGATCAGCGCTATGGCAGCGTATCCGCATGGCGTCGATCTGCCGCTTGGCGAGCGCCTGTTCAGCTGCGCCCTTCATGACACCATGGCGTGAAACCGCGGGCATGTTGCCCAGTGCCAGGTTCGCGGCGATGGACTGGCCAAGCAGCAGGCCTTCTCCTTTACGGTCCTCGGTGATGAGCGCTATGCCATGGGAAACCGCCTCGGCTGGCGATCGAACGGTTATGGGCGACGGTGGATCACCCAGTAGAAGCTGGCCACCATCTGCGGCATCTGCTCCGTATATGAGGCGCAAGAGCTCAGTGCGGCCTGCACCGATCAAGCCGGAAATGCCGAAGATTTCACCCGCGCGCACGTCGAAGGAAACATCCTCGACCTTGCCGCGGCGGCTGAGGTTGCGGACCTGCAGAAGCGGGGCGCCGATTTGACGGTCTCCCAGATCGATGGCTTCGCCGACCTCTCGTCCCACCATCAGCGTGACCAGCTCGTCGCTGCTGTAGCGATCCATGCGCTCGACCGCGACGAGGCGACCATCGCGCAGCACGGCCACGCGTTGGGCGATCTTTGCCAGTTCTTCGAGCCGGTGGGAGATATACACAATCGCAACCCCGCGCTCGCGTAGCCGCTGAATCTGCTCGAACAACAGATCCACTTCGCGTGCCGTGAGCATTGCGGTGGGTTCGTCCAGAACCAGCACGCGGCAGTCGCCGATAAGATTGCGAGCGATCTCGACCATTTGCTGGTGCCCGACACCAAGCGCCGCGACAGGGGTGTCCGGGTCGACCGACTCGAGCCCGACCTGAGCCATCGCCTGCCTCGCCATCTCGCGAAGCCGGCCGCGCGAAATCCATCCTCCGCGGCTCGGCAGATTGTCGAGAAACAGATTTTCGGCAACGGTCAGCGTCGGCAGCAGGTTGAGTTCCTGCAGAACCATGCGCACGCCCAACCGCTCTGCTTCACGCCGGGTAGACGGTGCGTAGGGCTTGCCCAGAAACGTCAGGGTGCCGGTCGTGGGCTGTTCCAGCCCGCAGAAGATCTTCGACAACGTGCTCTTGCCGGCGCCGTTCTCACCGGTCAGCGCCAGCACTTCACCGGCGCGAAGCTTCAGCTCGACTCCGCCCAATACAGGCTGGGTGTAGGTCTTGCCAATGTCGCGAGCGGCGAGAACGGTCTCGCCGGTCGCTATCGGATGGTTCACGGTTGGGTCACGAGTTCGACAGGCGTTTCGATCACACCGTCTTTGGCGCCGGTGCCTTCGCCTTTGACCAACTTGAGGGCGGCTTCGATGCCAAATACCGCCTGTTGCGCCGCAAACTGGTCAGCTGTGGCGAGCACGCGACCGTCCTTGAGCATCGGCTTGATGGCATTGATGTTGTCGTAGCCCACGACTTGCACTTGATCCCTCTTGCCCGCCGCCCGTACTGCAGAGACAGCGCCGAGGGCCATGCTGTCATTGCCAGCCAGCAGTGCCTTCAGGTCGGGGTATTCATTGAGGAACGCGGACGCGACCGCGTTGCCTCGGTCGATCTCCCAATTGCCTGATTGCACGCCAACGATCTTCATACCGGCCGCTTCCATCGCGTCCTTGAACCCAGCGGTGCGCTGCTGGGCGTTGGTAGTGGTAGATACGCCTTCGATGATCCCCACCTGATCGCCCGCCTTCAGCTTGTTTTTCGCCAGGTACTCCCCGACGAGGCGCGCGCCCTTGCGATTGTCCGGGCCCACGAATGGCACGTTCAGGTCCTTGCTTTTGAGCACTTCCGGATCGAGGCGGTTATCGATGTTGACCACCTTGATGCCGGCGTCAGACGCCTTTTTGATCACGGGTACCAGTGCTTTGGAGTCAGCTGGTGCGATGACCAAGGCGTCCACTTTGGAAACGATCATTTGCTCGACGATACGGATCTGAGCGGACGTATCGGTTTCGTCCTTGATGCCGTTGGCGATCAGATCGAACTGGTCAGCGTGCTCTTTCTGATAGTCCTTTGCGCCGTCTTCCATAGTGCGGAAAAATTCGTTGGCCAGAGACTTCATCACAAGCGCAACCTTCGGCTTATCGCCATCGGCCGCGTGCGCAGCGGTAAGGGGCAGGAGGGCGGTGGCGGCCGTGAATGCGATAGCGGCGAACAGCCGGGCAGGGCGGAATGCGTGCATGGAGGCATCTCCAGTTTTGTCATTGTTATGGGTGCGCAAACGTTTGCGCGTTGCGAAACTATGGAAACCTGACCATATTTTGTCAACGTGCAAATTTGCATGTACGGGGCGGGCTATCGGAGCTGAACGGGCTGGGTCGCTAATCGACTACAGGGTCATTCGGCGACCGTGCTAACCCCGCCCCTGATCCGCGGCAAGGCCGTTCTGGCTCTGGCAGCAGGGCGATAAGCATCAAAAGTCGAATTGATCGTTGCTCGACGGCTGCGAGGGGCGGTGATAATTTGCACCGCCATGAAAACGCCTGCATTGCCCAAACCCAACGACGTCCGCACTCACATCATTCTCCATGGCCAGCAGATCATGGCGCGCAAGGGTTTTTCGGCCGTGGGTTTGAACGAAATCCTGGCAGCCGCAGGCGTGCCCAAAGGGTCGTTCTACCACTATTTCGGTTCGAAGGACGCCTTTGGCGAGGCGATGCTCAAAGCTTACTTCGACGCTTACCATGCCGACACTGACAGCATCCTGAAGACGCCAGGATTGACCATGACTGAGCGGCTGATGCGCTACTGGCAAAGCTGGCGGGAGAATCAGTCCTACTCCGAATGCCAAGGCAAATGCCTGGCGGTCAAGCTTGGAGCCGAAGTGGCTGACTTGTCCGAACCGATGCGCATCGCATTGAATGAGGGCTCGGCGGGGGTGATAGATCGTTTGGCAAGCGCCATCGAAGTGGGTGTACGGGAAGGATCGCTTTCCATTGACGGTGAGCCAACCGATGTCGCCCAGTCCCTATATCAGCTTTGGCTGGGTGCCAGCGTTATGGCGAAGATCCAGCGCAGCATGCAGCCATTCGACTCGGCGATGGCTGCTACGAAGCTAACCCTCCATCTTTGAAGCTGAGTGCCCTTCAGCGGTCGCATGGAAAATTGACCTTTTTTCAAGACGACCGGTCTAGTTCTTGGTCACTCTATGTTGGAGGTAGCATGAAAGTCCTGATGGTTCTGACCTCGCACGATCAACTCGGCGACACGGGTCGCAAGACGGGCTTCTGGCTCGAAGAGCTTGCTGCGCCGTACTACGTGTTCAAGGACGCAGGCGCGGAAATCGTACTCGCGTCACCAAAGGGCGGGCAGCCTCCGCTCGATCCCGCGAGCAGCGCCGACGATGCACAGACCGAGCACACCCGCCGTTTTGAAGCCGATGCGAAGGCCATGGCTCACCTGGCCTCCACTGAGCGGCTGGACAGCGTGTCCGAGCGTGACTTCGATACGGTTTTCTATCCAGGCGGGCACGGTCCCTTGTGGGATCTGGCCGAGGATCAGCACTCGATTGCGTTGCTTGAATCCTTTGTAGCCGCAGGAAAGCCAGTGGCACTTGTATGCCATGCGCCGGGAGCCTTGCGCCGGGTAAGACGGGCAGACGGGCGCCCATTGGTGGAAGGCAAGCGCGTCACAGGGTTCAGCAATTCGGAAGAGTCGGGCGTCGGCCTTACAGACGTAGTGCCTTTTTTAGTCGAGGATGAGCTCAAGGCGCTTGGCGGCGACTACAGTAAAGGCAACGACTGGGAATCGTATGTGTTGACTGACGGCGTGTTGATCACGGGCCAGAATCCGGCGTCATCCGCAGATACGGCAGAAGCGCTTCTTGCCCGTGTCGGCGCTTCAAAACGCAGGAGCTGAGTGCCTTGACTCACCGTTGAGGATCCACCGACCTGGCGTTTGGGACATGCCGTCGAGCAGGGCGCCGCAATTGGCAAGACGGGCCGTTGCGGCGCCTCGCTGCGCTACCCCAGGCGGCAGTAAGCCGGTCGGTTTGAACGATTGATCCATAACGCGATGTCATACTCTCAGTTCAACCCGCACCGTTTCAGGGAGAAAACGGGACATGATTCCCGCTGCACTGCATCCAGAAGAACGCCGCCGGCTAAAGTCGCTTGAGCATTCGCACCTGCTTGACACACCGGCAGACCCTTACCTCGATACGCTTGTGGACATGGCCAAACGGCTGTTCGACGTCGAGACGGTGTTGATCAGTCTGGTGGACAAGGACCGGCAGTGGTTCAAGTCACGGATTGGCCTGGACGCCTGCGAAACGCCCCGCGATGCGTCCTTCTGCGCCCATGCGATTCTCCAGTCGGATACGCTCGTCATTGCCGATACCGGTGTGGACTCCCGCTTCTTCGACAATCCACTGGTCATTGGACCCCCTGGCATTCGCTTCTATGCAGGACATCCCATCTGCCACGCAGGGGTACCCATCGGGACGCTTTGCCTGATCGACGCGCGGCCACGCGAGCTCAATGAGCGCGACCGCGCTACGCTGAGAGACCTCGCCAGGTTGGCAGAAGGGTACATTCAGATCAGTGCACGCAGTCAGCCGGTAAAGGCAGAACACAAGGCCCTTGCAGGCACTGATCGACGGGGGCTTCTGGACCCTGTCCTGCAGATTTGGAACCGTGCTGGAATCGAGCGGTTGTACGAGAGCTTACGCAACCGCGGACCCAGCCGAAGCCCCCTGGGGCTCGTCTACCTGGCGGCAACCAGCGACGCAGGCACGCCAACTGCAATTCCCGATAGTGAACTTCGAGCAGCGGCGAAGCGACTGCGCGGGGCGATCCGTGATGGCGACGTATTGGGCCGCGTCGGTCCAGCTGCCTTTGCTGTTCTTGCACGTACCCGGGCCGCCAGTGAGCTGGGGGAGCTTGCAGGGCGTTTGTGGAAAGCCATCGAACCGGCACTTCCAAAGCCTATCGATCACAAGGCAGGCGGGGTAGGGGCGTCGCTCGTTGGCGATAGCGATTCCTTCGACGTCGTGCTTCACGCGGCGCAGGAGCAATTCATCGCTGGCAGGCGTTAAGCAAGAGCGCGAGCGTCCCGCTTGGCAAGCTGACAGGCCACTCAATCGATTCAGGAACTTCGCCTTTCGGGTTTTCTTCTACTGAAGCAGTCATCAGCTTCTTACAGTGGAGAAAACATGAACCGATTCGCGGATAAAGTCGTCCTGATCACAGGCGCGGGCTCTGGTATTGGTGCCGCTACGGCCAAACGCTTTGCATCCGAAGGGGCGAACGTAGTTCTGGTAGGTCGAACCGAAGAGAAGTTGCAGCAGGTGGCCGAGGCGTTGCCAGTTGACCGCGTATATGTCAGGCCAGCGGACGTCTCCGACCATGAGGCCGTCGAGCGCCTGGTTTCCGACATCGTTGGCAAATATGGCCGTCTAGATGTGCTGGTGAACAATGCGGGTACGGTCAGCGAAGGCAAGATCACCGAAGTGGACCTGGCGGATTGGCAAAAAGTCATGTCCACCGATCTGGACGGGGTCTTTTACTGTAGCCGCAGTGCGCTACCCGAACTGATCAAGCACAAAGGTTCGATCGTGAATGTTTCGTCGGTCTCCGGGCTTGGCGGAGATTGGGGCATGAGCATCTACAACGCGGCAAAAGGCGCGGTCACCAATTTTACACGTGCGCTTGCAATGGATTTTGGGGAAGAGGGCGTACGTGTCAACGCGGTGTGCCCAAGCGTGACCCGCAGCGAACTGACGGAAGACATGCTGGGCAACGATGAGCTGATGGCGCAGTTTCGTGAGCGCATCCCGCTAGGGCGTGCGGCGGAGGCTGAAGAGGTGGCGGACGTCATTGCCTTCCTGGCCAGCCATGATGCGAGGTTCGTCAACGGAGTGAACCTGCCGGTTGACGGCGGCCTTTCCGCCTCGAATGGCCAGCCACGACAAGCGTAGCTCGCGGCGGCTTCAGTAGGAGGCGGCTCTGAACCGCATCCGCGCGTTTACTTGGGGGATGTACCCACACATGCCAAGCGGTTGCGGTTTGCGTCTTTCTTGCTGGCGAACGTCGTCCGCGCATCATCGCGTCGCTACTGCACTTCGCGGCGCCGAGGTTCCTGCAAGGGAACGTTAGCGCAGGACCTCATGAGAGCCGGTCGTGCTTCTTGTCCTGAGCGACCGGGGCATTCGGTTTGCTGGGTATGGTCAGGACGCACGGCGCGCCGCAATGGCCCGGCATATCCGTTGACCTCGCGCCTGGCGATGAGCTTGGATAGGCATAGGTAGACGACATGTATGCATGATGGCTCAGTCGGGCTGATCGCTACGACGTCAGCGACAGGGCGTCGGTTCGCTGCTGGTCAAACAAATCCGCGCTTCGCGCACCAATCGCTCACCTAGCCCCTGCAGTCGCCACCTCGCACTAAAAACGTGCAACCTCTCTAAAGCTTTCTGAAATCTTCCCGACATATATACCGAACCTCTTTCATCCCGCGCGTGCCGCAGCCTGAATGCGCCCCGTCCGTAAGCGTGCGCCCCCACAACAAGCACGACACCGGGCACCCATAGTTTGTCTCGTACCGAAACGAGGCGAATCCAGAAGGTACATACCATGCTCAGAAACATCTCATTGAGCTACAAGCTGATGCTCATCCTGGCGTGCCCCCTGTTGGGCTTTCTCTGGATGGCGACGCTTCAAGTTGTCGACAGTTACCAGACACTTCAGCAGATGGACCGTACGGTCCAAGCCAGTGCCAATGCGCAGGCCATCAGCCGGTTGATCACCACGGCGCAGCGCGAGCGCGGGGCGAGTGGTGTTTTCCTAGGCAGCCAAGGCAAGTCAATGCGCGATCTGCTCGGCAATATGCGCAGCCAGACGGACCAGGCAATCGCGGCCGTCCGAGCGTTGCCAAGTGATGGCTCGTCGGGGCTGGAGAAGGCGAAGGCCGCCCTTGATAGCCTGCCGGCGACCCGCCAACAGATCGACGCGCTCAGCATCAATAACCGTGAGTCAGGTGCGCGCTACACAGCACTGATCCAGACCCTGATCGGCTACACGTACGATCTGGAACGCAGTGTCGACAACCCCACGTTGTCTCGCAGCCTTGGCGCGCTCAACCAGTTCATCGAGATGAAGGAGCGGGCAGGTCGCGAACGTGCGTTGCTGGGCGTCGTCTTCAATCAGGATCGCTTCGACGCGCCACTGTTATCGCAATTCAGCCGCAACCTGGGTGAATTCACAGGCTATTCGGACGGATTCCGCCGCAACGGTAACGAGACTATCGTGCGTCATCTCGATGAGAAGATGCAGCAACCCAGCGCCATGGAAGTCGCGCGTTTGCAGAAATTGGCTTTTGAAACCAAGTTGGGCGATCCGCTTGGCGTCAAAGGTGAGGACTGGTTCAAGGTTGCAACGGACCGCATCGACCTGATGGGGGAAGTGGAGGAAGAGCTTGGAGGCTATGTCAGCCAACTGGCCCGTGATGCGCGCGGCGATGCCCAAATATCGCTCTGGACCACGATCGCCGTTGTAGTGATCGCGCTGGGCGCTGTAGTGATCCTGTCCTACCTGATTATTCGCAACATCAAAGTGGCCGTGCGTGAAGTCAACGTGGCGCTTGCGTCACTGTCAGCGCGCGATCTGACCGCAAGGGCGCGGTACGAGGGCAGCGACGAATTCGGCAAGATTTCGCACAATCTCAACAGCATGGCGGGCGAGCTCAAGGAGATCGTTCGCGAGATCGGTATGGCCACGACACAGGTTGCGACCGCAGCCGAAGAGTCGTCAGCCGTCACCGCCGAGACAAGTCAGGGCATCGAACGGCAGCGTCAAGGGACCGAGTTGGTCGTTACCGCCATCAACGAAATGAGCGCGACCGTGAAGGAAGTGGCCCAGAGCACGACTGCGGCGGCTGAAATGTCCCAGCGCGTGAACGACAACGCCAGCCAGGGCCGTCAGGAAGTACAAAGCACTATCGACGTGATCCATGCACTGTCCGGTCAGGCCGACCAGACCGCTGCCATCATCAGCGAGCTCAAGCGCGAAAGCGACTCGATTTCAACCGTTCTGGATGTGATACGCGGGATCGCCGAGCAGACTAACCTGCTAGCACTGAACGCCGCGATCGAGGCAGCCCGGGCGGGCGACCATGGGCGCGGCTTCGCGGTAGTGGCATCGGAAGTACGGACGCTCGCGCAGAAGACGCAGGAGTCTACCGGCAGTATCCAGGACATGATCACCAAGCTTCAGGCCGGCTCCGAACGCGCAGCCAAGTCGATGCAGGACACACTCGACAAGGCACAGGCCGGTGCAGCAAATATCGGGCGTGCGGGCGATCTCCTGGCTGAAATTGCGGAAGGCGTGGCAGGTATCAACGACCGCAACATCCAGATTGCGACGGCTGCGGAAGAGCAGAGTGCGGTGGCCGAGGACATCAATCGCAACGTTGTTCAGATCAATGATGTCGCGATCCAGTTGAGTGCAGGGGCTGAGCAGACTGCAACCACCAGCCTCGAACTGGCACGGCTTGCCGAGCATCAACAGAACCTGGTGAGGCGATTCAAAGTCGATTGATGCCGTCAGCCGGCCTCGACCATTGGGCGGGGCCGCGTTGAACGCCGCCCCGAATTAAAGCCTCTCATGTAGACCAGAGCGCTACATGAGCAGGTTGACTATATGAACCAGACGCCAGGCAGCACACCGCACATGCCGGAAGATGCGGATCTAAAGGACGACGATCAAACCCAGGATTGGGGGCATTCACCCGTCAAGCCGGACAATCCGACGAACAAGGAAGATGGCGAAGGCGTCGATTCATTGGAATGACCACTTGGCCATCACCGGCGTTACGTGATCCAGCCGCCGGCAACGCCTGCGGCTAGATCGGTACAACACAGCAATAGTGAACATGCCTGCGGAGAATGTACTCGTCCTTGGCTGTTTCAGATCAGCAGGACACGGCACACGCGCACCCCCGCCCCGGCAAACGTTAAATCCCCTTACATTTCTCCAACCTGCATTGCAGAGCGATCCGCAACTTCTGGTAGCGCTATGTGATCCACCCAAACGTTGATCACATCCAGATAACAGGGAGCCGCGCGATGGCCATGACGTTTGCAGGTAGATCCGTGTTTGCCGCCTCACTTTTCGCGTTGTCGACGACCTTCGCATGGGCCCAATCAGGGACTGAGTACACACCAAAGGTCGGACAGCTTGGGAAGGACGTCGTTTGGGTGCCTACGTCCCAAAGCGTAGTCGACACGATGCTCGATATGGCCAAGCTGACCAAGGAAGACGTTCTCGTCGATCTGGGCTCCGGCGATGGTCGGACTGTCATCACTGCAGCCAAGCGTGGGTCGACCGCGCGTGGTATCGCGTACAACCCGGATCTCGTCGAACTGTCACGACGTAACGCCGAGAAGGAAGGGGTGCAGGACCGTGCGACGTTCGAAGAAGCGGACATCTTCGAAACGGACTTTTCCGAAGCGAATGTGCTAACGCTGTTTCTGCTTCCTGAGTTGAACGTGCGCTTGCGTCCTACCATCCTGGGTATGCAACCCGGCACGCGCGTGGTGGCGAACTCGTTCACCATGGATAATTGGCAGCCCGATGAGACTGCGCAGGTGACCAACGACTGCTCGTCGTACTGCCACGTGTACATGTGGATTGTCCCGGCCAGGGTCGAAGGAAGCTGGACGATGGGTAATCGCCACCTGGTCCTGAACCAGGAATTCCAGAACCTTACCGGGAGCCTGCATGAAGACGACAACCAGATCGCAATAAGCGAGGGACAGCTCTCAGGCAAGCAGATCAGCTTCAGCGTAGACGGAACACGCTACGAAGGCGAAGTTGAGGGCAGTACGATGCGCGGTACCTTGGAAGGTGGTCAGGCATGGACCGCCACACTGAAAGAGAGCTGATGGATCGATTGACGAGGCGGTGCCGCGGAGTCTGTGCTCCTATTCAACGCGATGCCCGTTTCAATTTCAGAAAGTGCCTCACTCGGCTGTACAGGCTCGGTCGTTCCGCGGCTGCAGCACGGGTCACCGGCAAGTCCATCGGCATGTCAACCCGCGCCGGTGTGACTCGCCTCACGAGCTCAGTGAATTGCTTCAACGTCCAGGGCTTGGCAAGGAAGTGCGCGCCGTCAGGAACGAGACTTCTTATGCTCGCGTAGCCGGACGTCAAGATCAGCGGAAGGCCAGGCCACTGATTGATCGCCTGCCGCGCCAGCTCGATGCCCGTGAGCTGGCCAGGCGTTGAGACATTGAAAACGGCCAATGCCGGCGCTAGTGGGGCTGCTGCTATATAGCGGTATCCATCGTCAGTGGTTGAAAACCGCGTTACAGAAAAGCCTTCCCCCTCCAGTACGTCCGCCAGCAATCGGCTGATCGAGGGTTCATCCTCGACTAGAAAGGCTTGCAGGGCAAGTTCTGACATGACGTAAGGGCAATCAGCGTTGGAAAGCTGCATATGATATCAGCAAGACATCATGGTCTCTTCTGCATTTCAGCCGATGCGCCATCACTTCGTCGGATCTTTCGGGCGAAGTGGTCCGATTGTCCCCGCGGTGCCGGCAGAGTCTGCCGAAGGCTGTCCTGAAGTGCGTGCAGGCGGTAGAGTTGATTCGCTCGACACTCCTACAACAAGAGCGGCCCTTACGGCGGCGAATAATAGAGGTTACTCATGGGGCAGTTCACGGGGCGAGTCTGGTCGCCTGTCATCACGCCATTCACCGCTCACGGTAACGTCGACACCCAACGCTTTCTGGGCCACGCCCGATGGCTCATCGATAGCGGTTTGGGGCTCGCGGTATTCGGAACCAACTCGGAAGCCAACTCACTTTCGGTCGATGAGAAGAAAAGTGCGCTGGATGCGCTTATCGACGGTGGCATTCCACCCGAATGCCTTATGCCTGGAACAGGTGCCTGTGCTCTTCCTGACGTCATCGCGCTAACCCGTCATGCTGTGGGGCACGGCGTCGCGGGTGTCCTCATGCTGCCGCCTTTTTACTACAAGGGCGTCTCGGACGAAGGTCTGTTCCGGTATTACGCTCAGGTGATAGAAGCGGTAGCCGACCCAAGACTTCGGATATTCATCTATCACATACCGGCCGTTTCACAGACGCCGCTATCGCTTCCGCTCATCGAGCGACTCATTGCCGCCTACCCTGAGCACATCGTCGGGGTCAAGGACAGCTCAGGCGATTGGAGCAATACCCAGGCGATGATCGATCGGTTTGCCAGCAGTGGCTTCCAGGTGTATGCCGGAAGCGATACGTTCCTGCTCGATACCCTTCGAGCGGGCGGTGCAGGGTGTATCAGTGCCACCGCAAACGTAAACCCCGGTCCCATTGCGAAGTTGGCCGCTTGTTGGGAACACGCAGATGCTGAAGACCAGCAGGCTGCGCTTGTTCGTGTCCGAAAAGTGTTCGAAGGTTTCCCGATGATCCCGGCCCTGAAGGCTGTCGTGGCGCGATACAGCGGGCACGATGGTTGGGCGTCGCTCCGGCCGCCGCTTGTCGAACTCGGCGAGGATAAGCGGGCAGCGTTGTTCAGCCAGCTGGATGCCCTTGGTTTCGAGATGCCGGGCTTGAAATCGATAGGTGGCTGACGCGGGCCATGGCCCAGTCTGAAATCACTTTTTTGGCCCTACGGCCTGGGGCATGACTTGCCTACAGTGTGCTTCGACGCGGTACCAATGAGGTGCCGTATAGCGAGCGAGGAGCGTCAGCATGTCCCAGCGTCTGGATTACTACACCCTTGCGGCGGACGCCGCGAACAAATACACCGAGCTCAGCACGTTACTGCATCGCAAGCCGTTCCTTGCCGAGGTTGGCCATTTGGTAACACTGCGCGCATCGCAAATGAACGGCTGCGCCTTTTGCGTCGACATGCACGTGAAAGAGGCGAAGATACGTGGCGAGCGGGAACTGCGCCTTCATCACGTGATTGTCTGGCGAGAGTCGACGCTCTTTTCATCCCGCGAACGTGCGGCACTCGAATGGACTGAAGCGCTCACCCGGCTCGATTCGCAGGGTGTGCCGGACGCTTTGTTCGAACGGGTTCGTGCGCAGCTCAGTGATCATGAAATTGCCGAGTTGTCGTTCCTGATCATAACCATCAATGGCTGGAACCGGTTAAGCGTAGCGTTTCAGGCGGTGCCGGGTTCGGCTGACAAACTGTACGGACTGGAGAAAGCTGATCTTCACTAAGCGTTGAGGCAGGCGCATTGCTGCGCTTGCCTTCTCGTTTGGCTAGCCGACCTTTGCAAAGGGATCTTCGGGCGATGCACTGTCGGCTGCGGGGGTTCGGCAACTGGCAAGCGGCCGATCGATCAGATCCAACACCCAATCACGCACGATGCCTGGCGACGCTGGATTACCGTCCGGTCCGAATAGGGACTGGGCGGTTTCAAGGTCGAGATCGAAATAGGTGCAGACAGCATCCCAGCCTCGTACATAGCGGCGCGTGAATCGACCCGGGCGAGGCGGCGTCAGGGTGCAAGGCTCCATATTATCAAGCCGTAGGCCTTCGAAGCGCGCGTCAAGGCAAGCATACCCAATAGCGCACGCGGCCGACCCCAATGGCTCGTTCAAGCCGGTGATCCAGACATCCGGAAGAAAGGCGGGGATACGCGCATCTTGCCGGGCAAATCCAATGCGGGACACACGCCACGAGCCACGGGCGATTTCATCGAGCATTTCTGCCATCAAGGCCAGGCGTTTTCTGTTCATAGCGACTTCTGTTCCGCAATTCTGCAAACACTGCTGAGCTACGTTCAGACTTGACGACGTGTGAAAGGTTTCACATAAACGCTCAAGGCGGATGAAAGGCTGTTGATTTGGCTGTACGTCTGGTCGCGCCTTTTTCGCGGGTGCCTGGCAGCTTGCCAGGCCGGTCATTGCCGCATCGTGCACTGAAACGATCTCACCGCCCACCGCAGACTGGATGGCGCTGACCCCTTGGCTGTGCGGCGCTTGGTGAGCATCTGTGAAGCCCGTCGCCGTAGCTGAGTCAGCATACGGCAATGTGGGAATCTGCCCGTGGCTCGGTGCCGCCACACAGCACCCCGGTTTCAGGGTCTCGGACGATGATCTGGCCTCGACCAAAATGCGTGGAGTCATGGGCAATTTCAATCTCATGACCGCGGCGGCTCAATGCAGAGGCAAGGTCTCGTGAGGCCGCCTGTTCGATACCGACCTTCATGTCCCCCAACCATTGCCAGCGGGGCGCATCCAGGGCGGCTTGCGGGTTGAGACCAAAATCGATCAGGTTCATGACCATTTGCACATGGCCCTGCGGCTGCATGTAGCCGCCCATTACGCCGAACGGCCCAACCGCTTTTCCGTCCTTGCTGATGAAGCCTGGAATGATCGTATGGAAGGTTTTCTTGCCAGGCTTCAGGCAATTTGAGTGGTCGGGATCGAGGCTGAACTCGGAGCCACGGTTCTGCAAGCCGATGCCTGTGCCTGGGACCACCACGCCGGAGCCGAATCCGTGATATGCACTTTGGATGAATGACACCATGTTGCCTTCACCGTCAGCGGTCGCGAGGTACACAGTACCGGTGGCGTGAGGGTCGCCGTGCGACGGGGCTCGCGCGAGTTCGGTGATCTGCCCGCGCCTGTGAGCGCCGTACTGTTCGGAGAGCAAATCCTGGGCGGCGACGCGCATGTGGGTGGGGTCGGTGATGTATTGAAACCCGTCGGCATATGCCTGCTTCATGGCCTCGAGCTGACGGTGCCACGTGAGTTGGCTATCGCGGTGGTCGAAGTCAAATCCCTGAAGGATGTTCAATGTCATTAGCGCAATCAGCCCCTGGCCGCTGGGAGGAATTTCCCAGACGTCATAGCCGCGGTAGTTCAGATTGATTGGCTCGACCCATTTGGGCGTGTAGCCTGCAAGGTCGTCGCGGCGCAGGTAACCGCCGGTGGCCTCGGAAAAGCTCGCGATTCGCTCGGCCAGCGCGCCTCGGTAGAAGCTTTCGCAACGCGTCGCAGCCAGCTCTTCAAAGGTATGGGCCTGATCGGGGTTGCTGAACAGTTGGCCTGCTGCGGGGGCTTTGCCGTCTGCCAGAAAGGTGTTGAACCAGGCCGCCAATTCGGGCTTGCGATTGGCTTCGTAGTCCCTCTTCGCCTCCTGCCATTGATGCGCCACGACAGGCGAAACCGGGAATCCATCGCGAGCGAGCTTGATTGCGGGCTCGAAGAGTTCACCGAACGGAAGTTTGCCGAAGCGCTCCGATAGAGCCTCCCAGGCGGACGGGCAGCCTGGGACGGTGACGGGTGCCCAGCCATATTCAGGCATGCGCTCATGGCCGGCGGCTTTCATGGCATCGATGGAAAGCGCCTGCGGCGCGTGACCGCTCGCGTCCAGCCCGTACAGGGTGTCCTTGACCCAGACCAACGCAAAGGCGTCGCCGCCGATCGCGCAGCCCGTTGGCTCGACCACCGTTAGAGCGATGGCTGTGGCAATAGCTGCATCGATGGCATTGCCGCCTTTGCGCAGCATGGCAATACCCGCTTCAGCGGCCAATGGCTGCGAGGCGGCGACCATGCCGTTTCGGCCAAACACGCTTTGACGCTGCGAAGGATAAGGGTACTCATGGGCGGAAAAATGAATCATCTGAAAGCCTCAGTTGCCGCTTTTGATACGGGTCCACTCCCGGGTAATGACACGTTGAATCCTGGCCGGCAGATCGGCCGAAACGAACAGGTTCTTCAGCACGTCTTCGCTGGGATAGATGCCCGGGTTTTCACGAACGGATGGGTCCATCAACGCCGTTGCGTCCTTATTGGGATTGGCGTAGCCGACGTAGTCGCTGATTGGAGCAATCACGTCAGGGCGTAGCAAGTAGTCTATGAACGCATGCGCACCATCGGGATTGGTGGAATCGCGCGGTATGGCAAGCATGTCGAACCAGAGATTGGCGCCTTCTCGGGGTATCGAATAGCGAATGTCGACGGACTTGCCTGCGTCCTTCGCCCGGCTTTGGGCCTGCATGATGTCTCCGGAATAGCCGATCGCTACGCAGATGTCCCCGTTTGCCAGGTCCGAGGTATACCGGGATGAATGGAAGTAGGTCACCGAAGGACTGAGCGTTTGCAGCAGCGCTGACGCCTTTTCGTAGTCCTCGGGTTTCGTGCTGTTCGGGTCCAGGCCAAGGTATTGGAGAGCCTGAGGGATGATTTTGACCGGAGCATCGAGGAAGGCCACCCCGCAGCCGTGCAGCTTGGCCAGATTCTCAGGCTTGAAGACCAAGTCCCACGAGTCGACTGGTGCATTCTCACCCAGCGCTGCCCGGACCTTTTCCACGTTGTAACCAATACCAACCGTGCCCCACATGTACGGCACGGCATACCAATTACCCGGGTCCGCCGCTTCCAATCGCTCCATGAGCCGAGGGTCCAGGTGTTTCCAGTGTGGAAGCTTTTCACGCTGCAGCGGCTGGTAGGTTTGAGCCTGGATCTGCTTGGTCAGGAACTGGCTGGACGGCACCACCACGTCATAGCCGGAGCGGCCGGACAGAAGTTTCGCCTCGAGCATCTCATTGGTATCGAACACGTCATAGGCGACCTTTAGACCGCTGGCTTTCTGAAAGTCTGAAAGCGTCGTTGGCCCAATGTAGTCGGACCAGTTGTAGACGTGCACGACGCCGGTCTCGGCGTGCGCTACGGCGCTGAAGGCCACTCCGACAACGGCAAGGCTGGTGATACGTGTGATCATGAACTGACCCCTTTCGGTGGAAGGACGGTGTTCCGGATTAAGCGCGCTCTAGAGCGCGCTATTCAAAAGGTCGATGCGGCTTCGCCTGGGGCTCGGCCTCATGGTTGGCATTGATGAAATTGAACAGCTCCGGGACGGTACCTTGAATGTGTTCCTGCAGTTCCAGTTCAGCCGCGGCGGGATCCCCTGCACGCAGTGCGTCCAGGAGCAGGCGATGTTCATCCCGTGCCGAGTTGGGTGGGGCTGCGCGTGTCAGCCACAGGCGCATATACGGTTCGATGAGCGTGTACAAGCCACTGATTTGAGTCTGAAGGCGAGGGCGGTTTGCCAGGCTGCAGAGGTATTCGTGAAAAACGCGATGCTGGATGACCCACTCGGCGGCGCTTGTGTGGCACTCGTCCAGTTCGTCCAACAGGCGTTCGAGACGGCTTAACGCACGTGGTGTCACCTGGGGCGTTGCGATTCGGATCGCAAGCCCTTCCAGTGCGCTACGCATCTCGAAGACCTCTTGCATGTCAGCGAGGTCCAGTCCTTTCACGATCGCACCGCGATTGGGCCTCAGCGTCACGAGACCCTCTGCGGCCAGTCGCTGGAACGCACTGCGCACCGGCATCCGACTAACGCCGACGTGGCCTGCAATATCATCAGCTACCAGACGGTCACCCGGTGCGTATTGCCCACTGCGAAGTCCTTCGAGCAGAAATCGGTAGGCCTCATCCTCGGCGGAGGTCGGATTGGAATCGTGATGAAATGCGCCGTTCACGGTTCACCTGGCTTTTTGTATCCAATTAGCCAAATCGAAGCATGATCGATGCCACCGTGCCTGGATCGCGAGTTTAGGGAAGGGAAGCCATATTCAGGGTTCGGCCCGTGTAGTCGGGTGACAGATGTTCAGCTCGTGCGCCACGTTCGGTAGCGCCAAGCGGGTGCATGTATCAGACGCGGCGCCTATTACGGTGCGCGTGTAACCGTTAATTGCACAACGGCAATGCGCTCGACGCGGGCACTGCTGTAGGCCGACTCAAGCAGCTCTTCGCTGAATACATCCGGGTCCAGCTCTGCGTAGGCATAGGTGACCGGCGCGGCTTCCAATAACGGTTCAAGGGCCGCGTGGAACGTGTCTCGTCCGCCGACGATTGCGGTACCGGTATAGAGGAGTAACGTGCCTCCAGGGGCCAGGCGATCGATCGCTTCCTTCGCAATTCGTACAGATAGACTCGCACCCAGCTCATCACCGCCATCGCGGTAGGCGCGGTTACTCACATCAGCCATGTAAGGCGGGTTGGCAGTGATCAGGTCGAAGGTTCCGTCAAGCGCGTTGAGTACATCGCTTTCCTGCCGGTGCACATGGGCCAGACCCGCCAATTCGGCATTGGCAGCCATGAACAGTAGGGCGTTCTGGCTGAGGTCTGTTCCCCATACCTCTGCCCCCGGGAGCCGGCTGGCCAGCGTGAACGCACCTGCACCGGTACCCGCGCAGATATCGACGACTCGACGTGCGCTGGAAATGTCGACACTGGACAGATGGCGGTTTATGGCTGCAACGAAGCGATAGGTGTCCGGGCCGAAGAACACGGCATCCTTAGCGTCCGTCGGATACCCCGAATGTACGAGGAGATTGCCGCCGAGTGACGAATATCGGATACGCGATCGATAGCGGCCGTCCGCTTCGGTCGTAATGAAGCCAACCTCCCATAGCGGATCGCATAATGACGCGGGTATCAGTGAGCTGTCGAAAGGGCGGTTCCACCCGAATGCGTCTCTGAGATCACGGGAAAGGCTGAAATCTCTGTCGAGATTACGCTGATGAGTGAGCGGCGTAGGTGTGACGAAATGGTAGCCCTGTTCCTTCAGGTATCGGCCAAGCGCGACAAGACTGCCTGTAGCGTCGACCGGTGCATGGGGCAATTGTGTAGTCAACGTACGCCCCCGCGTGCCGGGTCACTGGCAAACGCCTTGGCGAATTTGCGTGTCGCCTGCAGGCCCACGGGCGAAGCGTGAAGGTGTGGTGCAAGCAGTGGCGTGAGTGCATCAAGCGGCGAGCCGGTGGATTCAGCCATGGCCTGTTCAATCAACGCGCTGTCTTCGGAGCTGACGAGTTCTTCACCACACAGCGAAGACGCCAATGGATGATGGCGGAAATTCAGGCGGAACGGATTCGGCTTGCGTTCCGCGTCAGGTTGTCCGACGGTGATCCAGTCCTCAAGGAGCTGCTTTTCGTATTCGCTGAAGACACCGAACATCGCGGCACCTTCGCCTTCGATCAGGCGCCAGAAGCGGCTCTGGTCTGGCGCCTCGCCACGCTTGATCCACCCTCGTCGCTCCAGCGTCTCAAGAAACGCAGGGATTTGTCCGGGCTCGGATAGCCATTCATTCACCGTGCGGCCATCCAGTTTGCAGTAATCGGAGTGCATATGCTGGCCGAAGGTACGCTTGCGCTCGAGCATGTCGACCACTTCCTGATTCAGGTCAAACGCCGCGATTACAGCATTGGTGCCCTTACCCAATTCATTGAGCTGATAACCTGCCCGTATGCGCTCCAGGAATTCATCGCTACCGAGGGCGGGGAGAAGGTCCCGGACTGCCTTCACAGCCTTCTGCGCGTGGCCCGTGCTCGCGTTGTCGATAGTGACATGCAGCGTGAAATAGTAAGGGTCGATGCCCAGCTCATTCAGCTCGAAGGACGAGATCAATAGATGCAGGGGGAGCTGCTCGTAACCCAGATTGAAGCCGATCAGCTGAGCGGTGAAGTCATCGCCCGGAGGGGCAAGTGCAAGTTGGATCGCACCCTGTACGTAGTGCTCATCGGTGAGGACGTCGGCAGGATCGCAGCCAAGATCGGCGATCAGCTTCTGGTAGAGCGCTACATGATTTTGTGAGGGCTCACCATCACCGAGTTCTTCGAGATAGGTGCGTATCAATCCGTGGTAACGCCAGTCATTGGTGCGCTTGAGCGTGCTGTAGAGCCAGGCGCCATCGACGAGTTTTGTGGGCGCGACGGAACGGATGAAATACAACGCATGAGCGCGATTGCTGAAGAATCGTCGTGGCCCGCCTGCACGCCGTTCTTCGAGATACCGCGCATACGCATCAGCCACCTGCGTGGCATTCGTTGCCATCCAATCATCCAGATCGGCTACGGTTTCAGGCATGCCACCGGGAAGCGTCCGGGCAATATTGAGCTGCTCCTTGAGGTAGACACGCGCAGCCTCGAGGCTGGCAGCGTCCGGTTCGCACATCAGCGCACGGTACAGTGATTTGGCGCGATCTCCCTCCAGATTGCTCTTGTGAAGGGAATCTGCTTTGGGTGGCATGGCAGTCATAGAGAACTCGTTGTTTTCTTCTATAACTGGTCCGAGCACCAAGCATCGTTGGAAATTCCGTCGATCCGACGATGCGCCGGTAGCGCGTCGTCATATATCGAGCGTTCGGGCTAGGCGAGCCCGTCTGGGTCGGGGCTGTGGGCAATGGGCCCAACAGCGCTGTCACCTTGGTCGTGAGCGTGCTCATGACAAAAGGCTTGGTGAGGATGTGCATGCCATCGATCAGTGAGGTCTGGCCAAATAACGCCTGTTCCGCGTATCCAGTGATGAACAGTACCGGCAGGTCCTTTCGAAGGCCGCGGCCGGCATCGGCAAGTTGGCGACCGTTCAATCCGCCTGGTAGTCCGACGTCTGTAAGCAGAAGATCGATACGCATATCGCTTTGCAACATCACGAGGGCGGCAGGCCCGTCCCCGGCCTGCAGGACTGTGTAGCCCAGGTCCTCCAGCGCCTCTGCGGCCATAAGCCGAATGGATGCCTCATCGTCTACGAGCAACACCACCGCTCCGGCGTGAGCCTGACCCTCACGCGATTCCATCGTCGGACGTTTGTCGGCCGGTGGGATTTGGGTATCGCGAGGAAGCAGCATGGATACAGTGGTGCCGGCGCCTTCCACCGAACGAATCCAGGCTCGACCGCCCGATTGTCTTACGAATCCATAGATCATCGACAAGCCAAGGCCCGTGCCCTGGCCAATGGGTTTGGTGGTGAAGAAGGGATCGAATGCTTTCGTCTGGACTTCTTGCGGCATACCGACGCCGGTATCGGCCACGCTCAATATCACGTAGTCACCGGGCGCGACCCGGTGTTGTTCGGCAGCTTCGGCATCCAAGGTCTGATTGGCGATCTGGATCACCATACGCCCGCCCGTCGGCATGGCGTCCCGCGCATTGAGGCACAGATTCAACAACGCATTTTCTAATTGAGACGGGTCCAGCCGGACGTTCCATGGATGATCCGGTACGACGTAATCAACGGAAATCGACGGGCCTACGGTCCGCTGGATGAGATCCAGGATGTCGCGGATAAGTGAGCCAACGTCCAGATGCTTCGGTTCGAGGGTTTGGCGGCGTGAGAAGGCGAGCAGTCGATGAGTGAGTGCAGCTGCCCGTTTAGCCGCGCCCTGGGCGGTGTCGAGATAACGTTTCAGATCGGACGTGCGCCCCTGGGCCAGTCTCATCTCCATCAGGTCGAGCGCCCCTGAGATACCGGCCAGAAGATTGTTGAAATCATGCGCGAGCCCGCCGGTAAGCTGGCCGACAGCCTCCATCTTCTGGGATTGCCGAAGCGAATCTTCGGCCAACTTCAACGCCTGCTGCTGCTCTTCGAACGCGGTGTCATCGCGACCCACGACATACACGAGTCCGTCCGCCGTGACACAGGTCCACGACAGGTACGCAGTGGTCCCGTTTTGCTTGAGAAGGCGGTTGGCGAATGCTCCGCTCTGCTGACTATCTGCGAAGGCCCTGATATGCCGCGTGAAGCTGCCAAGATCGTCCGGATGTTCCAGTCGTTCGGCTTGGAGCCCTTCGATGTCGCCGGTATCCCTGCCCAACAATGTGCTCCAGGCAGGATTGATACTACGCAGCGTCCCGTCTGGAGAGACTACAGCGAGCAGGTCTCGGCTCACATGCCATGTTCGTTCACGCTCGGCAAGCTGCTCGCTCAGCTGGCTTGCGAGCTCACGGTTCTGCCTGGCAAGCGATGTAGTAGCCTTCTTTTGCTCGCTGATATCGATGACTGAGCCCACGTACCCCATGAAGTCGCCGTCCGGGCTAAAGCGCGGGGTGGCAGCATCGATGGCCCATCGGTAGGGTCCGGCCGCATGCCTGACGCGGGATTCGGTGCTGAGCCCTTCGCGCCGCTCGTTTGCGCGTCGAAAGACCGCTTCGGATCGCTCCCGGTCATCCGGGTGCGTGGCATTAAGCCAGCCAAACCCCAACGCGTCTTCCTCAGCCTGCCCGGTGTAGCGGTACCAGGCCTTGTTGAGGTAGGTGCAGACACCGCTAGGGTCGGTCACCCACATCATGACAGGGGCGTGGTCGGCTATATTCCTGAAGCGCCCTTCGCTTTCGCGTAGCGCAGCTTCCATACCCTTGCGATCCGAGATATCGAAGCAGACCGCAATCGCGACGGGCTCGATATCCTGGGTAATGGATGTACAGATGCGACTCCAGACGACACCGCCTTCGCCGTGCAGCAGGCGTTGCTCGAGTTCGATGCTGCCGTGCTCGATGAGCGTCGCCTGTACGCGAGCAGCATAGGTAGCCCAATCTTCCGGATGCGTGATGTGGCGGATATGCATTCCTCGCAATGCGCCGGAGGCACGTCCGATCATTTCCGAAAATCGGTCATTGGCGTAGGCAATCAGTCCCCCGTTACTGATGACGACGATACCTGCGGAGGAGCGTGACAGCGCGTCGACGAGGGCTTCCTGGGTGGTCGGCACGGCGGGTAGGGCGCGCAAGTGTTCGGCAGGCGAAAGCCACGAAAATCGGGTCATGGATATGGCTCGAAGTAGGGTGCGATCTTGACGCCGCTTACGTGGGAGATATCAGCGTGATGCCATCTTGACTGACTGGAGTGGAATAGCAAGCGCCGCAAGTCTTGACGCTCAACTATCGATGGATGTGACCGCGCTGCGCAGCAGGCTAGCCAGGGTTTGAGCTTGCTCCTTGCCGCACACGTTGGTGAAATTCATCAGTAGACCTGATTGTGCGGGTTGCCCCAAATACCAGCGCGACAGTGGCTGGATGGCAAGCCCTTGTCGCAACGCCCGATCCACGATTGCCGTGTCGTCAGAACAGGAAGGCAATCTTGCCAGCATATGCATGCCGCCGGCGCCAAGAGGCAGCTCGAGTCGCCCATCGAATACCTCGCGTAGCGCTTCTGCCAGCAGCTGCCGTCTTTCGGCATAGAGGTTACGCATTTTTCGAATATGCCGCCCGAAATGGCCCTCTGAAAGGAAGTCCGCCGCCGTGGCCTGAAGTCAATAGGGGCAATGATTTTGAGCGTTGTGAGCGGTGCAATGAAAGGCTGCGATCCGATCCGCAGGAACCACCAGGTAAGCGAGCCGGAGGCCGGGCACCAGGACTTTGCTGAAGGTGCCCGTATAAAGGACGCGGCCGACGGCATCGAGGCTCTTCAAGGCCGGGAGAGGGCGGCCAACGTAGCGAAACTCGCTATCGTAGTCATCTCTAATGAGCCACGCCTGATTTGCGCGCGCCCATGACAGGAGCGCCTGGCGGCGAGACAGGCTCAGCGAGACGCCCAGGGGGCTCTGGTGGGATGGTGTGACCACGGCAAAACGAGCATCAGGTGCCTGCTCGATTGCTGCGGACACATCCAGTCCATCGGCGTCCACTGTCACCGGTACCAGGTTCAAACCGGCACCCAACAGGTATTGGCGCGCGATGAAGTATCCCGGTTCCTCGAACCACCCAACATCACCGGGGCGCAAGAGCGTTCGAGTGATGAGTTCCAGGCATGCCCGATAGCCCGCGCAGATAAATATCTGGTCAGGATGGCACACGATGCCGCGTGAAATACCGAGATAGCTCGAAAGGGCGTGCCGTAGCCAGGAATGGCCCTGCGGATCTGGATAGGCCAGCGCCTCGGTGCCACCGTGCCGTAACGCACGACCGGCAAGACGCGTCCAGAGCTTGCGTGGGAAGGCATCCAGTGCAGGCAGGCCCATTTGCAGCGCCAGCGGCGCACCTCTTCCGTGTATGGCGTCCGGCCGGGTCGTAGTGGCGATTGCCGGTGCGTCGATGCTGCGCACGTCAGGCGACACTATGGTGCCTGCCGGACCGCGCGTCTGCAGGTAGCCTTCACCGATGAGCAGGGCGTAGGCGGCTTCTACCGTGCCGCGTGCAAGGTTGAGTTCGGCTGCCAGTGCGCACACTGAAGGCACCCGATCACCGGGGTGCAGGCGGCCCTGTACGATTGCATCCCGATAGCGACGGTAGATTTGGCGATAGGTCGGCTCATTCGGGTCTTGACCGTGGCGAGATTCGTCCATGCTGATCCGGGTCGATTTTTTGGGCATCTATCGAATGACTCACGAAGCGAAGCGGTCTACATCAGGGGTTCGACGGCTCGTAGGTCATCCGTCAGCGAACGGGAAAGTCCTTTGAAGGACCACGGTCAGGATGAAGGTAATCGGATTGACCTGGGAGACCCGAATGAGCGATTCCAAAAATACCCTGACCACCCGACAGGGCCACCCCGTCCGCGACAACCAGAGCCTGCGCAGTGTAGGTGAACGCGGCCCGGCTACCCTGGAAAATTACCAGTTCATCGAGAAAATTACCCACTTCGACCGCGAGCGAATCCCGGAACGTGTCGTTCATGCCCGAGGGACTGCGGCGCATGGCTGGTTCGAACCCTATGGGACGATTGGGGACGCGCCTGCGAGTAAATTTACGTGCGCCAAGGTGCTCACCAAGACAGGTGTGCGGACGCCCGTGTTCCTTCGATTCTCGACGGTCATTGGCGCGAAGGAATCCCCTGAGACTGCACGTGACCCACGCGGCTTCGCGATCAAGTTCTATACCGAGGATGGCAATTGGGACCTTGTAGGCAACAACCTCAAGGTGTTCTTCATTCGAGACGCCATCAAGTTTCCGGACATGATCCATGCGTTCAAGCCGGACCCGATCACGAATCGTCAGGAGCCATGGCGGTTTTATGATTTCGTCCAGCACCATCCCGAAGCATTGCATATGGTCACTTGGGTAAAGAGCCCTTGGGGCATCCCCGCCAACTACCGGCACATGCAGGGCTCGAGCGTGAACACCTACAAGCTGGTCAACGACCAGGGCGTAGCGGTGCTGTGCAAGTTCTCCTTCGAGCCCAAACAAGGGGTGAAGAACCTGACGTCTGCGGAAGCTGCGGAGATCCAGAAGAATGACGTGGGTCACGCAACGCGTGATCTGTACGATTCGATTGATCGCGGCGAGTATCCCGAATGGGAAATGTGCGTGCAGATCATGTCGGATGAGGCGCATGAAGAACTTTCCTTCGACCCGCTCGACGACACCAAGCGCTGGCCGGAGGACCAGTTTCCATTGCTGCCGGTAGGCCGGCTCGTGCTGGATCGCAACCCCTCGAATGTCTTTGCAGAAACGGAGCAATCCGCGTTCGGTACCGGTGTGCTCGTCGAGGGGATCGACTTCTCCGATGACAAGATGCTGCAGGGCAGGACGCTGTCCTATTCCGATACCCAGCGCTATCGCGTCGGTGCGAATTATCTGCAACTGCCTATCAACGCGCCCAAGACGGCGTTCGCGACCAATCAGCGTGACGGGCAAATGGCCTACAACGTCGATCCGGGCGGCAAGAACCCGCATGTGAACTACGAGCCGAGCTCTCAGGGTGGCGTGCGTGAAGCTGAACGGCCATCACACGAGTATCGCCAGTGGGTCGAAGGGCACGTGGGTCGCTATCAGACGCGCAAGACGGCGGCCGACTACCAGCAGGCGGGTGACCGCTACCGCACGTTCGAGGATTGGGAGCGCGACGACCTGATCGCGAACCTCGTCGATGACATGAAGCAATGCCCGGAAGACATCGCGTTGCGCATGGTTTGGCACTTCTGGCATTGCGATCCTGATTACGGCACACGCGTCGCCCAAGGTGCAGGTATCGATCTGGAGAAGGCAAAGGCGTTGCCGAATCTGGAAGGCCGCCCTGCGCCGCACGAGGATACGCCATATCCGGCCTATGCCGGTGGCGAGCCGGAAAGCAACCGCAAGGAGAGCCCGACCCAGCCAGTCAATAATCGCTAACGCACATTGCTCGGCATGAAGCGGCGGCACCCCAAGGTGTCGCCGTTTTCGTTTCTGCGATGCAGCAAATAGGCGTCTATCGTGTCTATCGATCAGGCTTCTCACGGCCTGACGACAACAACAAGGAATCGATACGATGCGCGCGTTTTCTCTTTCCAGACTCACACTGGGCGTTGCCATTGCTTCATTGGGCCCCGTGGTGCTTGCAGCTCAGCTCGAGGGCGGTGCGGTGGCTGCGCCAGACGAGTACAGCGCAAAAGTTGCCGAGCGAATTCTCAAGGCGGGCGGCAATGCCGTCGATGCAGCGGTAGCTACGGCCTTCACGCTAGCCGTCACGTATCCCGAGGCCGGCAACATCGGGGGCGGTGGATTCATGACGATGTTCGTCGATGGAAAGGCGTATTTCCTCGACTACCGCGAGACAGCGCCGAAGGCTGCCAGCAAGACCATGTACCTCGATGAGAAGGGTGAAGTCGTCGAGAACCTCAGCCTGGTCGGCGCGAAAGCCGCCGGGGTTCCGGGGACGGTGCTCGGGATGTGGGAGGCGCACAAGCGCTTTGGCAGGTTACCCTGGAGCGAATTGATTACACCTGCGGTTGCTTATGCACGCGAGGGTTTCAAGGTGGCTGAGCAGCAGTATCAATACCGCGAAGACGCGATCGGGCTCTTCAACGGGACGACCAACTTCGAAGAATACTTCGGCGACATGCGGCCGGGGTCGACCTTCAAGCAACCGGAGCTGGCTCAGACGCTGGAGCGAATTGCCGACAAGGGGCCGGACGAGTTCTACCGGGGCAGGACGGCAGAGCTCCTGGTTGCGCAGATGAAGCAGGATGGCGGGCTTATCACGGCGGACGATCTGCACGACTACACGGTGAAGTGGCGCGAGCCAATGCGCATCGACTGGCGCGGCAACAGCCTCTATACCGCACCGCTACCCAGCTCGGGCGGCACTGCGCTCGCCCAGCTGATCGGCATCAAGGAACAGCGCGCCGCTGACTTCAAGGGCGTACCGCTCAACTCCGCACGCTACATCCACCTGCTGGCTGAGATCGAGAAGCGCGTATTTGCCGACCGTGGCGACTATCTGGGCGACCCGGACTTTCCGGATGTCCCGGTCGACAAGCTGGTATCGGCGGATTACCTGAAGAAGCGCGCTGCCGAGATCAATCCCACCGCGATCTCTGCGACCGAGAACGTGCGACCCGGCCTTGAACCGCACCAGACGACGCACTTCTCGATCGTCGATGCGGAAGGCAATGCGGTCAGCAACACCTACACGCTCAACTGGGACTTCGGAAGCGGCGTGGTTGTGAAGGGCGCGGGCTTTCTGCTCAACGATGAGATGGATGATTTCAGCGCCAAGCCAGGTGTCGCAAATGCCTTCGGCGTCATTGGCAGTGATGCGAACGCGATCGAGCCCGGCAAGCGCATGCTTTCTTCCATGAGTCCGAGCATCGTCACGCGCGACGGTAAGGTCAGCCTGGTCCTGGGCACACCCGGCGGCTCGCGGATTTTTACCTCGATCTTCCAGGTACTGAACAACGTGTATGACTTCGGAATGCCGCTGGAGGACGCCGTATCTGCACAGCGTGTGCACCATCAGCTCTTGCCGAAGGACACGATTTACTACGATGCCTACGCACCGTTGACCGGAAAGGCTGCAGAAGAGTTGAAAGCGATGGGTTACACACTTGAAGACCAGGGATGGTCGATGGGCGATATCCAGGCGATACGCGTGAATGATCGCGCTCTGGAGACGGCTTCGGATCCACGCGGTCGCGGCATGGGATTGATCGTCAAGCCATGACGATGAATCACGGCTGATGGAGCTGCTTCGGCGGCATCGCGCAAACCGGGGCGCGGGCGTGACGCGCCCGACCCCGGCCTTGCAGTTGAAGCAACGCGCTGCTCGATCGCCTCATTGGAAGAAACAGCCCGATTGTGCTGCAGGTATCAGCTTTCCTGGCGAATGACCGCTGCGTTGCGCTCGATGTTGCGCAGCAGGTCGTCGACACCCGCCTTGAGGAAGTTGAGTGTCGTTTCGTCGGTCAGGGCGTTGTCCTTGACCTTTTCGTGTGCGGCAGCAATCACGGTCTGCGGACGCAGGACGAGCTGAGCGGCGATTGCCGTGAGTGTTTCGTTCAGCTGTGCTTGTGCGCGGGCACCGCCGGTAAAGGCTGGCGAGGAGCTGAAGGTCAGCACGGGCTTGGCGGTCAAGCAGGATTTTCCATACGGGCGCGAAGCCCAGTCCAGCGCGTTTTTCAGGACGCCGGGAATGCCGTAGTTGTATTCAGGCGTACCGATGATGACGCCGTCCGCTTCGGCGATGGCCTGGCGAAGTGCTGCAACGCCGGCAGGCGCTGGACCGGTGTCGATATCGCCGTCATACAGCGGTACGTCATTCAAGGGGAAGACGATGAGCTCGGCGCGATCGGCGATAGAGTCGGCAAGCGTCTTGAGGATGGCCGTGTTGAACGAGCCCTTGCGCAGGCTGCCGGAGAGGCCGATAAGACGGGGTTTGGCTGTAGACATGTAGGCACCTTCGTTGTGGCGAATGGAGCACTACTGTATCGGAATTCGGTAGCGAAGCGCTGACCCACTCGAGCCAGCGCGGCGTGACGCATTATTCCTGGCTGGCCTTGCTTCCTGCGAAGCCGGCAAAGCGCTTGTTGAATCCGGCGATGCGGCCCTCCATCTTGGTCTGCCGCTGCTGGCCCGTGTAGACCGGATGGGACGCACTGGAGACATCAAGAACGACATAGGGGTAGGTCTGGCCGTCAGTGTGGGTATGCGTACGGTCCGTCTGGACGGTCGAGCCAATTACGAAGTAAACATTGCCAGTGGTGTCGTGGAATAGAACGGGGCGATATTCGGGATGGATGCCGGGTTTCATGGCGAACTCCTGGACGACTGATACTGAATGAGATAGTTATGTTATAACAAATAAGTGGTGGGTTGCCAGCCCATGGAAGGGGTGCAGTGATGACCGGACTTACATTCGAGGCGATCCAGGCGCGAACGTAACCTCTTACGACTGGTCCTTCAGCAAAGGCTCGGCGGTCGAAGCAGCCGTCAAATGACCTTGACGGCGCGCCCGATGAATTGGATGGGACCTGTCGGTTTTCCAGTCGGTGACCCTTCCTTGCCCTCCAGGGTAAGTTCGAAAAGCTGGTTCTGCTGGAGAGGTGGAAGCTGGTCGAGGGAAATGCGAAGCGCCCCACCGGGTTCAACAAGGCCAAGGGATACCGGGCCTTGCCAGTCGTCTGCTTTCGTCCAGAACTCCAGGGCCTTGTCAGCAGGTACATTGAACGCACCGAGCGGGATCAGTTGGACCTCACGCGGCGAGCTGGCTTGCACGACCCAGCCGGGCGACTGGTCCTGCGGAGCGACGAGAACAACCATGTATGCAGGCTTTGCAGGTGGTTGTATGGCCAAAAGTGTCGCAAGGACGACGCTGGCGGCAAGACCGGTCGCTGCCAGGCCTCGCCACAGCGGTAGTCGGTTCCACCAGCTTATTCGCGGCGATGCAGCGCTCGGGTTTGATGAGTGGTCGAGGCTCCGCTCGATGCGCATCCAAAGCAGGTCGCTGGGCTGGATGGGTGCCGTGCGGTCGTTCAAAGGCTGTAGACGAGCTTCCCAGCGCTCGACCGCGTCGCGCAAGGCTGGCTCATCTGGCAGGCGTCGCTCGACATCGGCGCGCGCGTCCGCTTCCAGTGTGCCAAGTACATATTCGCCAGCCAGCAGATCGAGGGCATCCGGGTCATGGTCGGGCTGATTCATCCCATGCACTCCCGCAAGGCTTTAAGGCTTCGTGTGATCCACGCCTTGACGGTCCCGAGGGGCGCATCAAGGCGTCTTGCAATTTCGGTTTGAGAGTAACCATCCACATACGCATGAAGGATGCAGGCGCGACGTTGCGGTTCCAACGCGGCAAGGCAGCGTTCCAGCCTTGGCGCGTCACCCTGCCAGTCTGGCGACTGTTCTGCCAGTGCGGTGTCGTCCTCCCATTCCGGCAGTGGCACATCCCGGTTGCGGCGGCGTAGTGTGTTCAGCGCGAGATGGCGCGCGATGCTGAATATCCATCCGCGCGCGTCGCCGCGGCTTGGGTCGAAAGTGTCCGCGCGATTCCAGATGCGAATGAACGCGTCGTGAACGATATCCTCTGCCATTGCGCGGTCTCGAACCAGTCGGTGGACCATGCCGAGCAGCCGTGGCGCCTCGGCTTCATAGAGGCGGCGCAGGGCAGGGCGCTCCCCACGTGCACACGCGTGTAGGTCGAGGAGCGGGTCATAAGGCTGGTCGGGCACGGCGTCCTGCTGTGTAAGGCCAAAGTGAAGTGAGCGTAGCCGATCCAGGGCGAGGCGTCGCTACCGACGCTTCGCTTGGGTCCGATGGATCAGGCCTTTTTCCAGAACAGGTAGTCGGCCTGATAAGGCACAGTCACACGCTCGCCCTTATTGCCACTCATGCAGTCCTTGGCAGGTGCAACGCCGCCCTTGAGCGCGACACGTTGGATGTAGCGTGTGCCCTCGAGCATGCCCTTGCCTTCAGCGGGATTGGCTTCGACCAGCTGGTAAGGAATATTGCCGTCACCTGCAGGTGCCACCGCCAGCTGCTTGCCAGTGACTTTCGAGCCATCCGATAGCGCCCATGTTGCCGGCGGGCCCCAATATTCGCCCACCTGCTTGCCATTGCGATCGTTGAGCGCCGCTTTCGGGCCCACGAACACCCATTCCATCTGCTCGGACTGAGCGGACTTAGCGCGTCACTCATACGTGGACTGACCGACGCCGACGGATACGAGCGCAACGGTATGCCCCTCGGGAACGCGGATGTTTTCCGGTACGTCAGCGCTGGCAAACCATGGGGCGGCGAGACCCAGTGCTATCGCGCAGCTTAGTGTCAGGCTCCGTGACGTGTTCTTGTTCATGCGGTTATCTCCTGATCGGTAGGGACGGCCGATAGGTCGGCTCATGGGTACTACGCTTCAGGTCGCCAATCGGATGCACCCCGAAAAAAATATTCTTCGGGGGCATATTGGCTGTACGGGGCGGATGGATTTCGATGGACCCTCACGCGTTTGCTGCGGTCCAAGCGCACATTACGCGGTGCCAGCGGCGCCGCTGCCTATTCAAGAGTGCCTCTGTAACAGCCGCCATGCTTTACTTGAGGCACTGTTCTCTACCTTCAAAGGATCCACCCATGAGCATTGCCCCCAACGCAGGACGCCTTCCGGACGAACACACACTGGTCAACTTGCCGCGACTCGTGTCGCGCTATTACAGCGACCGCCCTGATCCTCAGGATCCGGCGCAGCAGGTGTCGTTCGGGACATCCGGGCATCGTGGGTCTTCGCTCAAGGGTAGCTTCAACGAATGGCACATCCTCGCCACGACACAGGCGATCTGTGATTACCGTCGGGAGCAGGGGGTCGATGGCCCATTGTTCATGGGGATGGATACGCACGCCCTCTCTGAGCCTGCGTTTGTATCAGCGCTTGAAGTGCTGGCCGCCAATGGCGTGGAGACACGAATCGACGCCGGCTGCAGCGAAACCAATGGCGAGCCTGGCTACACACCCACACCGGCTATTTCCAACGCCATTCTGGAGTACAACCACGGTCGTGATCGCGGTCTGGCCGACGGTATCGTGATCACGCCATCTCATAATCCGCCTGCTGACGGCGGCTTCAAATACAACCCCACCAATGGCGGGCCAGCGGACACGAACGTCACGAAGTGGATTCAGGAGCGCGCCAATGCGCTCCTCGTGGCAGGACTGGATGGCGTGAAGCGAATGGATTATGCCCAAGCGCTGAAGGCATCGACGACCCAGCGTTTCGACTGCATTGACAGCTATGTGGGTGGGTGGAGTCAGGGCATAAATCTGGATGCCATTGCCGCCAGCGGGCTGAAATTTGGCGTCGATCCACTCGGCGGTGCGGGCGTTCATTACTGGACCCAAATTGCCGAACGCTACCGCTTGCCGCTTGAGGTGCTATCCACACGCATCGACCCGACCTTCCGCTTCATGCGCCTGGATTGGGACGGCAAGATCCGCATGGACTGCAGCTCGCCTCATGCGATGGCCGGCCTGATCGAGAACAAGGACCGCTTTGACGTCTCCTTCGCCTGCGACACGGATCACGACCGCCATGGCATCGTCGCGAGGTCGGTAGGGCTGCTCAATCCCAACCACTATCTTGCCGTGGCGATCGAGTACCTCTTCACCCATCGCCCTGAATGGAATGCGGGGGCTGCGATCGGCAAAACGCTGGTGTCGTCCTCCATGATCGATCGTGTGGCCCAGGGTATTGGCCGTCGCGTGGTCGAAGTGCCGGTGGGCTTCAAATGGTTCGTCGATGGGCTCATGGATGGCAGCCTCGGCTTTGGCGGCGAAGAGTCGGCGGGTGCCTCGTTCCTGCGCAAGCAGGGTGGCGCCTGGTCGACGGACAAGGATGGTCTGATTCTCGGACTTCTCGCTGCGGAAATCACTGCCGTTACAGGCAAGGACCCAGGCGAACGTTACCAGGCGCTCACCGAGCGGTTCGGTGCGCCGGTTTACCAGCGCATCGACGCCGCGGCGGACCGCGAGCAGAAGGCCCGTCTCGGCAAGCTGTCGGCTTCGCAGGTGACGGCGTCTGAGCTTGCCGGACAACCGATTACTCAGATACTTACAGAAGCGCCAGGCAACGGTGCGGCAATAGGAGGCTTGAAGGTCGTTACGGACAACGGCTGGTTCGCGGCACGTCCATCCGGTACGGAAGACGTGTACAAGATCTACGCGGAGAGCTTCGAAGGCGAGGGGCACCTCAAACGGATTCAGGAAGAAGCCAAGGCGCTCGTGGATAGCGTACTGAAAGGTTGACCGCCGGCTCGCACAGGTCGAGCGGCCTGTGCGTCCAGGGGCGAGGCCGTCCGCCTCAGGTGTGTCCGACTGCCGCAGGCAGCGGTAGTGGAAGGCGTTATGCGGTAGCCTTGCACGCTGTCTTGGTGCGGAGGTGAGGTCTTGAGTCACAAAAGCAAGATGACCATGTGGGCGAGCATCTGCGGCCTGTTGCTGCTGACCCTCGTCGGACTGCGTTTCTTCACTGTTTGGGCAACGACGTTGCCACTGGATGTGCCAATCCGACTCGATCAGCATGAGGTGATCGAGCACCCCATCACGGTACGCACACCTGAGTTCGACATGCTCGCTGTCGTCTTTTCGACCGCAGAGCATCCGTTGTTCACGGTGCGAAAGCTCTCTGGCGGGCCCATTTGGGAAAACGAGGAGTGGGTAGAATACCCACCCTTGCCAATGACGCTCGGCTACCGGATAACGACGCCGGACGGCAATTTGGTAACTGAAGGGCGGGGGACGATCAATCAGGAACTGACCAGCTACGGAAGCGATGAAATAACGCGTGCGGTGGCGTCTGTTCCTCTTGAGCCAGGCGATTACCTGTTGCGCCTCGAGGTGCTTACGCCTGATGCGCGCTTTGCCGAGAACGCCACACGTGTCGCGTTCGTCGCGGAAGGCAAGGGCAAGACCTGGCAATCCAGCGTGGCCTACTGGGGTGCGCTGTTTTCCGGTTTGGTCCTTATCCCACTGGCATTTATCTGCCTGTTGATCACGCTCTTCCATTTCAGCCGCTGGCGCTACGGTCCGTCACGTCCTGACCGGTGAATCAAACGGCGCCCATTCGGCGCCGTTTTCGTTTGTCGGTTCCAGTGCGCCGGTATCAAGCGCTGCCGATGCAGGCCGATAACGCGTTATCAGGTCTCACCGAAGTCCAGCATGCGTACCGACTCGCCTTCTCTGCCAATGAACGCTCCCGACACGTCCAGAACCCTAAGCACCGCGACTCAACTTGCTTCGACCGGTTTCGTAGCACTTATCGTGGCGGTATTTGCGCTGGTCTGCACGGCGCTCGTTTATTTCTGCCTCGAGATCAATGAGCGTCAGCTTGTCCATTCCAAGGGTGATGCGACCAACGCCATTGAGGCACGCCGGGACAAGATCGGCACCGCCGTCAAGGACTACGCGTTCTGGGCAGACGCCTATGAGCGCACCACGGAACAAATAGATCTTCAGTGGGCTTATGCTGGCGATAACATCGGCGCCTCGCTGTACGGGACCTATCATCTAGACGGCGTATTCATCGTTGGCCCGCATGGCGCGACGCGCTACGCCGTTGTTAGGGGCGAGATGAGCAATGAGACGGCAACGCAGTGGCTCGGCGCTGAGCTGGACGTGCTGTTTGCTGCTGCGCGCGAAGGCTCCGTCGATGACGAGCCGGTTCAAGGCTTCTTCTCGGTGAATGGGGTACCCGCAATCGTGTCTGCAGCGGTAATCCGACCCAGCCCTGAATATGTCGATTTTCATCGGCTGTCCGTATTGATCTATGTGGACCTACTGGATGCGAATGGCTTGTCGGCCATAGCCCGGGACTTCGAGCTACCGGGCTTGCAGGCGGCGCTTGGTGAGCGAGAGATGGCTGGGCAGCCCTCGATTGTCGCTCAGACGCCGATCGGAGTTCCGGTGACCTTCACATGGCAGGTCAAGGCGATGGGAACCGATCTGCTATATCGATTCCTGCCAATGCTGATGGTGCTTTGCCTCGCTGCTGCGATGGTCGTGTGGTATCTGCGCGACCGCATCCGTCGCGCTGCGTGGACAGTCGATACGGCACAGCGTGCGCTGCTGGCAAGCGAGCAGCGCTTTCGAGGCGTTTCGGAAGCGTCGTCCGACTGGATATGGGAGACCGACCTCGAACATCGCATAACCTATCTCTCGGACCGGTTCGTTGATGCCACAGGCTTGCCTGCAGGGGACTGGATCGGTAGGCAGCTTCATGAACTACTTAGGTACGATCCGCGCGCGTTCGATACGGCCATGATGGAGTCTGGAGCAGCCACCAGCGTTCGACGCCATATTCGCTGTGAACTGTTCAATCACGCTGGCGCGCGGCGGCATTGCCAGCTCGCAACCCGGCCGATAACGGAAGGCGAGCGAGTCATCGGCTATCGCGGCACCGTTTGCGATATGACTGACGAGGTCGAAGCCAAGGCAAGGATCGAGCATCTCAGCCAGCATGATGCCTTGACGGGGCTCGCCAACCGGCACCAGCTTGGTCGCTACCTGAGCCATCGTCTGGGTGAAGGCGTGTTGCCCGATCATCCGGTTTATTTGTTGGTGATCGATCTGGACCGCTTCAAGCCCGTGAACGATACGCTTGGGCACGCCGCGGGTGATTTCGTCCTGCGGGAAGTGGCGAAGCTACTCAAGAATTGCGTGCGCGAGATGGATATGGTGGCGCGGTTGGGCGGCGATGAGTTCGTCGTGGTGATCAATGGATGTGTGTCAGGGGACCAGGCGACCGTGTTGTGCGATCGCATCCTCGAACGGATCAACCAACCCCTGCAGTTCGCCGGCCAGGACATCAATGTAGGCGCAAGCATCGGCATTTCGGCTGCTCCGCATGATGGTACGGCGGCAGATGAACTGCTGCGTTTCGCCGACATCGCGCTTTATGAGGCAAAAGCGGCTGGACGTAATACCCGCCGTTTCTACGAACCGAACATGAATCAGCGGATTCTTGAGCGCCGCAAGGTGGAGACTGACTTGCGTAATGGTCTTCGCCGAAACGAATTCGTGCTGGAGTATCAGCCGCGATTCGATGCGACATCTCAGCGTCTGATGGGCGCTGAGGCGCTGGTCCGCTGGGACCATCCGGAACAGGGCCGGGTGCAGCCGATGAGCTTCATCCCGGTGGCGGAGGAGAGCGGGCTCATTATCGAACTGAGCAATTGGGTTCTGCGGACCGCCTGCACGCATGCGGCCAGCTGGGAGCCAGGGCTGATCGTGTCGGTCAACCTCTCCCCCGTGGAATTCCAGCGAGATGACCTGGTATCGCGGATCGAGCAGGTGATCGTTGCGACTGCGATCGACCCTTCGCGGCTTGAGCTGGAGCTCACCGAGAATGTTTTATTGGATGATGCGGCCGGCGCGCTCGACACGATGACGCGCCTGAAGCGGCTCGGGGTGCGTTTATCAATGGATGATTTCGGTACCGGCTATTCTTCGCTTAGCTACCTGCGAACCTATCCATTTGACTGCCTCAAGATCGACCGTAGCTTCGTTTCAAACATCGACGCGAACGGGAGCGATGAAGCCATCGTAGAAGCGATCGTCAGCATGGGCCGTGCGCTTTCACTTACGGTGGTGGCGGAAGGCATTGAAACCGCTTCACAGCTGGCGAAGATAGCCGGATTGCGCTGTGATCAGGCGCAGGGCTTTCATTTGGAACGGCCGCTGTCGCTTGAGCGCTTCGCTGCGCTTCGCCTATCGCAATCACTGGCAAGCGCATCGACGAACGTACCGATATGAATAAGCCTGCCGCGCAGTAGCGGCAGGCTTTCTCGATCAGTGCGAAGGGGCAGGGAAGGCTCGCTCCCCCTGTTTGACGCGCGGCACGATGAAGGCCAGCAGAGCGCCGACCACCAGCATGGAGGCCATGGCGTACATGGCTACCTGGGTATTGCCAGTTAGCTGCGTCAGCCATCCGAACACGATGGTGCTGAAGAAACCGGCTAGGTTGCCAAGCGAGTTGATGAGCGCAACGCCAGCCGCCGCGGCAGCACCGCCCACTACCGCAGTAGGCATGCTCCAGAACACCGGAATGCTGCTGATCATGGCGGCTGTGCCTACCGTGAGCCCAATCATGGCGAGTAGAAGGTTGTCGCCGAATAGGGTACCGAAGATAACCCCGCCTGCCCCCACGACGGCGCATACGGCCAGGTGCCAGCGGCGCTCGCCGTGCCGGTCTGAACTGCGGCCTACCAGTACCATTGTGACGATCGCCGCGGCGTACGGAATGGCCGTTAACACGCCGATTATCCAGGGCTGCTCGACGCCACTGTTTCGAACGATGGTTGGTAGCCAAAAGCTGATCACGTATTGCCCAAGCACCAGGCAAAAGTAGACACCGCCCAACAGCCAAATCTTCGGATTGCACAATCCCTCTCGCAGGCTGTGCCCCTGTTTCCCTGCCGATTCCCGGTCGATTGCGGCCTGCAAGTCACTACGCTCTTGCGGGGTGAGCCAGTGAGCATCGCTGATTCGATCACGCAACAGAAAAAAGACGGCAGCGCCCAGTGCAACAGCCGGCAGGCCCTCGATGACGAACAGCCACTGCCATCCGGCATAGCCTGCCACGCCGTTCATGTATTGGAGGATGTAGCCGGAAATGACCGAGCCGACGAGCGCCGAGATCGGCAGCGCGGTGATGAAGAGCGCGGTCATCGTCCCTCGGCGATGCGCCGGAAACCAGGTTGTCAGGTAGAAGATGATTCCTGGAAAGAATCCGGCCTCGGCGGCACCAATGAGGAAACGCAAAACATAGAAGCCGGTGGGTGTTTCAACGAACATCATTGCGGCAGAGAGCAACCCCCACGTCATCATGATCCGCGCAATCCAGCGCCGCGCGCCTACTCGGTGAAGAATGAGGTTGCTCGGCACTTCGAAAAGCAGGTAGCCCACGAAGAACATGCCAGCGCCTAGACCATATACCGCCTCGCTGAACTGAAGATCATCGAGCATCTGCAGCTTTGCGAAGCCAACATTGACTCGGTCCAGATACGCAACGAGATAGCCTGCAATCAGAAGCGGCACGATTCGCCATGCCGTTTTGCGGTAAGCCGCATCGAGATGTTGGTCAGCCGTTGCGTCGTCTGAGGAGGAAGAAGGGGTCATGGTCAGCCTCTTGTTGTTGTAGTGCAGCGTTGTTGACAGCGATTCAGTCAATACCAATCAGGCGAATGCCGGGCCAATCCCCCGATTCACACATGTCTCGTACTACATCGTTCAGCAACTCGACCATGGCCGTGCGCAGGCGGCTGTTGGGCATCGCGGCGCACGTACAGATGCCGAGCGTCCGGAATACCCCGTTGCCCGCGATCGGATGAGCGACCAGGCGGCCTTCACGAACCTCGCGAGCGGCGAGGTTCAACGGCATCAGCGTAGGACCGATGCCGGCTTCGACGGCGCTCATGAGGATATGGACCGAGTTGACTTCCATTGCGACGGCGAGCGGCGGCATGCGTCGATCAGCCAGCGCTTCTTCAACCACCGCGCGTGTCGCATGGGCGTGTGCCCTGCCGGGGAAGACCAAAGGCCTGGACACGGCTTCGGCCAACGCAACCTCTCCGGGAGGAGGGGCGAGTGGGTCACCGGGCGCATGGAAGT
>ERZ1023508.11-NODE-11-length-160228-cov-8.380732_pt1 | contig 160228 bp, 137 predicted proteins | sample MGYA00380548_ERZ1023508 | MGnify/ENA primary metagenome ERZ1023508 (study PRJEB33173, sample SAMEA4830311) | metagenome | study: EMG produced TPA metagenomics assembly of the PRJEB25223 data set...
CTTGCCGCGCCACTGCGTTTCTCCCGACAGGGGTGGCCGTCCGGCCCGATGGCTATGCGGAACGACAAGCGTTGGACATAACGCGTCGTCGATATCGTCGAGATAGATCATAGCCGTGCAGACGTGCATCGGCATCTCGAAAGCCGGGTCCGCCAGCAATGATTCGGGTAAGGCGATTGGCAGGTAGTCCTGGTGCAGATCGGCGCCGATGAATCCCGGATGGCACCGCCAGGCGGTCTGGCCGATGATATGGCAATCGCTACCTAATGCGGCCTCGGCCAGCTCTATCACACCGCGCAAGTCGAGATACGTAAGCCAGAATGGGTCGCGGTTGAACACGCATTTGTAATGATCAACCAGGCCGGTGTAATCCCAATGCACCGCCCTGAGCGCATCGACCGCGTCCCTGACGGCACCGACCTGTTCCGGCGAAAGGACACCTGGCAACAGGGCGAATCCCTGGTCATGCATGGCCGAGAGGCGAGTCGCGGTCAGGTCGTACATAAAGTACCTTCGGTCACGCTTCGTGGGTGTTTAGCCGCTCGCTGTCGCTGCGTACATCGACGGGCTCGAAAGGCGGCGACGATACGCTTCGATATAGGCATCACGAGAGGGGGTCAGGTGTCTTCGGCACAATGCCATAAGCTGCTCGCGGTCGGCAGCCCGTAGTGCCTCGATGATTTGCCAATGTTCGGATCGAGCATTCTCCAGCTGCTTCGGCATGTCCAGGGTCGAAGCACGTATCGAGTGTGCCCGCTGCGCGTGGTCTTGAATCGCTGCGACCAGTACCGGATTTTCCGAAAAGCCGAACAGCATCTGGTGGAAGCGCACATTCACTCTAAAGACACGCCGCAGGTCATTTTGTGTGACCGCCTCGTCATGCTCACGCTGGACTGCTTCGAGCGCTAGGAGTCTGCCAGGCGCCACGGGAAACCGGATCATTCCGACACAATGCGTTTCCAGAAGCTCGCGAACCGCGTAGAGCTGTTCGACCTCTTCAGCAGTGTACGCTTTGACGATGGCGCCAATGTTGCGCTTGCGCTCCACAAGCCCCATACGCTCAAGGTCCATCAATGCCTGGCGGACAACGTGCCGCTTCAATCCAAAGCGAGCTAGTAGCTCGTCTTCGACTAGACGTTCACGAGGATGCAGGACACCCAACACGATTTCCTCTTCGAGGGTCTCTACGACTTGGCGCAGGATTGCTTCACTGTTGGTCTTCACGCGGATTCCATTATCTCGTAACAACGGGGCGGGCATTCGGACTATAGAGACGAAGTCCGACGCGCTCAATTCACGAAGGCCTAACGCGTTTGCCAAGGCACTATTTGGCCGCTAGACTCGATTCCAACAATATTATTAATAATATGATCGATGAAGCGGAGTCGCCATGTCTGAATCTCCCGACCAGAAGCCTGTTGTAGTGCCCAGTGGTATTCGCAAGGGGCTCACCAATTACGGTGACACAGGTTTCTCACTCTTCCTGCGCAAAGCGTTTATCAAGGGTGCTGGATACACCGACGAGGCGCTGGATCGCACTATTGTTGGTATCGTGAATACCGGCAGCGGTTACAACCCATGTCATGGCAATGCGCCTCAGTTGATCGAGGCGGTCAAGCGCGGCGTTGCCCAGGCGGGCGGCCTCGCCATCGACTTCCCTACGATCTCGGTCGCAGAAAGCTTTTCCACGCCGACGAGCATGTACCTGCGCAACCTCATGTCGATGGACACGGAGGAGATGATTCGCGCACAACCCATGGATGCCGTGGTGCTCATCGGCGGCTGTGACAAGACGGTGCCCGCACAGCTTATGGGCGCCGCATCAGCCAATATCCCAACCATCCAGCTCATTACGGGGTCGATGTTGACGGGCGGTCACCGCGGTGAGCGGGTGGGTGCGTGCACAGATTGCCGTCGCTACTGGGGCATGTTCCGCGGCCAGGAAATCGATGAGCAGGAAATCAATGAGGTCAACTCGAAACTTGTTGCCAGCATCGGCACCTGTTCAGTGATGGGGACCGCCAGCACCATGGCATGTCTCGGTGAGGCGCTTGGCATCGTCATGCCAGGTGGCGCGTCACCGCCGGCGGTAACTTCTGATCGGATGCGCATCGCGGAGCTCACGGGGAAGCAGGCGGTGCAGATTGCGCGTGATGGCGTCACGCCTGATCGTATCCTGACGGCCAAAGCGTTTGAGAATGCACTACGGGTGCTGTTGGCCATTGGCGGCTCCACGAATGGCATTGTCCACCTGACCGCGATTGCGGGCCGCATGGGCTTTGAAATCGATCTCGAAGCATTCGACCGAATGAGCCGGGAGACACCGGTATTGGTCGACCTCAAACCTTCAGGCCAGCATTACATGGAGGATCTGCATTTCGCGGGCGGCATGCAGACGGTGTTACGTGAGCTGAGACCGTTGTTGCATCTCGACACGCTGACCGTTACGGGCCGAACGCTGGGTGATGAGTTGGATGCGGTTGCTGCTTTCCCGCAAGAGGTGGTGCGAACACTCGATGATCCAATTTACCCGGTCGGAGGGATTGCGTTCCTGCGGGGCAACCTTGCACCCAATGGAGCCATCATCAAGCAGTCGGCCGCCCGGGCCGACTTGATGGAGCACGAGGGACGCGCCGTTGTGTTCGAAAATTCCGAAGATATGGCCAATCGGATCGACGATCCGGAGCTTGATGTAAATGCCGACGACGTATTGGTGCTCAAGAACATCGGGCCTGTCGGCGCGCCGGGGATGCCGGAGGCGGGCTATCTGCCCATTCCGAAGAAGCTGGCGCGTGCCGGGGTGAAAGACATGGTGCGTATCTCCGACGGCCGAATGAGCGGAACGGCTGCCGGGACCATCGTGCTACATGTCACTCCGGAGGCTGCGCTTGGCGGTCCACTTGCCCTGGTAAAAACCGGAGACCGGATCCGGCTTTCCGTATCAGAACGTCTCATTGAATTGAAGGTACCCGCAGAAGAGCTCGAAACCCGGCGCCAGACACTGGTGCTTCCCCAACCCAGTAATGCTGAGCGCGGCTACCGAAAGCTTTTCTTCGAACAGGTGACGCAAGCCGACAAGGGCTGTGATTTCGAATTTCTCCGCCCGCCGAAAATGATCGCGCGCGTTCCCCATAGCGACGACTGAGTTACCTCCTATAGCGCCGGTGCCTGCCGGCGCAACTCCTTTTACAAGAACAAACCGGAGTACCTGATGGAACACACCACCTTGGTCGTGACGGTGGCCGCGGCTTCAATTCTGGCCTTGCTCGTCCTAATCGTTCGATTTCGTTTTCAGCCCTTCATCGCGCTCTTGAGCGTTAGTCTCGTGGCCGGTCTTGCGATCGGCATGCCTCCTCAGGAACTGCTCGATTTCGTGGTCAAGTCCATGGGTGGAACGCTTGGGTTCGTTGCGCTCATCATCGGCCTTGGCGCCATGTTCGGTGAGATGCTAAGGGTATCCGGCGGCTCCGAACGGCTCGCACTGAGCCTGATCGAGCGGTGTAGCGATCGGACGGTGCCATGGGCCCTGGGCCTTACTGGGTTCTTGGTCTCGATCGCGGTTTTCATCGATGTGGCTATCATCATCCTGGTCCCGTTGATCTATGGTATCGCCAGGCGCACCAACCGCTCGCTGCTGTTCTATGGCATCCCACTCTGTGCGGGTCTGAGCGTGACCCATACGTTCCTGCCACCAACACCTGGTCCCATTGCCACGGCGAGTATCCTCGGTGCTGATCTGGGGTGGGTAATCATCTGGGGCATCATCGCCGGCTTGCCTGCGATGGCAGTTGCAGGACCGTTGTTTGGCAAATTTATCTCGAAGCGGATCTTCGTCCCTGTACCCGAATATATGGTCAAAGGCGAAACGCGCTTCGACGATCCAAGCCAATTGCCGCCGTTTCGCGCTGTGGTTCTGATCCTGCTGATGCCGCTGGTGCTCATCCTTAGCAACACCAGCGCAGAATGGCTATTGCCCGAGGGCAACCTGTTTCGCTCGGTGATGATGTTCATTGGTAACCCAATCATCGCGCTACTGCTCACCGCGTTGCTGACTTTCTGGGTGTTCGGGCACAAGCGCGGCTTCAGCAAGGACGAATTGCAAAAGATTGCGACCAAGGCGCTCGAGCCTGCAGGGTTGATCATTCTTATCACCGGCGCGGGCGGCGTGTTTGGAAAAGTGCTCGTCGAATCCGGCGTCGGTGAGATCCTGGCAGACGGAATGAGATCACTGAACATGCCGCTGGTGCTATTTGCCTTCCTGACGTCTTCCGTAATGCGTATTTCTCAGGGGTCGGGCACCGTGGCGATGATCACGGGCGCAAGCCTTACGGCACCTGTCGCGGCCATGATGGGCGCCAGTGAGCAGATGCTTGCGCTTTGCACCATTGCTATCGCCTGCGGCGGCGCGGCCTTCTCCCACGTCAACGACTCCGGGTTCTGGATGGCAAACCGTTATCTCGGCATGAGCGTGTCGGATACGCTCAAGTCTTGGACGGTGATGAAGACATTGGTTGGCCTGACCGGTCTTGCGATCTGTCTGATCATCAGCATGTTCATTAGCTAACGACTCGCCATTAGCGCTTGCTCATCAGGACAAGCGCTATGCCGCCAAGGACGGCGGTGGACGCCAATACAAGGCCGAGGGTCAGAACTTCGTCGAGCAGTGCTGCGCCAGCGAATAGTGCGATCACAGGTACGCTGAGCTGCAGCGAGGCGGCATGCATGGCCCGAAGTGAAGGTAGGGCCGCGTACCACAGCGCATAACCGAGTCCTGACGTTACGGCGCCTGATAGCATTGCATAGAGCAGGCCGTTGGCATCCCAGGCCAGGGATGATCCTTGAATCAAGACGAGTATTGCAACGAAGGGCAGCGCCCGTATGAAGTTGCCAGCTGTTGCCATCAATGCTGGCTCTTTCGCGCGTCGTCCGCGCAGCGAATACGCGCCCCAGGCCGCGCCTGCAATGGTCATCAGCCCGGCGGGCAGCCAACCCGGTGCATGGGCACCTGGCAGCAGTAGGGTCGCAAGTCCTCCGAATGCAATGAGTAAGCCGGCAACGGCCCACGGCCGAAGGCGCTCACCGTGCAATAAGCCCCAGCCCAACATACTCAATTGGACGGCGCCAAAGAGCAGAAGGGCGCCTGCACCGGCGTCAAGTTCTACGTAAGCGAATGAAAACGCGGCGGCATAGACGAAGAGCGCGAGTGCGCAAGGCCAATCGCCTGCGACCCGGGTCGAGCCAAGTTGGGCACGTGCCAATAGCGCGAGCACTAAGGCGCCGGATATGAGGCGAATCGCGGTGAACGTTGCGGGGTCGATCGATGTGGTCTTGAGCGCGAGACGGCAGAGAAGGGAGTTGCCGGCGAAGGCCAGCAGGGCAAGGACGGCGAGTGAAAATACGCGGAGCGTCATGGAGGTCCGGCAAGCGATTCTTGTTGGTATGGCTTCAGTATAGGCGTGATAGCCGCACGATCGCTTGTGTCCGGCGAAACGCTTGGGGACACTGCAAGCCTGTCTCAAGGCAGCACGTTCGTGAATCTCGATACCCGTATCAAATTCCGCCATCTGGTCTGCTTTCTCGAGGTCGCGCGTCAGGGCAGTCTGGCGCGCGCCGCGGATCGCCTGGCCGTCAGCCAGCCTGCCATTTCGAAGACGCTCAAAGAGCTCGAGGCGCTGTTACAGGTCAGCCTCTTCGACCGAGGCAAGGCTGGCGCGGAGTTGACCGCTGCGGGCGTGGCCTTCATGCGTTATGCAGCGCCGAGCGTCCAGGCGTTGCGCGAGGGGGTTCGTAGTCTGCGTGAGGGCGAACACGAAGCCGGATACGTGCGGCTCGGCGTTCTCTCTACGGTAGAAAGCACGCTGCTGCCAGATGTGGTCGATCGGCTTCATGCGCGTCATGCCGCGCTCAGCGTCAGCGTCGTGACCGGGCCCAGCGATTACCTGCTTTCACAGCTGCGATTGGGCGAACTCGATTTGGTCGTGGGGCGTATGACAGACAGTCCACAGGTCATCGGCCTTAGCTTCGAGCATCTGTACAGCGAGTCGATGATCATGGTGGTCCGCCCCTCCCACGCGTTGCTCGCCGAGCAACCGCTCGATCCAGGGCGGCTTCATGATTTCCCGGTGGTATTGCCCTTGTCCGGTACGACCATTCGCCGCTACGCCGATGGGCTTTTCGTCCAGGCAGGGCTTGGCCTTCCGCCGCGACGGCTGGAAACCCTATCGGTCGCATTGAGTAAGCGATACGTGCAGCATAGCGACGCCATCTGGATTGCGCCGTTGGATGCTGTACGGTCGGATCTCGCCGACGGGACGTTGTGCCAGTTCGATCCGGGCATGGCTGAACCCGGTGGCTCCGTTGGTATCTGCCATAACCCGTCGGTGCCGCTCTCACTTGCTGCACAGTGGTGTTGCGAAGCGCTGCATGAGGGCGCATCGGAGTACCGTCAGGACTATCTTCCATAACCACTTGGTTATGGAAGAGGACTGTATTTTCAATTTTGGGTGAGACACTTCAGCGCCAGAATCGGCATCAGCCTGATGCACAGGTTTTGATAATTCCAATAAGAGGGCGCGCCTCATGTCCAATCAGGACAGTCACCACTACATCATTCGCGACCGCGACTGGCACCCGAAGGCCCATACGCCGAACTACAAGAGTTCGATCCTGCGGTCGCCGCGGCAGGCATTGGTCAGTATTCCTCAGTCAATTTCCGAAACCACCGGTCCCGACTTTTCGCATCTTGGTTTCGGCAGGCACGACAACGATCTGTTGCTGAACTTCAATAATGGCGGGCTACCCATCGGCGAGCGCATCGTCCTGTCAGGGTTCGTGTTCGATCAGTTCGGCAAGCCAGTGCCGAATACACTGGTCGAGATATGGCAGGCAAACGCTGGCGGGCGCTATCGCCACAAGAACGACCGCTATCTCGCGCCGCTCGATCCCAATTTCGGCGGTGTTGGCCGTGTACTGACTGATGCCGAAGGGCGCTACATCTTCCGCACGGTGAAGCCCGGCCCCTACCCGTGGCGCAATGGCCCGAACGATTGGCGGCCTGCGCACATACATGTATCGGTCAGTGGCCCATCCATCGCTGCCAAGCTCATCACGCAGCTTTATTTCGAGGGCGACCCTCTCATCCCGCTGTGCCCAATCGTGAATTCGATCAACGACCCTGAGGCGGTGAGCTCGCTGATCGCACGGCTTGACATGGGCATGGCCAATCCCATGGATTGCCTGGCTTACCGGTTCGACATCGTGCTGCGCGGTCAGCGCAAGACGCACTTCGAAAGTCATTGAGGAGGATGCGAGATGCCCGTTGAATTACTGCGTGAAACACCGTCGCAAACCGCCGGCCCCTACGTTCATATCGGCTTGGCATTGCAAGCGGCAGGCAATCCCGTGCGGGATCAGGAAGTCTGGAATGAGATGGCGAAGCCGCATGCGCCCGGCGAGCATATCGTGCTGATCGGTCACGTCTACGATGGCAATGGCCATCTGGTTCGCGACTCGTTTCTGGAGTTCTGGCAAGCGGACTCGGACGGCCATTACCAGCCGGCGTTCAATGTTGAAAATGCGTTCAACAGCTTTGGCCGTACCGCCACCACCTTCGATGCCGGTGAATGGTCGCTGCACACGGTCAAGCCTGGTGTGGTAAAGAATGCAGCTGGCGTTGCGATGGCACCGCACATCAATGTGTCGTTGTTCGCACGCGGTATCAACATCCACCTGCACACGCGTGTCTACTTCGATGACGAGACACATGCCAATGCGGATGACCCGGTCCTGAACCTCGTTGATCAGCCGTCTCGCCGCGAAACCCTGATCGCAAGAAGCTGTGAAGTAAATGGCAAGATGGCTTACCGATTCGATATCCGCCTGCAGGGCGAGGGCGAAACCGTGTTTTTCGACTTCTAGTCGCGGCGTGTCGCGTTTCCGGACGAGGTGCTGCGATTGAGTAGCGCCTCGAACGTGATTCATAAGGGATTCGAGGAAGCGCTCGCCTCCCTAAATTTCTCGGCAGATGCTGCCCAGCAGGAAGCCATTAAAGCCTTGGCCGACTGGTATGAGGCGTGGGTTGTTGGACGACGGAGTTGGCGCCGTGCGCCGGCCGCGGGCGTTTACCTCTGGGGTGGGGTAGGGCGCGGAAAGAGTTTCGTGCTGGATGCCTTCTTCAACGCCGTGCCGATCGCGCAGAAGCGTCGAGTGCACTTCCACGCCTTTCTGCAGGAGCTGCAAGGACGTATGCGGCCATTCGCAGGCCAGCCTGAACCGCTAGTGCTGGCGCTGAAGGCCTTGGCGAGGGAAATTCGCCTGCTTTGTTTTGACGAATTTCATGTCCATGACATCGGTGACGCGATGCTGCTTCGGCGGCTGCTGGACGTGCTGGTCGATGAGGGCGTTGGTCTGGTAACGACGTCGAATTATCCGCCTGAGGGTCTTTGTCCAAATCCGCTCTACCGTGAACGGTTTGTCCCGGCCATCCGTGTCATCGAGAAGCGGTTCACCGTGGTGTCCCTGGATGCAGGGATTGATTACCGTGAGCGCCCGGGGTATCGCTGGGGGGCCTTTATCTGGCCCGAGACAGGATCGCGTAGCGCTATTCCTGACAGGCTCGGACTGCTGAAAGCGGAGATCCAGGCGCGCGTCATCGAGGTTAATCATCATCCGATGCACGTGCTTGGCGAACACGGCGCGAGCGTGTGGGTGTGTTTCGACGACCTGTGCCGCCGGCCTCACTCGACGGCGGACTATCTATGGCTGATGGCCCGCTATCAAAAAATAGGCATGACGGGTGTACCTCCGCTGGCGGATCAGCCAACGGATGCCTGTCAGCGATTCATCAACTTCGTGGACATCGCCTATGATCAGGGCGTCGAGTTACTACTCGGAAGCGAAGTGGATCTGGAAACGCTCTGCGCCGGGTCGCCTCACCAGGACTTCGCGCGCACTCGGAGTCGCCTGCGTCAATTGGCGCCTTGCCGACAGGACGAGGCGACCTCGCGCTGACCTGATCCAATGCGCGCCCACACAGGACATCCGATGCAGATTCTTTCGATCACCGCACCCATCTTCATTTTGATTGCGCTGGGATTTGCAGCGGCTCGCTGGGGCGTCATGAGCCGAGAGCAGATCCGGGCTCTAGGCGTTTTCGTGATCACCTTCGCATTGCCGGCACTGGTCATTCGTGCAATGGGCACCCGGCCGCTTGGGGAGGTCCTGGATGGTCGATTCCTGGCCGCTTATGCGATTGGGTCGTTGCTGGTATACGCCGGCGGGCTGACGTATGCGCTACGTGTTCGCAAGCTGCCCCTTCAGCGCGGGGCCATCATCGCGCTGGGAATGTGCTGTTCGAACAGCGGCTTCATCGGGTATCCGCTGGCGTCTGCTGTCCTCGGCCCGGTTGCCGGTGTGGCGATGGCCCTGTGCATGCTGGTCGAAAACCTCATCATGATCCCGCTGGCGCTCATCCTTGCCGAGTCGGGCGAGCAGAACGGTGCCAGTCGCGTGCGGCTGCTGATCGATACCGGCAGGCGGCTGCTCAAGAGTCCGGTCATCATCGGCATCATCATCGCGCTGCTTTTGTCGCTGTTCGAGGTTCAATTGCCGGTTGTATTGCTCAAGCCGATTGACCTACTCGCCACGGCGGCGGCGCCGGTGGCGTTGTTCGTCATTGGCGGCCTGCTGTATGGGTTGCGTCCCGGTGGGGTGATAGGTGATGTCGGGCAGGTTGTGGCAGGAAAGCTGATCTTGCACCCGTTGTCGGTAGCGCTTCTGATGGCACTTATCGGCGGTGTCGATCCGATGCTGGCGATTGCTGCCGTGGTATTTGCCAGCGTCCCTGTCATGAGCATCTACCCGATATTGGGACAGCGCTTCGGACTGGAAGACAGTTGTGCCGCCGCGCTTTTTGCGGCGACCGTGTTGGCGTTCTTCACAATCAGTCTGTTGCTGGCATATTTCACCGCCCACATGCCGGCGACCTGATTGCGATTATCGAACGTGCTGACCGATAATCGAAGCGGTCCGTTCGCCGAGGTTTGCCATGTCTGACGAGAAGAAAGCCGCCGCTCCTTTGGCCCCTCCGTCCTATCTTTCGCCCGCCAAGCGCATCGAGCAACTGAGCGGTGACCCGAACTTCATGACATCACTGGCCCGCGGTCTGGCTGTGATAAATGCCTTTCAGGAGCGAAAAAGGCACCTCACGATTGCCCAGATAAGCCATCGGACGGAGATTCCGCGCGCTGCTGTCAGGCGCTGCCTCTACACGTTGAGCCAATTGGGCTTCGTTACCTCTGACGGGCGCACCTATTCGCTGTTGCCGAAGGTCCTCACGCTGGGCCATGCCTACCTGTCATCCACGCCGCTTGCCGTCACGGCGCAGCCCATCCTCGATCGATTGAGCGAACAGCTTCACGAGGCATGCTCGATGGCAACCCTGCAGGGTGAGGAGATCCTGTATCTGGCGCGTTCGGCCACGCCTCAGCGGCTGATTTCAGTCGACCTGAGCGTAGGAAGCCGGCTGCCGGCCTATTGCACGTCGATGGGACGGATTCTGCTCGCCGGCCTGGATGACTTTGCGCTTGAGGACTACCTCGAGCACGCCGAATTGCAGGTCAAAACCAGTCGAACCGTGGCTACTGTCGAAGGTTTGAAGGCGAGCATCGCCGAGATCCGCCAGCAGGGCTGGGTCGTCATTGACCAGGAGCTGGAAGTAGGGCTGCGCTCACTCGCGGTGCCTTTGAAGGACTCGAGCGGAAAAGTGCTCGCGGCTCTGAACGTTGGCACGCATGCCAGCCGGGTCAGCCGCCAGGAGCTGGAGAACCGATTCCTGCCGGTACTGCTGGCTGCCAGCGAAGAGCTCAGCGCCCGGCTGTTTCATTGAAAGGGCGTGTACGGTTGCGGCGGTGGCTCGTCTCCGCACGCGCCCCTATGCAGGTCAGACCGTAATCTGGCCTTCGACCGATTGCAGCTTGCGACGCGCCAGCGCGAGATTGGCCTTCGACTTGTCGAGCACGTAGTAAACGAACAGCTCTTGCGTCTGGCTCAAAGGGCGAATCAGATGGTACTGGGTGCCCAGGGTAATGAGCATGTCTTCGATGTTTTCATTCAGACCGAGCATCTTCATGGTCTTGAGCTTGGCGCGTACGACTTCGGTATTGCCCGCGGCGGCCAGTTCCATATCCATGCCCTGGCCGACGGAGCCCAGCAGCATGCCGCTCGAGTAATCCACCACGGACGCAGCCATGGCGCCCTCGATTTCGAGCAGCTGACTCAGGGTTTCAGTAAGGCTTGCCATCTTGATGATCCTTTTTCAGAAGTGAGGTAAGTCAAAGGTTGGCGTTTTGCTCAACCAGCTGTTGAAGCGAGGCGCCCATTTCTTGTGCCGTGTTTCGAATCGCCCAGAGCGCATGACCGTAGGTCGCTTGCTCGCTCATCACGAGTAGCAGGACGAGATTTCGTTTTGAGGCGTGGACCTGACGGCAGAGCACCAGCCCAAACTCGCACTCCAGCGCTGTCCCTTCGAGTTTTCCAAGGGATAACTCCTGAGCAAGTGACTTGCTTAGCCCATCCAGGGCGGCCGCCATGGCTGTCATTTTCCGACCTTGCGACGGTTCGACGCCCAGAGTGGCGATAGGAAAGCCATCGGTTGAACAGACGGCAGCCATCTGGAAATGGTCGATCTGACGCAGGCTCTCCAGGTGGCCCAGGCACAATGTGCGAAGGGGAGACACGGGTGGCACGGCGTTCATTTCATATCCTGTAGTTGGCTGACTTCAGCGTTGGCAATGAGAGTTTCGATAAGCAGCAGCACGTTCCGCTTTTGGCGAACATCGGTCACGAACATCGGTAACGCCAGACCGCGTTCGGCCAGTAGGGACCGGTAGGCGGGGAGCACCTCTGATTGGCTTTTCTGGGTGTGGCCAACGGCGATGACAAGTGCGCCCCGGTCGGCCAACGCGGGGAATGCATCCAGATACGTGTTGAGCGTCTGCAGGTGGTCCGGTCGTGAGTGATCGAGCAGGAGCACAGCGCCCATCGCCCCTTCGCCCAGGATTGGCCACATGAACGCAAAACGATCCTGGCCGGGAATGCCATACAGCGCGACCGTATCGCCTTCGCCCAGGTTGATTTCGCCATAGTCCATTGCGACTGTGGTGGTCGATTTGCTGTGTTGCACCAGGTCGGTGTTATCGGCTTCGGTGTTAACGGGTGCAATGTCACTGACAGCATGAATGGCTGTCGTTTTGCCGGCCCCCATTGGGCCAATGAATAGAATCTTCATGGTCAACTCGATAGGCCAAAGGCCATCCCAAGGCGTTTGCGCAGGCGGGAAAGCAGGCCTTCGTCTGAAATACGTTGCGCAGGGGCAGGTGCTGGCGCGGCAGCTTCCTTCTCCCGGCTGGTTACATCGAGACCACAGCGCTCGCAGCCATCCAGGAAGGCTATGACCTCTTCTGGCGTCGCCCGTGAAAACTCGACCCCTTCCTGTACCGTCGCGAACTGGCGGCTGTAGAGTGCAGCCAGACGGAGCAGGCCGGGTGAGCTTTCCCATTCGCCATAGTCGGGCCAAGCCCCAATGCGATACGCCGTTGCATGCGTATCGGCGACGCGCGATGGAGCGATCGGTTCGTTCAAGCTCAATGCCCAGATCACGCGCTTCAATGAATATGACTGGTGGAGCACATCCATGCCGGGGGCCGCGCTCAGGGCGGCTGGGATCACATCAGAAGGCAATGCCTGAAGGGTTTGGAGCAGGCTGTCGAAGTCGGCAATGTCACTGAACAAGCGGTCTTCATGCGGAAGAATGACGAAGCGAAGAGGGCCGTGCGTGTAAAACGTCGCAGACGTCAGTGCCGCAAGGCGGGCAGGCAACGTCTCGCTTGGAGCAGCGCTGGCTGTCGGCAAGTCGCGCTCGCAATCACTGAGCAAGTCGTACAGGCCAAAAATGCGCAAGGGCCATTCCACCTGCTTGCGCAGCGTGAAGCGTCCATCTTTGAACACGGCTGTTGCTGAGCCCTGCGCTTGATTTGCCTCGCGGACGAATACCAGCTGTGCGCCCGTGGCCTGGGCCGAGTAGGACCATTCGAGTGCCGTGCGCCCGCGGAGCATTTTGAGTTGCTGGTGCAGCAGTCCTTGCTCGTGCTCACCGAATCCCTGGCAGGCAACGTGTAGATTTGTCTTACTCATCGTATGTTCTGTTCCGGCAACGGTTTGCGCAGCAGGGAGCGCGTCAAATTATGCAAAACCGCGGTGAGTGCTAGTGGCAAAGTGGCATTATCATGCGCACGGATGATCGTAGCTGTCAGCTACCACCCGCCGTCCGGTATCACCGACCGATAGACCGTCGGGAAGCGCGGATAAGCGGAGCGCCCATATGCTAGTGGAGCATTGCTCCCGTAAGGCTGACGTCTGGTCCGAAAGTGAATGCTAATGCGTGAGCTGCGTCGCAAACGTGCAGAATAGAGAGGCAGCAGGCGCGCATGGGTGGGGCGTGGGCGGTTCAGTCCGGTGTTTCCAACGTGCGAACAATTGCTACGCATGCATCCTGTTCGCGGCGCATAGACGCTGTTCGATCCTGCAGTGCTCCCGTGTGCGTAGGCGCGCTGCGATGCCGAACCTACTTACTATGCTGCCTGCGAGTCGCTACCGGGCGTGGTCACGCATTGAAAAGTGCTGCAGGCAATGCGGGTTGACGTAAACCACGTGATTTTCAAGCGCTCAGAGGCAACGTTAGGCTTGGATTCAGGCTCGGGCAATGCGTCAGGGCGCTTCCAGTTGCGGCTTTCAATAACGTCCGCTCGCTGAAAGCTTGGCGAAAGGTTGGTGACGTATTCCTATTGCATCGGTGCAGTCTCGCTAGACTCGGGGCTGGGGTCGATGGATAAGAACAAGATGATCACGGGCTCATGCAGCGTCGCGCATGGCCATCGAACGCTTCACGGTCCACCCTGCTGCAAGGGTATGGCACCGTCGAACTCATCCTTGTTCTATTCTTCGGCCTGACCGCGCGTGAGTGCGGGTCGAGTGTGCGTGTTCGCCGCTTGGCCGCTACAACAAAAACAAAAGGAATCCGTCATGAGCTCCAAACTTCGTACGTTCGTACTGTCTGCATCCTGCGCCATTCTGGCCTCGTCCGCGCTTGCGACTTCCGCGCTCGCCGCTGAGCCGCGTCGTCCCGAGTGCATCGCGCCTGCCGCTCCTGGTGGTGGCTTCGACCTGACCTGCAAGCTGGCGCAGAGCGCTCTGGTCCAGGAAAAGGTGCTGTCCTCGCCGATGCGCGTGACCTACATGCCTGGCGGCATTGGCGCGGTGGCGTACAACGCCGTGGTGGCACAGCGCTCCGCCGAACCTGGCACCATTGTCGCGTTCTCGAGCGGCTCGTTGCTGAACCTGGCCCAGGGCAAGTTCGGTCGCTTCGACGAAAGCGCCGTGAAGTGGCTGGCGGCAGTCGGTGCAAGTTATGGCGCTATCGCCGTTCGGGCGGATTCTCCGTACAAGACGCTGGATGACCTGATCGCTGCGATCAAGAAAGATCCGGGCAGCGTCGTGATTGGCGCAGGCGGTACTGTCGGCAGCCAGGACTGGATGCAGACCGCTCTTGTTGCGAAAGCAGGCGGGATCGATCCGAAGAAGATGCGTTACGTAGCGATGGAAGGGGGCGGTGAGCTCGCAACGGCCCTGCTTGGCGGACATATTCAGGTCGCCAGCACGGATATCGCCGACTCCGTGCCGCATATCGAGAGCGGTGACATGCGCATCCTCGCCGTATTGTCCGATGAGCGCCTGCCGGGCAAATCCGTTGCCGACATTCCTACGGCGAAAGAGCAAGGCTACGACGTGGCCTGGCCGGTCATTCGTGGCTTCTACGTCGGCCCGAAAGTCACCGACGATGCCTATGCCTGGTGGAAGGAATCCTTCGACAAGCTGCTGGCTTCGGAGGATTTTGCCAAGCTGCGCGAACAGCGTGAGCTCTATCCGTTCGCCATGACCGGCGAAGAGCTCGATCGCTACGTCAAGGAGCAGGTCGCTCGCTATCGCACGATGGCCCAGGAATTCAACCTGATTCAGTAAGGCCCTTGCCGGGCATCACCACGATGCCCGGCACCCTCGATTCTGCCACCGCGCCCGCGGGGCTATTCCGTGAGGAACCATCATGTACCAACGTCTTTTTGGACTGGTGCTGCTGATCGCTTGTGCCTTGTTAGCGGTGGCAGCCTGGGGTTATCACGCGCCATTCTCCTACGAGCCCGTCGGGCCGCGGGCTTTTCCGCTGCTCCTGCTAATTCTGCTGGGCGCAGGTGCCATCTATCTGCTGGTAAAGCCAGCCAGTGCCCATGCGGCCGGCGACGAGCCTCCGATGGACCGATTCGTCGTTCGCAAGGTGACGATCTGTGTCGTGTTGCTTGTAGCGTATGCAGCGATCTACGAGACGCTGGGTTTCATTCCAGCCAGCATCCTCTTCGGGATCGGCATGGCACGGCTATACGGTGGTAGCTGGGTCGCCAGCATCATTGGCGGCGTGCTCATGGGGCTTGGTCTGTATGTGCTGTTCGACCGGGTGCTCGACGTTCCGCTGCCGCTCGGCATCCTTTCATCTCTGGAGATCTGATCCATGGATACACTCGGCTATCTGGGCCAGGGCTTCGGAGTTGCACTCAGCCCTTACAACCTGCTGACCGCACTGGCTGGAACGGCGATCGGTACCGTCGTGGGTCTGCTACCGGGGCTGGGCCCAATCAATGGTGTCGCGCTCCTGATTCCCATTGCATTCGCGCTGGGACTGCCTCCTGAAACCGCACTGATCCTGCTCGCTGCGGTTTATCTCGGCTGCGAATACGGCGGTCGCATCTCTTCGATTCTGCTTAACATTCCGGGCGAAGCCTCTGCCGTCATCACAGCGTTCGATGGCTACCCCTTGGCGCAACAGGGCAAGGCCGGCGTGGCCCTGTCTATCTCCGCCTGGAGCTCCTTCGTCGGCGGCCTGATGGCCACCTGCGGCGTCGTCTTGTTCGCGCCACTGCTCGCTAAATGGGCCGTGGCGTTCGGGCCGGCCGAATACTTCGTACTCATGGTGTTCGCGATTGTCTGTCTTGCCGGTATGGCCGGGGACAAGCCGATCAAGACGGCTGTGGCCGCCTCGATTGGCCTGTTCCTGTCGTGTGTCGGCATCGACGCCAACAGCGGCGTGTATCGGTTTACCTTCGGCAGCCTCGGCCTGGCAGATGGCATTCAGTTCGTCGTGCTGGTGTTGGGCCTGTTCTCGGTCAGCGAGATCCTGGTGCTGCTCGAGCGTACGCATCATGGCCAGCAGGCGGTGAAGGCCAGCGGGCGGATGCTTTTTAACATGAAGGAAATGACCTTCGTGTTGGCGACCAACATCCGCAGCGGTATCGCAGGGTTTGTGATCGGTGTGCTCCCAGGCGCGGGTGCGACGCTGGCCAGTGCGGTCACCTACATGTCGGAAAAGCGCCTTGCGGGTAAGGACAACCAATTCGGCAAGGGCGATCTGCGCGGCCTCGCTGCTCCCGAGACGGCTAACAGCGCGTCCGCCTGTGGGTCGATGGTGCCGATGCTCACGCTGGGCATCCCGGGCTCGGGTACGACAGCGGTCATGATTGGCGCGTTGACGCTCTACAACATCACGCCCGGTCCGTTGCTGTTCCAGAATCAGCCGGAGATTGTCTGGGGCCTGATCGCGTCGCTGTTCGTCGCGAACATCATGTTGATCGTGATGAACGTGCCACTGATCAAGGTCTTCACGAAGATTCTGGCTGTGCCGTACTGGGCACTGGTGCCGGCCATCGCGATCATCACGTCAATCGGTGTGTACTCGGTACATGCGACCACTTTTGACCTGTTCCTGATGATCATCATCGGTGTGGTGGGCTACATCCTGCGCAAGATGGATTTTCCGCTCTCGGCAATCCTGCTTGGTTTCATCCTTGGCGGCATGATGGAACAGAACCTGCGCCGCGCGCTGTCGATCTCCAACGGTGACTTGGGGATTCTCTTTGCGAGCCCAATTGCCTGGTGTGTCTGGGCGTTGACAGCTGTCATGGTCGTACTGCCGATCTGGCGTACCTGGCGCCGCCGCGCTGCGCGTCGCGCCGAGGCAATGAATTAAAGAGTTGCTCACGCTTTTGCCGGCGCGCTGCGCCGGTTTTTTTTGCGTCACGAAACAGTGTCTATACTGGGTCTACCTAGCTGCCGGGATCCCGCCATGAACCGTATCGCACGTGTGCTACTGCCATTGCTCCTGCTATCCCTCGTGGGGTGTGCGGCGAGCGTCAAGCAGCAGCACAGTTCAGGCCCATTGCCGATACCGGCAGAAGCCAAGCGTGAGCTGTCGGTCTCATTCAAAGGTAACGATAAGGTCAGGGCCAACGAGCAGTGGCCTAATCTCCAGCAGATGTGGCGTGACGCGCTTGGCCGAGCGGCGAGTGGCGCTGGCTACACCGTTTCAAACGATGGCCGTCTGGCAATTCGCATCGAAGTACTCAACTTTCGCTACATGTCCTCTGGCACGCGGTATGGGCTGGGTGTGATGGCAGGCAATGCGTGGATCGATGCCACCGTGAGCTTCGAGGACCGCAAGACCGGGCGCGTTTACGGCACCCGCCAATACAACACCAGCTCTTCGGCCTGGGAAGGTGTTTTTTCTGCAATGACGGCCGATCAGGTCGACGCGCTGTCACGTACGATCATCGACGAGATTCGCAACGCGCAGTGATGCCCGCGCGCGTTAGCGTTAGCATGTCGCGCTTTTCGTACCGAGACGACATTGATGGACGCCGCTGCGCTCACCCAATTTTCCCAGCAATTGCTCATTGGATTGGACACGGTGCCTGACGAGGCCCGGCGTCTGTTTCACGGGCGGGGGCGGTGCTGGCCGGGCCTTGAGCAACTGACAGCAGACTGGCTTCAAGGGATATTGCTGGTGTCGCTGTTCAAGCCGGTTGAACCTGACTTCGATAAGGCGCTACGCGAGACGTTGGGTCATGTCACTACCTCCACGGCATGGGCGAAGGTCGGCGGCCATACCGTTATCCTCCAGCACCGCTATACACCTGAGGCTGCCTGCGATTGGCTTGTCGGCGAGGCCAACGGGCCTCATGTCATCGTGGAGGACGGACTACGCTATGGGCTGACCCTGGGGCGCAATCAGAACATGGGGCTTTTTCTGGACATGCGTACCGGTCGTCGCTGGGTTCGAGAAGTCGCCGCAAGTCGCCGTGTCCTGAACCTGTTTGCCTACAGCTGCGGGTTCTCGGTAGCGGCTGTTGAGGGAGGGGCTCATGCGGTCGTCAATCTGGACATGGCCCGGTCGGCCTTGAGTCAGGGGCGCGACAATCACCGACTGAATGGGCACGATCTCAGTAGTGTGAGCTTCCTTGGACATGAACTGTTCAAGTCGTGGGGAAAGGTAAGGAACGGCGGGCCTTATGATCTGGTGATCATCGATCCGCCTTCATTCCAGAAGGGCAGTTTTGCGCTCACCAAGGATTACCGAAAGATCCTGCGGCGCCTTCCGGAACTGACCTCGGAGGGCGCATTGGTTCTTGCTTGCGTGAATGACCCGGGTGTATCGCCGGACTTCATCCTGCAAAGCATGGCCGAAGAGGCACCGATGTTCCGGTTCGATCAGCGCCTGCCCAACCCGCCGGAGTTTGCCGATATAGAGGCGGAGGGCGGATTGAAGGCGATGGTGTTTGGCCGCCCATAGCGGCCGAGAGTCGTAGCGGTAGTCGGCTCAGTCGTCGCGCGTCAGCACTTCGAGCAGTTCGATCTCGAATATCAGATTAGAGTTGGGGGCAATGTGCGCACCGATCTGCCGCTCCCCATAGGCCAAATGTGCTGGAACGAAGAGTTTGCGCGTACCGCCTACGCGCATGCCCATCAAGCCCTGATCCCAACCCTTGATAACGCGGCCTGTGCCGATGACGCACTGGAATGGACGGCCTTTGTCGCGGGACGAATCGAAGACGGTGCCGTCCTCGAGCCATCCGATGTAATGCGTCGTGATGAGCGCACCTTTGACGGCTTCCTTGCCGTCGCCCGGTTGCAGGTCTTCGATGCGAAGGGCGTCAATCATGCTGGGTGCTCCCCGAAAGAAAAGCAGCATTGTGAGGCACTACCGTCGAACGTGCGATGCTCGCTTGAATGCTCCTCTGCGCCGAAGCCGATATCATGCGGGCTGCCCTTTGTTCTGGAAGCTGTTTGATGTCCTCGGTTTTTGAGCGCTACGCCCGGCACTTCCGCGACGCGCTCGGTCGCTATTTCCCCCGTACTCGCGCCTACCTCGATGAAAACGGCTCGCTGAGGCATGACAAGCCTTCTGCGGGCAGCGATACGCCTGAAGGAGGCGGCGGCAAAGCTGCAAAGACGCAAAAGGCCGGTGCACGCAAGGCAAGCAAGCAAGCGGGCAAGACGCCAGCAACGGCCAGAAAGCCGACGCAGCCAAGAGCAGGCGCGACGACGCCTGCAATCTATACGGCTGCGCGCATGAAGATCGAAGACCCGCAAGTGGCGGCGATGCGTGCGGATGTCACGGCAGCGGTGGCAGCTGGCGTAGTCGGCGCACCGTCGGATGAACAGTGGGCGATGATTCTGTCCCGAGGGCACGCAACGCGGGTGTTCGCCGGTGCAGGCTCTGGCAAGTCCGCGACGTTGATCCTGCGTGTCGTCTTCATGCTGTGTCATTTGAAGATTCCGGCGGAGCAGCTCACCGTCATCTCCTTTACCAATGCCTCATGCGCCGAGCTGCGCGAGCGCCTCGTCAAGGTACTGGCCCAATTCGGCTACATGCTTGAGGGCGACCAGGCCCGTGCGATGGTGCGGACCTTCCACGCGGCCATGGCGGCGCAGGCACGTGATGTGTTGCCGCCTGCAGGGTGGTTTGAGCAGCTCAGTTCCAGCAACGACGAGCCCGATAACCCACTGGCAGGTGGGCGCCTGAAGCCGGCTCAGCAAAAGCTGCTGAAGCAGGCCTATCAGCAGGCCTACGGCGAAGACGAGGTCTTTCGCCAAAACGTGCACGCACTCTTGGGGCTGAAGGCGCCCGAGCCACTGCAGGGGCGAGGTAAACCCAAGGCGCCATTCGATACGTTCAAATTGGCGGGGGACTTCTTTCCAGCGCCTCTTTTCGAGGTGTTCTACCAACAGGCGGGATTCATTGAAAGCATCGGTTTGCGAGTCGCTCAGGTTGTGCCCGAACAGCTGGATTGCTCGACGAAGGACCGCCTCTTCATTCAAGCACTGCAGATCTTCTGGGTGCACTTCGAGCGGTGCCTGGCGGTTGGCAACATTCGAACCTTTAACGGCGGTTTCCAGCAGCTGTGCGATCGCATCGCAGGCAAGGATGGCGTGGCCGACGCTGCGCTGAAGCCCTTTACCCATTTGTTGATCGACGAGTTCCAGGACATCTCGCCACAGATTGTCCAGTGGGTGCAGGCCTTGCACCGGTCTCTGGGACGGCGTGGTCATGCCGTCAGCCTCATGGCGATTGGGGACGATTGGCAATCCATCTACGGTTGGCGAGGCAGCTCGCCTGAGCTGTTCATCGATTTCGATCGGCACTTTCCGAGCCGGGGAAAAGCAGGCCAGAGCACGTTGCTGGCGCTTGAAACCAACTACCGTTCGGTCGACCCGATCATTCGTGATGCGGAAAAGGTTCTGGAAGACGTCACCTGCAAGCAGAGCAAGACATGCCGTGCGCATCGGGAAACGGCTCCGGATGAACATGGGGTCAAACTCACGACCGGTTTCGAGTTGGCGAGAGGACTGGCCGGGCTGGTGAAAATGATCCAGGAACAGGCCGCGTGGCTCGCGGCGCGCGAAGGGAACCGTCGAGGGTCGATCCTTGTGCTGTCTCGCCGTAATGAGCCGCTCGACGCCCTGCGCGAGGCGCTACCGCGTGATTGCCCGGTCAAGGCGATGACGATTCATCGCGCAAAAGGTCTGCAGGCGGACGTGGTGGTGATACTCGACGACTGTCTGCCGCCGGACCGCCATCCCTTGCGAAACGCGCTCTATGCGTACAGCGGTTTCTTTCGAAACAGCTACGACCAGGCCATGGCCGACGAGGCGTTGCGCCTGGGTTACGTGGCGATCACGCGTGGCGTGAGCCGGGCATTCTGGTTCACCCGGCGACGGCAAGGCGCAGCGGCAAAGCTGTGAAGGAGGGCAGTGGATGGGCCGGCGTCGCGTCGGCCCATGACGATCAGGCGGGGTGTGCCAAGGGCGCCTGGCGTGCCATGCCGGCATAGGCATCCAGCATGCGATCCATCCAGGCGCCAACCGGATCATCTTCTGCCAGCACAGGCTGTGGGCTGCAGATGCGTGCCCACTGGAAGGTGCCTGCCACGATGTGATCGGCGTAGGCCGGCGCCTCGCCCGCAATGAATGGCTGGTGGGTCAGGGTTCTACGTAGGGGCGACAGCGCTTCGCGCAACTTGGCGAGCCATTGGTCGCGCTCACCGCGCAGTTGCTCGAAGCTCGCGCCAAGCATCGATTCACGTGTGCTACGGAAATAATCCTTGTCGGCTTCAGCCAGGATGTCATGGATTTCCGGCAGAAGCAGACGCGCGAGCGCTGGATGGACCGTGACATCTGTCCACTGATTGATGAAGTGGGTCAGCGCCCGCGTCGTGTCGCTGCCAAACAGCGAAGGGCGATCGGGATACTGGGCTTCAAGGTATTCAGCGATTGCCCAGCTGTCGCTCACAAAACGATCACCATCGACGATAACCGGAACCTTGCCCTGGCCGGACGCCGCGATCGCTTCCTTGTCATTGAAGCGCCAGGCGATACCTTCGATGCCCAACTCCTTATGAGCCAGAGCGAAACGGGTGCGCCAGCAATAAGGGCTGAAGCGAATGTCGTCACGCGCGCCGGTCAGTTCGTACAGGCGGATCGGTGCAGTCATGGGAAGCCTCGTTGGCAAGCCGGAGTGAACGCACACTCTACCGGGCTGATTGCTCCATTGTCAGCCTGAATGGGTTGCGCAGTTCCGTTCGATTAGCGAACGAATACTCGATTATCGGATTGTCTGGATTGGTGGCCGCTGGGTATTTTTGGGCTACCGGCTTTCCGGCTTTTGCCGCAACCAGACGAGAACACCATGGCCCAGCTGATATCCCTGAACGAAGCGGTAAGCCGCTACGTCAACGACGGTGACACCGTTGCCCTGGAAGGCTTCACCCACCTCATCCCTACCGCTGCTGCCCACGAGCTGATCCGACAACGCAAGCGCGAGCTGACGTTGGTGCGCATGACGCCTGATCTGGTCTACGACCTTTTGATCGGCGCGGGATGTGCAAGGAAGCTCGTCTTTTCATGGGGCGGTAACCCAGGCGTGGGCTCGCTACATCGCCTGCGGGACGCCGTCGAGAAGGGCTGGCCACAGACGCTGGAGATCAGTGAGCATAGCCATGCGGCGCTGGCGAACGCCTATGTGGCGGGTGCGTCGAACCTGCCATTCGCCGTGCTGCGGGGCTACCAGGGTTCGGATCTGGTGAAGGTGAATCCGGACATCAAGTTCATCCAGTGTCCCTTTACCGGGGAGCGCCTTGCGGCTGTGCCGAGCGTACGGCCTGATGTCACCGTCATTCATGCGCAGAAGGCTGACCGCAAGGGGAATGTACTCGTACAGGGCATTCTTGGTGTGCAGAAGGAAGCCGCGCTGGCGGCCAGGCGCTGCATCGTGACCGTCGAGGAGATCGTCGATGATCTCCAGGCGCCCATGAACGCGTGTGTCCTGCCCACGTGGGCGTTGACCGCCGTATGCAAGGTGCCCGGCGGTGCAAAGCCGTCTTATGCACATGGTTACTACGAGCGTGACAACCGTTTCTATCAGGCGTGGGACCCGATTGCGCGCGATCGTGACACCTTCACGCAGTGGGTCGACACCTACATTCACGGCACGACGGACTTCGCCGCCTATCAGGCGAAACTCCAGGCGGAGGCAGCGCAATGAGCGACTTCACGACAAACGAAATGATGACCGTCGCCGCTGCGCGTCGTTTGGGTAATGGCAGTGTGTGTTTCGTCGGTATCGGCCTGCCATCCACCGCCGCAAACCTCGCACGCCTCACCCATGCCCCTGAGGTCGTGCTGATTTACGAGTCCGGCCCGATTGGCGCGAAGCCGACTGTGCTGCCCTTGTCGATCGGCGACGGTGAGCTCGCTGAGACGGCAGACACGGTCGTCCCGACCGGCGAGATCTTCCGCTACTGGCTGCAAGGCGGCCGCATCGATGTGGGCTTTCTCGGGGCGGCTCAAGTCGACAAGTTCGGCAACATCAACACAACGGTCATAGGCGATTATCACCATCCCAAGGTCCGCCTGCCGGGCGCGGGCGGCGCACCTGAAATCGCTGGCTCCGCCAAGGAGGTGCTGATCATTCTGAAGCAGTCGCATCGTACCTTCGTCGATAAGTTGGCATTCGTGACATCGGTCGGATACGGCGAGGGCGGCGATCACCGCGAGCAACTTGGGCTGCCAGGCAAAGGTCCGACCGCCATTATCACGGACCTGTGTGTCATGGAGCCGGAGAAGGGCTCGCATGAGTTCATCGTCACCGCGCTGCACCCGGGTGTAACGCGCGAGCAGGTCGTCGAAGCCACAGGCTGGGCAATCCGCTTCGCCGATCAGGTGGCTACCAGTGAAGCACCCACGGATGTCGAATTGACCGCCCTGCGTGACCTGCAAGCCCGCACGGCAGCCGCCCACGGCCAGAAGGGAGGTGAAGAATGAGCCGGGACGTCTTTATCTGCGACGCCGTACGGACCCCAATCGGCCGCCTGAACGGCGCGTTGTCCGCCGTTCGCGCCGACGATCTTGCGGCGATTCCGCTGCGCGCACTGGTTGAACGCAACCCGGGAGTGGACTGGAACGCGTTGGACGAAGTGTTCATGGGCTGTGCTAACCAGTCCGGTGAAGATAACCGCAACGTGGCGCGGATGGCGCTGCTACTGGCAGGGCTGCCGGAGTGTGTGCCGGGTGTCACCCTCAATCGCCTGTGCGCGTCAGGCATGGATGCGGTGGGCTCGGCCTACCGCGCGATCGCGCTGGGCGAGATGGATCTGGCAATTGCTGCCGGTGTGGAATCCATGACGCGCGCGCCGTACGTGCTGGGCAAAGCCGATAGCGCCTTCGGGCGCAGCCAGAAGCTAGAAGACACGACCCTGGGCTGGCGCTTCATCAACCCGGCCATGAAAGAGCGATACGGTGTGGACAGCATGCCCATCACGGGCGACAACGTCGCGGATGACTACGGCGTTAGCCGCGAGGACCAGGACGCCTTTGCCTTGCGTAGCCAACAGCGTACCGCCGCGGCGACAGAGTCGGGTTACTACGCTGAGGAAATCGTTCCGGTCCTGATAAAGACCAGGAAGGGCGAGATCGTCGTCGACAAGGACGAGCACCCCCGGCCGGACACCAGCGCCGACGCGTTGGCCAAGCTAAAGCCAGTCAACGGGCCGGACAAAACAGTGACCGCGGGCAATGCATCTGGCCTCAACGATGGTGCGTCGGCCATGATCCTCGCGTCGGCGGAAGCGGTAGAAAAGTATGGCCTGACGCCTCGGGCGCGTGTACTCGGCATGGCGAGCGCTGGCGTGTTGCCGCGCATCATGGGTGTCGGCCCCACTCCTGCAGTGCGTAAATTGCTGGCGCGGCTCGACCTGTCGATCGATGACTTCGATGTTGTCGAACTGAACGAAGCCTTCGCGGCACAGAGTCTGGCGGTCGTCCGAGAGCTGGGGCTTGCCGACGACAGCGAGAAGGTCAATCCGCACGGCGGTGCCATTGCGTTGGGCCACCCGCTCGGCATGAGTGGAAACCGGCTGGTGATGACCACGGTGCACTGTCTGGAAAAGACCGGCGGGAAACGCGGTCTTGCCACGATGTGCGTGGGTGTAGGCCAAGGCTTGGCATTGGCGGTCGAACGCGTTTGATCCGCCGCGCCGAAAGGACACGAACCTTACGCATCAGACGTTCCGAGCCGCTCCGATGAGCTACACGGAGCGGTACGGCCTATAGTGGCTTCGATCCTTCCGAATGATCAGGACATTTACTTGAATCGACTATTCGATCGCTATTTCACAGCGCCTGCCATGCGCAAGGTCTTCTGCGACCGCGGACGCTTGCAGGGCATGCTGGACTTCGAAGCAGCGTTGGCCCGGGCCCAGAGCCGCTGTGGCGTCATTCCGCCCGCTTCGGTGGCGCCTATCGAAGCGGCCTGCCGCGCCGAGCTGTTTGACATCGACGCATTGGCCGAGGCGATCGCCACGGCGGGCAATTCGGCCATTCCCCTGGTGAAGGCGCTGGGCAAGCGCATTGCCGCGAGCGACTCGGAGGCTGAGAAGTACGTCCATCTTGGCGCGACCAGCCAGGACGTCATGGACACCGGGCTTGTCCTGCAAGTGAAGCAAGCGCTGCGCCTGGTCGATGCAGACTTGGCGCGACTGGCCGATGCCTGTGCCGCCCAGGCCGAACGCCACGCGGATACCGTGCTGCCTGGGCGGACCTGGCTACAACATGCGACACCCGTCACGCTCGGCATGAAGATCGCCGGATGGCTTGGCGGCTTGACGCGCCATCGCCAGCGATTGCAGGCGCTTCTGCCGCGCGTCGAAGTGATTCAGTTTGGCGGTGCTTCAGGGTCGTTGGCCGCATTGGGTGAGCAGGGGTGGGCCGTCAGCGAAGCGCTCGCGCAGGAGCTGAAGCTCTCTCTGCCTGAGCAGCCCTGGCACACCCAGCGTGATCGGCTCGTTGAAGTGGCGACTCTCCTGGGGATGATTGCGGGCAGCCTCGGCAAGATCGGTCGGGATCTCAGCCTGCTGATGCAGACAGACGTCGGCGAAGTTTTCGAGCCGTCCGCGCCCGGCAAGGGAGGCTCGTCCACCATGCCGCACAAGCGTAACCCCGTGGGCAGCGCCGTCCTGATCTCAGCAGCTACCCGCGCGCCGGGCCTTGTTGCCACAATGCTCGCCGCAATGCCGCAGGAGCACGAGCGCAGCTTGGGGCTTTGGCATGCCGAGTGGGAGACGTTGCCGGAGCTGTTCTGTCTGGTTTCCGGTGCGTTGCAACACGCGCTGATCGCGCTCCCGGACCTGGAAGTCGATGCCGAGCGCATGCGTACCAATCTTGACCAGACACGCGGGCTACTGCTGGCCGAAGCGGTGAGCATCGCGCTTTCTGGCAAGGTCGGTCGGGATGCGGCCCATCACCTCGTCGAGCGTTGCAGCAAGCAGGCAGTGAAAGACGCCCGCGTCCTGCGCGACGTATTGGCCAATGATGCCGACGTGAGCCGCCACCTTTCGCCCTCGGAACTGGACACGCTACTCGATCCCGCCCATTACCTGGGGCAGGCCAAACGGTGGATCACGTTGGCCATTGCCGAACATCGAACACTGATTACCAAGGAATGACGAATGCCTTTCTTAAGTCTTGCTGACGGCGATTTGCATTACCGCGTAGACGGCCTCGAGACGGCGCCGGCGCTGGTCCTTTCCAACTCGCTGGGAACGGACCTGAACATGTGGAATGCCCAGGTTCCCACTTTTGCCGAGCACTTTCGTGTCGTGCGCTTCGATACGCGCGGGCATGGCCAGTCATTGGTCACACCGGGCCCTTACCGGATCGAGCAACTGGGCCGAGACGTCCTTGCACTGCTCGACCACCTCAACATTCGCACGGCGCATTTTTGCGGGCTTTCGATGGGCGGGTTGATCGGTCAGTGGCTGGGGATCCATGCGCCGGAGCGTATCGACCGGCTTGTCCTGTGCAACACGGCTGCGAAGATCGGAACGAACGAGGTCTGGAATCCGCGTATCGACACGGTTCTCAACGGCGGTTCGCAGGCCATGCGTGAGCTGCGTGATGCATCCATCGAGCGCTGGTTCACGCCGTCGTTCGCCGCAACCCAGCCAGAGAAGGTCGAGCCCATCGTCGCGATGCTGGCGCAGACCTCACCCGAAGGGTACGCCGCCAACTGTGCCGCGGTGCGCGATGCGGATTACCGCGAGCAACTGGATTCGATTGCCGCGCCTACGCTGGTCGTCTGCGGGACAGGCGATGCGGTGACCACGCCCGAGCATGGGCGCTACATGCAGGCTCGTATCCCGACCGCGGAGCTCGTCGAGTTCGATGCGGCTCATTTGTCGAACGTTCAGGCGGGTGAAGCATTCACTGCGCGCGTGCTCGACTTTCTCACTGGCCAAGCCTGACGGAGCCAACGATGGACGAAAAGGAACGCTACGAGGCCGGCATGCAGGTACGGCGAGCCGTACTCGGCGATGCACATGTCGACCGCAGCCTGCAAAAGCTCACGCCGTTCAACGAGGAATTCCAGGAGATGATCACCCGGCATGCCTGGGGTGACATCTGGACACGGCCTGGGCTGCCGCGGCATACCCGCAGTCTCATTACCATTGCCATGCTGATCGGGATGAACCGCGAAGGGGAGCTGACGCTACATCTGCGCGCGGCCAAAAACAACGGCGTCACACGGGATGAGATCAAGGAGGTCATCATGCAGAGCGCCATCTACTGCGGCATCCCCGCTGCCAACGCCACATTCCATCTCGCCGAGTCCGTGTGGGACGAACTGGGCGTCGAATCCGCCGAGCAGCAAGCCTGACCCCGGGAGTCCCGATGTCTCCGACGGGCTATGCCTTGCCGTAGCCCGTTACATGGTCTCCCGCGTCGCGCTTCAGCCAGAACGCATCTAGGGTCCCTACGAAGCCGATAACCGCCACAGCCAGGAAAGCAAGCTGGAAGTCGACCAGCTGGGGATCGGCATGCCCGTTGAAACTCGACGCGGCGCGCAGCGCGAGCGCACCGACCGCGACACCCATGCCGATGGAAAGCTGAAACACCGTGCTGAACAGCGTCGAGGCATGGCTCATGTGTGTCTTGGGTATGTCTGCAAAGGCGAGCGTGTTGTTTGCGGTGAACTGCAGTGAACGAAACAGCCCGCTCACAAACAGCAATGCCAGAATCAATGCGGTCGGCCAGGCGGGAGACAGAAGGCCGAACAGTGCCAGACTGCCCGCACAGAGCAACCCGTTTCCGATCAGCACCCGGCGCAACCCAAAACGTTTCATGATGGCGGTCGTGGCGGTCGTGGCGGGCTTTATGGCGAGGTTCCCGGCAAACAGGGCCAGCACCATGAGCCCGGCATGGAAGGCATTCATGCCGAACGCCAGCTGGAACGTGAGCGGCAGCAGAAACGGCGCGGCATTGATGCTCATGCGAAACAGTGAACCGCCGACGATTGCGACGCGATAGGTCGTCTCACGCACGTTCGATAGATCGATAAGGGGGTGCGGGCTTCGGCGCATATGCCATACCGCTAATGCCGCCATGACGCCACCCGCAGCGACAGAGGCCAGGCTCACGGGAATCGATCCACCCAGCCCCAGCTGTTCGACACCGTACATCAGCCCCACGCAGCCGGAGGCGAGTAACAAAAAGCCCAGCACATCGAGCGGCCTGCGAGGGAAATCCAGGTCACGCGGAACAAGGCGCCACGCGAAGACCATTGCGACCAGGCCCAGCGGGATGTTGAGATAGAAAATCCACGGCCACGACGCGTACGTGGTGATAAGGCCGCCAACCGGTGGGCCGAGAATCGGCGCGATAAGGCCCGGCCAGGTAATGGTGGCGATGGCCTTTACCAGATCCTTTTTCTCGGTGATCCGCAGCACGACGAGTCGGCCTACCGGCACCATCAGCGCGCCACCGATCCCCTGAAAGATCCGGGCAATGACAAATTGCTCGAGCGTCTGCGCCGCCCCACAGGCAACCGATGCAAGCGTGAAGAGGCCGATGGCGAAGGTGAACACCCGGTGTGCACCGAATCGTTCGGCAATCCAGCCGCTGACAGGGATGAATACGGCGATCGCCAGCACATACACGCTGATACCGATGTTGAGGTCGACCGGCTCACGGCCAAAGGTCTCTGCCATGGCCGGCAGCGCCGTTGCGATAACGGTCGCGTCGAGGTTTTCCATGAAGAAGGTCGCTGCGACAAGAAAGGCGACGATGGAGTGGCGGGGCAGGGACACGGCTGACTCACGGCAGGTAAAGGGTGAGCATACCGTCATCACAGCGCTGGTTGTCACCCGGCGATAGCCTATGAAACCGCGCCAGTGTGTACGAAGCCGGCGCTATCGTTCGGCCGCGCACAGTGTTGGGCTCGCGAAACGTCGCTATCCGCGTGAATCTGCATACAAGGGCTGGGAGAGAGTCTGATGAACAGCCGATCGATCGAGAAATGATCGAAAAGAAATGGCAGGGGCGGCTGGATTCGAACCAACGCATGGCAGGATCAAAACCTGCTGCCTTACCGCTTGGCGACGCCCCTGTAGAGAAGATCTAGCCGTCTGGCATGATCTGGGCGCGCATTCTACACATTCGAAATGAAAAATGCGCGCTTCGTTTCACTCAATTTCGATGAAGTCGAATATCAACCATCCGACGCTGACAATCTGTCCGACTCAAACATCACGGGTTGCAGTATTGGCAGACCGCCAGCGCCCGCCCATCACGTATCCAGTGGGTCCCATTCCGGTGCAAAGTCCGGATTGACGAGACGTTGGTTTTTAGGCAAATCGTTAAGCACACGAAGATCATCATCGGATAACGGCAAATCCAGCGCCTCCATGTTGGCCTTCTGGTTCTCGGCGCCTGAAGCCTTCGGAATGACGGCAACATTGGGCTGTTCCAATAGCCAGCGCAGCGCGACGGTCGACGGCTTCACGAAATGCTTTGCGGCAACGGTGAGAATCTCCGGGACTTCTCCGATCCGCATTCGCGCGAGCGGGCAATAGGCAACCAGCGCCATATTGCGTTCCTGCGTGTACTGAAGCAGCGCACGCTGGCCCAGCAGGACATGGTGCTCTACCTGCAGCGCGGAGATATCGATCCGGTATTCCTCGACGGCCTGCCGCAGAAGTCCAATCGGGAAGTTCGCGACGCCAATGTGTCGGGCCTTGCCGTCGTCCTTGAGCCTGGCGAGCGTTTCCAGTGACCGCTGAGGGTCCCAGTCCTTGCCGGGCCAGTGGATCATGAGCAGATCCACGTAGTCGGTCTTCAGGCGGCTCAAGCTGTTTTCCGTTGACGCACGCATGGCATCGGGCGCGAGCTGATCCCACCAGATCTTGGTTGTGATGTGGATATCTTCGCGGGGGACTGCGGACTGCTCTATAGCGATCCCTACCTCGGTTTCATTCTCGTAGGCGGCGGCCGTATCGATATGGCGGTAGCCAAGCTCGAGGGCGCTGGCCACAGCCGCGCGGCATTCCTCGCCTTTCATTGGCCAGGTGCCGAGGCCAAGCCGGGGAAGGGAAAGACCATCGTGCGTAATGATGTTCTGCATATACGTCTCCTCGTAAGTTGCCACGTCTTGCATTAAGACCGTGGAGACCCAGGGGCTATCGATTGAATTGACGCACGGGACTGAAGGTGTGAATCGGAGGTGGCGTCAGTGTTCGTCACTGTCGAGTGACACTCTGTCGGCGGAGGAACAATGGCGAGGTGCAATGGCAAAGTGCTTTGCCTTGTACGATGACGTGTAGGGTGCCCTTCGCCCGAACGGGTCCCAAAAAAGCGGATTTTGAGCGGAGATCGTATGACCTACGAAGATGACTAATCAGTCTTCATGCGGGAGTCGCACCCCTCGCGGAGGTGCGACTGACGTTGCGTTACAGCAGGGAAAGCGGGTAGTTGAAGATCAGGCGGTTTTCGTCGAACTCGTTCGTGCTGAAGTCACGACGCATCGACGAATTACGCCAGCGGATCGAAAGGTCCTTGAACGCACCAGACTGCACGATGTAGGCGAGTTCGGTTTCCCGGCCCCATTCCTTGCCATCGTTCGTGCTGGCGGTTTCGACGTGATCGCCCTTGATGTACCGGGTCATGAACTTCAGGCCCGGAATCCCCCAGCCAGCAAGGTCATAGTCGTAGCGAACCTGCCAGGAGCGCTCTTTCGCGTTGTCGTAGCTGGAGTTGAAGCTGTCGTTTGCAAGGGTGCCGCCGCTCGTGCCGCGAACCCTCATCCAGCCGGTATCCCCGCTGACTTTCTGAAGGCCGACATAGGCGGTGTGGTAGCCGGTCTTCAGCGAAAACAGACCCGAATAGGTGCGGTTGTCCAGGCTTCCAGCACGCTTGGAACCATCATCGTCACCGGTGAAATAGCCCAGGTTCGCACCCAGAACCAGGTTGTCATTAATGGGCTGGCTATGGATGACATTGAAGAAGGTCTGGTTGTACACGTCCTTCAGCTCGCCGTACCACACGGCAACCGTCGTCCGCTTCTCGTTGAAGGTGTAGTCACCGCCCGCGAAATTGAACCGGTCCGAGAAGCCGCCGCCATAGAACATGTCTTCCATGCTGGCGTCGTTGCGCTCACTCGTCTGGCGGAACTGGCCGCCGTAGACATTGAGGTTATCGATTTCGCGCATGGTGATCTGCGCGCCTTCGAACGTCTGTGGCAGCGAACGACCGTCATCTGCCCGCAGAATCGGCAGCACTGGCATCCATTCGCCGACCTTGAGTTCGGTCTTCGAGATCTTGGCTTTCGCTGCTGCAGCCAGACGGCCGTAATCGTCAGCGGGGCGGCCATCGCTGTGGCGCGGCAGCAGACCTGTACCGTAGGTACCGCGACCGCCATCCAGCTTCACCGCCAGCATGCCGAGCATATCGACACCGAAGCCCACAACGCCGGGTGTGTAGCCTGAGCGCGCATCGAGAATGAAGCTCTGTGTCCATTCCTCGGCCTTGCTTTGGGCGTTGGCTGGATCGACAAAGTTGCGGTTGATGTAGAAGTTGCGGAGGTTGAGGTTGACCTTGGCGTCATTGACGAAGCCTTCGGCGCTTGCGGAGCCAGCCGAAGCAAGCGTCGCGATACCGGCTGAAACAGCAAGTGCGAGAGAGCGGCGGAGTCCCTTTCGAGTCTTTTGAGTCATCTTGATGGATCTCTTTATTGGATTTTTTGTGAGAAACCCCGGGCTATATCCGAGCCAGGGTGAGCGATCATAGACGCGCTTTCGGGTCTTTCACTAGCCGTCGGAACGAAAGTCGTACGTCATCAGATAACCGGAATCGTGTTCATGGGATGGCATTGCGCGATCAAGGGGCATTGGAAGCCCTCTATCTCGGGGCTTTCATCTGAAATCGAGCACTGCTGGTGTCTTTGAGCGGCACAGAAAAAATTTTTATGACTTAAGGCAGGCGTCGCCTCGACGCACGGTCGTGAGCGAACAATGGAGCGCAGAAGGGTGAGGGTCGGGTTCAGTTGGCCATGACCAACTGAACCCGAGAGGGGGGCTTAGTACGCAGCGCCTCGAGCACGCAGTGCGTTGAGAAGATCATGATTGGGATAACCGTCGGCCGGCCAGCCCAGGCGTTGCTGGTAGCTGCGAATCGCCTTGCGCGTATTCGCCCCAATGATGCTATCGGCGGCGCCGGGCTCCAGCCCCACATCGGTCAGCCGCTGCTGCAGTTCGATACGCTCGCTTCGACTCAGGGGTTGATCCCCTTTCGGCCATTCGCCCACGATCTGCCCGCCACCGTTGAGTCGGGCCGCGAGTAGGCTAATGGCGAGGGCGTACGAGGACGAATTGTTATAGCGCAGGATTGCTCTGAAATTCGACGTCACCAGGAAGGCAGGGCCTCGGTGACCGGCAGGGATGAGGAGAGATGCGGTTTCATCCGCCGATAGCCGATTGGGCCAGACGCCTGCGGGTGCGACACCCAGGCTCTGCCATTCACGAATGGGCTTGCGATTGCTGTCCTCGGCCTGGGCGTAGTCGAAACCCTGAGGCAATCGGACTTCCATTCCCCAGGGCAGCCCATTTCGCCAGCCCGATGCCTGCAGGTAATGGGCGGCAGAGGCAAGCGCATCGGGCGCCGAACCCCAGATGTCGCGTCGGCCATCACCGTCGAAGTCTACGGCATGGGTGTTGTAGGTAGTGGGCATGAACTGGGTCTGGCCCATGGCACCAGCCCACGAACCAATCATCCGATCAGGTGTGATGTCGCCACGTTGCAAAATCTGCAGTGCGGCGAACAGCTGGTCATGGGCGAAGGTGGGACGGCGACCTTCATGCGCGAGTGTCGCCAGCGAGCGTATGACGGACTTGCTTCCCATGATGCTGCCGAAGTTACTTTCCATCCCCCATACGGCGACCAGGATCTCGCGGTCGACACCGTACAGTTGTTCGATCTGCCGCAGTGTGTCGGCATGCTGCTGCAGCAATTGCTGGCCCTTGTTGACACGCTGGCTCGACAGCGCGCCATCGAGGTATTCCCAAACGGGACGCGTGAACTCGGGCTGGCTGCGGTCTGCCGCCACGACGGTTGGGTCGGGCGTAACGCCCGCGAAGGCGGCATCGAATGTTGAAGACGTGATCCCGCGGGAAAGCGATTCACCTCTGAACTGCATCAGCCACTCGGAGAACGTCTGCTGCGGCATCTCCATTTCGGGGAGGGCGACCGAAGCGCTGGTCGTCGAACTCTCAGACGAAGGCGCAGGCGGGGCGGCTTGCGAAGGGCCACTGCTACAGGCGGTGAGCAGAACCAACGAAGACCCCGCAATCAGGCGACGCAATACCTGGCCGGGGGCGGGAACATCGAACATTCGGTCATCTCGGGTCTTGCGGACGCTCGCACCTTACCATGGCTGGCGTCGTTTAGGAGGGCCCGACCATCCCGCCAGGGCGTTGTAAAACGTTTCAGGCATTTGAACGCCTCGCTTGATGAAGGGGCGTTTCAGCGGCTGGCCTCTTTGAAAAGATGAATTGTGACGGGCTGACGTTCGGATAAACCCGAACCGATCATGCTGGTCGATAGTTATATTCGGATTGTTCGATTCGTGATCCGCTCTGTTCCGCAACAAACTCCGCCCACTATTCCCGTCCTCTTCCCAGACCGTGCGGAGTCAATCCATGGACCATTCACGCTGGAGCATGCGCTATCCCGTTGCCGCATTCGTCCTTCTTTCCCTTGCCGCCTGCAGCAAGGCGCCTGAAAGCGAATCCGCCGCGAGGCCGGCGCCGACAGTCAGTGTTGCAGATGTCATTGAGCAGCCCGTTATCGAATGGGATGAAGTCACTGGGCGTCTGGAGGCGCCGGAGTCCGTCCTGATCCGGCCGCGCGTATCAGGCTATGTCGACCGCGTGCTGTTTCAGGAGGGGGCGCTGGTCAAGAAGGGCGATGTTCTGTTCCAGATCGACCCGCGTCCCTTCGAGGCAGAAGTCCATCGCTTGCAGGCACAGCTGAGCCAGGCACGCGCAAGCGCCGGTCGGGCGGATAACGAGGCGCGTCGAGGCGAGCGTCTTCGCTCGAGCAATGCCATTTCAGCGGAACTGGCCGATGCCCGCCAAAGCGCTGCGGCCGAGTCGAAGGCGGCCATGGCGGCGATTCAGGCCCAGCTTGATGCCGCTCGGTTGAATCTGGGCTTCACCCGAGTCACCGCGCCCATTGATGGCCGCGTTGGCCGCGCCGAGGTCACGGCTGGCAACCTCGTCAACGCAGGCGAATCTCGCCTGACAACACTGGTTTCGACCGACAAGGTCTATGCCTACTTCGATGCGGATGAGCGCACGTTCCTCAAATACGCTCGCCTGACCAGGGAAGGTGCCCGCAACGGCGCAAGCCCGGTCTACCTGGGGCTGTCCGACGAGAATGGGCACCCTCATTTGGGGCAGATGAACTTCCTGGATAATCAGGTCGATCCGCGCACCGGCACCATTCGAGGCCGCGCGGTATTCGATAACCGGGATGGACGTTTCACGCCGGGGCTCTATGCCCGGTTGAAACTCGTCGGCAGCGCCAGTTACGACGCTGAGCTGATTCGCGACGAGGCGGTCGGTACGGACCTGAGCAACAAGTACGTACTCGTGTTGGGTGAGGACGGCGCGGTGAATTACCGGCAAGTAGAGCTCGGGCCGAAGCTGCAGGGCCTACGCGTCATTCGCAGCGGCCTTGAGGCGGGGGAAAAGGTTGTCGTGAACGGTCTTCAACGTGTGCGGCCCGGCATGAAGGTGACGCCCGAGTCCGTTGCGATGGCCGACGAGAAAACCCTCGCGGCCCTGCGTGAGGAGCGCAAGGTCGTGGAAGCGGCGCTGGCCAGGACACCGGATAGGCTCGCCAAGCGCTAAAGGGCCGTCGGCGCCTCGATTCATGCTCACCGTCTGCTCACCGGGTCGCTGCGCATCTGCTCAGTGACCCTGCTGCCCACTGTGTTTTACGTCGCAGCATCCGGCCTTCGGCCGGGTGGCGAATCCCTTTTCCTTCGAGGAATGTACCGATGAATTTCTCACGGTTCTTCATCCAGCGGCCGATCTTCGCTGCCGTGCTGTCACTGATCGTGCTGATCGGCGGAGGCATCTCGCTGTTCCAGCTGCCCATCAGCGAATACCCGGAAGTCGTGCCGCCGACGGTCGTGGTGCGCGCCAACTTCCCTGGCGCGAATCCGAAAGTCATCGGTGAAACCGTTGCAGCCCCCTTGGAACAGGCGATTACGGGGGTGGAGGGCATGCTCTACATGTCATCCCAGGCGACCGCCGACGGCAAGATGACGCTGACCATCACCTTCGCGCTCGGTACCGACCTGGACAACGCACAGGTTCAGGTACAAAACCGGGTGACGCGGACCGAGCCGAAGCTGCCCGAGGAAGTGACCCGCATAGGGATAACGGTCGACAAGGCCTCGCCTGACCTGACCATGGTGGTCCACCTCACCTCGCCGGATGACAGGTACAACATGCTGTATCTGTCCAACTACGCCCTGATCAATGTGAAGGATGAATTGGCCAGGCTCCAGGGGGTTGGGGATGTCCAGCTGTTCGGGCTGGGCGACTATTCGCTTCGGGTGTGGCTGGATCCCAACCGCACCGCTCAGCGCAACCTTACGGCGACGGATGTCGTCAACGCGATCCGGGAACAGAACCGGCAAGTGGCTGCCGGGCAGTTGGGTGCACCCCCGGCGCCGGGCGACAGCAGCTTTCAGCTTTCGATCAATACCCAGGGTCGGCTGGTGGATGAGAGCGAGTTCGAAAACATCATCGTGAGCGTCGGTGCGGACGGCCAGATCACTCGGTTGCGCGATATCGCACGGGTAGAGCTGGGCTCGAACCAATATGCACTGCGCTCGCTGCTCAACAACAAGCCGGCGGTTGCCATGCCGATTTTCCAGCGCCCGGGCTCGAATGCGATCGAGCTCTCGAATGAAGTGCGCGCCAAGATGGCGGAGCTCAAGGCCAGCTTCCCGCAGGGAATGGACTACGAAATCGTCTATGACCCCACCATTTTCGTTCGGGGCTCGATCGAAGCCGTCGTGCATACGCTGTTCGAAGCGCTGATCCTGGTGGTTCTGGTGGTCGTGCTGTTTCTTCAGACCTGGCGTGCCTCGATCATCCCGCTGGCGGCCGTTCCCGTCTCATTGATCGGCACGTTCGCCGTCATGCACATGTTCGGCTTCTCGCTCAACGCGTTGTCTCTGTTCGGATTGGTGCTCGCCATCGGCATCGTCGTCGACGACGCCATCGTCGTGGTTGAAAACGTGGAGCGGAACATCGAAGAAGGGCTGAGCCCGGTCGAAGCCACACGCAAGGCAATGGGCGAGGTGACCGGGCCAATCGTCGCGACGGCGCTGGTGCTGTGTGCAGTGTTCATCCCCACAGCGTTCATTTCAGGACTTACAGGCCAGTTCTACCGGCAGTTCGCCCTGACGATCGCCATTTCTACCGTCATTTCGGCATTCAACTCGCTGACGCTGTCCCCTGCGCTCGCTGCGATCCTGCTCAAGGGTCACGATGCCCCGAAAGACCGTTTCTCGCGTGTGCTTGACCGCCTGTTTGGCCGCTGGCTGTTCGGACCGTTCAATCGTTTCTTCGCCCGGGCCAGCAATGGTTACGTCAGTACCGTTCGCCGCGTCCTGCGAGGCAGCGCCGTGGCGATGTTCGTCTATGCAGGCCTTCTCGTGCTCGGCTGGTGGGGTTTCTCGTCGACGCCCGCCGGGTTCGTCCCTCAGCAGGACAAGCAGTACCTTGTGGCCTTTGCCCAGTTGCCCGACGCCGCCAGCCTGGATCGTACCGAGTCGGTGATCCGTCGCATGTCCGACATCGCTGCGCAGAATCCGGGTGTGGTCAACAGCGTGGCGTTCCCCGGGCTCAACATCAACGGCTTCACCAACAGTCCCAACAGCGGAGTCGTGTTCTACGCGCTGGATGACTTTGATAAGCGAAAGGACCCATCGCTGTCGGCCGGCGCGATTGCGGCGGACCTCAATGCAAAGTTCGCTGGCATTCAGGACGCGTACATCGCGATCTTCCCGCCGCCGCCGGTCATGGGGCTTGGCACTATTGGTGGCTTCAGGTTGCAGGTGCAGGATCGAGGCAACCTGGGTTACGAAGAGTTGTACGTGCAGGTTCAGAACGTCCTGAACAAGGCGCGGCAGTCGCCCGAGCTCGACCCGAACTCGCTCTTCACCAGCTACCAGGTCAACGTGCCGCAGGTCGATGCGGCCATCGATCGCGACAAGGCCAAGACGCATGGCGTTGCGATCAGCGACATCTTTGACACGTTGCAGGTCTATCTGGGCTCGTTGTACGCGAACGACTTCAATCGTTTCGGCCGGACGTATCAGGTCAACGTACAGGGTGACCAGCAATTCCGCCTCGAGCCGGACCAGATCGGCCAGCTCAAGGTACGTAACGACCGGGGCGAGATGATTCCGCTGTCGACGTTCGTCAACGTGAAAAACAGTGCCGGCCCTGATCGGGTCATGCATTACAACGGCTTCATCACGGCCGAGATCAACGGCGCGCCTGCGCCGGGCTACAGCTCAGGGCAGGCAGAGGCGGCTATCGAGCGCATTCTGGCTGAACAACTGCCTAACGGCATGAGCTACGAATGGACCGATCTGACTTACCAGCAAATCCTGGCAGGCAACACGGCATTCCTGGTCTTCCCGCTCTGCGTGCTGCTGGCGTTTTTGGTGCTGGCTGCGCAGTACGAGAGCTGGAGCCTGCCGCTCGCGGTCATCCTGATCGTGCCGACCGTGCTACTGGCCGCGATCACCGGCGTGATCATCTCCGGTGGCGATAACAACATCTTTACTCAAATCGGCCTGATCGTACTGGTGGGGCTTGCCTGCAAGAACGCGATCCTGCTCGTGGAGTTCGCCAAGGACAAACAGGCGGAGGGCATGGATCGGCTGAGCGCCGTGCTTGAGGCATGCCGTTTGCGCCTCAGACCCATCCTGATGACATCCATCGCGTTCATCATGGGTGTGGTTCCGCTGGTGATATCCACAGGCGCTGGCGCGGAAATGCGGCATGCCATGGGTGTCGCCGTGTTTTCCGGAATGATCGGCGTGACCTTCTTTGGTCTTCTGCTGACGCCGGTCTTCTATCTGCTTATCCGTGCCTTCGTCGAGAAACGCGAGGCCAGAAAGACCGCTGCCCTGAAGGAGCACCATGCATGACGCTTCACGCAATCATTCGTCCCGTGATTCCGGCGCTGCTGACGCTCGCGCTCGCGGCCTGTGCGGTGGGGCCGGACTATCATGCGCCCAAGACTGCGCCGGCAACCCTGCAAACGGTGTCTGGCCAGTTCGACCGTAGCCGCTTTGAAGCTGCATGGTGGCGGCAATTCGAAGATCCGACGCTGAACGAGTTGGTAACTCAGGCGCTCGCCGAAAACCGCGAGTTGCGTGTGGCGTTTACCCGGCTACGTGCCGCGCGAGCCATTCGGGACGATGCGGCGAACGATCGCTTTCCTACCGTAACGTCCCGTGCCAGCAGCGAGCTTGGCAAGGCGCAGCAACCGGGTCTGACCGAGTCGAGAGTGAACGCCGAGCGCTATGACTTGGGACTGGATATGGCTTGGGAGATCGATCTGTTCGGTCGCATTCAGCGCCAGCTTGAGGCGAGTGAGGCGCGTATCGACGTGGCCGAGGCTGCGCTGTACGGGCTGCAGGTCAGTCTGGTGGCCGAACTCGTCGATGCCTACGGCAACTTGCGGGGCGCCCAGCTGCGCGAAGGCATTGCCCGGGACAATCTCGAAAACCAACGCTCGTCACGTGCGCTGACCATCGCGCTGCGTGACGCCGGCATTGGCAGCGAGCTTGACGTCAATCGCGCTGACGCTCGGCTGGCGGGTATCGAAGCCAGCATTCCGCTGTTGCTTGCTGAGCAGGCCAGAGCGCGCAACCGTATCGCCGTACTCATGGGACAGCGGCCCGAAGCCTTGACGGTAGATCTATCGGCCAAGGCGCTACCCGCCATCGCCAAGGCATTGCCGATCGGGGATCCTGCCGAACTCTTGCGCCGCCGTCCGGATGTGCAGGCTGCGGAACGCTCGCTGGCAGCTGCGACAGCGGATGTGGGTGTGGCCACTGCGGACCTGTTTCCTCGAGTCAGCCTTGTCGGGTTCCTCGGTTTCACAGCCGGGCGAGGTTCCGAAATTGGATCGAGCGCTGCCCGTGCCTGGAGCGTTGCGCCCACATTGAGCTGGCCGGCATTTGATCTCGGAAGCGTACGTGCACGGTTGCGGGGGCGCGAGGCCGACGCCGACGGGGCACTTGCCCGCTATGAGCAGCAGGTACTGACAGCGCTTGAAGAAGCCGAGAACGCCTTCAGCGACTATGGCCAGACGCAGCAGCGTCTGTTGGCATTGATCCGCCAGTCCGAGGCCAGCCGTAAGGCGGTCGACCAGGCAAATGTGCGCTACCGCGAAGGAACGGTCGACTTTCTCGTTCTACTCGATGCCGAGCGCGAGCGTCTCGCTGCGGAGGATGCTGAAGCCCAAGCGGAAGTTGCGATGTACCACGGCGTTGTCGAAATCTATCGCGCGCTTGGTGGCGGATGGGCGACCAGCCCTGCGGTGGCGGCGCAGTGACGTCCGGACCGTTTCTTCTTTTCAAACACTAACCAGCATCAGTTAGACGACGCATAGGTTCCCTTCAGAAGGTCGCATGTCGGGGCGGCCTTCTTTTGGGTTACCTTTTCTTGGCCGCCCGAGAAAAGGTAACTCGGCCGTAAGGGCCGAAACCCCAATGCCAACACAACGCGGCCTCGGATATGCCCACGATGCGATCATTCAGGATTGCGAAGCAGTAGGGTGAATTAGCAACGCGTAACCCACCGTGCGATTGCCCCGCATGAGCGCATTATTCGTGGAACAACGCGTCGGGATTTGGCAGATGTCCGATGATCGTAGATCGTCCGAGGTAAACGGTGGAAGCCCTTCGGGATTCCACCCTACATTCAAGACCGCGAACCGGTAGGGTGATATACCGAAGCGGAACCCACGAAAGCGATCCGGCAATGCAACGGTGCGCGTCGATGTGCGCTGACTGCTCGTCAGCGTATAAAAGGTATGGCACAAAGCGGGGCGCCTGACGTTCGGGCAGCGGCACGGTCGGTTACGCGCACCAGCACGCCATTTGGCGCAGCAGTATTTTCCTTACCCCCCCAGAAAGACCGAAGCCTCCGAGTCGTAGGACTGGGAGGCTTCGCGGCGGTAGCTGCCTTTGCCTTTCTTGGGCTTCTCCTGCCGGCAGCGGAAGAGGGGCTGGGCGACGATGGATTTCGCCTGGTTCGGGCGGGATTTCTTGGCCATGATTACCTCGAAAGTGGCTTGAATACTCCTGGATTACTAAGCGCATTTCAGGCGCGAGGGAATAATGAGGGCGAAGCGCCGGGAAATCCATGCCTGCCTGCTCGCGTAAGGACGCCACGCCGACGAATGACGCTGGTCGGCCACCCCCCCGGGCCGCGTTGAGCGCGTGCATGGCCTCCGCTATGCTTGCGCGTTATCTTTCTGCCAATGCTGCCGCGCCGACCTCCTTGGGATCGTGCCGCCAGCCCCGGCTTCTTCCCTTCAGGAACATCGATGAGTACCCCAAGCGTCCCGCTGTCCGGCTTCAACCAGCCGCTGCGGGGCATTCTCCTCATTGTGGCGGCGACCTTTCTGTTTTCCAGCCACGATGCCATGTCGAAATACCTTTCCGGCTTTTATCCGATTGTCGTCGTGGTATGGGCGCGTTATCTCGTGCACACGTTATTGATGGCCGGTATCTTCGTGCCGCAATCCGGTCTGCGCGTACTGCGCACCCGTAAGCCTGGCCTTCAGGCGCTACGAGCGCTTTGTCTGTTGGGTACGAGTCTCTTCTTCACGACAGGCCTCCATTACATCCCGCTGGCCGAGGCCACTGCCGTTAACTTCCTGGCGCCGCTGATCGTGACCGCGCTGTCTGTACCGCTGCTGCATGAGCGGGTGACGCGCGGGCAGTGGGCTGCGGTCTGTGTCGGGTTCATCGGCGTGCTGATCATCGTCCATCCGGGTGGCGATCTATTCACGCCGGCGGTATTGCTTCCGCTCTGCTCTGCGATGTGTTTCGCCTGCTACCAGCTTCTGACGCGCAAGCTCAGTACGGTCGACAGCCCGACAACCAGCAACTTTTTCGCCGGGCTGTTCAACACCCTGGTGATGTCGGCGCTGGTGCCGTTCTTCTGGGAAACACCAACACTGGTGCATGGGGTGATGATGCTCGCGTTGGGCGCCTTCGGGATGTCGGCGCACCTGTTCCTGACCCAAGCCTTCCGCTACGCAGCCCCCGCCTTGCTTGCACCCTTCAGCTATTGCCAGATCGTTTTCGCGGGCTTGCTCGGGCTCGTGTTCTTTGGTCATGCGCCAGATCCCACCGCCATCATCGGTATCGCCATCATCTGCTTGAGCGGCCTCGCGGCGGCCTGGCAGCAGCGACGCAGGCCGACCTGACCCATCGCCGCGCGGGCGTCGCCCGCGTCGGGTGCCCGTTTCAATTCGCAATGAACCCAGGCGACGTTGTGCTTTCTGAACCTCACACGGTAAGGAGGGGGCAGGGCTCGAATGGAATGGGGCGCGTTGGAAATTGCTCGGCTGCAGTTTGCGATGAGTGTTTCCTTTCATATCATCCTGGCAGCATTCACCATCGGATTGGCGCTGTTCCTGGCGCTGATGGAAGGGCTGTGGTTATGGCGTAAAGAACGCCATTACTGGGCTGCGTACGAGTATTGGCTCAAGATCTACGCGCTTAACGTCGCGGTTGGGATCGTCTCTGGGGTCGTGCTCGAGTACCAGTTCGGCACCAACTGGTCGGTGCTCTCCAGCCGGGCAGGGGCGGTAATCGGCCCGCTGATGTTCTATGAAGTGCTGATCGCGTTCTTTCTGGAAGCCGGTTTTCTAGGGATCATGCTGTTTGGGGCAAAGAAGGTTGGCCCAGGGCTGCATTTCTTTGCGACGTGCATGGTGGCCCTCGGATCGCTCTTCAGCGCGTTCTGGATCCTGTCCGCCAATTCCTGGATGCATACCCCGGCGGGCTTTCGCATCGATGAGAATGGCCTTTTCCTGCCGGAAGACTGGCTCGCCGTCATCTTCAATCCGTCGTTTCCCTACCGTTTCGCTCACATGACGGTCGCCACCGTGTTGGCCAGCGCCTGCATGATTGGCGCCGCTGGCGCCTGGCACCTTCTTCGTGACCGCGACAATCGCGCGGCGAGGGTCATGTTCTCGTATGCGCTCTGGGTATTGGTAATCCTGGGACCGGCTCAAGCGGTGATCGGCGACCTGCACGGCCTGAACACGCTCGAGCATCAACCTCAGAAAGTGGCCGCCATGGAGGCGAGTTGGAAGCGCCCAGCCGAAGGGGACGGGCAGCCACTGGTGCTCTTTGCCTGGCCGGACCAGAACGCGCAGATTAACCACTTCGAATTATCGGTCCCCCATATCGGCTCGCTTTACCTGCGACACGACTGGACGGGCACCATAAAGCCATTATCGGAATACGATGCGGACGAGATTCCCTTTGTGCCGTTCGTGTTCTTCGCATTCCGCGTCATGGTGGGGATTGGCATCGTGCTCATTGCCTTGGGGGTGGCCGGGGCGGTCGCACGCTACCGAGGAACGCTTTACGACGCGCGGATCCTCCAGCGCTGCATGGTCCTGGCGGCGCCGTCAGGCTTCGTTGCGCTGCTGGCGGGGTGGGTCGTCACCGAAACGGGTCGCCAGCCCTATACGGTCTACGGTTTGCTGCGGACAGCCGAAAGCGTCTCGGCCGTACCGCGAGAGATGGTTGTCAGCTCCCTGCTTGCACTCTTTACCGTATACGTCCTGATCTTTTTCATCGGCAACACCTTTCTGCTTCGAAGCCTGCGTCAGCCGCCCAAGGTGGGTGAGGAGGGACCCACCTCGGAACTGGCCGAGCGCATCGGTGAGGGTGCCCTGCCAAAGAGTGCAGCAGCACAGGGGCGGGGGGCGGACAGATGAGCGCGGAATGGCTTCCACTGGCGGCTGCAGCGGCCGTCGCGTTCTCACTTCTGTGCTACGTATTGCTTGATGGGACCGATCTGGGCGTCGGCATGCTGGTGCCATTGACGCCAGACGAGCGCGACCGGCAGACGCTCGTCTACAGCCTGCTGCCAATCTGGGACGGTAACGAGACCTGGCTGGTTCTCGGCGCAGCCGCGCTGCTCGCCATGTTCCCGCAGGTCTACGGCGCGGTACTCACCGCACTCTACATTCCAGTGTTTCTCATGCTGTTGGCATTGATTGTCCGCGGGGTGCTGCTTGAGTACCGCGATCACTTCACGCCTCGGATCAGGCGCGCCACGGACATCGCGTTGGGGGTCGCCTCCGGGCTCGCTCCCTTTTCACAGGGGGCAAGCCTGGGTGTCTTGCTGGATGGGCTGGATGTAAGCGCCCCGGAGCGCTCGCTGTGGGCAGCCTTCGCCTTCTATCCAGCGATGTGTGGGCTCGCCATGGTCCTGACCACCCTGTGGTTGGGCGCCGGTTGGACGATGTGGCGAACGACAGACCGTCTTCAGCGCAAGGCCAGGCAGTGGGCCTGGATCATGGCGCCGATTGCCTGGGCAGCATCGCTGCTGGCGATTGCTGGTGCGCTATTGCTCGTACAGGATCATCGCCCCTTGTTCTCAGACCGGCATCCGGCCTGGTACTGGATATTCAGTGGCGCGCTCATGGTCGGCGTCGGCTCGATGGCGCTGTTCGTTGCGGCCCTTTACCGGCGCCGCGCATGGCTGCCGCTCGCGGGGATGCTGGGTTGGGTCACCGGTGTGTATATGGTCGGCCTTTGCCTCGTGTTTCCGCTCCTTGCGCCTCCAAGTGTCGATATTTTCGGTGCCAGTGTTTCCCCGCTATCGCAAACCTTCGTACTCGTGGGGTTCGGGCTCTTCGTACCGTTGACGCTGGCGTATAGCACCTATTCGTTCTGGATTTTCAAAGGCAAGGTCCAGCGCGCACCCGTGCGGTCACAGGACGACGCGCAGCGCTGACAACCCCAGGGCAGTCAAGCGAAGCGGAATTCGAATTTACCCGCGCAGCCGATTACACTTCCGGCAAAGTGCCATGAGGTCGCAGCGTCATGAGTTCCGCGCCGGTCTACATTTCACCTGAGCAGCTTTGCGTGGGACTGTACGTCCAGCTCGACCTTAAGTGGTGGGAGCATGACTTCGCCTTCAATAGCTTCAAGGTCAAGGACGAGGCCCAGCTTGCTTCGCTGCGCAAGTTGGGGCTGCGTCGCCTGCGCTATGACCCTGCCCGCAGCGACGCCCAGCCTTTGCCTTTGCAGGAAGCACCGGAACCGGTCCCGCCAGAACAGCCAGCGCCCGTTTCAGAAAGCGTTGCATTGGAAACGCAGAAGCGTGAAGCACGCGCGGTGCAGTTGAGCGCGGTCCGCAAGCGCCTTGCGGAGGTCGACAAGACCTTCCAGCAGGCGAGTCAACGGGTGAAGGCGCTGAATGTTGCGCTGCGCAATGAGCCAGACCAGGTGCTCGCCCAGGCTGGTGAGGTGGTGAACGAGTTGGCGGTCGCCGTGCTGGGGGACAATGGCGCCACGCTTCACGCCATCAATGGCAAAGCCGCCGAAGACAATCATGTCCATTCACTGAACGTGACTGTGCTGTCAATGATGCTGGGCCGTCAGATGGGTCTGGATAGCGAAGACTGCCACACGCTTGGGCTCGGTGCGCTTCTGCACGATATCGGAAAGCTGGAAGTGCCGAGCCAGATTCTCCTCAAGACGTCTCCTCTGACGCGACCCGAACAGAAATTCCTCGAATTGCATACCGAATACGGTTTGCGCCAAGGCCGCAAGTTGATGCTCGACGATGAGGTGCAGGCGATCATCCACGAGCATCACGAATATTGTGATGGCAGCGGCTACCCCCGAGGCTGCCATGAATCCGGGATCCGGCGGCTGAGCCGGCTGGTCTGCATCACGAATCGCTTCGACAACCTGTGCAATCCGGCCCACGGCCACACCGCGCTCAACCCTCATGAAGCGTTGGCCCGCATGTTCGGCCCCGAACGTGTTCGCTACGACGAGGTTGCGCTCAAGGCGTTCATTCGGTGCATGGGCGTGTATCCACCGGGGTGCCTGGTATTGCTGGATGATGGCCGGTACGGCTCGGTATTGAGCATGCACCCGATGCTGCCGTTGAAGCCGACCGTCATCCTGTATGAGCCTGAGGTGCCCAAGCACGAAGCGTTGATCGTGGACCTGGAGTTGGAACCAACACTCGCTATCGCCCAAAGCGTTGATGTTCGTGACCTGCCGGTCGAGGCGCTGGAATACCTCAATCCCCGCCAGCAGGTCAGCTATTACGTCGACCCGCGCAGGCGCTAGCTGTCCTGCGTCGGTTGGCGCAACCCGTCACCGGGCTTCCTTGCGTCGCTTGGCGCGCCGCGCGAGCATATTCAGGCCTTCGATGAGCGATGAGAACGCCATTGCGGCATACAGATAACCCTTGGGCACATGCGCGCCGAAGCCTTCGGCAATGAGCATCATGCCGATCATCATCAGAAACCCCAGCGCGAGCATGACCACGGTTGGGTTGTCGTGAATGAAGCGCGCCAACGGGTTGGCGGCCAGCAACATGACCGTCACAGCAACGACCACGGCGATGACCATGATTGGAATGTGGGGCGTCATGCCGACGGCGGTGATGATGCTATCCACCGAGAAGACGAGGTCCAGCAGAAGGATCTGCACGATCGCCGAGCTGAAGGTCATCTCGATGGCTTTGCCCTGCTTGCCTTCGAACATGTCGCCATCGGGTTCCGGGTCGACCGTATGGCGGATCTCCTTGGTCGCTTTCCAAAGCAGGAACAGGCCGCCTGCGATGAGAATCAGGTCCTTCCAGGAAAAAGCCTGTCCAAACAGCTCGATGACGGGCTCCGTCAGCTGAACAATCCACGCCACGGTCCCTAGCAGGCCGAGCCGCAATACCAGCGCTAAAAGAATGCCAATGCGACGGGCCCGGTCGCGATGTTGCTCGGGAAGCTTGTTCGTAATGATGGAAATGAAAATGAGGTTGTCGATGCCGAGCACGACTTCCATCGCGATCAGAGTGGCCAACGCGACCCAGGCGGTTGGGTCGAGCACAAGCTGTTGCACGTAATCCATGGGCAAGGACTCGGTGAACCCCGGAGGGCGAGATGCTCTTCTGAGTGCGCTCGTTGCCGGAGATTTCAACGAGATGCTGTTAAAAGATGTTTCAATGCGCGTCCGTTGGCGCAGTACCCGCGCAATGTCAGCACCACGCGTCAAAAGCCCGTTTGAAAAATGGCCCGCGACGTCTCCCTGACGCTCGCTATAAAGAGTACTCTTTCACCGAGTACTGGCACTTCCAGAGTGTCTCTCAAGTCTCACAGTGGCGAGATACCGTCTCGCTTGTTTTGCCCACTCTGTTCGCCGGTTGCCGCGACACTTCGCGAGCCTGTACCGATGAACACGCGTTCTGATGATCAACGATGAGTAAACCCTGCGAAATGATTGCGGACGGCATCGCAGCGCTGGCCGAGGGGCTTCGGCGTGGCGAAATTACGAGCGAAGGCCTTGTAGCGGCTGCCGTTCGCGAGATCCAGAAACATCATGCGCATGGTGGCGTTGCTTATGTCAGCGTGGATATCGAGCAAAGCCTTCAACGGGCGCGTGAGAGCGATCGCATGCGCACTGCGGGCTATGCGCTTTCGGATATTGCGGGGTTGCCTATAGCGGTGACGGATGCATTCGATGTCGAAGGGCAAATCACTCGCGCCGCGTCGCGCGCACGCGACGACGTTCTCCCCGCGGCGAGCGATGCCCTGGTGATTGCCCGTCTGAAGAATGCCGGGGCCGTTCTGCTTGGGCGGACGAACATGAGTGAATTTGCACTGTCCTGCCTGGGCACGAACGCCCATTTCGGTACCCCGACGTTACCGATGGACAGCAAAAGAATTGTCGGAGGTGCCGGTTCCGGGCTTGCCGTTGCCGTCGCGATGGGGATGGCAGTGGCAGGCGTGGGGACCGATACACAGGGCTCGATTCGAATACCGGCTGCGTTTTGCGGGCTTACCGGTTTCAAGCCGAGTGCCAATCGAATCTCGACCCAGGGCGTTTTTCCGCTTTCCCCTACGCTGGACTCAGTCGGCTCGATCGCCCGGTGCGTGGATGATTGCGCTCTTTTGGATGCCGTGATGTCCGGCGAGCGCGGTGAGCTGGGTAGCCAGCCATTGGCAGGACTCCGGTTGGCCGTAACGTCCGATTACGTGCTGGATGGTGTCGATGCCATGGTCGGCAGCGCGTTCAAGCGCGTGTTGCGGTTGCTCACGGACGCGGGTGCCGATATTCGCTGGTTCGAATTTCCCGAGCTCGACGCACTTTCCCGGATCAATGAATCCGGCGGGTTCGTGGCAGTGGAAGCATGGTACCAGCACCGCCAGTTCCTGGAAGGCGCGGCGCAGGCGCATTACGATCCGATTGTGGTAGAGCGCTTGCGGCAGGGGCAAGCGTTGAGTGCGTATGACTATCTGGATTTACTCGCTGAGCGGCGTCGCCTGATCGATGTTGCGCGTTCTCGGCTGGAGTCTGTCGATGCCTGGCTAATGCCGACGGTACCCATATCGGCACCGCGGCTGGATGAGCTACAGCACGACCGGGCAGGCACGGTGTACTTCGAGCGTGATGCTCAGGCACGACGAAACACGAGCGTGGTCAATTTTCTGGACGGTTGCGCGGTCACACTTCCTTGCCAAGAGCCTGGTGATCTACCGGTTGGTCTCTCAGTGGTAGGTCTCAATGGGCGCGACGAAAGTATCCTCAGATCAGCTCGCGCTATTGAAACACTTCTCCGAGAGGCTACGGCTACAGCGTATGCTGGCGTTCACCATGCTGCGGGATGAAAGGGCAAAAGCGTTCACGCGTAACCAATGGCTTTGCTTAACGCGAGATCGCGAGGCCGTTCAGCTGTAGGTCAGCCGCGCGTCCTGGACCGGCCAGTATCGTGCGCTGTCTACGAGCGCGTCATGTGGGCCTTGTCCAATCACTCATAACTGAGAACATCCGAACGCAAAAAAGGGAGCCTAGGCTCCCTTTCGATTTTTGCGCGGCTTGTTCTTGTTTCGCTGCCAGCTCGGCATTGTTCTTGTTATAGGGCTAGCGCCCCCAATCGAGGGCAAGAGCGAACGGATTTGTTTGGAAGCTGAGGCGCTTTGATCTTGATCCAACCAGAGGGTCTGCTTGAGCAGTTTTGTTCTTCTCATTCTGGCCGCGGTACAACCGAAAGCAATCTTCTCCAAAGAAATCAGTTAGCTACGTCTCCGCCTACTTATATTTATTTTGCTGGAGTCGGTTCGTCTAATTCTTGTTGTGGGTGGTGCATATCATTGTTCTTGTCCCATCAACATTGCAGTAGCCGTGCCAGTTTTGAAAAAGCGTTATTTTTCAGTGGCTTGCGATTTCTCGCGTCCAGAAGTGATTGCGCGCTATCTGCATTCGTTACCGTGTTACCCACATGTTGTTACCGCCACTGGCGTGGCAGAGGCTCACGTAGCCAGGCGAGTGTTACCGGCCTCGGATAACCTGGCGCCGGTGGTCGAAAGGTCGGTCTCAATCGTCATTGGCGGGTTTGCCCCGGTTCATGACTGAGTGCACGGCCTGTATGAATGCCCCAATCGTCCAGGGCTTGGACAGAAAGGTTGCACATTTGGGAATGGATGCGCTGCTACCGGTGAACCCCGATGTGAGCAGTACCGGGATGTCCGGCCAGCGTCGCTCGGCGATTGCCGCGAGCTGAAGGCCGTCAAGCAAGCCAGGGGTGCGAACATCCAGCACCATCATCGATAAATCGGATGCGTGGCTCTCCAGGTAAGCGAGCCCTTCATCGATGGTTTCCAGCGGAACAGTCCGAATACCTTCGTCTTGCAGCACCTCACAGATCAATTCTCGGACCGATAACTCATCCTCGACTACAAGGGCCGTCGGTGCTTCAGTGCTGTAGGGGAGCGCTTGGGTGTTCATACATCGTGTGACGATGAGCCATTCGGCGGGGTTCGAGGATGCAGACAGGTGGAAAATGCTCTTCTTGAGTCGGCAGACATGTGACCCCGTAGTTGCCGTCCGGCCAGCATGGCAGATGCTGATGGCAAAGCGCAGATGCAATCCCGTCAGCCCCCGCACGATGCATGGTGTAGGCTCCATAGAGAGGTAGGGTTTGAGCGCTACGCTATCGTTTCAGGCGCGGGGTATCGCTCGTCAACTTCACACGAGCGATTCGTCAGGGGACCAGGGATGGAACTCACAGACTGGAATAAGGTTGTAAATGAATACGCAGGATTATGCATGGCCCAGCGGTCATCGTTACGTCAGACCTTTGGAGCGACGAAGTGACGGGTAGTGATTCGAGGCAGCTCGAGCGACCGCAGAGCACGGCTGAAATGCACGCGCCGAAAGCACATGGGCCTGAGCGTGGCATGAGCGGGACCGCCAGCCGTTATCAGGCGATGTTCGACAGCGCTGTCGATTTCGCGATCGTCGCACTGGATCTTTCCGGTCGGGTCACTGACTGGAATGTCGGCGCGGAACGAATTTTTGGCTGGTCCGCCGCCCAGATGACCGGGGAGCCACTCGATCGTCTGTTCACTCCGCAAGATCGTAGCAATGGCCGGCCTGGAGAGGAGCTTCGCACGGCTGCGCTCCATGGCCGAGCCAGCGACGAACGCTGGCATTTGCGCGCAGACGGGGCGACGTTCTGGGCGTCAGGCTCGCTCACCCGATTGACTGCTGAAGATGGCGCTCATATCGGCTACCTCAAGGTGATGCACGACCGCAGCGAACAGCACGCGGTGCACACGCGGCTCGAAGATGAGGAAGCGCGTTATCACGTACTGGTCGAGTCCATCGAGGCTGGCTTTTGCATCCTGGAGGTCCTGTTCGATCCGGGCGGCCGTGCCTGTGATTTCCAGATTATTGAGGTCAACCCGGCGTTCGAACGGCAAACCGGAATTCGGGACGCCGTTGGCCATTGGATCAGTGATATTGCGCCCGGGCACGAGCAATATTGGTTCGATGCCTTCGGCGAGGTCATTCGGACTGGTCGAGCTGCGCAGTTCGAGAATTATTCGGCTGCATTCGGCCGGTGGTACGACGTATACGCGGTGCGCATTGGGAACCCGGCGGCGCGGCGCGTGGCGGTCTTGTTCAACGACATGTCGGAACGGCGTGAGGCTGAACTCGCGCTCGAGCGCAGCGAAGCGCATTGGCGTGGTCTTTTTGAGACGCTACAGGAAGGCTTCATCTCGGCGAGCTCGTCCGTGATGAAGGTGGTTCGGTCGTCGACTGGCGCTATGTTGATGTCAATGCCGCGTGGTGCGAGGTGCTTGGCCGTCCGGTCGAGGCCGTGCGCGGTCGGACGGGCCGGGAGGTCACACCCGGTATCGAGCCGGAATGGCTGAATGAAATGGCGACGGTCGTCCAGGCCGGTACACCGGGGCACTTTACTCGTCAGATGGGGCAGGTTGGCCGCTGGTTTGATGGCCGTATCCACCGACTTGACGCCAATCGGTTCGCCGTTACGGTCCAGGAAGTTACGCAGCGCCGGCGTGACGATATCAGGCGGCGCGCGCTGCTGAAGTTGGCTGACGTGCTGCGTGACAGTCAGGACATTGACCGTATTTCATTCGCAGCTGCCGAGGTGCTGGGCGAAACGCTTGCTGCGAGTCGAGCGGGCTACTGCACAATCAGTGCGAGCGGCCACCGGGTAAGGATTCGCCGCGACTGGCACCTGCGCGACATGTCCACGCTGGAGGGTTCAATGTCCCTTCGGGCGATGGGAGGGTTCGCCGAGGTGCTGCTGCGAGGCGAAAGCGTGGCGGTGCACGATGTCCGGACAGATCCCCGCACGGCGCAGTACGCCGAGGAGTTGGATGCATTGTCAATCCGGGCCCTGTTGCAGGTTCCAATCATGGAGCTGGGCCGGGCGGTCGCGCTGTTTTTCGTTTGCAGTGCGCGTGCCACGGCCTGGCAGGATGACGACATCGGCTTCGTTCTGGATGTGGCGTCTCGCGTGCGCTCGGCTATCGAGCGAAGGCGAGCGGAGCATGCCCTGCAGGCGCTGAACGCCTCGCTCGAACGCGAAGTACGTCAGCGTTCCGAGGAATTGCTCAGGTCCGAAGAAAAGCTGCGCCAGTCGCAGAAGATGGAGGCCGTTGGGCAGCTGACTGGCGGAATTGCACATGACTTCAATAATCTTCTGACAGGCATCAATGGCAGTCTCGAGCTCCTGCAGAGTCGTATCGCCAAAGGGCAGCTCGATGATGTCGAGCGGTTCATCAGCGCGGCGCAAGGCGCCTCGAAACGCGCGGCGTCGCTCACGCATCGGTTGCTTGCCTTCTCCCGGCAACAAACCCTGGACCCGAAGCCAACGGATGTAAACGCGCTGGTGAATGACCTAAAGGACCTGGTAGGTCGCACAGCCGGGCCGTCAGTGGAACTGGTGACTACCTTGGAAGCCAGCGTTTGGCTTACGTTGGTGGATCTCAATCAACTTGAGAATGCCGTGCTGAACCTGTGTATCAACGCGCGGGACGCCATGCCTGCCGGGGGCAGGCTGACGCTTCTGACTCGCAATGACTGGATGAACAGCCGCGTTGCGGCAGAAGCAGAGCTGCCGCCCGGGCACTATGTAACGCTGGAGGTGACAGACACAGGCGTCGGCATGCCTCCTGAGATTGCAGCCAAGGCATTCGATCCGTTCTTCACGACCAAGCCGCTGGGCATGGGGACGGGGCTTGGGCTCTCCATGGTGTACGGCTTTGTGCGCCAATCCGGTGGCCAGGTGCGCATTCGTTCCGCGATGGGGAAGGGTACGACGGTCGCGCTTCACTTACCGCGCTATGCAGGGGAGGAAGTGTGCGCCGAAGCGGACGAACCCAGACAGGTACCGCGATCGCAGTCCGGCGAGACGGTTCTGGTCGTCGACGATGAGCCAACCGTACGCATGCTGATCGTCGATGTGCTCAATGATCTGGGGTATGCGACGCTCGAGGCGGCCGACGGCGCTGCGGGCTTGGCGCTATTGCGCTCCGGCGTACAGGTCGATCTGCTGGTGTCCGATATTGGCTTGCCGGGCGGGCTCAATGGGCGAGACATGGCTGAGCAGGCGCGTTTGGATCGCCCTGGCCTGCGGGTGTTGTTCATCACGGGCTATGCCGAAGCATCCATAGTCGGTGATGGCAAGCTGCCTACCGGTATGCACGTCATGACCAAACCGTTTGGTGTCGACGCGTTTGCCGCGCGTATCAAGTCCCTATTGGCCGACGGCTGATGCGGTGAACGGCATTGCATCGGCTATCCGGGCATGCTCACCAGGGCAGATACGCCTTGCGGACGCGTTCGATCGTTCCGTCGCCAAGTACGGCCTCCAATGCATCGTTCAGGGATGTCACAAGCTGGCCCTCGCAGTCCTTTGAGCACGCAAGATACAGGTCGATCGTGTCTACTGTCGGGCTGCGTTGAAGCGCGGAAGGATTGCCGCCTTGTCGCTGCCAGATGTATTGCGCCTCCGGCACGCTGGTGAACCATGCGTCTATGCGACCCAGTTCCAACAGGCGCGCGGGATTGTCCCCCAGCCGCAACGGGACGATCTGATCCGGCCTGAAGCCGTGCTGCTCCAGCAGCTCACCCTGAGCCGACCCCAGTCCAATCCCAATACGCGCATACCGATCGCGGGCTTCCTCATAGCTCTCCACCGGGGTATCCAGCGAAAAGAAGGCGCGCTCCAACGGCATTATCGGTCCCACCCAGGTGAAGGCATCAGCGCGCTCGGGCGTGCGGGAGAGGGGGATGATCAGCAGGTTGCGGCCGGACGATACCGTGGCCTGTGCACGCGCCCATGGCTGAGCCTGTATGTCGGCTGCGAGGCCTGCGCGCCTGATGAGCTCCAGCGTCACGTCGCCTACGATGCCGTGCCGCTCGGTTTCGTTCGTGAGCGTAAGCGGCGGTGCATCCGGCATATACAGGCTTACCAGTCTGGCAGCATGAACGGTTTGAACTGAAAGCAGAACACCGGCAAGCAGGGGGAGGAGAATGCGCACGGCGTGCCTCGCTCAAGGTCGATGTCTGGACTATAGACGGTCACTCGACGAGTGCTACGTACTATTTTTTGATGTGCCTCGCGCATCGGCAAAAGCGCCTATGCGGCACGCGATGCGCTGCGAAGTCAACTTACCGGGTCGGATAGAAATGCGTCTGTGCGTCCGACAGCCGGTCGGCTCGGGCGATCAGGATGACACGAGTGAGCGGGCTTGGGGCGAGGGTAGGGGTGACGTAAAGCGGTGCGGCTTAGGCGCCGTGGCGGGAGGGGGATGCCGCCCCAGGCGGGGCGGCAGGCTCAGGGCTTAGTCGAACAGCCCGAAGGTCAGGTAGCTGAACCAGGAGCGGCGTGTTTCACCACGCTGCTCTTCCAGGGCTTCGTTGAGCTCTGGCGGCAGATCCTGCTGAGCATCCTGGTACTGACGAATGACATCGCGGGCGGCCTGCGACTCACGCGGCGGCTTGGGTGCGTCGCTTTCGATGAGGCCAAGCGTTGCGCGGGCCAGCCAGGAGCGCTGGTTGACGTCCTGCTCGCGCGGTACGAACTGGCCCTTCTCCAGGCTTGGGTTGTCCGGGTAGTTGAGTTTCAGCGTTTCCAGGCTGGTGGCGGCCAGATCATCCAGGCCAAGGCGTTGGTACGCCTCGACCATCACGGCAAGGCCGTCGCCAACGGCTGGCGATTCCTGGAAGTTTTCGACAACGTAGCGGCCGCGGTTCGCAGCGGCCACATAAGCGCCGCGCTTGAGGTAGTAGTGCGCAACGTGGACGTCGTAGGCCGCCAGCAGGTTGCGCAGGTAGATCATGCGCTGCTTGGCGTCAGGGGCGTAACGGCTGTTCGGGAACCGGTTGGTCAGCTGGGCGAACTCGTTATAGGAGTCACGCGCAGCGCCCGGGTCGCGCTTGGTCATGTCCAGCGGGAGGAAGCGGGCCAGAAGGCCACGGTCCTGATCGAACGAGGCCAGGCCACGCAGGTAGTAGGCGTAGTCGACGTTCGGGTGTTGAGGATGAAGGCGAATGAAGCGATCGGCCGCAGCGCGGACGGCAGCGGGTTCGCCATTCTTGTAGTTTGCGTAGATCAGCTCCAGCTGGGCCTGATCGGCGAAGCGCCCGAACGGGTAGCGGGATTCCAGCGCCCTGAGGTTATCGATAGCGACGCTGTAGCTACTGTTGTCCAGAGCGGTCTGGGCACGCTGATACAGCTGGGTTTCGCTGAGATTCTCGTCGATTTCAGTCTTTTTCGAGGAGCAGGCAGCGGTCAAGACGAGCGTTGCGATCAGCAGCAGGTGTTTCACTTGCATGGTGCGTGCGTCCCTGGACGGCCGGCTGTGTTGTGGCTGGCCGTCTGTTATAGTGGGCGCCCCGGTCACGCCGGGACAAAAAGTCGCCGTATTTAACCACAGCGTGCGACCGAAACCAAAAGGCTCCGCCCCTCTCGTGCCCCTCATGTCCCAGCTTCCGAAACACGCCATCGCGCTCTCTGCTGAAGTCCCACTCGAACTGGGCGGTCAACGCCTTGATCAGATCGCGGCACAGCTTTTTTCCGAACACTCCCGCTCGCGTCTGGCGGCCTGGATCAAGAATGGTCAACTGACCGTCGATGGTGCCGTGCTGCGCCCCAAGGACACGGTCCATGCCGGCGCCCGTCTCGCACTCGAGGCAGAGATGGAGGCGCAGGGTGAATGGATTGCCCAGGACATCGATCTCGATATCGTCTACGAGGACGAGCATATCCTGGTGTTGGACAAGCCCTCCGGGCTCGTCGTGCACCCGGCTGCCGGCCACGCCGATGGGACATTGCTCAACGCACTGCTCCATCATTGCCCCTCGCTGGTGAACGTACCGCGCGCCGGCATCGTCCATCGCCTGGACAAGGACACCACCGGCCTGATGGTCGTGGCCAAGACGCTCGAAGCACAGACCCGGCTGGTCGAGCAGCTGCAAAAGCGCAGCGTCAGCCGTATCTACGAATGCATCGTCATCGGCGTTGTCACGTCCGGTGCGACCATTGATGCTCCGATCGGCCGCAGCTCGGCCAACCGCCAGCGCATGGCAGTCGTCGAAGGCGGTAAACCTGCGGTCAGCCACTACCGGGTTCTGGAGCGCTTCCGCTCGCACACCCACGTGCGGGTCAAGCTCGAAACCGGTCGTACCCACCAGATCCGTGTACACATGACGCACGCCGGCTTCCCGCTGGTAGGCGATCCCCTGTACGCCGGTCGTTTCCGCATTCCACCTGCGGCGAGCCCGACGCTGGTTCAGACGCTCAAGGAGTTTCCACGCCAGGCGCTGCATGCACGCTTCCTGGAGCTGGATCATCCGGCGACAGGCAAGCGCATGAAGTGGGAGTCTCCATTGCCGGAGGATATCGTCTGGATGCTTAGCCTGCTGCGGCAGGACAACGAGTCCTTTGTCTGATGGCGGCCGGTCCGTTCGATCCCGTTGCTCACGGCTGGCTTGAGCCAGACTGGCCGGCACCGCCGAACGTACGAGCCTGTGTGACGACCCGCACCGGCGGACACAGCACTGCGCCTTATCACAGCTTCAATCTCGGTCAGCATGTCGGGGATGATCCGCAAGCCGTCGCCCACAACCGTACGCGTCTGACCCAAGTGCTGGGCTGCACGCCCGGCTGGCTCAGCCAGGTCCACGGAACGGCTGTGGTCGAAAGCACGCCTGGTGAGGTGCTCGAAGCCGACGCCGCCTGGAGCACAACGCCAGGCATTGCCGCTGCGGTCATGACCGCTGATTGCCTCCCGGTGGTGTTCTGTGATCGCGCAGGCACGCGCGTCGCAGCCGCCCATGCCGGATGGAGGGGGTTGGCCAATGGCGTACTGGAAGCCACAATCGCCTCGTTCGAGATCGAGCCGGGCGAATTGCTCGCCTGGATGGGCCCTGCTATCGGCTCCGATGCCTTCGAAGTTGGCCCCGAAGTTCGCGAGGCGTTCATGAAAACTCACTCGCGGTCCGCCGAGGCCTTTCGGCCGAGCCCAAACGACGGCAAATACCTGGCCGACATCTACCAGCTCGCGCGCATCCGCCTCGAAGCTGCAAATATCGGCTGGGTCGGGGGCGGTGGTTTCTGCACCGTCAGCGATGATCGCTTCTACTCCTACCGCCAGGCCAACCCCACCGGCCGCTTCGCCTCGCTTATCTGGCTTACCTGAAGCTGCAAGGCGAGCGTCGCTTCCCTTTTTTGCGAAATGGACTGAGGACGCTATTCGCCTTCGCTCACCCATCGATATTCCGTGCGGGTTGCCACCAAAGGCCTATCCCGGTGCGCACGAGCGCTGCGGTAATGGTTGACGGCTATCAATACCCTTCTGCTTGAATCCTTGACAATCAGCCCTATCTAAGAGGCATCCCGCGGGCAATCTTCATTTCGGACACAAGTCACCGTGTCGGCCCGCATACTCGTGAGGACGAACCATGCGAATCGATCGTTTGACCAGCAAGCTCCAGCTTGCGCTTTCCGATGCCCAGTCCGTGGCCGTTGGGCTCGATCACCCGGCTATCGAGCCGCTGCACCTGATGCAGGCCATGCTCGACCAGCAGGGTGGCTCCATCAAGCCGCTGCTACGTCAGGTTGGCTTCGACACCAATGCGCTCAAGGTCAGCCTGACCCAGGAGCTCGACAAGCTGCCCAAGATCCAGAACCCCACCGGCGACGTGAACCTGTCGCAAGACCTTGCACGTCTGCTCAACCAGGCTGACCGTCTGGCCCAGCAAAAGGGTGACCAGTTCATCTCCAGCGAGCTTGTCCTGCTCGCCGCAATGGACGAAAACACGCGTCTGGGCAAGGTGCTGATCGCGCAGGGCGTCTCCAAGAAGGCGCTTGAAAACGCCATCAATAACCTGCGTGGCGGCGAAGCCGTGAATGACCCGAACGCCGAGGAATCCCGTCAGGCGCTCGACAAGTTCACGGTCGACCTGACCAAGCGGGCCGAGGAAGGCAAGCTTGATCCCGTCATTGGCCGTGACGATGAAATCCGCCGCACCATTCAGGTATTGCAACGCCGCACCAAGAACAACCCAGTGCTGATCGGCGAACCCGGCGTGGGCAAGACCGCCATTGCCGAAGGGCTGGCGCAACGCATCATCAACGGCGAAGTGCCCGACGGCTTGAAAGACAAGCGCCTACTGGCCCTGGACATGGGCGCATTGATCGCGGGCGCCAAATTCCGCGGAGAGTTCGAAGAGCGGCTCAAAAGCGTCCTCAATGAACTCAGCAAGCAGGAAGGCCGCGTCATCCTGTTCATCGACGAGCTGCACACCATGGTTGGCGCCGGCAAGGCCGAAGGCGCCATGGACGCCGGCAACATGCTCAAGCCCGCGCTGGCGCGTGGCGAGCTGCACTGCGTGGGCGCCACCACGCTTGATGAGTACCGCCAATACATCGAGAAAGACGCCGCCCTCGAGCGGCGCTTCCAGAAGGTGCTGGTAGACGAGCCAAGCGAAGAGGACACTATCGCGATCCTGCGTGGCCTCAAGGAGCGCTACGAAGTGCACCACGGGGTAACGATCACCGATGGCGCGATCATCGCCGCCGCCAAGCTGAGCCACCGTTACATCACTGACCGCCAGCTGCCTGACAAGGCGATCGACCTGATCGACGAGGCCGCCAGCCGCATTCGCATGGAAATCGACTCCAAGCCCGAAGCACTGGATCGCCTCGACCGTCGCCTCATTCAGCTCAAGATCGAACGCGAAGCGCTGAAAAAGGAAGAGGACGAAGCAACTCGCAAGCGCCTCGCCAAACTCGAAGAAGACATCGGTCGCCTGGAGAAGGAATACGCCGACCTCGAAGAAATCTGGAAATCCGAGAAGGCCGAAGTACAGGGCTCGGCTCAGATTCAACAGAAGATCGAGCAGGCCAAGACCGAACTCGAAGCCGCGCGCCGCAAGGGTGATCTGAACCGGATGGCCGAGCTGCAATACGGCACCATCCCGGATCTTGAGCGCAGCTTGCAGATGGTCGACCAACACAGCACCACCGAGAACCAGCTGCTACGCAACAAGGTCACCGACGAGGAAATTGCGGAAGTCGTGTCCAAATGGACGGGCATTCCGGTTGCCAAGATGCTCGAAGGCGAGCGCGACAAATTGCTACGCATGGAAGACACCCTGCACCAGCGCGTGATCGGCCAGCACGAAGCCGTCGTCGCGGTGGCGAACGCCGTGCGTCGTTCGCGCGCAGGGCTTGCAGACCCCAATCGCCCCAGTGGCTCGTTCCTTTTCCTCGGCCCGACCGGGGTTGGTAAGACGGAGCTGTGCAAGGCGCTGGCCGAATTCCTCTTTGACACCGAAGAGGCCATGGTGCGTATCGACATGTCCGAGTTCATGGAGAAGCACTCCGTCGCCCGCCTGATCGGTGCACCTCCGGGTTACGTCGGCTATGAGGAAGGCGGCTACCTGACCGAAGCGGTGCGTCGCAAACCCTACTCGGTCGTGCTGCTCGATGAGGTGGAAAAGGCGCACCCGGATGTCTTCAACATCCTCCTACAGGTGCTCGAAGATGGCCGCCTGACCGACAGCCACGGGCGCACGGTCGACTTCCGCAATGCGGTTGTCGTCATGACGTCGAACCTGGGATCTGCGCAGATCCAGGAGCTGGCAGGTGATCGCGAAGCCCAGCACGCCGCCGTGATGGATGCGGTAAGCAGCCACTTCCGTCCTGAGTTCATCAACCGGATCGACGAAGTGGTGGTCTTTGAGCCACTGGGGCGCGAGCAGATCGCCGGCATCGCCGAGATCCAGTTGCAGCGCCTGCGCAAGCGCCTGGCCGAGCGCGAACTCAGCCTGGACCTCACGCCCGAAGCGCTCGACAAGCTCGTCGCCGTCGGCTACGACCCGGTCTACGGTGCGCGCCCACTCAAACGCGCCATCCAGCGCTGGATCGAAAACCCGCTGGCCCAGCAAATCCTGGCCGGCGACTTCATCCCCGGCGCAACGGTGCACGCCAAGGTCCAGGACGATCAGATCATCTTTACCTGATGGCGTAAGCGTCGCAAAAGCCGGAGCCACTGCTCCGGCTTTTCTTTCGAGCGCACGCAGACCGTTTGACCCAACAATTTCTTTAATCGCACATGCGTGGAATTGGCAACACGTTTCCACGCATCCCCAGCGTTCAAATTCTCGAAAACGCGGTCTCGCTCGCCCATCGCCGGCCTATACCGCTAGCTCCTCAATTCGTTCACTCTCACTTGCTGAAATTGTGACTCCATTCGCGCTTTCTTGACGTCACTTTGTCGACAAGTCGTTGCGGCGGCGAGTCTGGGGCGCCATCATTCCGCCGCTCAAGGAGTAAGCAGGGTTTGCTAAAGGAGCGGTGTGGTGTTTCGGTTCTGGCTTTTTGCATTTGTACTGATGTCTTCAGGCGCAATGGCTCAACAAGCGCCCGGTACGGTGCCCTCCCCAGGTGAACGCGATTTCATCCGCGATCGCCAACAGCAATTGTTGGAAGAGCAGCGCCAGCGGCTGGAAGACCTCAAGCAACTACCAGGCCCGACCCCGGACCTTCCAAAGTCTTCAGAAAGCGATGCCCAGTGCTTTGAGATTCGCACCATCGAGTTGCAAGGCGCGACGCTAATCCCGCAACCGGATCGCGATGCAATCCTCGCCCGTTTCGAAGGCCAATGCCTGGGAAGCAATCAACTAAACAACGTCCCCAAGGCCGTGACCCAGTTTTATCTGGACCGTGGCTACGTCACCTCTCGTGCCTATCTCCCCCAGCAGGATCTATCCTCCGGCGTACTGAAGGTCCTGGTCGTGGAAGGCGCGCTCGAGGGCTTGGACAGCTCCGATATCGCGAGTGATCGTGAGCTCTACATGGCCTATCCGGGCCGCACGGGAGCGCCGGTCAATCTACGCGAGCTCGAACAGATGGTTGACCAGCTCAACCGCCTGCCGTCCCGTCAGGCAGCGCTTGAGCTACTGCCCGGCGAAGACGTCGGTGGCAGTCGCGTGCGGCTGCAAGGGGCGCGCAGCAAGCCCTGGCGGGTATCAGCGAGCCGCCATAATGCAGAAAAGGGGACAGATTTATTTTCTAGGCTCGAGAGCTGCTGAATAAATAAATCTGTCCACTTTTTTCTTACGCTGATCTTGGGAATGGACATGTTGTCGTCTATGGTCCTGAAGGGCGGGCGCTATACGATGTATCTAATGCAAGGATCAAAGTTATCGAGTGGAACAAAGCGCCAGATGGTAATTATCACCCCAAGAAAGGCAGTGATACTAAAGCTTTTGAGGGGAATGTCCCTCAAGCGGTTCTTGAAAGCTTAGGGTTGAATTGATGAGAATATATCAAGGTGATATTTCTAAAGAGTCCTTGAAGTTGTTCGTTTCGGATATCGGTTCCGGAGAGTTTTTTTCATACGTGGGAAGCCAGGTTTCGTTGGAGCAAGCAATTTCGGTTTTAGGTTTGCTCTCGCCAGACTTTATTGAAGTCGACGAACATATTTTTTGGCTATCTGACGCACAACAATACGACCCGCAAAAATATCGCTTAGAGGGATTGGTTGAGACCGAATTTGGAAGGTTGCAAAAAAGCTCGTTACGCCGTGATGTGGAGCGATATAGAAACAACTTTCCAATAAATCAATTCTTCTCAAAGTGGGAAGAAGAATCGAGCCGTCCAGTATTTAAAGTCGGTCTTTCGAAAGAAGACTATAGGCTTTGTCATTTGTTTGCTGATCAAGTTGCCAAGCACTGGAAGCGGGAGTTATCTAATCTTTTCCCTAGGAAAAGTTTCCAGTTTGAGATTGTTGATAACCTCCTTGATGAATATGGTGTCTGTTTGACATTCTGGCAGCCGTAACAGAAAAAAAGGAAGAGAAAAAAGGGACAGATTAAGAAAAAGGGGACAGATTTATTTTTTAGCCCAGTCCTTGAAATGTGCTGGAACCGACCCTCATGTCTCCGCTAACCTGGCGTCTTACCACGGAATGGATAGCGCCACTATGCCCCGGATGGGCCGTCTTGTTTTGCCGAACTATCCGCACCATGTCGTCCAGCGAGGCCACAACCGCCAGGTTGTCTTTGCCGCAGACGAAGATTACCAGCGATACCTGGCGGATCTGCGTGAGTTGAAGGATGCCTTCGGTATCAAGGAAAAAGGGGACAGATTTATTTTCTAGGCTCGAGAGCTTCTGAATAAGTAAATCTGTCCCCTTTTTCCGCTCATCGAGTCGATTTCTCCGATCGAGACGCCCGCATCGAAGCCGGTCGCGACCTGACCATCAATGCAGGAAAAGGGGACAGATTTATTTTCCAGCCCGTTCGTGAGATGAGCTGCACACCGATTCACGCGATTCCGCTAACCTGACTTCTTTCCGCAGAGTGAGAGCGCCGTTATGCCCAGTGCGAAACAGCGGGCAGATTTATTTTCTAGGCTCGGGAGCTATTGAATAATAAAGCTGTTCCCTTTTTTCATAAAATATGGCTGTAGATTTCCTAACAACTCGGTGGAACAGGGCTGTGTGCCATGAAGCAATCGAAGCGTTACCCCTCCGTAAAAGTTTTCTTTGGTTTCGCGCTTTGCCCGTCTTTAGTAGGTATTTTTTTAGTCGGCATTCAATTCTTAATTCATGTGATCGACCAATAGCCTGTATTTGATGATCTGATAACCTTTTATGGGTTAATGGTCGTCTTTAGAAAAAGGGGACAGATTTATTTTTCAGGCCCTGTTCGTGAGATGCGCTGCAGACCGCTTCTCGCGCCTCCGCTAACCTAGTGCCCTTTCCAAGGAATAGAGAGCACCACTATGCCCAGGATGGGTCGTCTTGTTTTGCCAAACTACCCACACCATGTCGTCCAGCGCGGCCATAACCGCCAGGTCGTGTTTGCCGCTGACGAAGATTACCGGAAAAGGGGACAGATTTATTTTCTAGGCGGAGGGAGGCTGGAATAAATAAATCTGTCCCCTTTTTGTCCGAGGCTATGCTGAAGGCGGTAGGATTATCACTGTTCCGCATACGGGAGGTAGCCAGCTAGACGGGCAACAAGGCGGTACGAGCTATACGACACCGGAGCATCAGTTGTGGGGAAAAGGGGACAGATTTATTTTCCAGGATCGAGAGCTGCTGGGAGAAAAGGGGACAGATTTATTTTCTAGGCTCGCGAGCTGCTGAATAAATAAATCTGTCCCCTTTTTCAGTTCTGATCTAAGTTCATTCAGCTTTACCGACGCAACGATAGCGACGGTGGTAGGTGCTCTTTCCCAAGGGAGGGGGCTGCTAGGCACGGAACTACTCAGTGTTGGCGGTGCTTATATCGGTAGTAAAGTAAAAGGGACAGACGCTACCGGAGCAACAGTTGGTGCTGCTGTAGGCACTGCGGTAGGTGCTTTAGGTGGAAAAGCTGTTTCTGGACAATTAGACAAATATATTCCTAAAGCCTCTGGCGAGTTGATTGGAAATACCGTTGGTCCGGTTGGTTCAGAGCTTGTTGGTTCAGAGTTTTCAAAAAAGTTAGACAAGGGTACCAAGAGTGAGCCTAAATAAATCAGCGGTTCGTCTGCTCATACCAGTGAGTTTCGGGTTTTCTATAATTACGTTTTTTATTTTCTTTACGAAGTTAGGACTTGCTTCGTACTTCTATGTGGTTGAGGGCGATTTCGAATTTATATGGAAAGAGGCATTGTTAGCGGCAGTGAAAGGAGGAGCGACAGCAGGGGTGGTGTTAGGCTTTGGGATATGGGGTATGGCTAAGATGGAAGCTGCTAAGGAAAAGTGAATCGCCCCGGGTTTTGTGGAGGCCGTTTCGTTTAAGTCAGGCCGCCATGGCCTGACCTGCTTGTTACTGGTGGAAGTTTGCCTCTGCCTCAGGAAAGGGGACAGATTTATTTTCTAGGCGGATGGAGGCCGGAATAAATAAATCTGTCCCCTTTTTTTCCAGATCCAGGCTGGTGGAGACCTCAAGATCGAGGCCAATCGCGATCTGGCCATCGTTGGGAGCAAGCTACAGGCAGCCAACGACGTCGCGCTGGCGGCAGGTGAAGATGTACTCATCAGCTCGGCCGCGAACGAGTACCACGCGGATTCCTACCGCAAGAGTGGCCGCAAAAAGGTAACGACCGAGCGGGATTTGGTGACGCAGGTCGGCTCCGATATAACCGCTGGCGGCGCCTTCACCTCGGTGTCCGGTGGCGATACCACGCTGGTCGCAAGCGCTGTGGCCGCTAATGATGAAGCCTACCTTTACGCTGGTGGGCATCTGAATGTGCTGGCTGCGCAGGACAGTGACTATTCGCTGTACGACATGAAGAAGAAGGGCTCCTTCGGCAGCAAGAAAACGAAAAAGGGGACAGATTTATTTTCTAGGCTCGAGAGCTGCGGAAAAAGGGGACAGATTTATTTTTCTAGGATTGAAAGCTGCTCAATAAATAAATCTTTCCCCTTTTTTCAATAGCCGGATGTGTTGGGTGTTGGCGGGGGCAGACTGCAGATGGTGCGTGGATTACATATCGACCAACTGGTCAGGCCAGCGCTGCAACATCTTCAACCACTGCGACGATAGGGAAAAAGGGGACAGATTTATTTACTAGGCGGATGGAGGTCGGAATAGATAAATCTGTCCCCTTTTTTTGCACTGCAGGGTTCCAATCCACCGCAGGAAAAGAGGTTGAGCTATCGTTTAGGCCAAGCGAAAAAGGAGGCAGATTTATTTTCTAGTCTCGCGAGGTGCTGAATAAATAAATCTGTCCCCTTTTTTCCCGCAGCGGGTGAAGGAGGTGCATGACTCGTTCAAGTACAGCCATTCGGGGTTGGGCGGTGGCGCAGCTATTGTGATTGCCATTGTGGTCGCGTACTTCACTGCGGGCGCGGCGAGCGCTGCAATTGGGAACCTTGCGGGTGCAGCTGCAGGTTCTGGGGGCACTATGGCGGCGGCGTGGACTGCTACTGCTTCGGCTATTGCAGGCGGTGCAACAGTGGGCTCCACGGTCGCGGCTGGTTGGGCCAATGTCTCTTTGGCGGCTGCTGCATCGTCTGCCGCGGGCGGTGCGGCCGTCAGCACCATCAACAACCGCGGCAATTTGGGGGCAGTGCTCAAAGACGTTACCTCTGATCAGGCATTGAAGGGCTATGCCGTAGGCGCGGTCACTGCTGGCCTTACCGCAGGCGTGTTTGACAACTGGACGAGCACCGAAACTGGAGCTAACGCTGCTGGCGCCGCGACAGGTAATACCGGAGCCTTAGCCAACAGCGGCGCAGTTGCAACGGCGGGCGGCCTGTCTTCATGGACGGGTGTCGGGCAGTTCGCGGCGAACCAGGCGCTCCAAAACGGCACCTCAACCTTGCTCAACAAAGCACTGGGTCAAGGTGGAAGCCTAGGTGATGCGCTGCAGACAACGCTAGCCAATACCTTTGCGGCCGCTGGTTTTAATCTAATCGGCGACATGAGCATGCCGGGCCAGTGGGATTTGAAAGACGGCAGCTTGGCCAAGATCGGCCTCCACGCAGTGATGGGTGGGCTCGCTGCGGAGGCTGCAGGCGGCGACTTCAAGACAGGGGCTCTGGCCGCTGGGGTGAACGAGGCGCTGGTTGGCAGCTTGGCCGAGCAGTACGCGGGTATGGACCCGGACAAGAAGAAGGGCCTGCTGGTCATGAACTCGCAGCTGATCGGGGTTCTGGCAGCGGCTGCGCAGGGTGGGGATGAGAAGGATCTGCAGACTGGGGCTTGGGTGGCGGGGAGTGCGACGCAGCATAACTTCCTGAACCATCAAGATGTAAAGGAGATGGAGGCTGCACTTAAGCAATGTGCTTCTGACCAGAACTGCGAGCGAGGCGTGCGGGCGCAATTCCAAGAGCGGAGCGCGTCCAACCTTGAACGGTTGAACAATTGCAGTACTAACGGAACTTGCGCAGCTATTCAGCAAGAAATACAGGGGGGCCTCGATGCCCTTGGCAGCCTGAAGGACCTGAGCGGTACCGCACAGAACGTCGTGGGTTTGTTTGCTTCGAACCAAGCGGGTCAGCTTGATGCGGCTGGAGCCAGAGTTTCTCTTGACGCCAGTAATCAAAAGCGAGACCAAGACCTGGTTGCGTTGGGCAAAGACGCTGAAAGGCTGCAGCTGACGGTAAAGGCAAGCGCGCTGGCCGAATATCAGAAGACCTTGGAGCAAGAATTGCTGGCGAACGCCGAGCTACAGCGCTTGGCTGATAAGAGCGATGCGGACCTTGATATGCTTGCGCCCGGGTGGCGGGAGTATAGGCAGCAGGTACTTAATACTACCGGCCAGATAAATGCCGGGATGGGGTTGGCCGGCGATGTGCTGGAGCCAGGCCTGTTAGATGCAATCGGCCCAGCAGCGAAAGCCGCAAAGCTGGCGGGCGTATTTGCTGCGATGCGTGATGTTGGTCGAGGCGTGCTGCCGGAGCTTACCAAGGTTGCTGGCAAGCTTGATGACCTGCTGATGGGAAAGACGCCATCGCCTCTTGAGCTGGCCCCTTTTGAGAAAAAAGCCGAGTCTAGGCTGACGGCTGAGATTCAAAAAGCGAATCAGTCGTTGGCAAGTAAACCGGCGGTGGGGAGTGGGGCGGGCGCTGCAAGGGCAACAGGTGGACCTGTTAACGCAACTTTGCAGAAGGGGTTGCACCAAATCTTTCAGTGGATCCGGGGGGTCAAAACAAGCACATCGTTGGGACAAACGAATACAAGACGGCTAGTCAGGTCACCCAAAGAAGCCCTCTTGCTTCAAACGTGGATCCTCAGGCCTTAGTTAACCAATACGCGGGAACTGGGCAGGCCGCCAACAAATTCCCACTTGGAACGCCCGGCTCAGTAGAACGAATCACAACTAAAAACGTCGTAGGCACATATTATGAAAACGGTGTAGTTGTTGGTCCTACAACTAACTTCACAATTCGATACAGCAAGAAAGGCGTTCACATAATTCCTGCGAGGCCATAAATGTTTACTCAAGAAATTTCTGAAAATCATGATTTGTGGAAGCTCATCGTTCTAAATCTTGTACTTGCTCTAAATGGTCGGCTCTGTAAATCTATGCGTGGGGCAACCCTAGGTTTTGATGGCGAAACTATTAGGCTTACCTTTTTCTTTGAAAGGTCTCCTACTGAGCCAGAAGTTGAAAGTCTGCAAGACGTAGAGGCCGAGATTGTTTCTTGCCACAAATATCAAAGTGATCTTGTTCTCTCGGTTGTTCCAGTCTCGGAGAGTCTCCATGATAAGGCGGATAACTGGGGGTGGGTATTTCTTCGCTCTGAGGGGTAAGAAAAAAGGGGACAGATTCTGAGTAATCCCCCACAAATCTAGTCCAGTACCTGAGCTTGCCGGTTTACCTCCTCGCGTAGTAATAGCTCCATCTTCAGGAGTCTCGAACACGATAAATCGCTGGGCGAGCGCCGCTTGCGGTAAGAGTACTGGTGGTACTCGTCGGCAGCGGATGCCACGATCAGGTTCTCAGTGGCATCGATGGTGATATCACCACCTGCTTTGACTTCACTAGCAATGACGGACACGTCACGTCCAGCCGAGACATTGAGATTGCCGCCCAAGGTGACGTCCGAACCGTGCTGGGTCACGCTGTTCACGTAGCCTGACTCATGTGAAAAAAGGGGACAGATTTATTTATTTGTGTGAAAAAAGGGGACAGATTTATTTATTTGCGAAAAAGGGGACAGATTTATTTTCTAGCCTCGTGAGGTCCTGAATAAATAAATCTGTCCCCTTTTTCCGCGCTTTTTCCGCGAAAGCTTGTTACCAATGATAAGCATGTTCCATGGCAGTCTGGTTATAAGAAGGTAAAAGGGGACAGATTTATTTTTTTAAGCTCGAGAGCTGTTGGATAAATAAATCTGTCCCCTTTTTTCCGACGACTCTATGGTGATCAGTTACTTTAAACAGCTTGCCGAAGTCGATGTACTACCTGCTCCAAAAGTTGTGCCTATTCGGGGCAGGCTGGCTGAGATATACACAGTCGTGCGTAACGGTGTGAAGCTAAATTTGAGGAATGGTTCGTCTTCAGCGGCTGAGAGTGGCGCTGCATGGTCAATAGACGTTATAGGGGTGCCGGGAATAAAGGCGCCGAAAGTGGAGATTAAGTTCAAGTGAAAGAGGGGTTCTTAACTGATGATGAATATGCCGTTGTTCTTGAGTGGAGTTATGGTTTTGCAATTGATTCATTATGGCTAAGTATCCGTAATATTCGAGAGGATGCTTCTTTTGATGACTGTAAAAACGCGTTCTTAGAGGCTCTGTACAGAATTTTATCTGAGAAAAAAGCTCGATTGGCTTATGGCGAGTTCTTAGAGGGGAGCGCGTCAGATCAGGTGGCTGCATTTGAATCTACCTGGCCTGCTGAGCAAGAAATTGATGAGAGCCTTTTCTGGGTGACTAAAAGTGGCAGTGCCTGGGTGCCTAGTGGGCTGGTTTGGCTATATGAAGATGGTACTGAGGTCTGGACGTGAGGACGTTACAGTTAAGGGGAAAAGAAAAAAGGGGACAGATTTATTTTCTAGGCTCGAGAGCTGCTGAATAAATAAATCTGTCCCCTTTTTTCCCGCGCGGGGAGGGATTTGAGGGACCTCAGCCTGCTAAAGAGTTCTTGAAAGCATGGGCAACGGCCATGCTGACAGGAGGTGGTGTTGTGGCGCCTACCGCTGGAGCGACCGCAATTGGGGTCGGGGCAGTGATCGGTGGGGGCGCCAATATTAGCTATCAGCTGAGTTCGGAGATGAAATCTGCAAGCTTGATTCAGCTCGAGGCTGCGTTGAAATCCTTAAGCTATACAGATGCCACGATCGCAACAGTTGTAGGAGGCTTGACCCAAGGAAAGGGCTTCCTCGCTTCAGAGATTATTAATGTGGGAGGCGCCTATGTCGGCAGCGAAATCAAGGGGACTGATGCGACAAGCGCGATGACTGGGGCGGCAATGGGAACTGCCGTTGGACCTGTTGCAGGGAAAGTTGCTAGTGGTTCTCTGCCAAAACCTATTGCTGAACCAGTTAAACAAAATCTTGGGGCTGTTGCTGGCTCTGCTGTTTCTGAGATTGTAAGTGGAATGATGGCGAGGGAGGCCGAAGAAAAATGAAGAGGATGTTTGGTTGGCTTTTCTGGGGGGTGAGGACATTTATCGCTTCGGTGTGTGCGTCTTTTCTCGCCGTGTTTGTTTCTGCCACATTCGTTTGGTTTATGAAAAATAAGAAGGGATCCTTGGATCTTTACGAGGTGGTTTCTCTTTCAGCTAATGCATCGTGGCGCTTAGGATCAATATTAACTGTTGTCGCTATTGTTGTGATTTTCATAGCTAAATTACGCGAAAATAGAAAATAGAGGAAAAAGGCGCAGATTTATTTTCTGGGCGTTTCCCGTTTTGAATGGGAATAAATGAGACAGGTTGTACTAGTCCCGGTTTCACTGACTTGTCCCGTCCTAAATAGGCAGAGAAAGGGAACGGATTCTGCGGAATCCCCACGAATCTACTCCGGGATCAAAAAGAGGACAGATTTATTTTCTAGGCGGAGGGAGGCCGGAATAAATAAATCTGTCCCCTTTTTTCCTTGGCAGGACAAGACCACTGAAAAGACACGTAACACGCAGCAGACTGCGGCAGCCAGCCAGCTCGAAGCAGGTTTGAACCTTGATGTGAAAGCCGGTCGGGATATCGTCCAGCAGGGCTCTGATATGACCGCGGGCTACGACCTGGCGATGCAAGCCGGCCGCGATATCCGCATCGACGCCGCGCATGAGCAGGAAACAACAAGCGTCGAGAAAACCCATACTCGTAACGGCCTGACGGCTACGATGAACCACAATCTGGGTAATACGTTGGATGCTATCCAAGGCGCTGGCAAGGGCGATAACGCCGTTAGCCAGGGCTCGAGCGTCCTGAAGGCGGCCGACTCGATCAGCCAATTCGTCTCCGGACCGACGTTCGATGGCCATCTAGGAAACAGCAGCCAGTCCTCCACCGTCACCCACGCGGCGATTGATAGCCGTGCGTCGACGTTGGACGCCGGGAACGACATACGCCTTGTCGCGAACAACGATGTCGCCGTAAACGGGAGCCTGCTCCAAAGCGGCCGTGACATCAACGTAAAGGGAAGGGATGTCATCTTCGGAGCAACCAAGGGCGAATACGCCGTAGAGCAAAAAGGGGACAGATTTATTTTCCAGCCCTGTTCGTGAGATGGGCTGCAGACCGATTCCCGCGCTTCCGCTAACCTGACTTCTTTCCAAGGAATGGAGAGTGTCGCTATGCCCAGGATGGGCCGCCTTGTTTTGCCGAATTACCCGCACCATGTCGTTCAGCGAGGTCACAACCGTCAAGTCGTATTCGCCGCTGACGAAGATTACCAGCGCTACTTGGCTGATCTGCGTGAGCTGAAGGATGCCTTTGGCGTTAAAGTCTACGCCTACTGCTTGATGACGAATCATGTGCACCTGCTGCTGGCCCCGGGTGAAGCTGTAGCAGGGCTTGGTCAGTTGATGAAAGCGCTCGCCGCACGAGCCACACGGTATCGGAATCGGTTGGAAGGTCGGTCCGGTACGCTTTGGGAAAGCCGCTATAAATCGAGCGTCGTTCAAACCGATACCTACCTATTGGCTTGTTCTAGATATATCGGACTGAACCCCGTCCGCGCACGGATGGTGGTTGACCCAAGCGAATACCGCTGGTCTAGCTTCAACAGTCGCTTAACTGATGGGGAGCCGGCTACATGGCTGGACGCCGATCCCTGCTACCTGGCTTTAGGGAGCACCCAGCAACAGCGGAGCGAGCGATATGAAGCATTTGTTCGCGGCGCCGTATCGCAAGAGGAGCTATCGCTGATCCGAGAGGGCCCGCAGCGCGGCCAGCTGACAGGGAATAGCCGCTTCGTAAATGAAGTGGAGCAGATTGCCGGGCTTCGAGTCGAGCGAAGAGGGCAAGGCAGGCCGCGGCGTAACGCAGAAAAATAAATCTGTCCCCTTTTACCCAAGGTTTCTTTTCGGTGCTATGTGATGAGTGTGCCAAACCGCATCCAGCATTTTCGCTAATCTCATCGTCTTTCCAGCGAAGGGAATGACTATGCCTAGGATGGGCTGCTTTGCGTTGCCAATCTCCCAGCCCCACGAATTGCATCACGGACGCTGCCATTACGCCGCATGTCCAGCCGCCCGAGACTACCTGCAATACCTTGAAGAGGCATGTGAGTCAGAAGTCGCGCTGGTATTGGGATTTAGGCGTAGTGGATGGTGACGTCTAACGTTCACTTGCCATCGGCGCAGGATGAATTGCCCTAACAAGGCGCTTGAAACGCCCATCGAGCATGCACTCGTTATCGAGGCAGTCGGACGGCGGTCCATAGCCTGTTTCAGGCAAGCCTGTATGTATCAGGCGTCGTACGAACCGATACCTATTTCTAGGCTTGCGCTCACCATATCGTTTCTAACTGCCGCCTATGCGCATGCCGCGGTGGCAGAACAGCGTCGGTATCGCTGGCGAGCCAGGCGGTCGTTTCTGCTCTGTCGGCTCAATGGGGTGAGGGGATACGCGCAAACATTCGTGCTAGCGGCCGCCTTCGGCAAAACCGGCTTGCGAAGCCTTTGAAGGCTATTCCGCCAGCTTCAGAACCTACCTGAATGTTGCTGGTTTGCACCGCAACCGCTGCCGAGCCTCGAGGCGGTAGGGCGGAGCGTCACCGCCGACCAATTGTTTAACGGTTCTGAACCTATTACGTCTGGGCAACGTTTCGGACAGAGGCATTAGGGACGACATTCGAACAGGGAGTACAGAATGTTCAATTCGGCTAATGAAGCCCATTTCAGCCTGACCGTTGAAGGCTTTGTCAGCGATCTGCAGGTGCTGTCATTCACCGGCTCGGAAGGCATCAATCAGCCTTATCGATTCGATCTGGAGCTGGTTAGTGAGGACCCACAGCTGGATCTGGAAGCGCTTCTTCACAAGCAAGCGTTCCTGGCTTTTGATCCGCAAGGCAGCGGCGTTCACGGGCAGATCTATCGCGTCGCGCAGGGAGATATTGGCAAACGGCTGACGCATTACAGCATCTCGCTGGTGCCACGGCTGCAGTACCTGCAACACCGCACCAACCAGCGTATTTATCAGCAGATGTCGGTGCCCGATATCATTGCGCTCATCCTCGAAGAACATGGAATACTGGCTGACGCGTATAGCTTTCAGCTTGGCGAGCAATGCCCCGAGCGCGCCTACTGTGTGCAGTACGAAGAGAGCGACCTGCACTTCATCCAGCGTCTGTGCGAAGAAGAGGGCATTCATTACCACTTTCAACATCACCGAAACGGTCACTCGCTTGTGTTCGGTGATGGCCAGACTGTGTTCGGCAAACTCGGACGACCAACTGCCTACGTGCAGGGCAGCGGCATGGTGGCCGACGAGCCAGCGATCAAGGGCTTCCATCTGCGGCTGGAAACGCGCACCGGCCGTGTCACTCGGCGCAATTACGACTTCGAAAAGCCCAGAATCCTGCTTGAGGCCGCTTGCAAACCGGGCGGCGAACGTACCGAGTTGGATCTAGAAGACTACGATTTTCCGGGGCGTTTCACTGACCGCGCGCGCGGCAGATTTTTCAGCCAGCGTGCCCTTGAACGCCACCGCGCGGACTACCGCCAGGCCGAAGGTCGCAGCGATGAGCCCCGGCTGGTCAGTGGTCACTTCATGGAGATGTCCGACCACCCTCGGGCCGACTGGAACGACCTGTGGCTGCTCACCGAGATCACCCACGAAGGCAAACAGCCGCAAGTTCTCGAAGAAAGCGTGACCAGTGATACCTCCGATAGCAAGGACGGCTTCCATCAGGGTTACCGGAACCGCTTTCTCGCCACGCCATGGGACGTGCCCTACCGACCTGCACTGAAGCATCCCAAGCCTCGTGTGCTAGGCAGCCAAACTGCCGTGGTCACCGGGCCGGAAGGCGAGGAGATCCACTGCGACGAATACGGTCGCATCAAAGCGCAATTTCACTGGGATCGCGAAGGGCAGGGGGACGACAAGACCAGCTGCTGGCTGCGCGTGAGTTCCAGCTGGGCAGGCGATCATTACGGCGCGATCACCATCCCGCGCGTCGGCATGGAAGTGCTGGTGACCTTTCTCGAAGGCGATCCTGACCAGCCACTGGTGACAGGCTGCCTTTATCACAAGGAGCATCAGGCCCCCTATGACCTGCCCGCCAACAAGACCAGTAGCGTTTTCAAAACCCTCAGCAGCCCAGGTGGCGGTGGCTACAACGAGCTGCGCATCGAGGATCGCAAGGGCGCGGAGCAAATTTACTTTCACGCCCAGCGAGACTGGGACGAGAACATCGAGCATGACCAGAAGATCCGCGTCGGCAACGAGCGCCACGATACGGTGGAGGCGAACAGCTACACCCAGCTGATGGCCGAGGAACACCTTGCCGTTACCGGACGCCGCAAGGCTGAAGCCAAGTCAGACGACCACCTCGACGTCGCCCAAAGCCAACACCTCAAGCTTGGCACTGCCCAGCTGACCAAAGCCGGCCGCGAGATCCACCTCAAGGCAGGGCAAACGCTGGTCATCGAGGCCGGCATCGAACTTACCGTCAAGGCCGGCGGTAGCTTCATCAAACTCGACCCCGGCGGCATCACCATCAGTGGACCGCTGGCTCGCTTCAATGCCGGCGGTTCGCCGGGCAAGGGCTCGGGTATCGGCGTCAAGCCATCGATATCGCCGGGGCGGCCTATGGGTCCGGACGGGGCGTAGAGGAGGGCAGCGACAGCTCAGCCAACCGTCTCAACAAGCCGACGCGATACCCACTCGCGGCTGTAGGCAAGGACCTTGTCCGCCATCCGTGTTGGGAAGTGAATGAAGCCATGCGGGCAGTGGGGGATGAGGTGTACCTCGGCAGGCGCCGAGCCGTTCCACCGTTTGGCCATCTCGAGCGTATCGTCCCGCAGCGGGTCGAGTTCACCTGTAAACATGAGCGCCGGTGGCATTCCTGCGAAATCACCGTAAAGCGGTGACAAGGGCGGCTGACGGCGTTGTGTGTCCGTCAAGCCTGGGGTGAGCATGCGAAATGCTTCGACCATCCCCGGCCCATCCAGTACCAGGGTTTCCGGGGGTGCTGTCCGGACGCTCTCGGTGCCGGTCAGGTCGTAAACGCCGTAATACAACACGGCGCCTTTCACCCGGTGGAGGAGGTCTGGCCAGCCTTTCAGCGCGAGCAGCGTCGCCGCGGCCAGATGGCCTCCTGCGGATTCACCTACGACGATGACGGGCAGGCCTGCGAACGCCTCACAATTATCGCTGAGTACCCAGCGAGCTGCAGACAAGCAGTCTTCCATCATGCCTTCGACTGGCGTCGATAGGGCGAGCCGATAGTCGACGGAGACGACCACAACGCCGCAATCCTCCACCAAGGCGATGTTCATATCGTCATTCATCTGCGCGTTGCCGATCACCCAGCCGCCTCCGTGGAAGTCGAGCACGACGCCCCTGGCTCTGCCTTGTGGCCGAATGATGCGAACAGGCACTGGTGCGCCTGGCACCCCCACCACCCGTCTTTCGGCGTTAAGCCCGTGTTTGCGCAACGTGCCTGCACTATGCAATTGGCCCAAGCGCAGCAATGCCTGAATCACACGTGGTGTAAGGCGATTGCGAATCCGGAATCGCGGCAACCGTGCAAGCGTGCGATTGAAGCGCTGTACCTGGTCGACATCATTCGCGTCGGGCCAAAGGTCTTTCGTATACAACTTCGTGCCCCGCGGTGATCGTCTGGGATGTTTCGCCGGCAAATGCCTATTGGCGATTTGACACGATCCCTACAGCAATCATTCGAGCCCATATGCGTGGGCGCCCCTGCTGCTCAATCTTGGGCTCGCTTGAACATCCGCCATCGAGCGAAGCGATTAGTGAAGCGGAGGCGGCAGCGGTCGCGCAGAGATAATGCGTTTCTTACGGGGAGAAATAGATGCGCGAGTCGAACAATATGCAGATTGGTTCGTACTCAAGCACCTGGCAGCTCTGCCCGGCAGTCCTGTATAGGAGACCTGGGAAGCTGCAGGCGAGAGTAGCCGTTGGATGTCGCCATTACTGCCGAAAAGTCTTTATAAGTAACGGAGCAGACGGGCTACATTGAGGAAGTGAGGGAGCGTTCTGCTTGCAACTTATTGCGAACAGCATCACGCGTCAGTGCTGGCTAAGCATGTGGGCAGATTGAGAGGAATGCGGGGCTCAGGAAGGGGCCTTCGCTGCATTGGATCGAGAGCCGCAAGCCGTCGTCTGCTCTTCCGAGAATCCCTTTTATAGCCCGTGGATTCTGTCGTAGCGGCATCATCTGAATAACTGAGGCTTCGCCCGTGGTACCGGCGAGCGTAGGTTGTCTCATCGTGCTGACAAGACGCACCTTGAGGGTTCCTGCGAGAGACGGTCCTCTCGCAGGAAAGGGTCAACTCACTTGGCGGGTACGCGGAATGCCTGACGGCCAATCAGCAGCCACTCATTGCCCTGCTTCTGCCAGATCTGAAAGTTTTCGATCTCGGTGGGCGTGACCTTGCCGCTGTTCACAGCTTCAGCGGAGAAGTGATTGCGGACAAGTGCAGTGTCGCCGGACATGATGATTTTCTGGTTTTGCATCTCCAAGGTGTTGAAGGCGCTTTTGCCGGTTTCGATGTCGGCGATGAAGGCTTTCTTGTCCTGAATATTGCCGCTCGAGTGCCCGTAGCTGACGTTATCCGCAGTCAGTGCTTCGAGCTGGGCAATGTCCTTGTGCAGCATGGCTTGGGTGAGCTTATCCACCGCAGCCGCGACATCGCCTTCGTCATTCGACGCAGCGGCGGCGTAGCCCGTGAACAGGCAAAGAAAACACACGAGCAATTTCATCTTCTTCATGCGCATAACCTTCTTGTAATTGTTTGAGGCAACCGGAGTACCGGGCGACGAATTGTCCGTCGTCGTACAACTTAGCGGATTCCTGAGCGCAGGCAATAGCTAACGACAAAATATTTCAAACGTAGGGCGCGCTATACGTCCGTCCACTTGCAGCGAAGCGCTTCCGGGGACTTGACGCACACCAGCGACGAGGGCTCGCCATGTCGCCTTTGGGCTACATGAGCGATCACGCGCCGCTGAACGACTGCATCAGTGTCTCGTGGCAATTTGAACTCCCGCAAGGCTTGGCTAATGTTTGGAGATCACGGCCCGTTCGTGATTGCACCTATCGTTCGAGGCGCTGTGCAGTTCGGTCTTCAGCGGTCTTCCGACCGAGCGGTATGTCCTTCCTTTGTTTTCATCGACCGAAAGGCGTTACGGCGCCAGATGGCGCGCGTGTGTGCTGTCCGGTTGTGAGGACTTTTCAGAGAGAGAATCGATGCAATCGATCGTCAGCAAGACCGCTTCAACCTTCATCGCCGGTGCGCTGTGCCTGGGCTCCGCCGTCGCATCCGATCGCACGGCCAAGCCTGAAGATGTCGAGCGGATCGTGCAATCCGAGGCGTTCAAGACGGCGGCCACTGCGCTGCAGAACGACCACAACCAATGGATTGAGGACATTGTCACCATCACCGAGATTCCGGCACCGCCGTTCAAGGAAGAGAAGCGCTCGGAAGCGTTCATGCAGATGCTGAAGGCAGTGGGGTTATCGGACGTGGAGATCGATAAAGAGGGAAACGCGTTCGGGATCCGCAAGGGGAGCGGTGACGGTCCGTTGGTCGTGGTATCTGCCCACCTCGATACCGTCTTCCCGGAAGGCACAGACGTGAAGGTTCGGCGCGAGGGCACGCGTTTGTACGCCCCGGGAGTGGGTGACGACAGCAGCGGACTGGCGACCCTGCTCAGCGTGGTACGCGCGATGGATGCCGCGAAAGTTCGCACGCGCGGTGACATCGTTTTCATGGGCAATGTTGGCGAAGAGGGGTTAGGCAACCTGAGAGGTGTGCGCTATTTCTTCGAGAAGGGCAAATACAAGGATCAGGTGGACTACTTCTTCTCGCTGGATGGCGGCATGAAGGACGTCACGAACTGCGGCGTGGGTTCGAAGCGCTACACCATTACCTTCAAGGGACCAGGCGGCCACAGCTACAGCGCATTTGGCATCGTCAACCCCATGACAGCGATGGCGCAAACGGTAGTGGATCTTTACAAGATCGAGCCGCCGAAGGATCCCAAGACGACGTACTCAGCGAGCGTAACTGGCGGGGGGACCTCGCCGAATGCGATACCCGATGCGGTCTGGATGCAGTTCGACATGCGCTCGCCCGATCCCAAGGCGCTCGCGAGTCTGGACAAGCAATTGATGGAGATCGTGGAAAACGCGGTTAGCCAGGAAAACAAGGCAAGGTCGACCCGCGATGGAGAGATTTCGACCGACATCAAGCTGGTAGGCGATCGCCCGGCCGGAGTCACGCCGGAAGATGCGCCGATCACACGTTTGACGACCGCAGCGTTCAAGGCGAATGGAATCGAGACAGTAAATCGGTGCGCCTCTACCGACTCCAACCTGCCGATGAGTCTGGGTATTCCGGCGCTGACGATTCCGCGGGTTGCACAATCGGAGCGCGCTCATTCACTGGATGAGTGGATCGATGTGGGGCCGGAGGACAATCTCAAGGTCAAGAAAGCGGTCCTGACCACCATCCTCGGCACTGCAGGCATGGAGTAAGCGTTATAGCGGCTTGAGTGGGCTGAAGCGGTAGGTTTCCAGGCTGTCGGGAGGCAGCCTTCGCGTTTGCGTCCACCCTGCGCTGTGGTGGTATTCGCGTATCAGAAATCGACGCGCCCGCGTCCCGCCTTGATCGAGGAGCGCTTGGCCTTGCCTTCAAGTCTGCGTCGCTTGGAGCCCAGAGTAGGGCGCGTTGGGCGGCGGGGTTTGTCTTCTATCAGAGCGGATCGAATCAGCTCAGCCAAACGCTCCAGCGCATCGGCGCGGTTCTGCTCTTGGGTTCTGTATCGTTGTGCCTTGATGACGATGACGCCGCTCTCCGTCACGCGCCCATCGCGCATTTGCAAAAGCCTTTGTTTGCAGTAGTCGGGCAGGGTGGAGGCGGCGCTGTCAAAGCGCAGGTGCATCGCGCTCGAGACCTTGTTCACGTTCTGCCCACCCGCACCCTGCGCGCGAATGGGGGTGAGTTGAATTTCATCCAGTGGCAACTGGATAGTCGGTGTAACGGTCAGCATGTCCGGCTCCAGTGCTCTTGAGGGGCGCAGCTTGCCCGTTGCAACGGCCCGCGTCCAATGTACTCCCACCCCTCTATTGCGTGTGACCGGTATCGGCAAGGCGTTATCCATTGCGCTGCGCGGGGTGAAGTAGCATCCCGCAACATCTGTCATGCCCCATTCGTCCAGGTTCGCTGCCAAAGCGCCGCTTCGGTCACCTTACCGTCACCTTGCATCAGGACGCTGTTGTCATCGCCCACGTGGAGGCAACAACAATGAATCCCGAGACTCAAGCAATCCCGGCCGGCCAGAACGAGCCGGTGACACGCCCCTGGTTGGCATGGCTGATGGTGGCCGGCCTTGTCTACCTGCTATTGGCCGCAGTGGGCGCAATAGGCGATGGTTTCAAAGCGGCAGCAGGGGACAATGCCAAGGAGCTTTTCTCCTTCGCGACCAATCCCTTCGTTGGTGTGATGATCGGTCTCACCGCTACGGCGCTCATACAGAGCTCGAGCACCGTGACGTCGATCATTGTAGGGATGGTGGCCGGTGGGCTACCCATCAGCATCGCGATTCCGTTGGTGATGGGGGCGAATATCGGGACTTCATTGACCAGTACGATCGTGGCGCTTGGGCACGTTCGTGATGGCGCGGAGTTCCGGCGCGCGTTCTCTGCGGCGACTGTCCATGATGCATTCAACGTGACGGCCGTGCTGTTGCTGCTGCCGCTGGAATTGATGTTCCACCCGCTGCAGCACATCGCGGAGGGCTTGGCTCATGTGTTCGTGGGCGACTCCAATCTCGATATGAAGGGTGTCAATTTCATGAGCGCGTTGCTGGCGCCTGCGAGTGGTGTGCTTGAGGCCAGCGTCAGTTGGTTGCCCAGCGAAACCTGGTCAGGCGTGGCACTGATCCTGGTCGGCATCGGGCTTATCCTGTTCGTCGTGACGGCGATCGGCCGGATTCTGCGACGCGTGATGGTTGGCCGTGCCAAGGAGATCCTGCATGCGGGCGTCGGGCGCTGTCCAATCCGTGGGATTGGATCAGGCATGATCATTACGATGCTCGTACAGTCATCGTCCACAACGACCGCCCTTATCGTTCCATTGGCGGGAAGCGGTGCGTTCACGCTGAAGCAGGTCTACCCGTTCACGCTGGGCACCAATATTGGTACGTGCGTCACAGCGTTACTCGCAGCGACGGCCATCTCCGGCCCGACTGCCGAGTTGGCGATGCAGATTGCACTCGTGCATCTCATGTTCAACGTGCTGGGTATTTTGCTGATCTACGGCTTGCCCTTCCTGCGTGGCATACCGCCCATGGCTGCCACCGGGCTTGCGGCACTTGCACAGCGCAGCAAACTCTATGTGCTCGGATACATTGGTGGTGTGTTTTTCGCACTGCCCCTTGGGCTCATCACGCTCAGCCGACTGTAAGCAAAGGATGCCGACGATGAAGATCCAACACAGTGAAGACATCCGTGCAAGGATTCGGGAGCTACGCGCCTCAGTGGACCATCTACAGGCCAAGCTCGCCGATCTGGAGGCAGATGAGCACGCGCAACACGAGCAGATCGATCATCTCGACGACTACATGCATGCGGTCGATACCAAGTTCAGCAGCCTGCAGCAGTTCTGGGCAACATTGAAGCTGGAGTGGTTCAAGTCAAAGCGCTGAGCCGGTTCGCATGGTCTTCTTGGCGCGCAAGCGTTCGGTCAGCGCCCTAGGCCTGAGAAAGCCGGCGTGCAGCGCGAACGCACGGATAAAACACGGGCTGCGTATCGGCGATACGAGGACGCCCGTATTCAGGTGTTGGCGGCAGTTCACGACGAGCAGATTGGACGTGTACTCGTACGCGTTGTGGGTCAATCAGCACTCTGTACGTGACAAGAACTTCAGCGACCCTCAGATCGAGCGTGCAACCCGATGCGGTGAATCCAATGCGCGCATCGCTCCTCGGGGTGCATCGCGTTTTATTGGCGCTTCTGGCGGTAAACGACGAGATGTCGCTGTCACTGGCCCAGCCACCGACTCGATCTGCCGGCCTGCCGGATTGCGTATGCTTACGGGCTCTGAACCCAACCCCTGATACCGGATACGTAAATGATGCCTTTGCGCCCCAAGTACATCACCTTCGACTGCTACGGGACGCTCACCCGCTTCCATATGTCGGACATGGCGCGTGTGATGTTCGCCGACCGCATTGCCCCGGATCGAATGGATGCGTTCTGCAAGGATTTCAACGGCTACCGCTTCGACGAAGTGCTCGGTGCCTGGCAACCTTACGATCAGGTGTTGAAGGCGGCCCTGGCGCGCACCTGCAAGCGCTGGGGCATCGCCTACCGGGACGATGAGGGGCAGGCCTATTACGATGCGATACCTGACTGGGGACCGCATCCCGATGTCACCGCGTCGCTTGCGAGGATAGCCGGCGAGATCCCGCTGGTGATCTATTCCAACGCCGCCGATGAGCAGATCATGTCGAACGTCGAGAAGCTCGGCGTGCCGTTCTACAAGGTGTTCACGGCCGAGCAGGCGAAGGTGTACAAGCCGCGGCTGGGCGCGTTCGAATTCATGCTCGACAGCCTGGGCTGCGGCCCGGAGGACGTCCTACATGTTTCGTCCAGCTTCCGCTATGACCTGATTCCGGCGCACTACATGAACATCGAGCACAAGGCGTTCGTGAATCGCGGGCACGAACCCAATACACCTTTTTATCGCAACACCGAGATCGCCGACATCAGCGGACTGCCGGCACTCGTCGGCCTTTGATACCGCAGCAGTAAGAGGTGCCGCCCCGCAGGAGAGGGCGCGAGCGATGTCGACACCCCGCGAGGCGCGGTACTCGCTACAATGCCTGCCCGATCGAAGGTGCCGTCATGTCAGATCCTGTCAGGTTGTCCAAGCGTCTTATCGAAGTCATCGGCTGCTCGCGCCGTGAGGCCGAGCTTTATATCGAAGGCGGATGGGTGACCGTCGACGGCGTCGTCATTGATGAACCGCAGTTCAAGGTCGATGCGCAGGCCGTTGCGCTGCTCCCGGGCGCGACGGCAACGCCGCTCGAACCTGTCACGTTGCTCGCGAACTGGTCGTCCGAACAGGCTGTGTCGCCGGAGACCCTGCGGGCGGTCCTCAACCCGGACACACGTTGGGCGGACGATCCCGCGGACAAGCGTGTGCTGAAGGGCCATTTTGCACGCCTTGCCGAGCGACTGCCCTTGCAAGCCGGTGCTGAGGGGCTCGTGATCTTCACGCAAGACTGGCGAACGACCCGTAAACTCGACGCTGACGCTTACAAGCTCGAGCAGGAGTACGCGGTCGAGATCAGTGGCGAGATGAAGCCGGGTGGCCTTGAGCAACTCAAACGAGGCCAGGCCTGGAAAGGGCAGCCGCTTCCCGCTGCGAAGGCCAGCTGGCAAAACGAAACCCGGCTGCGTCTGGTGCTGAAAAATCCGCAGCCAGGTGTAATAAGGGCTCTCTGCGCGAGCGTGGGGCTACACGTGCGTTCCATGTAGCGCCTGCGGGTCGGCGGTGTGTCGATCGGCAAGGTGCGAAGCGGCGCATGGCGTTACCTTGGGAGCGCTGAGCGCTTCTAGCCTGTTTGGGCTCCACTTACACCCGGATGTCGGCGAGCGTTCGGATCTCCGCTTCGATACGCGTTCCCGTGGCGCGCTCTTCATTGCTGAAGCCGTCATAGTCGCGCAGCGTTCCAAAGTCGATCCCCGTGAGATGTTCGATCTGCAGCACGCTGCGCTGGTAGGTGCGGAAACGGCCAAACAGGGCCGTCAGGCGGTCGAGCTCCTTGGATTGTTTGATCATGTACGCAGTTGCGGAGGGCCTGCCGTCGTCTCCCAGAAACGCCACGGCTTTCCAGAAAGCAGCCGGGATTTGAACGCCTCGATAGTTGATATCGGATTCGGCAAAAACCGGCCCGCTGAATACCGTCGCACGCGCCTCCCAGCGACGCGTGTTGTCGAGCAGGTAGTTTTCCAGGTCCAGCCAGTTCTTCTGGTTGAAGCCAGCCATCTGCGGCGAGCAGTTGGTGAAGTGAAACGTATCGGCATTCGCCTCCGCGGCCAAAGCTCCCCAGTTCGGATCCTGACGGCGAACAAGGTGGCCGCGATCCAGCAGGTTGTCTGCATAGAGGAATTCGCCTATCTGCGCGTCCGTGGGGATTCGGCCGTCGTAGGCCCAGCGGTCCCGGCTGCGCGGAATGTCAACGAGGGCCTTGCCGTCGATGTTCACCCCGACAAACCAGGCCAGCCGTCGGTGCCTGGAGAGGGCGACGGAAAAATGCGTGTAGTCGAGGCGGCGTTCGTTGCTTCCCGGAACATCAAGAAGATCGCTGCGTAGATGCTCGGTGACACCCGGCCAACCAACATGAAAGTCACCGAGAAAATCAGCTCGATAGCCTTCGCGGTCTGCCAGCGCCTCAGCAGGAGTGGTTCGGGGCGGGGCGAGTTCATGTAGCGCTGAAGCGGACGCCAGGGAATGGCCCAAGGGTTGAAGATCGCGCAAGCGAGGCCGATGGTCGAGCAGCACTGAAATAGCGGGCACGGAGATATCCAGTCGAGTCGCAAAGGTCATCCCGAGCCTATCGAGGCCGCATGACGCTTTGATGCCAAAGGCGCGACGTTACCGGTCGGAAACGTGCGCCGACCGCCTGACGAAATAATTCCTTACACCCATTACCGTCATCTCACGGAGCCACTATCCTACGCGCCGCAGGAGAGCCCCACGCAAAGGAACCGCGCATGTCCGACACCACCTATAGCCTCGTATTCACCGGTGAAGTGGCCGATGGCTTCGACCGCGAGCAGGTCAAGCAGAATTTCGCCACGTTCTTCAAGCTCAACGCAGAGCGGCTGGAGACGCTTTTCAATTCACCGCGAGTCGTGCTCAAGCGTGGCCTGAGCGAGCTGGACGCCGAGCGTTACCTCATCAAGCTCAATGAATTGGGCGCCAATGTCCGTCTCGAGTCGAGCGCAGCATTGCGTACGGCAATCAGCCCATCAGCCAGGGAAGTCGCCTCGCCGCTGCACGCACCCGCTGGTGTGCCGCCACTGGCGCCGCCGGCGAAGCTGCCGCCTGCTACGCGTAAGGACGACCGCCCCCAACGCAGGCGCTTGAACTTCCAGTTCACCGGCAACGGTACCGAGTTCTTTCGTATCTGGATCGTCAATGTACTGCTGACGATCGTGACGCTTGGTATCTACTCGGCCTGGGCCAAGGTGCGTACCAACCGTTATTTCCATGGCAATACCCGGATCGATGAGAGCAGCTTCGAATACCTGGCCAAACCAATGCAGATCCTCAAGGGTCGGATCATTGCGTTCGTACTGCTCATCGTCTACTCGATGATCAATAGCCTGTGGCCTGCTGCGGGAATGTTCACCGGCCTGCTGGTCGCAATTGCCACGCCGTGGTTGATCGTCAAGGGGTTGAGCTTCCGGTTCCATAACACCGCCTGGCGCGGCGTACGGTTCGGCTTCGACGGCGGTGTACGCCGTGCCATCGCGGTTTTCGTGGGTTGGCCGCTGCTGGCGATGCTCACGCTTGGGTTACTGGCGCCGCTGTCGCTCCAGCGTCAGCAGCAGTTTCTCGCCAAGCACGTCCGCTATGGATCTGCGCCCTTTAGCTTCGCAGCCAGTGTGAAGGCTTACTACGCGGTGTGCCTGATCGGCCTGTTGGTGATCGCGGCCAGCTTTGGTGCAGCGTTCGCCGTCGCAATGGTATTGGGCAGCTGGTGGTTGCCGGCCATGGCCGCCTATTTGGCAGTGTTCGTTTATTTCCGTGTGGCGCTCACCAATCTGCTCTATTCGTCGATCGCCTTGCGTGACCACAACCTGGGCGCGCACTACGCCTATGGCTCTTACGCAGCACTTGTGGTTACCAACGGCCTCGCGATGCTGTTCACGCTCGGTCTTTTCTACCCGTGGGCCAAGGTGCGGACGGCTCGTTACGCCGCGGCGCATTGCACGCTGGACGTTGTGGGCGATCTGGACGGTTTCGTAGCGGAACAGCGCAAGGCCGCCACGGCCACTGGGGGCGAGGTCGCCGAGTTCTTCAGCGTGGACCTGGGCTTGTGATCGCGGGCTGGTTCGCGATCGAAGGACGCTCGTCTCGGCAGGCCGCGACGCTCCGCCGGACCGAATCCAGTCTGACCGTGTGCGGGGAGGACGGCGCCGTATTGGCGGGTCCATCTCCCATGGTCACGCTCGATGTGTCATCACGTATCGGCAACACGCCGCGGTTCGTGCGTTTCCCCGGTGAAGGCAGTTTCGAGACGTCGGACAATGACGGCGTGGATCGGCTGACGAAGGGCGAACGGAAACGCTCGGGCCTTGCACATCGGCTCGAATCGAGTTGGCGGTATGTCGCTGCCGGCGTGATCGTGACGATTTTGTTTGCGTGGGGCGGCATTCGCTATGGCGTTCCCGCCGGTGCACATGTCCTGGCCTTCTCGATGCCTGAAAGCGTCAGCCGCCAGGTGGGCGATGGTGCGCTGGCTGCACTCGATCACGGCTTGCTCTCACCAAGCCAGTTACCTCCGGCACGGGAGGGGCAACTTAGAACGACGCTGCTCGACTTCGCCCACCGGGCTGCGCCTGATCTCAAGGTCGACGTTGTGTTCCGCAACGCACGTGAGTCGATCGGGCCCAATGCGTTGGCCTTGCCGTCCGGAACGATTGTCTTCACCGACCAGATCGTCGAGCTCGCCGCCAATGATGACCAACTGATTGGCGTAATGGCGCACGAGATGGGGCACGTCGATCGGCGGCACGCAATACGTCGGCTCATCCAGAGTTCGGCCCTTGGCGTATTGGCGATGGCGGTCGTAGGTGATGTGTCATCGGTCTCGTCCATCGTAGCGGCCGTGCCCGTGATCCTCACGGAACTCGGCTATTCCCGCGATTTTGAGTACGAAGCGGACCACTACGCCGCATTGGCGCTTGATCGAACCGGCCGGTCCGTAGATGTGCTGGCCGAGATGCTGGGCCGTTTGGAGCGAACCCGCTGCGAAAACGCGGAGCAGTCGTGCTCATCAGGCGGTGAAGATCAATGGCGTAGCTACGTATCAACGCACCCTGCCACAGCAGAACGTATTCAGGCATTGAAGCAGGCAACACCGTGATTCATAGGCTCGCGAATGTCGGGCTGTCTGCGAACATGCAGTCGCAGCGCCGATGATCGCCGGATTGAGCACGATTATTCTCGGGATGATATCCACACGCACGCGACTCGGATAAAGTCGCGCCCGCTCGTGAATGGATCCGGGCGTTTAATCATGGAGTTTGAAGTGGGCAACATCACCAAAGCGGTCGCAGCAGCAACACTGGGTCTGGTACTTGCGGGATGCACCGGCACGCCGATGAAGACGCAGCAGTACGACAGCAGTCAGTACACCGTCATCGGCCACAGCGAAGGCAAGGCGACTGGCATCATGCTGTTCAACCTGATCCCGATTAAGCAAAACACCCGCTTCGTCCGTGCGCAGAACGCCGCAATCAAGGCGAAGGGTGGCGACGCGCTGATCAATACCCAGGTGCAGGAAAGCTGGTTCTGGGCATGGGTCCTGAATGGCTACACCACCACCGTATCGGGCGATGTCATCCGCCTGAACAAGTAAGCAATACCGCCTTCGCGGTGTTCGCAATAAAAAGCCCGGTTCGCCGGGCTTTTTATTGCCCGCGCGATCGTGGCTACTGCTCATTGTCTGTGCGCCTGGGATCGCTCACGCACCGGCACGAGGCGTACCGGGCGATGCAAACGCACGGCAGCGCACGGCTTGGTCGTCACAATCGCAATCTGATGCCGTTTGTGGCGTACGGCGCATTTCCTGCTAAACCCAAAACGTCTTATAAAAAAGCAGGAGCGTATCGTGGCAAAACCAATGAAGGTGGTATTGGCTGTGGCGGGTCTGGCTCTCGCCGGAAACGTCTCGGCGTACGAGTACGGGGACTATGCAGACCAGACACTCGATCGGCTCATCAACGAGTACCCTGGCCGTTACCGCGGCACCGCGAACTTCGATGGGGCGGCTGATTGGATGGAGTCGCGCATGGGCACCGGTTACAGCACGAGCCGGCAGGATTTCAGCTGGGTCGTAGGCGGGCAGACGCGCCGCTCACAGAACGTGATTGCACGTGCCGCCGGCCAGACAGGGCGCGAGCTTGTCGTGGGCGCGCATTTCGATACCTTTTTTGGCCGGCCAACATTGCAGGGCGTAGACGACAATGGTTCGGGTGCGGCGGTGCTCACCGAGCTTGCGCGTAACCTGAGTGGTTTGGATCTCGAAGATGGCATCACCTTCATTGGGTTCGGTGCCGAGGAAGAGGGCCTGCGTGGTTCCAGGGCGTATGTGGCCTCGCTCGATCCCGCTGCGCGCTCGGCCCTCACCGGCATGATCAATATCGACAGCCTCATCACCGGCGATTTCATGTATGCCCATGCCGGTACCAACAGTGTCACCCGACCGGAGCTGGCAGCACTTCGCACGCGGGTGTTCGAGATCGCCTCGGAGCTGAGGATAGACCTTCGAACCAATCCCGGCCTCGATCCGAGTTACCCGGCCGGCACGGGGTGCTGTAGCGACGGCGACAGTTTCAACCCCTTGAACATTCCGGTGCTCTATCTTGAGTCCACCAACTGGTCGATCGGCGACCTGGATGGCTACGAGCAGACGACCAATTCCGCAATCCCCGGCGGCTCTACCTGGCATACGCCCTCGCTCGACAACGAGCAGACCCTCACGGCTGCGTTCGGTGAACAGCGCATTGCCGAGCGGCTGGCGCTGTATTCGCGCCTGCTCAGCCGACTGATTCTCGAAGCGACCAATACCGACCTGCGTTACGCCGCGTTCTCAGGCGCCGGCACGCAGCGTGCCATGCAGAACTCGCTGCGTGCGCAGGGCCAGGCCCTGAGCGCGCTTCATGATCGACGCTGGATGTCGTTGGCGCTCGCGCCCCGCTCAGCGGGGACCTATGACGGCCTGATAGGCGTCGAGGGCGGTGCCCAGCCTGGCGCAGGCTTTGATGAGGGCACTCATGGCAGGGGACGGCGGGCAAGCGTCTACGGGTTGGGTGATTATCAGGTGACACCCGACTGGAACGTGGGTATGAGCGCAATGTACCAGCGCGGCAAGGATGACCTTGAGCACAATGGCCGCATTGAAAGCGATACCTTCCAGGTGGGCGCCTACGCTCAGTACGCCAACGGCGGCCCGGTGTGGGCAAACGGCGATGTTCATGTCGGTTACAGCGACATGGATGTCGACCGTCGATTGCAGATTGGCGGCAACGGCGGCCCATTGCTGCTCGATCAACGCTTCAAGGCCAGCCCTGCAGCCTGGTACTGGGGTGCGCGCGCGCAGACCGGGTTTGATTGGCACGTTGGCGCCCTTCGTACCGGCCCGATGCTGGGTCTTGATTACACCCGCTACCGCGTGGATGGCTACAAGGAGAATGGCCCTCGCCGAACCGCGCTCGATGTCAGCAAGGATACCTTCGACTCACTCGAGCTCAGCCTGGGCTGGCAATTGCGTGGGCTTATGCCCCTGGGCGGCGGTCGCGCGCTTCAGCCTTATGCAAGCCTGGCCTGGGTCGAAGAATTGGCGGACGGCTACAGCGATCGTTTCACCGCCGTCAGCCGTGCCGACGGCTCGGTGCGTCGCGTGGCACTGGAGGACACGGACAAGCATTTCGCGCGAGCTCGCGCCGGGGCACAGCTCCTGCTGACGCCCAACCTGGCCGTATACGCCGAAGGCAATGGCCGCCTTGGTAATGATGACGGTAGCGAAGCCGCTTACAGCCTCGGCATGCAGTGGCAGTTCTGAGTACTTCGCCCGCCACCAGCCGCCGCTGTGGCGGGCTTTATCTTGTCCCTTTTCGCCCGGTCAGTGCTCTGCTGAACCAGGCTCTGACCAGTCACGGTGCCGCTGCGCCTTCTGGTCCTCACTCTCGATCCGATTGAGCACCTCTCCCTCGTGCTGGACTTCAGGCCCACCGCCGTACACGTGCTCCAGGCCCTGCATCAGTGCGGCGTAGCCCTGCGCGGCAACCTGAGCGGCGTCGTTCTTTGCGCCTGCGCCGACCTGGGTATCGTCCTCACCTGCGCGGTGAAAGAAGTTGGTCTCGGTCGGCCCGGGCATCAACACCGTGATGGTAACGCCCGAGTCCTTGATTTCATTTCGCAGCGCAAAGGCAAAGGAATTGATGAATGCCTTCGAGGCGCCGTAGACCGCTTCGAACGGGATCGGTGCGGTCGCGGAAATGGACGATGTGAACAGCAGCCTGCCACTGCCGGATGCCACCATGTCAGCGAGGATGCCCTTGGTCAGGCGCACGGCAGCGACAATGTTCAGCTGGATCAGGGCAAGCTCGTCTTCCAGTGCAGTTCCACCAACGAATGCTCCGCCCAGCCCTACACCGGCATTCAGCGCGACCGCAGCCAGTGGGCGTCCCTGGCTGCGGAAGAATGAAAGTGCCTGATCGGCACCGTCCGCCGCGCTCAGGTCCACCGCAAGCGTTTGGACATCTGCACCCAGGGCGCGGATCGCTTCGGCTGCATCGTCCAATCCGTTGCCGCGCGATACGAGGAGTACGTCGTGCCCGTTGCGGGCGAACTGCCTGGCCAGTTCCAGTCCGATACCGCTTGAAGCGCCTGTGACCGCAGCGAGGGGGCGTGAAGAGGGCATGGAGATTACCTTTCGAAATCGTGACGAGTGAACAAGGGACTCACGGTGCTGGCTCTGGGCTCCTGGCACCTGACGGGCGCACCCTCGGCTCCGCCTTGGAAGCAGAGCGGCCGTCGTCGGTTTTTTTACCGCGTGTGTCATGGATTGGCTTTACCCCGGCAGGGCTCGCCGCTCTAATAGCTCGCCGCGGTTCGGGCGTCGTTTCGCCCGCAGATACACAAGGAGCGAACACGGATGATCATTGGCATCGACCTGGGTACCACCAACAGCCTGGTGGCGGTCTGGAGCGGCGAAACCGCAAGGCTGATTCCCAACGCCCTGGGCAAGACGCTGACGCCCAGTGTCGTCGGTCTGGACGATCACGGTCAGCTCATCGTGGGTGATGTCGCACGTGAGCGATTGCAGACGCATCCTCAGCTCACGACAGCGCTCTTCAAGCGGAACATGGGCAGCGCTCACGAGACGCTGCTAGGTCACCGTACCTACCGCGCCGAAGAGCTGTCGGCCATGGTCCTGCGTAGCCTGAAGGAGGACGTGGAGCGCGCCTTGGGCGAACCGGTGACCGAAGCGGTCATCAGCGTCCCGGCCTACTTCAGCGACGCGCAGCGCAAGGCAACGCGAGTTGCAGGCGAGCTGGCCGGTCTCAAGGTCGAGAAACTCATCAATGAGCCTACCGCGGCCGCCCTTGCGTATGGCCTGCATCACAAGGAGGAGGCTACGTTCCTGGTATTCGATCTGGGCGGCGGTACCTTTGACGTCTCCGTGCTTGAGCTCTTCGAAGGCGTCATGGAGGTGCGAGCCAGTGCCGGCGACAACTTCCTGGGGGGAGAGGACTTCGATGATCGGCTCGTCCAGCACTTCGTGGAATCGGTTGCGCGCGATGGGTTCCCCGATCTGGAGACCGGCGCATTTCGCCACCGGCTGCGGCGCGAGGCCCAGCGGGTACGCCACGCGCTTGGTGGGCAATCCTCCGTCAGATTCGCCGTCCGGGAGAGTGAGCGCGAGTGGTCGCTCGATATTACCCAGGACGAATTGTTCAAGCTCTACCAACCCCTGCTAGAGCGGCTGCGGGCACCTATCGAGCGCGCATTGCGCGACGCCCGCATCAGGGCGGCTGAGCTGGATGAAGTGCTACTCGTCGGCGGGACCACTCGGATGCCGCTGGTGCGCAAGCTGGTGGCCAGCCTCTTCGGTCGCATCCCGGCCATGCAGCTCAACCCGGACGAAGTGGTGGCGCAAGGGGCGGCAATCCAGGCTGCACTCAAGGCGCGCCACGCCTCGCTCGAGGAGGTCGTGCTTACCGACGTGTGTCCCTATACGTTGGGCGTGGAAACCGTCGTCAGGCACGGCTCGCAGCATGAATCGGGTCACTACCTGCCGATCATCGAGCGCAACAGCGTCGTGCCGGTGAGCCGGGTCGAGACGGTATGGACAGTGTCCGATAACCAGAAGGTCGTGAAGGTCATGATCTACCAGGGTGAGAGCCGGCTGGTGAAGCACAACGTCTTCCTCGGCGATATCGAGGTCCCTGTACCTCCTCGCAAGGCCGGGGAGGTGGCGGTCGAGATTCGCTTCACCTACGACATCAACGGCTTGCTCGAAGCCCAGGTGCATATTCCGCTTACCAGTGAGACGCGTAGCCTTGTCATCGAGAATAACCCGGGTGTGCTGAGCCCGGAGGAAATCCGCCAACGGCTCGCCGCCCTGGAATCGCTCAAGGTTCATCCGCGTGACCAGCAGGCGAATTCGTTTGTGATCGCGCGGCTCGACCGTCTCTATCAGGAAAGCCTTGGGGACCGCCGCGGCTATATCGGAGAGCTTGCCCAGCAGTTCCATCGTGTACTCGAAGGCCAGGACGAACGCGCGATCCGTGAGGCCCGGACGTCGGTGACCGAGCGCCTGGACGATTTCGAGCGGGACTTCTGAGATGCATACGACTTTCTGGCAAACGCTGGGCCTGGATGACGACGCCGATGAGCGCAGCATCAAACGGGCCTACGCGCGATTGTTGAAGCAAAACCGGCCGGATGATGACCCTGAGGCGTTTCAGCGGTTGCGCAATGCTTATGAAGATGCGCTCGAAGACGTTCGCTGGCGGGCCGAGCAAGAGCAGGAGGAAGTGTTCGAAAACAACACGCGCCCGCAATCGGTCCTGCCGTTCGCCCAGGTAAGCGCGGTCGAGCATGATTCGCATACTCGCCCGGTCGATGCAGATCCGGCACCTGTGGGTGCGGATCCATGGTCGGCGTTTACCCTGAACGAAACACCCGCGACACCGGCCGCTCCGCCCCCGGTGGATATCTCGCCGTGGTTTGCGCTGCCGCTCGACGAGGCGCTGATGCACGCCAGAGCTGCCGGGCAGGTCAGGGCGTTCGAACTGGGATTACTCCAGCGCTGCATCGAAGACGATGACATCGAGGCGCTGCCCTGGGCTCAGGAAAACCTGGGGTGGTTTTCACCCGGCCAGGCGGACTACCTGCCGCGGTACGATCTGGAGCTGCTGGCACAGCGGTTGATGACGCTGACCATTGGCAACATGCACGAGGCGCTGGTCGGCGGCCGTGAGCGGCAAGCAATGGAGGTACTCCAGCGCGCGCTGGCAAGTGATTGGCTTCAGCCCTTCGATCACCGCAGCAGTTTCGAAACGCGCCTTCTTGATTACCTTTGGCAGGAAGAGACCTGGACGCCCGCTTTCTTCGAGCGGCTCTGCGATCTATTGGGTTGGCGCGAGGAGCACGGGCACCTCCCGTGTGGCAATGCGCAATGGGATGCGCTTTGCCGGCGCTGTGAGGCCTATGAACTCAATAGCGGTTTGAGCCGTTCGCTCGCCGTCGCGAATCCGACAACCGCGCGTGACCGGGCTACGTGGTTCCTGCTCAAGCCGATGACGGCGGGAAGGCGACGTGCATGGGCTGACAACATGTCCGATGGTGACTGGCAGGCATGCCTGGAGATAGCCAATCGTATCGAGCGGCATGAAGACAAACTGGCAAGTGAGTTTGACAGTGTCTTTTTGAGGGACTGGCGGGCTTGGTGGCCGCATGGCGGCTGGCGCAGTGCCTACTTCTACATTGCTGTGTTGCTGTGTATAGCCTTTAGCGCGGTTGGCCTGCAGCAAAGCGCTGTAGAGTCGACCGCAGACAAATTTGTGACCGTAGCGCTTGCCGCATTCGCTGCAGCCATTCTTGTCATACCGCTGCAGTGGGTGGCGAGGGCGTGGGCAGCGGTTGCCAGGGCCTTGACCCCAGTTGACGTTGCCGTGAGCCAGTGGATTTTCCCGCGGGTTGCGCTCGGTGGCACGGGTGTCCTGCTGTTGCGCCATCTCGTACCGTGCGGCGCCCTGGCATGGGTGGTCTGGTACTGGACGCAGGCCCGTCCAGCTATTGCCGGGATTCTGGCAACGTTCGTGGTCCTGGGCGGGATCAAGTTCGTCCAGACGATCCAGCAGGGGGATTCGCCAACGGCCTGGATATCAGGAGCGCTCGCGCGGCTCCCATTGCTGGGCCGTGTTCTCAGGCCTGCAATAGTATTCCTCGCCATCATTGCCGTGCTCACCGTCATCCGTTGGGCGTTCAGCGGCTGATGGCAACGCGCTAAACGTACCTGTGAGTTCGAATGAAAAACCGGTGTCAATTGGCTCCGGTTTTCGTTCACGTGCTCACAATCAGTCCCGCCTTATCGCTTCAAATATCGTATCAACGATGTCACTGAGATCGTTTTGTAGGTCGGCGTCCGACAGCGACCCGAGGTACAGCGCACTAACAGGCTGCGCTCCGTTGCCTTGGCAATCTGTGGGACGACGGCGCTGATCGGTCGAGTGATCGAGGAACTGGAGTGGGGGCCGTTTCTCTTCATCCGCTTAATGAGGCTACATTCTCCGCGGACGCACCCGACGCGGTCGAAAGGGCCTCGGGAGCACGTGCCGTGATTATCAGAAGCGTAACCTTGGGCGCGTGAGGCAGGCCCGCTCGTTACCTGTTCTTCAACGCACGCGTCGAGCACCTTGCTCTGGGGCGGCGTAGTTTGCCAGGTGACGGCCATCGCATCGCACTGGGATTTCTAGCGCATTTACGGGATGCTATCGGCTCGACCGTACCGTGAGATGTCCGCTCCCCGATGCCACTCGACGATTTGCCGACCCCGCTGTTTTCGAGTTACGACCTTGACGCCTGGCTGGCGCAGCGCCGAGAGAATCTACAGGTCGAGATCGACAGTTTCGAAGCCGGACGAATTCTTGATACTTCACGCGGCGCGATGCTGGATTACCTGCTGAGTGTCCACTCGATCGAGCCGCTCGTATTGCGTGCGAAGGAGTGGTCCACGGACACCGGAAGCGACCAGCCGGTGCTGGGCGAAGGGCCCGACGGTCAGCCAGCCCATCGGTTGGAGATTCATGTCCCATTCGAAGGCGACAGCGAGCTCCTTCAGGTTCGTGTGCCCGGCGTGTCGCCCAGCCGATTGGAGTGCACGGTGGGCCCGCGAAGTATCATGCTGGAAGTCTGGATCAAGCGAGGCGCCGAACCGCAGGCGCGCGCAACGATTGAGCGCGCACTGGCCGACATGGAGCGTGCAGCGGAGCGAATCCACGACGACGTGTCGCGCTTCAACGACGCACTCGCCCAGCTCGCCGGCGGCTTGCTTGATGATCGGCGGGATGCGCTGTTGGCGCACCGTGAGCTGGTGGCCGTGCTTGGTCTGGACCTCCAGCCACGGCGTACACATGCGCCGCTGGGCTCTGCCACGCGTCAGCGCCTCGAGCTGCCGCAGCTTGCTGAGGAGGGCTCGGCTGATGCGGTCGCGACGCGGCTGTCCGAAACCGCGCTCGACGCCGTCGGCCTGACGCTCAGGCATGCGCTGGATCAGCTACGGTACAGTCCTCAGGTACTCGCCGAGGTAGACGAAAGCGACGTACGCGACCATTGCCTGGTAGCGCTGAATGCGGCGCTCGAAGTCCCGTTTTCTAAATCCCTGTTCGCGGCGAAGGGGCGCAGGGATCTGATGCTGGAATCGCAGGGCCAACCGCTGTTCGTAGCGCGATTTGCGCTGTTGTGCGATCCCGTTGCCCTGCGATATCACATCGACCAGCTGTTGGCCGCGGACGCGTCGCAGATGGCGCTCGTGATGCTGGTGCCGTGGCGGCATACAGTCTCTACGCTCGAGGCGACAAGGGCAGACCTGGCAACGCGCCCTCATCCTGCCGAGATGATCGATGCCCGGGCCGGCGCCGACGCGGTTGTCGAGTTGGGCAACGGCGACGGCACCCTTCGTATTTTGGTGCTGGAGCAGCCCAAGGGCGGTGGCCGTGTTACGTCACGCAAAGCGCGCCGCGCCACGACCACCGGAGAGGATCAGATGGGCTTCGGTTTCTAGCCAGTTTGAATCGGCGCCCCTGGTGACCTTCGGCTGACATTAGGCCGGATCGACCTGAAACTTGCCGGCTCGGTAATCGGCGATCGCCTGATGGATCTCGTCGGCAGTGTTCATGACGAACGGCCCATGCGCCACGACGGGTTCATCGATCGGATCGGCGTGACCGAAAAGCACGACGGCATCATCTGTGGCGCGCAATTCGAGCGTATCGCCGCCATCGTCCATTTCCGCAAGTTGATAGGCGTTCAGGTCGCTTTCACCGACGCGTACGCTGCCTCTGACTACATAGAGGAACACGACGCGGCCGCCCAGGTTCTCGAACCGAACTCGGCCGCCAGCATCCAGCGCAACCGTACTCATGAACACGTCTGTCAATGAGTCCACTGGGCCTGCCTGGTCACCAAATTGTCCGGAGATGACATTCACTACGCCCAGGCCGTCCGTGGTGCGAACGGCCGGGATCGCGTCGCGCTGCAGGCCAATATAGCGAGGCGCGGTCATCTTGAGGCGGGCAGGCAGGTTGACCCATAGCTGCAGAATTTCGAGCGCGCCACCGTTTTGCTTGAACGTCTCCGGGGACAGTTCGGAGTGCACCAGCCCACTACCTGCCGTCATCCACTGGATGCCGCCGGCCTTGATGATGCTTTCATGGCCGCCCGTATCGGCGTGTGCCAACTCGCCCTCCAGGATGAACGTGACCGTTTCGAAGCCGCGATGTGGATGAGGACCGAAGGGCAGCCCGCGGTTGTTTGCGGGGTAGACCTGCGGCCCGTGGTGGTTCAGAAACAGGAATGGGTTCAGATGTTCCAGGGCCGGGCCAGGCACTGGCCGGCGTGTCTTCAGGTCGGCGATGTCGTCGCGAATGGCCTCATGGGCCCGGCGGAGCGTAAGTGAAGTCAAGAGCACCTCCTAAGGCGTTGTCGGTGTCTTTTTAGCACCCTGCGTTCCCGGGGTACCAATTGCGGGTTTCGATAGTCGCTATCAGGTTGCGGCCTATGAGACGGGAGGAACATCAACGCGCTGCCTTCGCAGATTGTTTCATGTAAATATTCGACTGGCTGGTCACGATTTGAACGTGTAAGCGTCGCGAATTTCACGGGTAGCCGCCGAGGGCCCGTAATCAGCGCGCTGCAAGACGCTTTGCCTTCGTATAGACGTCCTGTAAATTCCCCGGCCCGGTGCACCAGACGGCTGAGGCACCGTGGAAGATAACTACAAAGCGGAGTGGTGCTCATGTCTACAACACAGGGAAATGCGAACGAGCTTGTTCGCGTACTGGCGCGCAAAGACGTACTTGCCCTGGCATTTGGCGCGATGATCGGTTGGGGCTGGATTGTACTTACCGGCAAATTCATCGTTGAAGCGGGCAGTATCGGCGCTGTAATCGCGTTCATTCTGGGCGGTGCGGCCATCGTGCTGGTCGGCCTTACCTACGCGGAACTCGCCTCGGCCATGCCGCAGGTGGGTGGTGAGCACGTCTACAGCTACAGGGCGCTTGGCCATTTCGCGTCGTTTATCTGTACCTGGGCAATCGTGCTTGGCTACATCAGTGTCGTGGCGTTCGAGGCCGTTGCGCTGCCCACCGTCGTACAGACGCTTTTCCCGAACTATCCGGTAGGCCATATGTGGACCATCGCGGGCTGGGACGTGAAGTTCTCCTGGGTCGCAGTCGGCGTGATTGGCTCCGTCGTGATGATGGTCATCAACTATGTCGGCGTCACCATGGCTGCGCTTATCCAGCGTCTGGTCACGCTGTTGATCCTGATCGTGGGGGTGCTGTTCATCACGGGTGCCCTGTTCCAGGGCCATGTCGCAACGCTTGACCCGCTATTCACGGGCGGCACGGCCGGCATCATGGCGGTGCTGGTCATGGTGCCGTTCCTGTTCGTTGGCTTTGACGTGATCCCGCAGGCAGCTGAAGAAATCAATCTCCCTTATAAGGAGATTGGCCGTGTCCTGACGGCGTCCGTGATTCTTGCCGTGGTCTGGTACGCCCTTATCGTCTTCGGTACATCGCTCATGATGCCAGCCAGTGCGCTCGGCGGGGACGTGCTGGCCGTACCGGCCGCGATGCAGGCGGTGTTCAACACCCCGTGGGCCGCCAACCTGATGATCCTGGCTGGCGTAGCGGGCATCATCACCAGCTGGAACGCGTTCTACATTGGCGGCTCGCGTGCGATCTACGCCCTGGCACATGCCGGGATGCTGCCCGGGTTTCTCGCCAAGCTGCATCCGAAATACCGTACGCCTACAAACGCAATCCTGTTGATTGGCATCCTGTCCTCCCTCGCACCCTTGCTGGGCAGGCCGGCCATGGTCTGGTTCGTGGATGCAGGCGGACTCGGTATCGTCATCGCCTACTTCTTCGTCGCGCTGTCGTTCCTGGTCCTGCGCTTCCGTGAGCCGGACATGGAGCGGCCGTTCCGTGTGGCTCAGGGCAAGACCGTCGGCGTTATCGCGGTGCTGCTTTCGGCCGTGCTCGCCTGCCTCTATCTGCCCGGCAGCCCCGCGGCGCTGACTGGCGCGGAGTGGCTCGTCTTCGGCGGGTGGATGATCGCTGGCCTGATCATGTATGCCTGGGCCCTCAAGCGCTTCGGCAAGGATTACACCGCCACTCGAATGAACCGGCGTTGAGCGCGAAACGGGCAGCATGCGCGCTGGGGAAAGGCATGTTTGTAGCTGGAACGGTAGCGGCTTTCCACTAGGGTATTGAGGGCCAAACGTAGCGTGGATCAATGGAGCATGATCCACGCTACGTCGACTTGAGTACGCAAGGAAAGCCTGCCTAACGTCTTACTCCTCGGTGCAGGGTCAGGTCTGGCTAGGCTTGCTCAATCACTACTACCCGCTGGCCGGCGCGCACGGGCGAGCCGGGTTGCACGCGGACGTCCTTCACGATGCCCCCGACCGGCGCGGTGATTGGAATTTCCATCTTCATGCTCTCCAGGATGACCAGTACGTCGCCGGCCGCTACCGTTGCACCGGGTTCCACGTGCACCTGCCAGAGGTTGCCGGCAATGTGGCTATCGATGCTGTGTTCACCCTCCGCCAGCGGGGCGTCTTCGTCAAGCTCGACGGCGACCTCCTCGCTCTCGAAATGCGCCTGGCCGGATTCGATCCACCGCTGGCGCTCGGCGTCGAAGGCGCCGCGTTGCTGCTGGCGGAAGGCGTCGATGCCGTCAGCTTCACGGTCGAGGAAGGCTTGGTAATCGGACAGCCGCAATTCGGTTTCTTCGATGCGCAGTGGATAACGCCCCTGTGGGAAGTCGCGGCGGATTTTCAGTAGCGCTTCCGCCGACACCGGATGAAATCGTATCTGGTCGAAGAAACGCAGGAGCCACGGCTTGCCACCGAAAGCGTCGACTTCGCTGTAGCGGTTCCACATCTGCAGCGTGCGTCCGACAAACTGATAGCCGCCAGGGCCTTCCATTCCGTACACGCACATGTAAGCGCCGCCGATGCCGACGGAGTTCTCGGCGGTCCAGGTGCGAGCCGGATTGTACTTGGTAGTGACCAGGCGATGGCGTGGGTCCAGTGGGGTGGCTACCGGCGCGCCCAAATAGACATCACCCAGCCCCATCACCAGATAACTGGCCTCGAACACGGTCCGGTGAACGGCGTCCAGATCAGGGAGATCATTGATGCGCCGGATGAATTCCAGGTTGCTGGGGCACCAGGGTGCGTCCTTGCGCACCGTGGTCATGTATTTCTCGATGGCGAGCGTGCAGGCCGGGTCGTCCCAGGACAGCGGCAGGTGCACGATGCGCGACGGCACCTTCAGGTCCTGCGCCGAGCATACCGCGTCCCACAGGCTGGTAACGTTGTCCAGTATCGTCTGCAGGGTCAGGGTTTCCGGTTGGTAGTGCACTTGAAGGGAGCGGATGCCGGGGGTCAGATCGATTACCCCATCCAGACGCTTCGCTTCCAGCGCTTGCATCAGCGCATGGCCACGGAAGCGCAGCACCAGGTCGAGCTCCGGCTGGCCGATTTCCAACAGCAGATGCGTGTCGCCGGACATGCGCGCCACCAAGCGGGTGTCGTCCTGCCCGATGTCGAGGACAATCGGGGAGGCAAGGGCCGTCGCATTAGTCGTACGAGCAAGTTCGCTCCTACCGAGGGACATGCATTCATCATCCAGCGCCTTGGCCAGCGCGCGGGCAGTCGGTACGTCCACTGGCACGAAGCGCACGCGGTCGCCGGCCTTGAGTTGACCGAGCTGCCAAAGGTCCGCTTCGATGACGGTCACCGGGCAGACGAAACCGCCCAGGCTCGGGCCGTCCGGGCCGAGGATCACCGGCATGTCCCCGGTGAAGTCCACCGCGCCGATGGCGTAGGGATTATCGTGGATGTTCGACGGGTGCAGGCCAGCCTCGCCGCCGCTTTCGCGTACCCACTCGGGTTTGGGGCCGATCAGACGAACGCCCGTGCGGCTGGAATTGAAGTGCACTTCCCAGTCTGTAGCGAAGAAAGTTTGGATATAGCGTTCGGTGAAGTACTCCGGGGCGCCGTGCGGGCCGTAGATCACCCGAATTTCACGCACGGACGGCAGGGGCGTACGCAGTTCTGAGGGCAGGCTGTTGCCTGCGCTGGTGTCTGTCAGCGGGGCGAGGTGCAGCACGTCGCCGGCGCGCAGTGCACGGCCTGCATGGCCACCGAACTGACCGAGGGTAAAGGTACTTTTACTGCCCAGGTATTCCGGCACCTGGATGCCGCCGCGTACAGAGAGGTAGGCACGTGCACCGGCACCTATGATGGTGCCGAATGCCAGGGTACTGCCGGCGCTGACCCGTATCGCTGAGCACATCGGTTGCTCGACATCGTCTAGCGTCAACGGTATTTCAGCGCCGGTGACCGCCACCACCGCATCGGTATTGAAGCGAAGAAGTGGCCCACTCATGGTGATTTCAAGGCCAGCGGCTTCGGGTGCATTTCCCAGCAGGGTATTGCCCAGGCGAAGTGCGCGACTGTCCATCGGACCTGACGGCGGTACGCCCACCGCCCAATAGCCAAGCCTGCCCGGATAATCCTGCACGGTGGTCTGGGTGCCGGCGGCAAGCACTTCAAAGGTGTTGGCGCGGTAACTCAAGCCCTCCAGGCAACGAGTCCACGGGTTGCCGACAGCAAAGGGGGGGTAGGCCAGAATCTGCCTGAGATACGCCTGGTTGGTCTCTACGCCATAGAGCACGCTGCCCGCGAGCGCCTGATCGAGTGCGTCGCTCGCCTTGTCGCGAGTCGGCGCCCAAGTGATGAGTTTAGCGATCATCGGATCGAAGTAAGGCGGAATCTCGCAGCCTGCCTCGACCCAGGTATCGATTCGCAGCGCCTTGCCGTCGGCGTTGGGGAAGTTCACTGCAGTCAGCAGGCCTGGGCTAGGTTGGAAGTCGCGGCCCGGGTCTTCGGCGTATAGACGGGCCTGGATGGCGTGGCCCCTGGGTTCGAGATCCCTGACCAGTTCCGCCAGCGGGGGCAGGTCACCGGCGGCCAGTTCGATCATCCAGCGCACCAGGTCCACGCCCCAGACCTGCTCGGTAACGCCGTGTTCGACCTGGAGACGGGTGTTCACCTCGAGGAAGTAGAAGCGCTTGGCCTCGCTGTCGTAAACAAATTCGACGGTACCGGCGCTGCGGTAGCTGACGGCCTTGGCAAGTTTGATTGCGGCCTCGCACAAAGCGTCGGCCATTCCCGCTGGGAGGTTCGGCGCGGGCGTTTCCTCCAGAACCTTCTGGTTGCGCCGTTGCACCGAGCAGTCGCGCACGCCGAGGGCAATCACCTCGCCACGGCCGTCGCCGAAGACCTGTACTTCAAGGTGGCGGGCGCGCTCGATGTACTTTTCGATGAACACGCCTGCGTCGCTGAAATTGTTCTGCCCCAGGCGTTTGACCGCCTCGAAGGCGTCCGACAACTCGACGGCCGAACGGCAGACGCGCATGCCAATTCCGCCGCCGCCAGCGGTGCTCTTGAGCATTACCGGATACCCAACCTGCTCGGCGGCGCCCAGTGCCTCCTCGACGCTGTCCAGAAGTTCGGTGCCTTCCAGCATCGGTACACCATGTTCCTTGGCCAGCGCCCGGGCAGTGTGCTTCAAGCCGAACACTCGCAGCTGTTGCGGCGTGGGGCCGACGAAGGCGACCCCGGCCGCCTCACAGGCCTCTGCGAAGGCGGCATTCTCGGACAAGAAGCCGTAGCCGGGGTGAATGGCTTGAACGCCCGCAGCACGAGCGATACCGAGAACTTTTTCGACGACGAGATAAGTTTGCGCCGCCGGTCCTTCGCCGAGGCTATAGGCCTCGTCAGCTTGCCGGATATGCAGGCTCGCCGCGTCGGCTTCTGAATAAATCGCTACGCCATGGCAGTCCAGAGATTTAAGGGTGCGCAGGATGCGGCAGGCGATGGCGCCACGGTTGGCGATCAGGAGTTTGTCGAACATCTCGGGTAACCTTCAAAAGGCTGGCGGGTCGTCCCGCCTTATTCGTCTGCGCCACGGCCGTCCGTGGTTGAAGCGTGAATCATCGATGGGCGCGATCCGGGCCGTTGGCCGGCCCGGGCCTGCAGCGCTGGCAGCACGTAGCGCTGCAGTAGCAGCATCAGTTCCATACCAACACCTCTGCGGGTGTCGGATTCCAGCCATTGCACGGGTTGTTGAGCTGGGGGCAGTTGGAAATCAGCACGATCACATCAGTCTCGGCGCGCAGCTCGACGTACTTGCCGGCGCCGGAGATGCCGTCTTCGAACGTCAGGCCGCCTTCTGACGTCACCGGAACGTTCATGAAGAAGTTGATATTTGCGCCTACGTCGCGCTTGTCCAGGCGGCCGTCGTGCTGGCAAGCCCGCAAATAGTTGTCCCGGCAGCTGTGCATGTAGCGTTTCTCTAACGCGTAACGCACCGTATTGCTTTCCTGGGCGCAGGCGCCGCCCAGGGTGTCGTGACGACCGCAGGTGTCGGCGACGATAGTCAGCAGCGGGTTGCCGAGATTGGAATACAGCACAGTGCCGGTGGTGAGATAGACGTTGCCCTGGCGCCGCAAAGTGCGTTGCGGGTCGTAACGCTCGCGTGGATTCCGGGCACTGTAGAAGAGGGTATCTACGGCCTGGTTGCCTTCGAGGTCGTGGATTCGGATCGTTTGCCCGGCCTTGAGATCGCGCAGGTAGGGCTCGCCTGCAGGTATGACATCGCGAATGATGGCGTCTTCGGGACGTTTTTCACTGGCTGTCAGCGTCATGGCAGGGTCCTCTAAAGAAAAAAGCGGTCTGTGTTCTGAAAGCCGCGAACATTTTCTTCGCGCGAGGTGCGGCATGCCTCCGCGACCTCTGGGTCGGCTTCGCTAAGGGTCAGCGTCACAGGGCAGGGCGCATAGCTCGGACTGGGGTCCAGAGGGTGTTGAACAGGCGTGAGGATCACCAAGGTGTTCATGGGGGCATACAACTCCACGTAGTCGCCCGGCCTGGAGTTGCCTTCGATGAACTGGAATGCACCGTGCCCGTCCACTTCGACGCGACTGAACAGGTTGAGCGCCATGACCAGGTCTTCCAGCTTCAAACCCCATTTGCCCATCTCGACGAGCAGGTTGTCCGTGCCGTTACGGTAAAAGCCATTGCGCAGCTCCTGATACCGGCCGGGGCCGTACTTCTCGGCTACTTCCGCGGCATTGGCGACACCGGAAAAGCTGTCATGCCAACCACAGGTGTCGGCAACGACGGCCGCCAGTACGCGGCCCATGTCGGAGTACAGGCAATGGCCTTGGGTGAGCCTGGCGGTGTGCTGGCACTTGAGCGTGTCGGGCAGGTTCAACCGTTCACTCTTTTCCTGTGCGTTGTACATCAGCAGGCTGACGTTTGCTCCGCCGCGTGTGTCCGTGATGCGTAGCAACTGGCCGCGCTTGACGATGAGCGACGTGTGGCCGCCACCGGGAATGTTTTCTTCAAGAAGGAGAGAGCGCTCGCTCGACTCGATGGTCATTCGGGTACCTCGATTAGCAGACAGAACAGCGCACCGTGGCACGCCTGAGCAGAGAAAGTGGTAGGCAGGGTCAGAGCTTGCCGTCGGCCGCCATTTGCACGTAGGTCGGATCGAAGCGCAGCGTGATGTTCGCTTTGTCGCCGATGACAACGCCGTTCGCGAAGCTCATGCCGATGGCATCCGGGCTGCTCGCGCCTTCGCCTAGAATTCCGTGGTCGAAGCTGAAGTGCGCAACCTTGGACATGGTCTCGGGTAGGGCTGCATCGGTGGCGAACGCCAGGGCTTCTTTGGGTGTGTAAAACAGCTTGGTGGTTGAGAGCTGGCGCTGATAGCCGGCGAGATCGGTGCCGGACGCCTTGGCCATTTCTGTCAGTGCTCCGGTGGATTCGTCAGTTCCCGCGTCCATCAGCGCCATGATCTCGAACCAGGCGCCGACCAGCGCCTTGCCGAAGTCAGGGTTGTCCTGCAGTGTCTGGGTGTTGACCACCATCATGTCGAGGATCTCACCGGGAATCTTCGAGGAGTCGAAGACCTGGGTGGAGCCGGGCTGCGCGACGATTTCGGACAGCATGGGGTTCCAGGTGGCAGCGGCCTGTACATCGCTCGTCGAGAATGCAGCGACGATGTCGGCGTCAGACGTGTTGATTACCTGCACGTCGCGTTCGCTCATCCCAGCCGTTTCCAGCGCGCGGGCCAAGAAATAGTGGGATACGGACAACTCGACAAGGTTGATCGGCATGCCCTTTATGTCCGCAAGGGTCTTGCCTTCGCCCTTGATAACCAGGCCGTCGTTGCCGTTCGAGTAGTCGCTGACGATGAGGGCTGTTGAATCCACGCCGCCTGCGGCCGGAATGGTCAAGGCGTCCATATTGGTCATGGAGCAGCCGTCGAACTGGCCGACGGTGTATTGATTGATCGACTCCACGTAGTCATTGAGTTGAACCACGTCGATGCTGATGCCGTATTTGTCGGCCCACTTGTCGATGATGCCAGCAGTGCCAGCGTAGCCCCACGGCATCCACCCGGCGTAGAGAGTCCAGCAGACATTGAAGTGATCTTTCTTCTCGGCGTGTGCGCCAAAGCTGATCGCTGCGGCGAGGCCTGCGGCGGCGAGGGATAGCAGATTGCACTTACGCATGAGAACCTCCGGTTCAGGGTGGGATTCGAGCAGGAGCCACGGCACATTCCGAATCGCTTCGAAAGGCGCGTTCTCCCGGGCTTTTGTCCCGCCGTGTAACCTCGGTGGAGGTCGATGACTCTCGGACCAGCCATTCGCCTTTGCGAACCGGAACCCTAGTCATCCATTGTCCAGATTGTGGTGCCGCGATCTCCGGAAAGCCGGATGGCCCTGCACGGAACAGTTGAAAGCGAATTGCGTGCCAGATGGCTGAAGCGCCCGTCTGGCGAGCACTGCGCAGTGCAAGGGTGAGTGAGAAGTGCCTCTAGATGTAGCGCAGTCGCGTGTGCGTGCACGTAGATGGTGCGAAGGCGCACATGCCTGGAGCTCAGAAGGATGTTCTGGCTGGCACTCTTATCGTTATCACTGCAGCGCAGCTGGATCGCCAGTTATCGAGACGACCCGAGCATGCTGCTCCACTGGACGATCACCTGCGCGACGTTGCCAATCATGCAGGTTGAATGGCCGAGAGCGACTGGGATGGTCAGTTGCTGGGCTGGGCTGGGAGGTGGGGTGAACCTGCACGCATAATTGCAGGCCTGAGGCGGCGCTGTTGCAGCGGGGGGCAGTTGCATGATCGAGTTCGCGCTTATCGGCGCCTATGTAAAGGACGCGACTACCGAGCGGGTGCGCGTGTTCGAGGTGGATACGCTAGAGCCTGACTGGCAGCCGGTGCTTGCCACCCCTATGACGATACAGGCGGAAGCCTGGCGTGCAGCTGAAGAAGAAACCTTGGGAAGGTACCTGGAGGTGTTGGACTGACTGAGTAGCCTCGACGCCTGCCGCCGGTACTTGCGTCGGCAGCGTCGAGGCAGTGATCAGGCTTCCTGCGCTTCTACCTTCAGCTGCGCGGCGATCTTCGCCGGCAGTCCCACGCCGGCGGCCTGGGCGGCGCGGCGCTCCTCATTGAGCGGAATGTCGTAGGTGATCCGTGCACCGTAGGCGGTAGGCGCGTGTGGATCGAGGCGGACCTTGTCGAACACCAACAGCCGGGTGCCAAGGCTGAAGCCTTCGGACAGGTCATGAGTGACCATGAACACGGTCAATTGTGTCTCCCGCCATAGCTCCAGCAACAGGCCGTGCATGTCCTTGCGGATACCGGGATCCAGTGCGCCAAAAGGTTCGTCGAGCAAAAGCATCCGCGGTTGCATGATTAGCGCCTGGGCGATGGCCAAGCGCTGCTGCATGCCACCCGACAGCGTACTGGGGTATTTGTCGAGTGCATGGCCCAGCCCGACCTTCTGCAGCATTTCGGCGGCCCGTTCACGAGCCTCGCGCTTGGTCCGGCCCAGCAACCGGCCCAGCACCGGGGAGCGTGGCAGCTCGATGCCCAGCGCCACGTTGTCGAGTACGCTCAGGTGTGGAAATACTGAATAGCGCTGAAAGACGACGCCTCGGCTGGGGTCGGGTTCAGCCGGAAGGGGTTGCCCGGCAAGTTTGATGTGACCTCGACTCGGGCGTTCCTGGCCGAGCAGCATTCGCAGAAATGTGGACTTGCCGCAACCTGACGCGCCAACCAGCGTGCAGAATTCGCCTTGGGCGACGCTCAGATTGAGACGCTCAAGAACGACCTGGTCACCATACTGCTGCCAGACATTGTTCACTTCCAGGAAGGTACTCATTTCTTGGCGCCCTCGTACCAGGGGAAACAAAGACGGATCACTTGGCGCAACCCGACGTCCATTAGCCAGGCCAGCAGTGTTATCCAGATGACGTAGGGCAGGATCACGTCCATTGCCATGTAGCGGCGTACCAGAAAGATGCGATAGCCCAGGCCGTCAGTACTGGCAATAGCCTCTGCCGCGATCAGGAAAAGCCATGCCGAGCCCAGCGCCAAGCGCAACGCTATAAGAAGTCGGGGCAATACCTGCGGAAGTATCACCCGAAGGATGAGCGTCCAGGTGTTCGCGCCCAAGGTCTGCGCCTTGATGATGATTTCTTGCGGAATATCTCGAGCGCGTTGCTCCGTATCTCGGATCAGCGCGGGCGTGATGCCGATAACTATAAGCATGACCTTTGATAACTCACCCAGTCCAAAAACGATGAACAGGATCGGCAGAATAGACAGGGGTGGAATCATCGAAAGGATGACAACCAGCGGTGATAAAGGCGCACTGAATAGCGGGATTGCGCCAGCGGCTACCCCGATCACCAAAGCGATGGCTGCGCTGATCCCAAGGCCTATGGCCAACCGCCAAAGGCTTGATGCGGTGTCTTGCCAGAACAGATACGAACCGCTGCGTTTGTCTTCGGTAAAGGCCAGCCGGTCGATGGCCGAGATCATCTGTGTCGCGCTGGGCAGCAACTTGTCGTTGGGGTTTTCGGCTAGCCGTGCAGTCGACGCGGTGAAATAGAGAAATAGCAATAACGCGAGCGGAAGCAGTACCAGAAGAACGCGACTGGCACGATCGGGATGACGATTTAGCAGGCGCATAGGATTACCAGAAAGACAGCGGCTGGCATAGCCGGTCGGGCGAAGGGGTTTGGTTGGTATGAAGGTGGGAGCTCATAGAAGGCTGACTGTCGAATCGGCACGCTTCGCACGGGCCGTAAGCCGCGGCGATGAGCTGTGCGCTAGCCCGATATCCGTATGAGGATCTGCTCGATTTGGCAAAAAGAGAGCGAAGAATATGGCGCATTGGACCTCCGGTTCTAGGGCAGGCAGGAGCCGCGCACGATTGACGTGCGGTTCTCTCCCGGGCTTTTGTCCCGCCGTGTAACCTCGTTGGAGGTCGATGACTCTCGGACCAGCCACCTGCATGCAGGCCGGAACCCTAGTCATCCATTTTAAAGTCTATGGCACCGTAATACCGACCGATACGTTGCTCCTGCCTTCAGCTCTGCAAGGTGCCTGCCATCCTTTCTTGGCTCCGGAAACTATGGGCTCGAACCGCTCAAGCTATGCGTTGCGGCACCGTAAAGGCGCTTATTTGCGAGCGGTGCTTACTTTTGGTGCGACAGGGTTCGACACCAGCTTTCGTTGGCTGCAGGTAGATGCGCGACAACCGAGAACGACCGCCGACCGAAGCGGTCGCATTCCCATACGCGCTGCGTGGCGAGTTACCCGCAGCGCACCGGAACGGTAAAGGGACGGAGCGCCAGATGATGCAGACGAAAATGAAATGGCTGGGTATGGCAGGAGCATTGGGATTGTCACTGGCAGGCCTTCCCGCCCAGGCGGCGGGCTGGTGTGAGTCCGGGAAACCCGTGAAATTCGGTGGGCTCAACTGGGAAAGCGGCATGCTCCTGACCGACCTCATGCAGATCGTGCTCAAGGAAGGCTATGACTGCGAGACAGACAGCCTGCCGGGCAATTCGATCACCCTCGAGCAAGCACTCGGGAACAACGATATCCAAGTGTTCGCAGAAGAGTGGATTGGCCGCAGCGATGCCTGGAACAAGGCAGCAGAAGCCGGCAAGGTCGTGGGTGTCGGTGCGCCGATCGAAGGCGCGGTCGAAGGCTGGTATGTGCCGCGTTACGTGATCGAAGGCGATGCCAAGGGCGGCAAGGACGCGAAAACGCCGAATCTCAAGACAGTGGGGGACCTCGCGCAATACGCAGAGGTATTCCGTGATCCGGAAGAGCCCGCCAAGGGCCGCTTCTACAATTGCCCCGCCGGTTGGACCTGCGAGCTGGAAAACAGCCGCATGCTGGACACCTACAAGCTCAACGAGCATTTCACCAATTTTCGTCCCGGAACGGGACCTGCGCTGGATGCTGCGATTCAGTCGAGCTACCGTCGCGGTGAGCCAATCGTCTTCTACTATTGGTCGCCGACCCCTTTGATGGGACAGCTGGATCTGGTCAAGCTCGATGAGCCTGGCGTGAACAAGTCGATTCAGATCCAGGTCGGGTTATCGAAGGTATTTCACGACGAAGCGCCTGAGCTCGTTGACGTGCTCGAGAAGGTCAACGTGCCCATTGATCTGTTGAACCAGAACCTTGCCCGCATGGCGAAGGAGCGTATCGACGCGCGTGAGCTGGCCGAAACGTTCCTCAAGGAGCATCCCGAGGTTTGGCATGCTTGGGTGAGCAAGGCGGCGGCGAGCAAGATCGAGGCCTCACTCTAAGCCTTGAGAAACGTCGTTCGGCCATGGTCTCGTCCTGGTGCGCCAGCACCATCGTAGACCAGGCCGCGTGATCCCAACGCCATGGCCAGGCTGTTAAAAGCCTGGCCATGGCATGCCTCAGAGTGCCACGCATGTTTCCCGAGCGCTTTACATTCTCCATTGCCGACTGGGTCAACGCTGGCGTCGACGCACTTGTCACCCAGTACGGCACCCTGTTTCGGCAGATCTCCGACGCCGTCCTGACGCTTATCGTGAGCCTGGAAGGATTCCTGCGCGCAACACCCTGGTGGGTCACGCTACTGGTCGTCGTTGCAATTGCCTGGCATGCCACGCGCCGGTGGGTGTCGGCCCTGCTGATCGGTGGATTGCTGTTCCTGGTTGGGGTGATGGGGCTTTGGCTTCAGCTGATGCAGACCTTGGCCCTCATGCTGGTCGCAACATCGCTATCAGTCCTCATTGGCGTACCACTTGGAATTCTGTCAGCGCGAAGCAATCGTCTGCGCGCAGTGCTGACGCCGTTGCTCGACATCATGCAAACGATGCCCAGCTTCGTTTACCTGATTCCTGTATTGATGCTGTTCGGCCTCGGCAAGGTGCCCGCCATTCTTGCCACCATCATCTACGCGGTGCCGCCTTTGATTCGCCTGACCGACCTGGGTATACGGCAAGTGGATCGCGAAGTGATGGAGGCGGTGAATGCGTTCGGAGCCAGCCGCTGGCAGCAATTGTTCGGCGTTCAACTACCGTTGGCATTGCCAAGCATCATGGCTGGTGTAAACCAGACGACCATGATGGCCCTGTCGATGGTTGTCATCGCCTCGATGATCGGCGCTCGCGGTTTGGGCGAGGAAGTGCTCATTGGCATCCAGACGCTGGATGTCGGGCGTGGCTTGCAGGCAGGGCTGGCGATCGTGATCCTCGCCATTGTCTTCGACCGCATCATTCAGGCCTATGGCCGCCGCGGGCAGGAGCGTCGCGCATGAGCCGTATAGAGGTGGAACACGTCTACAAGCTGTTCGGGCGGCATACCGATACCGCGATGTCGATGCTTCGGGAGGGGCGCAGCAAGAGCGAGGTGCTGGAAGCCACCGGCTGCGTGGTCGGTGTGGACGATCTTTCCTTACGCATCGAGGCCGGTGAGATATTTGTGATCATGGGCCTGTCCGGCTCTGGCAAGTCGACACTGGTCCGTCACTTCAACCGTCTCATCGATCCCACCAGCGGCGTGGTGCGCATCGACGGCCAGGACATCCTGCAATTCGATACCCGCACCCTGCGCGATTTCCGCCGCACTGCGATCAGCATGGTCTTTCAGAACTTTGGGCTGCTTCCGCACAAGACCGTGCGGGACAATGTCGCCTATGGATTGACGGTACGCGGCGAGCGCCGAGCGGACCGCATCGAGCGCGCAAACCATTGGATCGAGCGGGTGGGGCTAGGGGGCTATGCAGCGTCCTATCCGCATCAGCTGTCTGGCGGAATGCGACAGCGGGTCGGGCTGGCGAGGGCGCTCGCAGCCGATACCGATATCATCCTGATGGACGAAGCGTTCAGCGCGCTCGATCCGTTGATCCGCGCCGAGATGCAGGACCAGTTGCTCGAGCTCCAGGCGCAGCTGCACAAGACCATTGTCTTCATCACACACGACCTGGATGAAGCCATGCGGTTGGGCAATCGCATTGCAATCCTGAAGGATGGTCGACTGGTGCAGGTGGGGCGGCCCAACGAGATCATGGACCACCCGGCAGATGACTATGTGCGCCGGTTCGTGCAGCGGCGCGTAGCAGTAGCCTGACCGTCTGCCGAAAGCGGTGCTGTCTTTTTGCCTTCGGGGCGGAGCGGGCGTCCGTACGTCTATTCGCCTCATGCATTTTCTGAGAGCGAGTACCACTTCACGGTATGGTGTCCTTCCTGGGCGTTGGCCCAGACCCTGGGCTATGCTGCGCGCCCGCCGCGTAAGGTCAGTGGGCGTGGACGTCAGAGGAGGGAAGCATGGACGTGCAGTGGTGGTACTGGCTGGTACTTGGCGGCGTATTGGTCGCCGCAGAATTGGTGGTGCCGGCATTCTTCGTGTTCTGGTTCGGCCTCGCAGCCGGCCTGGTCAGCTTGACCGTATTGCTGATGCCGGGGCTGTCATTTCCAGCACAGCTTCTTATCTGGGCAGCCGCGTCGGTGCTCATGGTCGTTGCCTGGTTTCGGTATTTCCGTCGCGAAGCGCCGAAGGTAGAGCGATGGACAGCTCAGGAATACGTCGGTGAGCAGGGCGTTCTGCTTTCGCCTGTACCCGAGTTCGGCAAGGGGCGCGTTCGGTTCTCCCGCTCCATCCTGGGCAATCAGGAATGGACCTGCACCGCGGACCACACGCTCGCCGAAGGCGCGCGGGTCGCACTACTCGAAATCCATGGGAATGTGGCCAAGGTCACTCAGGCTCAATAGAAAGGAACCCTAAATGCCAGAGCTCGTTGTAGCGGCGGTCATCGCCGTACTCGTGATTATCACCATCGGCGCCGGTGTGCGCCTGGTCCCCCAGGGCGAAGAATGGATCGTGGAACGGCTTGGCCGATACCGCGCCACGTTGTACCCCGGTCTCAATATCATCATTCCGTACGTAGACCGCGTCGCTTACCGGCTGCCTACCAAGGATCTCATTCTGGACGTGCCCCAGCAGGCCGTGATCACAAGCGATAACGCCGTGATCCTCGCCAATGCGATTGCGTTTGTGAAAGTCACTGATCCCAAGCAGGCGTCGTACGGCGTTGAAAACTATGCACAGGCGATCATCAGCCTCGCAACGACGTCCCTGCGCTCGATCATTGGCGAGATGGAGCTGGACAAGGCGCTTTCGTCCCGCGAACAGATCAAGGCCCAATTGATCGAAGCCATGTCCAATAGCACCGGTGACTGGGGTATCACCGTGCGTTCGGTAGAGCTTCAGGACATCCAGCCGTCGGAGTCGATGCAGCTCGCAATGGAACAGCAAGCGGCGGCCGAACGTCTGCGTAAGGCATCCGTCACCAAGGCTTCAGGCGAGAAGGAGGCAATGGTGCTGGATGCGCAGGGTCGTCTGGAGGCCGCGAAGCTTGATGCTCAGGCTCAGGTCGCGTTAGCCCGTGCGTCTGCTGAAGCGATTCGCAACGTGAAGGATGCGCTGGGCGAAGACAACAATGCCATGCTGTACCTGCTCGGCGAGCGTTATATCAAGACGCTTGAGAATCTCGGCGAAAGCGACAACGCCAAGCTGGTCGTGCTTCCTGCTGACCTTCCTGCCGCTATTCGCGGTTTCATGAAGTCCTGATACCAATGACACCCGGTGCCACTACGGCCCGGGTGCTGTCGAATAAAAAGGAGGAAGAGGATGCGGTCGTTTGTTCATCCTCTTCCCCAACACGGAAGCGTTCACGCGTCGCTATCATCGTTCAGGCAATTCGTGGACGAGATTCGAGCGTCCAGCATCGCACGGCCATACAGCTCCTTGAGCTGGTGCTCGTACTGAGCCCTGACCTCCAGCGGGTCGTTCCTCAGTGCGCCTTCCATACCCCGCTTGGCGTCCTCGATCCATCCTTCGATTTCCGATCGAAACAGACCATGCGCCTGGCTGGCCTCGACCACGGTCGTACTGCCGCTGAAGATTGCCATGACGATCTCCATCTTGCGTTTGACTGTCCAGCGTATGCGTGGCTCGTTCATGTTCGCGCTCTTGGCTCGATAGTTACGGTAAGTCGTATTCATGGTTTGCCCATGCCCGTTCATAGCTGAAGTGCGACGAAATAAAGCGTGGTAGCCACCAGCGAGGTGGTGATCAGGCCGAAGCTGGTGAGCGTAGCCATGCCAGCCACCACCGCCAATGAAGATGCGGCTGCGACCGGGTGTGTCTGGACCTCCATATAGGCGATGTAGACGGCAAAATTGATGAACACCGCCGCAGGCAGTACGCGCTCGAGGCAGCGCTGCGTGGCGGCCCCGAGCTGTATGGGAACGAACACCGGCAGCACGCGGACCAAAAGGCTTGTCGTCAGCAGTGCAGCGATTGCCCACAGGACGGAGTGGCTCATAGGCCGGCCCTCGTTAGCAGAACGGTTGCCAGAAGCACGCTGGGAATCCAGAAATAGACGGGGCCTAGCAGGTGTATCGAGAACAGAGCGATGCCGGCGCACAGCGCCGCGGCCATCAGGCACGCCATGCGACGCTGTTCAGGCACCGCCAAGCGGACACGTAATTGAGCGATGGACAGGTACATCAGTACCACGCTAGCCGGATAGCCAAGGTTGACGTTTGCACCAAGCCATTCGGCGGGTAGCAATCGTGCGACGCCTCCGCCTGCGACACCTGCCAATACCCACGTGCCGAAGAGCGCGGCGCGAATCAGGAAGACCGTACGGGTCGAATCCCGCTCCTGCTCGGTTGCGTAGGCTTCGTCGCCGAGCATGTGCGCCATGCAGGCACGCGGTAAGCCAGCTTTGGGCAACCGCCGTGCGGTGGTATAGGCAATCGGCAGGTAGCGGCAATTGATGGAGGCAGTGAGCAGCACCATGGTCAGGAAGCCTGCGCCCGACTCGGCCAGGGGGAGGACGGCGAACTGGCCGCTGCCGGTAAACCCAAGAAGGCTGACCAGGAATATGTCGAGCAGTGACCAGTCGGCTCTCCCGGCCAGCACGCCAAACAGCATGCTGACCGGGACAATCGCAACCGCGGCGGGCGCGGCGCGGTGCAGGGCATCGCGCATCGTGCTTTCTGCCGCAGCACCGAGCGGGTGCGGTGGCAGCGCCGGGCTACGTTCATAGTCCATCGGACAGCGCCTCACGCTCATGCACACGTCCGTAGGCACGGCTTTCCCAACGATTGATCTCGATGACCCAGATGTCCCGGTAGCCTGACTCGCCTTCAGCAACGTCGATATTGCTGGCGTAGTGGATAAATCGCTCGTCGTCGATAAGGATCGCCTGGTTTTCGTGCAGGGTCTGGCGAAGCAGGATATCGCCGGTCTGCGGGTCTATGACCTGAGTCTCGCCGCCGTGAACGTTATGCCTGCGTACGACCGCAATCACGCTGAATTCGTGGCCGTCGCGATGAGGCCCTTCAGGCACGGTGACACCCTGAAATTGAGCATTCGCGACGACCCGGATCTGGTTGACGTTGATCTGAAACATCGCGCTGCGATCAACGGGCAGGTTATCCAGCACATGGCCCACGAAGGGGGTCGGATCGACTTCCAGTTGCTCGCGGAAGCGCGGTACGCCACCTGCCTCGTTGAGCTTGATGAAGCGTGCAGACTGGACGTAATCCCGACGCGGAAGAAGCGCAAGAACCCATTCGTTTTCGTCGAGGTAGGCCATGTACTGGCCGAGACGAATCTGACGCATCCGGCTCAGGCTATGGCGATCACGTGGCATGTTGCCGAAGGCGTCGAGAACCTCCTGGCTCGCAAGTGGCATGTCGATGACACAAAAACCCTGGCGCTCGAAATCAGCGAGGCCCTGGAACGGTTCGGCTTGGGGGATCGCATTGTTCATGGTGAGGTGCATTCCGTATTCAGGCGGGTTGAAGGTCGAACGTCGCAACTTCATAAGGGCGCAGCGATTCAATGTGCTTGCGCGTTATGCCCCGGTAGAAGGCGCATGCGGACGGCTCGACCACGTCGACCGAGGCATATTTCTTCTCCAGTGGACCGAGGCAGAGCCCCCCGCAGAAGCCTTCGATTTCGCAGCCTTTGCAAAAGGCCGGATTGTCACGGCGCAGCCGTGCGTGGGCCTGGTAGGGCGCGCCGTCGAGGAGCGTCTGCCCATCACGGATATCGCCAAGGCGTGTCGAGCCCGCCTTGCAGGCGAAGACGGAGCCGTTGGGTTCAATGCTGAATTGCGCGCCCTTGGCCGAGCAGTTCTTGAAACCGCGGTAGGACACCGTGTCGAAGCCCAGCATGACCTGGAAGATCTGGTGCCAGTAGCCGGTCAACACCACGCCACGCTGGCGTCCGTATTCCACGACCTGCCAGAGGCGGTTGACGATGTTGTCCGCGCCGAAGGTCGAGTAGAAAGTGGGATCGAAATCCACCACGACTCCGATTTCACGGGCCCCTACCTCAACGGCGAGATCGACGATCGATTCGTCGAAGTCATACCAGGTGGCTGAGGTGAGCGCTGAATTGATGGCGACTCGATTACCATGGCGCTGCAGCATTCGCAGGCCTTCCATCACGACCGGGGTGCTGTCGTCCCCGTTTTTCAGCGGACGGCTTGGGCTGGTGGGCGAATCGAAGCTGACACACACCGCGACACTGTAGTGGGCAAAAAGCCGTGCGACTTCATCGGTGATGAGCGAGCCATTGGTCACGGTAGAGTAGTGAATGATGATGCCGTCGCGCTCGCCGTTCCCGAAGCGTTCGAGTACGGCTTTGATGGTCCGCCAGTTCAGCAGAGGTTCACCGCCGAAGAACTGCAGCATCACTTCGTAAACGCCCTGAGAGCGCGCCACGGCCAGTGCTGATTCGACGTATGCAATACCGTCCGCGGGTTTCATCGAGCGATTGTGCGGGTCGTATTGATGGTCGAACCGTTCACGCGAGGCGTAAATGGAGTCCTCGATGTTCACGCGGATGCCTTCGCGGGCGATCAGGCGGGACGTGTCGACCCGATCGGCCTCATCTTCGGCCGAGAGCGCCTTGCCCTGGACGCCCTCGAAGCAATAGGTACAGCCAAAATTGCACGCGTTCGCCAGGATCAGCTGGATGATGTTGACCTTCTTTTCCACCGGGACGGGCGCGCGGGTCTGTGCAGCCTGACGTGCAGGAAGCAGGATCTGACGAACGATCAGCTGTTGCAGAAGCTCGACCAGGCGAGTGTCGGCTTCTGTTTCGAGGATGTCCTTGTGAACAGGTTGGGGTTGCTCGAAGCGTTGCAGCATCCGTCGTCCAGCGGCATCGAGCATGAACAGTCCACCCAGCTGACGATGGTAGACAGCAGTTCGATCGCCGACCTCGAGCTGAACGGCATCTGGCGATAGCACGTATCTTTCAGTTTCAACGAGTGTGATCAACGGTTCGGCTCCTGGCTGGAGAGGCGGGAAATCGGGGCCGATTCGCCCCGATCCGGCGGTTCACTTGCTCAAGCGGTTCTTGAGCTGAACGCCATGCCTGGTCGCGAAGGTTCCACCTACTGTTCCGCCTACCGTACCGCCCACGGTGCCGCCCACCGTTCCACCAACGGTCCCTCCCACCGTACCGCCCACGGTTCCACCAACTGTCCCGCCAATCGTGGAGATGCCTGTTGTTACGCTCATGAAGACTCCCTCTCTCTGCAGGTTGAGTGATCGGCGTGTCGCCAACCACACGTGGATGCGCTCGGCTGAGCGCATGTCCGTCGCCTGCGCCTGATGGCGCATAACGCTCGTGAAGGGTCAGATAACGCTTCCGAGGTCTATTGCGTGCTCAGAGGAGTCTATGGAGGTGGCAGGAGGGGCGTCTTGTATGATCCTGCAAGTTGCTGCGCAAGGCCTCAGGGCTTGCGCAGCATGCGTAACCACCGCGCCGGGGAGAGGCCGTAGGTGCGTGTGAACTGATGGGTCATATGGCTTTGATCGGTGAAGCCTGCAGTGATCGAGGCGTCGGTGAGCGTGTGGCCTGCAAGCATCAGGGCGCGAACGTGGTCGAGCCGGCGCATGGTGAGGTAGCGATAGGGGCTGGTGCCGTAAAGCGCGCGGAAGTCCCGGGACAGGCTCCAACGTTCGCGACCGCTGGCGTGCTCGAGTTCGTCGAGCGTGATGACCCGGTCCAGGGCGCTATGAATGTATTCCCGGGCACGCTCGGCGGCGCAGAAGTCGATCGAACGGCGCCCACGAGGTGTGCCGGCGACCTCAGCCAGTGCCTGCGCTAATTCATAGAGCGCGTCGTCCTCTTCGAGCGGCTCGATTATGCAGTCCATGCCCTGCATGAGGACCTCTGTCGCGCGAAAGAGGCGAGGGTCTCGCGAGGTGCCGTCGGGAATGAAGGGCAGCGGGCGGCCACCCAGCGCCTGCTGGAGCATCGATGGCTCGATGTAGATGATCCGGTACAGAAAGCCTTCGTCCGTTACCGCTTCGCCATCGTGCAGTTCATCCGGATAAAGCACGATTGTTCCGCCAGGCAGATTGTGGCGCATGCTTTTGCGATAGCTGAAACCGTGCACACCCGCCAGGGTGCGCCCGACGGCATAGGTGTCATGGCGATGAGGATCGAACCCGCGCCCACTGAAGAAGGCCTCGATTCGCTCGATCCGCTGTGGGTTGCGGGCCCGCTTGGCCCAGTCCTGGCTAGATTCCGCCATGAGCATTCAATTTCCACATTATGGTCAGGTGGCGATAGAGCATCGGTCTTTGCCTGGCGTCGCTCCGACTCGATCTTCGCATGAGGGGTGGAAAGATCGAATTGTTCGCCTACTTTGTACAACAACTTTGTGCTTTACCGAACGTAGGTTGTCCACGTCCGAATGCAAAGCCGACGTTCGGCGGATGGCGGCCATGGCCGGCACCCTTTATATTTGTGAGCTTGAGCGAATGAGTCCGTCTGCACGTATTGGCATCGGTGTCGCTAGGAGCGAGGTTGGGCAAGGATGCCTGGAAGGAACGAACTGTCGATCGAGGCACGTGCGGTGCTGAATATACCTGGCTACCGGTCCGGTACGTGGCTGTGCAACAGCCGCGGGGCGCGGATATACCGGGGAAGTCGTCTTGCGGACGGGCTCCCCGTCATCTTCAAGTTTCCGTTGGCGCATTACCCAACGCCTGGGGCACTCGCGGCGCTTCGCCACGAGTACGAGCTGATCCTGCGTGCTCAGCCCAGCGGTGCCGTGATTGGCGCGCACGCACTGATCGATATCGATCGGACACAGGTGCTGGTCCTCGAGGACATCGACGGCACTGATCTGCGTACACTTTTGCAAGGTAGGCGGCAGACGCTACGGGATTTCCTGCCGATGGCCATTGCCATCGTCGAAAGCCTCGCGCGCCTGCATGGTCTTCGGATCAGTCACAACGATCTCAACCCTGCAAACATCATCTACAACCCTGCTACGGGTGCGCTGCGCCTGACTGATCTCGGCATCTCGACGGCCGAAGGCGAACCACCTGCGTCTCCGGATGGGCTCGAAGGCTCTCTCGCCTACATTGCACCTGAGCAGACCGGACGCACCAGCCGGCGCATGGATTACCGAGTGGACTTCTATGCGCTCGGGGTAACCTTTTACGAAATGCTCGCCGGGCGGCTGCCGTTCACCAGTGCCGATCCGCTCGCGCTGGTGCACGGCCATCTCGCTGTTGAACCACCGAGCCTTCTGGATCGCGTCCCATCGCTTCCCGCGTCGCTGGCTCGGTTGGTCGAGAAGCTCATGGCCAAGGCCGCCGAGGATCGATACCAAAGTGCTTTCGGGATTCTGGAGGACCTGCGAGCGATTCAGCGGGGGCTGGCGGACGGCCAATCCGCGGATATGCTTGAGCTTGGCCGAAAGGATAGGGCCGCAACGCTCCGGCTCCCAACGAGACCCTACGGACGCGATGACGCGATCAGGTTATTGGCGGCTCAATTCGACAAAGCGGCCGATGGTGGATCGTGTCTCGCGGTGATCAGCGGCCCATCCGGTGCGGGCAAGACCTTCACGGTCAACGCGTATCGCAATCAGCGTCCATCGGACGACGCGCTATGGGTACAGGGTAAGTTCGATCCGCTACAGCGTGATATCCCTTACAGCGCCTTGCGATCCGCCGCACGCCAGCTGATCGAGTTCGGCATTAACGGCGACCGCGGTCGAGTGGAGGCCTTGCGGCTATCGCTCGGCGAACACGCGGGATTGCTTGCAAGCTTGCTGCCCGAGCTGGAGGGCATACTGGGGCCCTTGCCGACTGTCATGGATCTGCCTCCCGCCGAGACGCAAAGCCGATTCGACTATGTGGTGCGCCGTTTCGTACAGAGCTTTGCCACTTCGCGCAGGCCACTAACCCTTTTTCTCGATGACATTCAATGGGCGGATGCCGCGTCGTTTCGCCTGCTGACCGTGCTATTGCGTCCGCCGCTCATCCACCATGCGCAGCTGATTGTCAGTGTGCGCGATGACGCCCCTGCAAGCGCTGCAGCGGCAGCGTTCATGGATCGCCTGCGAGAGGTGCCGGGTCTGTACCTGCCGGTGATGCCGTTGGCATTGCCGGACGTGACTCAACTGATTGCTGACACCTTGCCCTGGTGCCCGGAGCAGGAGGCGGAGCTGGCCGAACTGTGCCTGGCCAAAACGTTGGGCAACCCGTTTTATCTGAACCGATTCCTCGCAGCCTTGTATCGCGAACGGCTCGTTGAGTTCGACGGCCTCGCCGGGCACTGGACGTGGGACCTTTCCCGGATAGATCGGTGGGGCGTCTTCGGCAACGTTATCGAGTTCATGGTGGAGAAACTCAAGCGGCTGCCCGACGAGGTCCGGATCCTGCTTCAGATGGCCGCCAGCATTGGCAATCGCTTCCATCCGGCTACGCTTGCTGCGCTGGAGAGTACCGAGCTGAGCGAAGTGCTTTCGCACCTGGATCATCTCGTTCACGAAGGGCTGTTGATTGTTACGAGCGAGTCGGCCGACACCGTCGAGCTGCAGTTCCTGCACGATCAGGTCCGCCAGGCCGCTTACCTGTTGCGACCCGAAGAAGAGCGCCAGGCGGTGCACCTGCAAATCGGGCGATATTTGCTGGGATTTGGTGAAGCAGCGGATCTGTTCGATCGTGTAAATCATTTGAACGCTGCGAGTGCATTGCTTGTGGATGAGGACGATCGACTTGCGGTCGCATCCTTGAATCTCGAAGCAGCGAGGCGATCGCAGCAAACAGGCGGCCATCCGACGGCGCGGGGGCTGCTCCAGCACGCTGCGGTGCTGGCGGGCGACCGATGGGAGTCAAACCCGGCGCTGTTGTTCTCCATCCACCTGGCATGGGCCGAGTGCGAGCAGATGTGTGGAGAACCTGACGAGGCACTGGCGATATGCGCACGCCTGCTCGATCGGCTCAATGACCCGCTTGCCCATGCGGACGTCAGGGCTCGGCAAGCCGACGTCCACGCGAGCATGGGCCGCTTCGCCGAAGCCATGGACGCCGCTGTTCAGGGGCTGAAGGTGCTTGGCGAAGCCTGGCCGCACGATGATGCCGGTGTGCGCTCCGCGACAGCCAGCGACAAGGCCTTCGTCGAGGCCTGGTTGGATTCGCACGATCCCTCGGAGCTCATTGAGCTGCCTGCGCTGGAGGATCCGCGTGTCGAGCGGGTCATGCGGCTGCTTGGCTTGTTGTGGGGCCCAGCCATCAACCTCCGTTTGCCGGCTGGCGACCTTGCTATCGTGCGGATCGTCAGGTTGTCACTGGAGCACGGCAATGGTGATCAGTCACCGTTCGGCTATGGCAATTATGCGTCCATGCTGTCCTCGGTCCTGCATCAGTATGAACTGGGGTTTCGCTTTGGTCAGACCTCGGTTCAACTGGTCGAACAGACATCGAACCTGCCCCTGCGCAGCAAGGTGTATACGCTGTTCGCATTGACCAACAGCCCCTGGTCCAGTCCGATTTCGGAGAGCGTCCCGCTGCTACGCATGGCGCAGCAGGCAGGCCAGCTGACAGGCGATGTGATCTGGACGGCCTACAGCACGTTCCACATCCTCAAGCACCTCCAGCACGCTGGGGAAACGCTCGATGCCTTGCTTGGCGAATGCGCCCAGGCAGGGGCGGTTCTCAAGCGTATCGGTGATTCGAATACGCTCGAGGCGTTCGAAGTCCTGAACCGGTCCATTGCGCTGCTGCAGGGGCGCACGCCGCATACGGGAACGTGGAATGACGGCGATTTCGACGAGATCGCACTTCGTGAAACGATCGAGCGCAACGGCCATGGGCTGTGCCTGAACTACTACCATTACAACAAGATGCAGGCCGGCTATGTGTTCAGAGCATTCGAGCCTGCCCTGGCACACGCGCAGGCAATGGACGCAACGCGTGTCGCAACCTTCGGCTGGTTCAGCAATGCCGAGCACGTCTTCTATGAAGCGCTGATTCGGATTGCCCTGTTGGCAGGTCCCGAAGGCCGTCAGCGTACCGAGCATCTCCCGTTCATCAATGCCCATCGTGAGCAGCTCGCCGTCTGGACGATTCATTGCCCCGCGAATTTCAAACACAAGCTGGCTCTGGTTGATGCCGAATTAGCCCGCGCTGAAGGTCGCCATCAGGCCGCAAGTGACCATTTCGAAATAGCCATCGATGCCGCCCGCGAAGAGGGCTTCAGACAGGACACCGCCATGGCTGAAGAGGCCTACGGGCGCTTCTGGCTCGCCTGCGGCAAGTCGCGCATTGCACGTGCCTATCTTGCTGATGCTCAACGCAGCTATCTGCATTGGGGCGCGACGGCCAAGGCAACAGCGCTGGCGGCGGAGTTTCCGCGGTGGTTGACGCGCGAGACCGGAGCCGTGGCCGGGACCGAGCATTGGCCTGCGACGCCCGGACGTGGCAATACTGATATGGCAAGGCTGGACTGGATGTCCATCCTTCGGTCATTGCAAACCATCTCCACCGAGCTTTCACTTGAGCAGCTGCTGCCGAAAATGATGCGGATTCTGCTCGAGGAGGCCGGCGCACAGCAGGGCGCGCTGATGCTGCCCCAGGGTGACGACTGGGCTATCCGCTCGGCGCTGTACAGCGATGGTCGTGAAGTCGCGCCAGGGACACTGCTGGCGTTGACTGAACCCTTGCAGCAAGGCAAGGAATCGGTTTCAGGCATGCCGGTCCCGCTGTCGTTGATCCGGCAGGTCATCCAGACCCGCGAAGCGGTGATCCTGAGTGATGCCAGCGAGCGCGGTTCGTTCATGGGCGACCCCTACATACAGGCCCACAGGCCGCGCTCGATACTTTGCCAGCCGGTGGTGCGGCATGACCGCCTCATCGGGCTGCTCTATCTGGAGAACAATCTTCTTCCGGAGGCATTCACGGCCGATCGCCAGCAGACGCTGACCATTATCGCGGCGCAGGCGGCGATTGCACTGGAGCACGCAGAGCTCTACGAAACGCTCGAGCAACGCGTAGCCGAGCGTACGGCCGAGCTGGACGACGCCCGTATTCGCGCAGAAGACGCTGCCAATGCGAAGTCGATGTTCCTGGCGACCATCAGCCATGAGATACGCACACCACTTAACGCCGTCATTGGCTTGAGCCGCCTGACGTTGCGCACACCTTTGGACGCCGAACAGCAGGGGCACGTCGAGAAGATCCTGGGGGCAGGCGAAACGTTGCTGAGCGTCATCAATGACGTGCTGGATTTCTCGCGCAACGAAGCCGGTGGCACGACACTGGAACGTGTCCGCTTCAGTCTTGCGAAGGTGCTGGAACGGACGCTGTCGCTGTGTACCTTGCGAGCGCATGAAAAGCGGCTGGAATTGATCCTCGAACAGGGGCCGGATGTTCCCGGCAATTACATGGGCGACCCGTTGCGTTTGCAGCAGATCCTCATCAATCTGGTGGGCAACGCGATCAAGTTCACTGAAAGCGGCCACGTTCGGTTGAGCGTCACGACCCAATCGCCCGTCAGCAATACCGTAGCGCTGCGGTTCGCGGTCGAAGATACCGGCATTGGGATGAGCGAGACGCAGCAGCGGGGACTTTTCCAGGCATTCAATCAGGGTGACGGGTCCATCACGCGCCGTTTTGGCGGTACCGGCCTTGGGCTCGCGATCTGTCGTCAGCTTGCGACGCTGATGCAGGGGGATATCCACGTACAGAGCGAACCGGGTAGGGGGTCTTGTTTCTCGTTCTGCGTCACATTGGCGGTTGCGTCACCCGGCGCAGAAATACGAACAGGGCTGCCCAAGGGGCTCAGGGTCATGGTGATCGACGACCATGATGTTGCGCGGGAGGCCTTGTGCCGCCAGCTACGCTATCAGGGCGTCGAAGTGATCGCGCTTGCCAGCGGACTCGGTGCGCAGGAATCGGTGCGCCATGCCCTGTCGGCGGGCTCATTGGACGCCATTCTTGTGGATCGTGACATGCCTGGGGTTAGCGGGGCCGACACCATCCGAGCAATCCAGGCAATTGCTGCCGAGCATCACATCGCGCTGATATTACTGGCGTCGCCTTACGAACTTGCCGACGGACGAGACCAGGCACTGGACGTCGTGGTGAAGGAAACACTGGAGAAGCCGGTTCTACCGGGAGCGCTTCGTGACACCCTGCTGGCGCTGCGACAACCGCGCTCGGTGTCGGCGTCACCGGCCCGGAAAACAGCCTGGCTTGATCTTGAAGGTGTCCGGGTATTGTTGGTGGATGATAGCCCCATCAACCGCCAGGTCGTTATCGGCTTCCTGCAGGACACGGGGGTGACGCTGGAGACGGCGTCGGATGGGCAGGAGGCGCTCGAAAAGGTGGCCGCTGGCCAATACGACCTTGTATTCATGGATATTCACATGCCGATCATGGATGGGCTGACAGCTGTGCGGCGCATCCGCGAGCAGCCTGAATTCGCCGACCTTCCTGTTATCGCGATGACGGCGGATGCGTTACCCGGAGATCGTGAGACGAGTTTGGCCGCGGGCATGACCGATCACCTGGTGAAACCTGTTGACCCGGGTGAGCTGTATCGGCTGTTGTCGACGTGGGTGGTGCGCTCCCCGATCGAGGTCAGTGCAGTGTCACCAGCCTCCATGGACGAAGCCGCGGATGTCGCGTTCATGAAGATGGTGCGGAGCTTGGGGGTTGTCGACAGCGACAACGCAGTGAAACGCCTGCACGGACGCCCCTCGCTGTACCGCCAGCTGATTCGTGGGTTCCTGCAAGATAATCAATCCCTGGTACCTCGACTGACAGCACTCAAGGCCGAAAACGATACAAAGGGGCTGCTCGAGGCCGCCCACAGCCTGCATTCCGTCGGTGCGTATCTGGGTGCAGATGCGTTGTCCGAGTCAGCCAGGGCCTTGGAGTACGCGCTACGTGATGGCGCGCCTTACGAGGCCGGGATTGACTCGTTGATCCAGGCAGCCAGCCAGACACTGGAGGGCTTGTCACCTCTGCAGTCGCTGTTCGATACGAGCATCCGTAGAGGGAGTTCCAAGGGTAGCGACCTGATGGAGCATGCCTTGGGCAAATTGCTGTCCCTGCTCGAAACCTCAGATTTCGAAGCGGAGACGTTCTTGCCGACAGTCCAGCAACTGGGTGAAGGCACACCGTGTGAGCAAACGCTTCGCAAAGTGGCGGAGTTCGTTGACGACGTCGAATTCGAACGGGCCGCGGATGCGGTTGCCCACTTACTGCGGCAGCTTCGCCGCCCAAGCAAGGAATGATGCCGTTGTCTCGTGTTTCGAAGACCCCGGTCGTGCTCGTCGTCGACGATCAGAAAAGCAACCTGCGCATCCTTTCTGACTTGTTGCGTGGCGAGGTCAGGGTCATGCTTGCCAAGAGCGGTGCGCAGGCGCTGGCGAAAGCGGCGCGCCAACCGCCCGACCTTATCCTGCTGGATGTCGTCATGCCACGATTGGATGGGCTGCAGTTGATTCGGTTGTTCAAACAACGTGCCGAAACGCGGCAGGTACCGGTCGTGTTCATCACAGGCCTTGATGATGTAAAGCGTGAGGTCGAGTGCTTTGAGCTCGGCGCGAGTGACTACATCGTCAAGCCGTTCAATCCGCCTGCCGTGCTGGCGCGCATCCGTCTGCACCTTGAGCTGGCTCGCCAGCGCCGCTTGCTCGAAGAGCTCGCCAACCTGGATCCGCTTACTGGCGTGGGGAACCGACGCCGGCTCGAAGACTACCTGAAGCGTGAATGGCCGATCGCTGCGCGGCGTCATGCGCCGTTTACGATTGCGATGGTGGATGTCGATTACTTCAAACGGTTTAACGATGCCTATGGCCACGCGGAGGGTGATAACGCATTGATCCGCGTCACACGTACTCTAGCCGCCAACATCAGAGAGAATGACTGCCTGGCGCGCACGGGCGGCGAAGAGTTTGTGCTGGTCCTACCCGACACGGCCGAGGATATCGCCCGAGCCGTGCTCGAACGCTGCCGCATGGCAGTGCTCGATCTCCATATACCTCACGCCAAGGGCGAGCCACTGCCCTGGTTGAGCGTCAGTATCGGCACGGCGTCGTGCATCGCCGGTTTGCCGTATAGCGTCGAGTTGCTTACGCGGACGGCGGACGAGGCGCTCTACGAGGCCAAGGGTGGCGGACGGAATCGTCTGGTGACACGAGTGCCAATCCCCCAAGCGGAGCAGTCGGATCATTGAGTCATCAGCTGATCGTGCAAGTCCACGAACTGCTGGCTGAGCTTGTGCCTCGGATCAAGGTGAATCAGCGGCATGCACGCCTGATGGGACTCTCGCATTTTCACCGAGCTCATCAGGTGAACCGGTAGCACCGGCAGGCCCTCGGCAATGAGCTCCTCGATCATTTGCTGAGGCAGGCTCGCGCGGGGTTGGAACTGATTCACTACGATGCCATCGACGGCCAGTGCTTCATTGTGGTCTTCGCGAAGATCCTCGATTTCTCGCAGTAATCCGTACAGCGCGTTCCGCGAGAAGCTATCGCAATCGAATGGGATGAGAACCCTGTCCGCCGCGATCAATGCAGAAACGGTGTAGAAATTCAGCGCCGGCGGGGTGTCGAGGTAGATCTGGTCGTAATCGTCCGCCAAGCCGTCGAGTAGCTTCTTGAGCTTGGTGATCTTGTGTTTGGCCTCAAGCTTGGGTTGCAGGTTGGCAAGCTCCGGGGAGGCTGTGATGAGATGGAGCTGGTCGAACGGCGTCTGGTGAATCTTCACCTTGCCCTTCTTAGCCGCAGGGCCGCCTTCCAGGGACTGTTCAAAGAAGTCGGCCATGCCGGGGGGGAGGTCCGCAACGGCGACGCCACTCAGGTAATGGCTCGAATTGGCCTGAGCATCGAGGTCGACGAGCAGCGTTCGGTAGCCCTGCGACGCGCTGACTGCGGCCAGATTGCATGCAATGCTGGATTTACCGACCCCGCCTTTCTGATTGAACACCACTCGACGCATTGACCGACTCCTTCTCATTAAGGACGGCCTGGGACTTTGCCATGTATCGGGGCCTGCTCGCTACCTTGAGGCCGTGGCAGGATGAGGCAGGGCCACTCGACGTAACCGGTCAGAAGACCGGCACGTACAGAAAGATCTGCGAGTCCTGGGCGTCGATGCCATTGAAGGCTTCCGTGTAGTGTTCGAAGCACGCACCCGGGCGGGGTTGTAGGCCGCGCGCCGGAAGCAGCTCAGCGAACAGACGACGAAAACTCATGGCAACGCTTGGTGCTGTACCCAGGTGAACATAACGTGCATATCGGCCGGCGGGCAGTTCCTGCCTGACCATGCCTGCCGGGGCCGGCGCCTCGGACGTGGTCGCAACGGCTGCCAGGTAATGCAACGAGCCCGCCTGTTGCCAGCTTACGCCGTACCATTCGCTGTCGCTGAGACGATCCGAAACCGAACCAACTTCGGCTGCGAAGCGGCGCCAGAGTGCGGCGATGTCTTCACCCTTGCCGGGCTCGAAGAGAAGCCCGGTCACATCAAGGGCAGGGTGATCGATGATTTCAAGCGACATAAAAAATCCTCAGTACAAGACGTGCGCGCACCTTACCGCATCATTGCCATTGGAGGCAGTTGCCGCGTGGCAGTAGGCGAAGCAGGGGCGTACGTCAACCGCCCTGGGCGTTAAGAAACAGCGAGAACAGCTCGGACTGGGACTTCAGACCAAGCTTGGCGTAGAGGTGGCGCCGGTGCACTTTCACGGTTTCCGTTGAGATGGAAAGCTTGCGTGCGATTTCCTTGCCTGAGCAGCCGCTGAGCATAAGTCGCGCCACGTCCAGCTCGCGACTGGTGAGCTGCGCGTCCTGGAGTTTCGGATGCGCGACGAGTTGCGCCTGCCAATGAGGTTCCGCTGGGGCTGACTCCCGGGAGTGTTCGAAATGAAGTCGCTGCCTCATCAAGGCAGAAACCCAGGGGCGCACGATATCCAGCATGGCAATTTCTTCTCGGTCGAAGCGACGTCGTGCACCAAGTGAAAGGCAGAGCACGCGGTCTCCCTCGACCTGGACGTTGATCTGCACCTCGTCTTCGACCACGTTCAATCGGAAATAGCGCTGATAGTAGTCGGTCTGTTCAAAGCACTCTGGCGCGACGTCCGCCAATTGAAACAGCCCGCTTGCAGGATGTTCTCGTGCTGCAAGGTAGAAGGGATCTAGTAGATAGAGCCCTTTGAGGTAGTCCCGGAACAGCGGATCCTCGCCACCGCCTTCGCCCGGCGACTCGGCAAGCACATCCGGGCGTCCGGAGCCAAACAGCAGCACTACCCAATTATCGAAAGAAACGTAGTGGTCCAGTTGGCGGACCAGCCGAGACCAGAACGCGCTGTGATCCAGTGCGTCGATCAACTGCCCCACGTCCCGGTGCCAGGCAAGGTCCTGCAAGGTAAGCGTCATACTACCCCCGACGGGTTAACCCCTGGGCGTGATTACCCTCTAAGTAAAGCCCGACGCATACTGCCAGCGTCCTTTGGCAGGAGTCACCATGAAAATTGAACTCGTTCAGCTCGCCGGCCGTGACGGTGATGTTGCATGGAATACCGAGCGCACCCTTGAGGCCATCGAAAACTGTTCGGCGGATACGGACCTGCTCCTGTTCCCCGAAACGCAGCTCAGCGGGTTTCCGACTGAGGCAAACGTTGCCGCGGTAGCGCAACCCGTCGACGGTCCAGCGGTTACCGCGGTGTTGAATGCTTTGAAGGCCAAGCACGTCTCGGCTGTGCTGGGTATGTCGGAGGTCGACGCAGGACGCTATTACAACACGACGCTCCTGCTGAGCCCCGGCGGCATCACGGGCCGCTATCGCAAAACCCATCTCTGGGCCTCTGATCGCGGCGTATTCACGCCGGGTGATCACTTCGTAACAGTCCCGTTCATGGATGCCCGGATCGGTTTGCTGATCTGCTACGACATCGAATTTCCCGAGACAGCGCGGGCGCTTGCTCAACTTGGTGCGGATGTGTTGCTCGTCACTAACGGCAATATGGACCCATACGGCCCTGTCCACCGGGCGGCGGTCATGTCTCGAGCCATTGAGAACCAGGCATTTGCGGTCATGGTGAACCGCGTAGGGGAGGGCGACGGTGGCCTGACGTTCGCGGGCGGCAGCGCTGCGGTCGACCCGTTCGGCCGAATGCTGTGCGAAGCAGGGCGCGATGCCCAAACGCTAACCGCCGAGCTGGATCTTTCGCTGCTGGAAGAAGCCCGGCGCGATTACCGCTACCTGCAGGAGCGGCGCATCGTTCTGCCTGGCGAGGTTGAAGAACATGCCGATGGAAGCCGCACCTTGCGTATTGACTGAAAACCCAACGCCTACGTAAGCGACCGGCAACCCCGGCGCCAGACCCCGGCTCACCGGGGCGTACCTTACAAGAATTATCTTGCCGCCGACCTCGGCCCTGCCCAAATAACCATAATCCGGGAGCAATCAGTCGCATGGCTACGTTGAAACGAACACTCACACTGAGCACGGTTACGCTGTTCGGCATCGCCTACATGACGCCGATCATCGTGCTCGGTACCTTTGGGATTCTGTCGGATCTCAGCAAGGGACAAGTCCCAACGGCTTATCTGCTGGCATCGCTTGCGATGTTATTCACGGCCGCCAGCTATGCTCACATGGCATCTGCGTTCCCGCAGGCAGGCTCGGCCTATACATACGTCCGTCGCGCCATTGGTGCCCGGCTAGGCTTCATGGCGGGATGGGGCATATTGCTCGACTATCTATTCTTGCCTATGGCGATCTGGCTAATCGGCGCCGCCTATCTTTCCTCGGCATTCCCCACCGTGCCACAACCTTTATGGGTCTTGGCCTTCATCGCTATCACGACATTGATCAACATCGTCGGACTGCGCCTGGCAAAGAGTGTCAACGGCGTGCTCATGCTGGTGCAGATGCTCGTGTTGATCGCCTTCGTTGGGCTCGCGATTCGCTATGTCCTGGGCAATGCGGCAACGCCGCTATGGACGCTGGAGCCATTCTTCGGTGATGGAGGGCTCCCGCTCGCGGTCAGTGCTGCAGCGGTCGCGTGCTATTCGTTCCTGGGCTTCGATGCGGTGAGTACACTGGCGGAGGAAACCCACGAGCCACATCGTACGATTCCGCGTGCGATTCTGCTGATCACCATCCTTGGCGGTGCGATCTTCATTACGGTGTCGTATTTCGTTCAGCTGGCGCATCCATCGCTGACGTTTGCAGATGTTGATTCGGCGGCTTATGAAATCGCTCGCAATATCGGTGGTGATGTCTTCGTTTCGATCTTCCTTATTGGATTGATCGTGGGTCAGTTCACGTCGGGCCTATCGGCACAAGCGAGCGCCTCGAGACTTTTATATGCAATGGGTCGCGATCGCGTACTGCCCAATGCGCTGTTTGGTCGGCTGGGCCGTTTTGGCACGCCGGTAAACGCCATCGCGTTGTGCGGCATCATCGCGTTGCTGGCGCTGAAGTTGGACGTCACCACCTCGACCTCCTTCATCAATTTCGGCGCGTTCCTCGCATTCGCGCTGGTAAATCTGTCTGTCATCGCGCATTACTTCATTGCCGAAGGAAAGCGCGGTCTAGGGGCATTCATGCTTTATCTGGTGTGCCCTCTGATCGGTGCCAGCGCCACGCTATGGCTGATGATCAATCTCGACCACCTGGCAATCATGCTCGGTGCCTGCTGGCTGGCAGTTGGGCTGATCTACCTGGCTTGCATTACGGGCGGTTTTCGCCGTCGGCCGCCCGAAATGGATTTCAGCGAAGGCTGAAGAGCTGCATGCGCACGCGCTGACACGCGTGCGCATTGCCTACTCTCGAACCCAGGTCTGCGTCCGCCCCATTGCCTCGATGCCGATATAGCCGCGCATCTGCAGCTTCTGGCCGCCGTCGGTGAGGGTGATCTTTGCGCGGTAGGTCTTGCCCTTCGATGGGTCGAGCACGGTGCCGCCAGACCAGACGTCCGCGCTCTCGGGCTTCAGGTCCCAAAGGATCGTCATGCCCTTGATGGGTTTGCCTTTGCGCTCCCCATCGCACTTGTCGCAAACAGGATCTGGGCCTTTATCCGATTGAAGGATTTCCGCCACGGTGCCTGCGAGCTGCCCTTTGGCGTCCTTGTGGATGTCGATGATCGATTTGGCCTTGCCCGTTTCGTCATCGATCGTTTTCCAGCGGCCGATGGGGGAATCGTCTGCGTGGGCCAGGGCAGCGAGTAGGGCCATGGGAATGGCGAGCAACGCGGAAGTGCAGGTCTTGCGCATGTCTTCCCTCCTGGGAGAAGGATGCTTGCCGTGCCGTTGGACGGCGGCGTTCGCCTGAACGCCAATGGCTCGTTGGGCACCGTTTTCTTTTGACTCTATACGCATGCCACGCCCGGGGAAAGGGGAGGGTTCAGCCCTTTTGCCCAATAGTTGGCAGCGTCTTGAGCAGATCTGAAAGTGAGCGGGCGTCCTGGAGTGCCACAATCTGGAAACCCGCCCAGCCACCTTCACCCTGGCTTGCCGGCCGTGTCCACAGACAGTCAAGCGTAACGACAACCGAGGTGCCCTCCGAATGAGGTCCGGTGGCGATTCGGCAGGTAAGGAGAGCGCCTTCGGAAGGAAGGCGGGCGCAGTACAGCATCGTGCCACCCTCCGATAGGTCCACGACACTGCCTACCCGCTCGTTCGATTCCGCGTTCCATGCCTCAAGCAACGTTTCGGCGCTGTAGCGAGGGTGTTTGCGTCGTTCATGATCCATGAAGGGTTTCCCTTAGCGCGGATGCCGTTTTAGCAGTCGCTGAAGCTGTTGGATGGCGCGGTCGAGCAGGCTCGTGGGCAGGGCGTCGTCTACCTGCCGGACTTCCTTTGCCGCGAGCTTGGAAGCAAGCGCATCGCGGCTCAATATGAAGGCTGCCAGCCCGTTGGGTTCGACGAACATGTAGTTGCCGGTATCGCAACTGAACCAGGCCAGCTTCAGTTGCCTACGCGCATTCCCAGTGCCGAACTGGAACCATTGCCCTGATGCGAAGCCGGCAAGCGGTGCATGTTGATCCGGTATTGCTGGGGGGCGTCTATCGCGGTCCGGCTCCGGCACGCTTGCCGGCGCCTCCGATGCCAGTGAGGGCGGGTGCGCACCTTCGGGTGTCAGGCGACGCATTCCTTCACTCGTTGTACTGAGGTCGTTGCAGATGCGCTCGATATTCTGCTCGGAGAAGTGACCGAGCATGTTGAGTCCGCTGGCTATCCCTTTCCGGATATCCTGCCAATGCATGCCTGCAGGCGTGTCTACCGCGAAGGTGCGTCCAAGTGCTTCAGTAACCTCAGACAGGTGCCGCCACGTTGAGGACGTCTCTCCATGGCGTAGATGAGCAAAAATCAAAACGTCGTGCCATGTGCCGCGCATGAATCGCTCTACTGAGGCAGGTATCCCGGCAGCGTCGCAGACGCGTGCGACCACTGCTGTTGCCCGGCTTCGCGCTGCCTCCAGCCTGTCCTGGCCTCGCGCAGCCTCGACGGCCCTCTTTTCCCTGAGCTGGCTGCGTCGTATCAGCTCCTGAATCAAGCCATCCAGACTGCGAGTTGCGGCTTCGACCCGGCTGAATGATGCGTGATGCTCGCCGAGCAGCGTTTCTGCCTCACCGACGACCTCCGACAGATGGAGCGTATCTGCATCGGAGGTGCTCCACAGCTCCGCGACCAGGCAGAGCCGGTCAAATAGCAGGCGAAGGGGATGCGCTGAATCGGTGAGAACGTCTGGCGCTCGCAGCGCTGAGCGCAGGAATGGCACCTGTAGCCGCAACAGCAGTGGCCGTGCGGCTTCCGATACCAGAGGGTCGGTTTCGATATGGCTGAACAGCAAGCCGGTAAGGTCGACAATCTGGGCGTCCCGCGGTGTGAATTGCACGGGGTCGCCCATCTCGCGCTGCAGCATGAGGTCGAGCGCAAGGCGAAGATCTTGAACCCCGTTTCGCTGCGGAGTGCCTGTCAGGGTGCTCTGCAGCCCGGCCAATAGCCGATCAAGCCGAGACAGTGGCAAGTAACGTACATGTGATTGGCTGGCCTGAGGCGCGTCATTCGCTACTGTTGGGTGCGCCGTGGCTCTATTAAGCAGCGCTAGAAGCGTGTTCAGCCGATCCAACGGGTCCGGTGCAGTTGTAGTTGGATCGTCACGCGTGCTGGAAGACGGGCCATTCGGCTGCTTCAGCTTTGGCAGCTCCGCCCGCGGTACGCCTGCCTCATCCAGGCAGCGTTCGAGGCGTGCGTAGAGGCCTTCCAACGTGCGCAGGGCGTGCTCATCGAACAGGGTGAAGAGGATCGCCCTCACTTTCAGGTGAAGTGAACTGTTCTCCAATGTCCCGTAGAAACTGTCCGAAAGCTGCTTAGGGGAAATCGGACTCTCGCCACGCGTCCGCTGTGTGCCGTCGATCTCGGCAAATCGCTTTTCCAGGGTGGCCAGCACGGCGAGGTTGTCACTATAAGCGCGGGCAACGGCATGCTCTGCCTGCAACCGGGTCTCGAAGACGTCCTGGTCGATCAGTGCCAATGGCTCAGACGGCGAAGGCGATACTGGTTCAGGTGCCTGCGGTGTGAAATAGAGGTCGTAGCCACTGGCCAGACGACTGACGGCTTCGCGCAACAACGACACGCGAAGGGTTCGCACCTCTCTTAATGCATCGAGAAACAATGCCTGCACCTGGTTGTTTTCAGCGCATTGCGCCGCATCGAACAGCGTGTCGTCCGCCTGTATGAAAACCTGCTCGACGCCGGCGGCCATGTGCTCGATGAGCAGGGTACGGCACGCACGAACGACAGGCGGATGGCCTGAGACAAGCCGAGCGGGGCGAGGCCGTGCGGGAGAGTCGTTCGGTTCTTTCATGGGCCACCGCGGGCAAAGCATCAGGCTTCATATGAGCGCAGCCATGGGGTCAATCGCAACTACTTAAAAGAAAAGCTGTTTTTAGGGTTGACAGGGGGAAATGCGTAAGTAAAATGGCGCGCCTCTGACACGGGATTCCAGCGAAAGCCGGACCAGTGAAGGAGATTTGGAAGTGCTTAGTTCCGCGATAGCTCAGTCGGTAGAGCAAATGACTGTTAATCATTGGGTCCCTGGTTCGAGTCCAGGTCGCGGAGCCAACTTCCAATCGGGGTATAGCGCAGTCCGGTAGCGCGCCTGCTTTGGGAGCAGGATGTCGGGAGTTCGAATCTCTCTACCCCGACCAAGGGTCGTTAGCTCAGTCGGTAGAGCAGTTGGCTTTTAACCAATTGGTCGTAGGTTCGAATCCTACACGACCCACCATATCTAAGTAAGAACCCTCCTTCGTGGAGGGTTTTTGCGTTTTGGGCATTTTTTTAGACACGTCGAAGTAGGGCGCCAGCGTTGGCGCTCCCGGAAGCGGCTGGAGCAAGAGCGGTAGCCGCATGCCCTTCGAGGTGAAGAGCACTACCGCACCGCGATCTCATCCTTATCTAGCGCGGCATGGCGCGGGATTTTGTAAGCGCCGCAGGCCCGCTTCCTGTCAGGGGCAGATTCGGCCCGCGATTTCATCAAGTTCACGATCGTAGCTGGCACGCTCGCCAGCACTGAGAAAGCCCTGTTCTCGAACGAATGCAGCCACTTCGTCTTGGATGCGCCCCAATCTATCGAAAAGCGCCTCTGCTTCGCTGTGCGAAAGATCCATGGATTTGAGGGCGCCGGCAATGTCAGCCCTCAGGACGTCGGACCGCATGAGAATGTGGGCTTGACGCTCATCCTTCATTTCGCCGCCTACCGGCGCCCGCAGCGCATGCTGGGCATTCAAATCGCAGCTTGGCAGGTCATGCGAAGGCGCTGCGGTAGCCTGTAGGGGCAGTAGCGCAGCAAACAGAAGCGGAATTGCGGTTTTCATGGGTCTGAACCGGCCTACGGGAAAGGGCTCAGGGTATACCTGGGGCCCCATGTGCGTAATTCCGATCAGTCACTGCGCTGTATGAATGCTCGCAGACGTTCCGTGCGTTCGCCGCTTCGTTGACCTTTCCAGAGCGGCGCCCAGCGAGCCGGGTCGGGGTCGCGGGGGTGCTTTGCCTGATCAAGTACCAATTGCACCTTACACCTGGCCTGTGCCACATCGTCTTCCATCACCGGCCTGATGCCCGTATAGAAGTGCAGCATCGATCGTTCGGACTCGCCCAGGTTGATCGTATTGAGGCAATCCAGATCCTGGGGGAGCGCGGCGGTTAGCGCATGGAAAGGTCGTTCGTAGCTTCGGCCGAGGTCGACCCACGGGAGCCAAAGCGTGTTCGCCAATCCCCAGACCAGCGTTATGCCGGCGAACCAAATGTGCAGCCACTCCAGTCGTCGACGGCAGGCTATCGTTACGATCCAGATTCCTGTTAACACGAGCGCTGCGACTATCCAGAGCCCGCTCGGCGAGAGCGGCTCGTCGACAGGCACCACCCGACGTAGGGCCCGAAGAATGAGGCCCGTCTGGCCCGTCTGAATGGCCCACCAGCCAAGCCAGAGATAGGCTCCGGCGACACTGAGCAGCAGGGTCGCGAAGCCTTTAAGAAGGCGCTCTGCCAGCGGCGCAAGGTGAATACCCGCCATGAGCAGGGCCAGTCCGGGAAACAGGGGCAATACGTAGACGCTTCGGAATACGGCAGAGGTGAGTAGCACCGCCATGAAGACGACCGTGTACACCCATACCATCGCCAGTCCGGGATTGTCGTGGAAACGTACCCAGGCCTCGCTGATGCGACCGTGGCGTAGCGTGCGGGTGAGCGCAACCAGCGCGGCGCCCAGCAATGCCCATCCTGCGGGAAAGGTGAGGCCGGCGAGCACCTTGAGGTCGCTGCCAACGCCGTCGCTGATGCTGTTGCGCTGCGACAGGCCGAAGAATCGTCCGAAATTGTTGACCCAGAACCAGTCCATGAACAGGTCCTGATCGCGCAGCCATAGCAGAAGCGGCCAGATCATCATCCAGGGCAGCGCGGCAAGAACCGACCAGCCGACCCAGGCCAAGCCTTTCAGCGTGAAGTAGCGCCTCGGGTTGAGCACTGCGGCGGCACATGCCGTTACCGCCAGGACCCCCGGTATCAATAGCCCCTTGCTCATGAGCGCGATTCCGAAGCCCGTCCCGAAAACGAGCCCTTGCCTGATGTACTGGTCCGGCCGAAGGGCGATGCCAACCAATCCGGCCAGGCCGAGGGCTGCCCCCGTGAGCTGCGGCACATCGGCAATAAGCAGGTGTGCGTGTTGGACCATCCCGGGTATGCCGAGCATCAGCAGGCAAGCCGCAAGGCCTCGGCCCGGATGGAGCCTTTCGGTCAGGCGGAAGACAATGATCAGCGTCGCCAGCATCCAGCCAAGGACGGCCACGCGGGATGCATCAGGTGCGGACAGCCAGGGTTGGAAAAGATAGGCGGTTATTGCGCCGGTCCAGTACATGAGGGGCGGCTTTTCCATGAACGGGTCGTCGCCAACCCGAGGGACAACCCAATCCGATGTCGTCAGGAAATTCCACGTCATGCCAAACGAATACGGTTCATCCGCTTTCCACAGGCCCCGGCCGACCAGCCCTGTGATGAGGTAGAAGGCAATAAGTACCAGGCCGCCGATCAGCAGCCAGCGGCGGGCCTGGGGGGACATCTCGTGCATCAGCAGCCTCTTCCTGGGCAGTGTGTGGTTAAGGAAAGTGAATAGAGGGTGGGGATGGGGTCAGTGCCGCACCCGGAGCGCGCCCGTATTTCAGCTATTTCCACTAAAGCTCCTCACGTGCCAGACCGGGCTTGCCTGGAGGGCGACGTGAGTGGATGGTGAGCACGCCAGCGACGATAAGCGCGACGCCAAGCGATTTCAGGGTGCTGAACGGCTCGCCGAACAGTAGCGTCGCGGCCAGATAAACGAGCGGATAGCTCATGCTCAACAGCGCATAGGCCCGCCCAAGAGGAAGCGTGCCCAGGGCGCCCACCCAGCAAGCGATCGATACGGCGTAGCCGGCTATACCGGCGAGTACCATCAGCAGCGAAGCCAGCGATATCGATTGTGGATCGTTCAGCCAGTACGCGGGTGTCGGCAGGCCGGTCATGCCAGCCCTCATGGCTAATTGCGCCACGCTCACGCACAGCACGCTTCCCATTCCGAGGGCGATTCCGCGCTGCACGGTCATATCTCCAGCCCTAGCGCGACGATGCCGGCGACGATGAGCGCGATACCCAGCCAGTGACGTGCATCGATGTGCTCGTTAAACAGCCAATGGGCCGCAAGTGTGATCCAGACGAAGTTGAGGCTGAGCATTGGGTACGCGATGCCGACTTCAAGGCGTTGCAGGACCAGAAGCCAGGCCAGCAAGCCCAGTCCGAGAAAACTCAGGCCAGCCAGAAGCCAGGGGGAACGAAGTTTTTGCCAAGCGGTGCGATGCTCGCCGCGCCAGCGCTCGACCGCGATTTTCTGAGCGATCTGGCCGAGGCAGCTCAGAAAACTGGCCAGTGCGACCAGCAAGAGGGTCATGCTTCTACGCCCAGCCAGCCTTCGCGTCCCGCCAGTGTGCCGCGACGAACCCGTCCAGTCGGTAGGCTCGAAAGGTCTGCAGGCAGGCATTCACCAAGCGGCTTGAACGCGATTCCGCGTGCCTGGGCCATGTTCAATAACTCGGTGAAGGCAGCGTCCATCGCAATGCCTTCGACCTCGGCGTGGGCCGTGTAGATATTGAGCGCATCCATGCGGAAGCGCTCGAGCAGAAACGTGTTGAAATCGGTGGAAGCCAATGACGGGCCGACCGCTTCATCGTAGGTCGGAAGCGTGACGGGGATCTGGACTGCGCCGAGACGGCCGTCGGCGAGACGAGGTCGAAACGGTCGCTCGCCACGGCAATCGCTGTTGTACCGAAAGCTGAAGGCTTCCTTCGCCTCGATTACGCGCTCGTCGGCACGCCAGCCGGCCGCAGCAGAGCAGGTTATCGGCTGCCCGAGGATCTCGCCGAGTGTCTCCACCCCCTTGTGGATCTCCTGGTGGAGTACCTCGGATGACCAGTGCCCGACATTGGCCTGCCAGCCATGGTGATCCCAGGCATGGAGGCCCACCTCGTGCCCGGCAGCCTGGGTCTCGCGCATGATGGTGCCAAGCGCTCGTCCGATCTGTCGGCCCGGCCACGCCGTGCCTGCCAGCAGAATATCCCAGCCATACAGGCTGGCTGCATTCGAGCGCAGCATCTTCCATAGAAATTGCGGCCGAACGAGGCGCCAAAGATGGCGCCCCATGTTGTCCGGACCTACAGAGAAGAAAAATGTTGCCTTGACGCCAGCGGCATCCAGACGTTCCAGCAGGCGCGGCACACCGTCACGGGTACCCCGATAGGTATCGACATCGATACGCAGTCCGGCTTCGATCATCGCGTCCCTGCCGCCTCGCCGGCCAGTGCCTCGTGGAGGAAGAAGTCCAACGTCTTGCCAATGGTTTCCGCCATGTCGACTTCCGGGGTCCAATCCAGCATCTTGCGGGCATTGGCGATGCTGGGCTTGCGGTGCGAGACGTCCTGATAGCCTTCACCGTAGAACGAACGGCTCTCGACTTCACGGAAGCCGGCAAAGGGTGGGAAGTGACTGCGCAGCGGATGCGCCTCGAATTGGCTCAGCAGCGTTTCTGCCAGCTCACGGATGCTCGCTTCGTTGGTTGGGTTGCCGATGTTGATGATCTGCCCGTCGCACGTGCCGCCCTTGTTCTCGATGATACGGAACAGGGCTTCAATGCCATCGTCCACGTCGGTGAAGCAGCGCTTCTGTGCGCCGCCGTCGACCAGTTTGATCGGCGTGCCTTCGACGAGGTTCAGGATCAACTGAGTGATGGCGCGTGAGCTGCCAATGCGCGCCGAGTCCAGTCGATCCAGACGCGGCCCCATCCAGTTGAAGGGGCGGAATAGAGTGAATTTGAGACCGTCTTTCTTCCCGTACGCCCAGATCACACGATCCAGAAGCTGTTTGGAAACGGAGTAGATCCAGCGCTGCTTGTTGATGGGGCCGACGATCAGGCGGGACTGGTCTTCGTCAAACTCACCGTCGTCACACATCCCGTAGACTTCAGAGGTGGAGGGGAAGATCACGCGCTTGTTGTATTTGACGCAGTAGCGAACGATCTTCAGGTTTTCCTCGAAGTCGAGTTCGAACACGCGCAGCGGATTGCGGGTGTACTCGATGGGGGTCGCGATGGCGACCAGCGGCAGCACAACATCGCTTTTCTTGATGTGGTACTCGAGCCACTCGGTATGAATGCTGATGTCACCTTCGACGAAATGGAAGTTCGGGTCGCCCTTGAGGCGTTCGATGGCGTCGGATCCGATGTCCAGACCATGGACTTCGTAGTTGCCGTCACGCAGCAGGCGCTCGGACAGGTGATTGCCAATGAAGCCATTGACGCCCAGGATCAACACGCGGGTCCGGCGCTTGGGCTTGAATGCGTCGCTATTGCGCAGTCGCAGGCCTTCTACCAGTCCCATTTCCCTCGCCAACTGAGCGCCTGACAGGTAAAGGCCGCGGTCACCTTGCTGTCCCGCGACGATCTCCAGTGCGCCTGTGCCACAGGCGACGCGCAGTGGTTCGAGGCTCAGCACGGTACCTGGCACACTGTCATGGGTGCTTTCGATGACCTTGGCATTCCACACGATCAGCTTGCGATCACCCATGAAGGTAAAAGCGCCCGGATAAGGCTGCGTGACTGCCCGAACGAGGTTGTAGAGGCGGCCTGCAGATAGGGTCCAGTCGAGTTCGCCATCTGCGGGTGTGCGCCGGCCGAAGTAGGTGGCCTTGCTTTCATCCTGTGGCGTTTCCACCAAATCGCCACGAGCCAATGCCGGCAGCGCGTCGTCGAGCAGCTGACTTGCCGCGCTGCGCAACTTCCCGTGCAGGTCCTGAGCCGTATCGTCGGGGCCAATGGCGACTGGTAGCTGGCTGACGATCGGGCCCGCATCGGGGCGGCGGACCATGCGGTGTAGCGTCACGCCGGTTTCCGTTTCGCCGTTGACAAGCGCCCAATTGGCAGGCGCGCGTCCCCGATAACGAGGCAGTAGGGAGCCATGAAGGTTGTACGCGCCCACGCGAGCTGCTTCGAGGAGGGCCTCGCACAGCATGTGGCGGTAGTAGAACGAGAAGATGAAGTCAGGCGTGAGTTGCCGTATCCGCTCGATCCAAAGGGGGTGGTTGACGTCCTCCGGTGCATGCACGGGAATACCGTGACGTGCACACAGTTGGGCGACTGAGCCGAAGAACCGGTTTTCGGAAGGATCGTCCGGATGGGTGAAGACAGCGGCTATCTCATAGCCCGCGGCGCGCAGGGCTTCGATGCCGGCGCAGCCGATATCGTGATAGGCGAATACAACAGTCTTAGTCATGGCAGAACGAGCCCTGTGTCGGAGCGTGGGAAGCGAGCGGAGCCGTCGCGGCAGGCCCTGAGGCGGAACCGCGTACGACCTGTTCGATGAAGTAGCGTGGGCGTGCGCGAACGTCGTGGTACATGCGGCCAAGGTACTCACCGAGCAGGCCCATGCCGACGAACTGTGCGCCGGTGAAAATGAACAGGATTGCGAAGAGCACGAAGACGCCCTCTGCCGCCCAGTCCGGGCCTAGCAGCACACGCAGAACGAGCAACAGCAGGCCAAAGCAGAAGCCCACCAGTGCCAGTGCGCCACCAATGATGCTCAGGAGACGCAGTGGCGTGGTCGTCATGCAGGTGACCAGGTCGAACATCAGGTTGATGAGCCGCATCGGCGTATATTTGGAGACGCCGTGCTCGCGCTCCGCATGGCTCACGTGAATTTCCGTGGTGTGCCGGGCGAAGCTGTTGGCGAGGATCGGGATGAAGGTGCTGCGTTCATGGCACGCGAGCATGGCGTCGATGATGCTGCGGCGATACGCACGAAGCATGCAGCCGTAGTCGCTCATGGCCACGCCAGTCGAGCGTTGTACGGCCAGGTTGAAGATGCGCGCAGGCAGACGGCAGAAAGCTGAAGCCTGACGGTTATCCCGTACGGTACCGACGACGTCGTAGCCCTTGGCGGCCTGTTCCACAAGGCGAGGGATTTCCTCGGGTGGGTTTTGCAGGTCGGCATCCAGGGTAATGACGACATCGCCCTGGCACTGTTCGAATCCGGCCATGATCGCAGCGTGCTGGCCATAATTGCGGTTCAGGATCACGGCAACGACGTGGCTGTCTTGGGCCTGTGCGGCCGTCTGAATCATCTCGGCCGAGCGGTCTCGGCTGCCGTCGTCAATCAACACGATTTCATAGGCGCGCCCGAGCTGCCGGCAGGCGGCATCCGTACGAGCAAGCAGCTCGGGCAAGCTGGCTTCTTCGTTGTAAACCGGGATGACGATCGAGACGCGTTCGATGGGGTAAGGCTTCATGCTGCGCCCTCCAAGACCTGTCGAATAGCGCCAACAACACGGTCCACGTCGGCCAGCTCCATATCAGGGAACAGCGGAATCGAACACAGCCGACTCGAGTTCCATTCCGTATTGGGTAGGCTTACGTCAGGGAAACGTTCGCGGTAGTAGCGCTGGACGTGCGTGCCGATGAAGTGGATGCCGGTACCGATGCCCTGCGCCTGCAGACCTTGCATGAATGCATCGCGATCGAGCCCACACCGTTCCGGGTCGATGCGCAGTACGAACAGATGCCAGGCGTGGAGGTGCGGGTAGGCGGGGAGCGCAAGGGGCTGCACGGGCAGGTCCGCCAGGCGTTCGAGGTAGGCGTTGGCCAGCATGGTGCGCTTGGCATTGATCGCCTCGATCCGTTCCAGCTGCACCAATGCGATGGCCGCATTGATGTCGGTCAGGTTGTATTTGAACCCGGGTTCGATGACCTGCGCCTGCGGCTTGCGCCCGTGGGTCATGCGGTCATAGGCATCGACGCCCAGGCCGTGAAATTTGAGCGTCCTCACGCGCTGAGCCAGTGCTTCGTCATCGGTGACGAACATCCCACCCTCGGCGCAGGTGAGATTCTTGATCGCGTGAAACGAGAAGATGGCGGTGTCGCGCGCGCCGATCAAGCGGTCGCCATAGCGTGCGCCGACCGCGTGCGCCGCATCTTCGATCACTGCAATGCCGTGTTGACGTGCCAGCGTGTAAAGCGGATCCAGGTCGAACGCGGCGCCCGCGTAATGAACCGGAATGATTGCTTTCGTCCTGGGGGTGATTGCCGCCTCGATGCGAGCGGCATCCGTCATCAGCGTGTCCCGGTCCACATCGACGAACACTGGCGTCGCGCCTAGCAGGCAAATCAGGTTGGCCGTCGACACCCAGGTCTGCGAGGGTGTGATCACCTCATCGCCCGGCCCGATGTTCAGCGCCAGCAGGGCGACGTGCATGCCTGCCGTCGCGGACGAAAGAGCGACCGCATGCTGACAACCCAGGTACTCACAGAAGCGCTGTTCGAGCGCGCTGTTCTGAGGTCCGGTCGTGATCCATCCCGAGCGCAGGACGGCCGTAACAGCCGCAATTTCTTCATCACCGATGCTGGGGCGAGAAAAGGGAAGGAAGGGCAGTGACATGTCTGTATCCCGTACCGGTCATTACAAGACTCGTCGCTCAAAGCCATGACGCGAGTCGGATTGGCCCAAACGCAGGGCGGTTGCTGGCGTGCGGGCCATGCACACCGGCTCGAGTTCGTACACCTGCAACGAGAGCCTCGCGATCCGGCACCGTTAAATCGGACGCATGCGAACGCCACGCAGCAGGAATGCGGTCGGTCAACATGCGGTTTATTCTGAGTTATCGGTACGCGTGGGTCGGTTTGGCGTTGCGACGGCGACGAGTCGAGCGCAGGGGAATGTGACAACGCACGCCCCTGCCTGAAAGCCTTGAGCGATCATAGCGACGCGTCGTAAAAGGCGGCTGAACGCCACATGAACAGATGAAAAGTAGGATTCGCCAGCCACTGTTGAAGGCTACGGCAGGCACCGCCACGGCGGCCGCCGAGCTGACCGAGGATAGGCCTCGATTGCAATTGAGGTATGCGAGGGGCGGGCATCTCGCAGGGAGATGCCCTGGAAAAGACTATTAAGGCGTCGCCAACATCCTTGCTATGCGCGGCACTTGAACTGCGTTGCGCGTGACGAACTCAATCAGCAGGCGGGCTGCGAATGGCGTCGATTCGAGCGAATCCAGGAGCGCTGTGACATCCAGCCCTTCCGCCTCAAGCACACCGCGGCGGCGTTCGAGGCACGTCGACAACAGCTCCGGCGTGAACTCGGGATGAAACTGCGTGGACCAGGTCTCCCCGCCATAATGGAGGATCTGGTGCGGGTCGCGGCTCGAGCCGGCCAGTACCCGTGCAGTGGGCGGAAGACTCACCACGCTCTGCTCGTGGCTGAGGATCACGGGAAACACCGACGGAAAATCGGAAAGCATCGGGTGCGCGCGGCCAGCCTCGGTGAGGCGGAGGGGGAGCGCCCCCAACTCGCGTCCACCGGGTAGCCAGTCCACGCGACCACCCAGCGCATGCGCAATCAGTTGGTGGCCGTAGCAGACGCCGAAGAGAGGAACGCGTGCGTCGTGTACCAGGCGAATCCAATCCGCCGTCCGCTCGCTCCATTCTGCGCGCTCGGTGACCATCGACCATGAACCACTGATGATGACAGCGCCAACGTGTCTCGCTTCCGGCAACGTCTCGCCCAGATGAGGGCGTACGCATACCGGCTCGACGGGCAACTCCTCCAAAAGTGCAAGGAACCAGTCCATTTGTTCGCCGACGCGCGCCCTGACTTCGTCGGGCGGCACGCTCATTTGTACGATCAACAGCGGGATGAAGGCATTGTGAGTCATATCGTGGCCTGCATTCGTCGGCGCCCTCCGGCGGCGTACGTTCTGGATCAATGCAGCTTGAGACGAGGCTCCGTGCTGCGTCCGATCCGGTCGCTCAGCATCAGCAACGCCGTGCGGACCGGACCATAAAGGGCGGCCTGATGGAGCCGGTAGAGCGATACATAAAACATGCGCGCCAGCCAGCCTTCGAGTTTCACGCTCCCCATCAGGTTACCCATGAGGTTGCCAACTGCGCTGAAACGCGAGAGCGAGATCAGCGAGCCATAGTCGGTATAACGGTATGTTGACAGTGGCTTCCCCTGGAGCCTGTGTTGCAAGGACTTTGCCAGCAGCGATGCCTGCTGATGGGCGGCTTGCGCGCGCGGCGGCACGTTGGACTCGCTCCCGTCACCGCGCGGGCAGGCTGCACAATCACCGAAGGCGAAGATGTCGTCATCCTCTGTGGTCTGGAGGGTCTGCCGAACGACAAGCTGATTGATTCGGTTGGTTTCGAGCCCATCCAGATTGGCAAGAAACGCCGGGGCGCGAATGCCGGCGGCCCAAACCTTCAGCGAGGCAGGAATGAACTGGCCGTCCTTGGTCGTCAAACCGTCGGCGCTGACCTGGGCAACTGGTGACCCGACCATGACCTTCACGCCGATCTTTTCCAGCGTCTGGTGAACGGACGTGCTGATGCGTTCAGGCAGTGCGGGGACGACGCGCGGACCCGCTTCGATCAGGCTGATACGCAAATCTTCCGGCTGGATTCGATCCAGGCCGTAGTCAGCCAGCTCACGGGCGGCATGATGAAGCTCGGCGGCAAGTTCGACACCCGTCGCGCCGGCGCCGACGATCGCGATGTCAACCGATGCAGCGGTCTGTCCGGCATGAGCGCGCATATAGTGAGACAGGAACTGGCGGTGAAAGCGTTCGGCCTGCGCGCGCGTGTCGAGGAAGATGCAATGCTCGGCCGCACCCGGTGTACCGAAATCGTTCGTATTGCTGCCGATTGCCAGCACCAGCGTGTCATAGCTCAGCGTACGCTCAGGCAGGATGACCGCGCCATTCTCGTCATGTGTGGCTTTGAGCTGGATGACTTTTTCGGCACGGTTCAGCCCGCACATGCGGCCAAGCTGAAAGTGGAAGTGATTCCACTTGGCCTGAGCGACATAGTTGAGTTCATCTTCCGACGAATTCAACGAGCCGGCTGCAACTTCGTGCAGAAGCGGCTTCCAGATGTGCGTCATGTTGGCGTCGACCAGCGTGATGCTGGCTTTTTTGCGCTTGCCCAGAGCGTTGCCAAGGCGGGTAGCCAGTTCCAGGCCGCCGGCGCAGCAGCCAACGATCAAGATACGATGGGTCATGGGGATATCTCATAAGAAGGAAAACGAACGCGGTCCGCGCCGGGCGAGCGCTGGTCGTCGCGAGTGAAAGCCAGTCGCGTACGGCCGTGCAGCTACGAGCACCGGGCGCATGGGAATAGAGTCCGACGTGAATCGATGGATTTGGTTCATGCGGAGTGGTCGCGAAGGCGTCTTGGTAGCGCCTTCACCTGGAAATCGGAGCGACATTGTAAAACTGGCCGCCGCACCACTCAATGCGGTCCGCCTGACGGCGCTGGCGTGCTCCGCTTGCACAGCCCGGACGATGGGCGCGAAAGCAGACGCAAGACGGTTCACTCCGAGTGATCGATATCGTGTTCTTGCCTGACGCGCGGGCCGCGATCCAGACAGCGTGTCCGCAGGGCTTCAGCGAAGGCCGGACTCAACGATGGAAGGCATGCCGCCGCTGCTGTACTGCCGTTTATAACGCCAGCTGTTACGTTTGGTGCACAGGCGCGTTCGTAACTGGTGCAAATGGGTAGATTTGCTGCACCGCTAACGGGCGTCAAATGCTCCGAAAATGCGCACTCTCGTCGCCAAAAGTCCTGAAGCCGCGTCGGTGTCGCTCTTCTAATCATAAATGGCGCGTTGTCGCTGTTTCCAAATGCAGTTTCCTTCATCTGCCCATTTCCTTTTGGGGATTTGTCCGATTCGGTCGTCGCGCGAGGCAGAGGCAAATGGCTGGCACACGCTTTGCTCAGCCAAGCGTGCCAATCCAGCAAATCTCCTTCAGGAGCAACACATGCCTCACAAGACTTTCCGTAAGGGTGTAATGGCAGTCGCGATTGCCAGCGCAATGGGACTGTCGGCCTTTGCACAGGCCGATGTGGTGATCGGTGTGGCGGGCCCAATGACGGGCGGTAACGCGGCTTTCGGCGAGCAGCTGTGGCGCGGTGCGGAGCAAGCGGTGGCGGATATCAATGCCGCTGGCGGAATCAATGGCGAGAAGATCACGCTGATCAAGGCTGACGACGCCTGCGAGCCTAAGCAGGCAGTTGCCGTCGCCAACCGGCTGGTCGACTCGGACAAGGCCGTTGCTGTGGTTGGCCATTTCTGCTCGTCCTCCACCATGCCTGCCTCGGAGATTTACGACGAGGCGGGAATCATTTCCATCACGCCAGCCTCCACCAACCCCCAGGTGACCGAACGTGGCCTCGCTGGCGAATTCCGCATGTGTGGCCGTGACGACCAGCAGGGTAACGTCGCCGGCGACTACATCGTCGACACGCTCAAAGCCACCAAGGTTGCCATCATCCATGACAAGGACACCTACGGTCAGGGCCTTGCCGACGCCACGCGCGCGCAGCTCAACAAGCGTGGCGTGAAGGAAACCATGTACGAAGGCCTGACGCGGGGCGAGAAGGACTTCAACGCACTGGTGACCAAGATCCGCGCATCCGGTGCCGAAGTCGTTTATTTCGGTGGGCTGCATGCCGAGGCAGGCCCATTGGTACGCCAGCTTCGCGAGCAGGGCGTTACCGCCAAGTTCGTGTCCGGCGACGGCATCGTGACCGATGAGTTCGTCGGTACCTCGGGGGGAGCCAAGTACGTCGATGGCGTACTGATGACCTTCGGCGCTGACCCGCGGTTGATTCCGGCTGGCAAGGAAGTGATCGAAAAATTCCGCGCCAACGGCTACGAGCCGGAAGGCTACACCCTCTACTCCTACGCCTCGATCCAGGCGCTGGCGGCTGCATTCAATGGCGCGGGCAGCACCGATGGCGCCGAAGCCAGCAAATGGCTCAAGAGCCACCCCGTACAAACCGTCATGGGCACCAAGGAATTCGACGAGAAGGGTGACCTCAAGGTCTCCGACTACGTGATGTACCAGTGGGGCGCGGACGGCAAGTACAAGCAACTCTGACGTCTTGCTACGGCGTCATGGCCGACATGACGCCGTAGTCGCGCGCGGATGGCGCTGCTCTTCCAGAGCCGCCCCGACACATTCCTCCTTCAACGGGCGAAGGGCTTCAGGGCCCTTCGGCGGACCGCTGCGCACTGCAACTTCCTGTCTGACTCGAGAGTTGACTAATGGACGCGATTTTCTGGCAGCAAATGGTCAACGGCCTCACGCTCGGAGCGGTGTATGGCCTGATCGCAATCGGCTACACGATGGTGTACGGCATCATCGGCATGATCAACTTTGCCCACGGCGAGGTGTACATGGTCTCGGCGTACATCGCCGCCATCGCCATCGCCATTCTCGGCTTCTTCGGCATCCATTCATTCCCGCTGGTCATCCTGGGCACGCTGATCTTCACCATCGTGGTGACAGGCGTGTATGGCTTCGCCATCGAGCGGATTGCCTATAAACCCCTGCGCAACTCGACGCGGCTTGCGCCGTTGATCTCTGCAATCGGCATGTCGCTGATCCTGCAGAACTACGTGCAGCTCAGCCAGGGCGCACGTCAGCAGGGCATCCCCACCATGCTCGAAGGCAGCCTCCGCCTGCATATCGGCGATGACTTCGTTCAGCTGACCTATACCAAGGTGTTCATCCTCGTTGCGGCGGTTCTGGGCATGCTCGCCCTGACCTTCATCATCCAGAGGACCCGCCTGGGCCGGATGTGCCGAGCCACTCAACAGGACCGCAAGATGGCGCAGATCCTCGGGATCAATACTGACCGGGTCATCTCCTACGTCTTCGTCATTGGTGCTGCCATGGCGGCGCTCGCAGGCGTGCTCATCACGCTCAACTACGGCACGTTCGACTTTTACGCAGGCTTCATCATCGGCATCAAGGCGTTCACGGCCGCCGTGCTTGGCGGGATCGGCTCGCTGCCCGGCGCGATGCTTGGGGGCATCATCCTGGGCATCGCGGAAGCGCAGTTCTCGGGGATGGTTAACACCGATTACAAGGACGTCTTCAGTTTCTCGCTTCTGGTGCTGATCCTGATCTTCCGACCACAAGGGCTCCTGGGTCGTCCCCAGGTGACGAAGGTGTGACGCCGTGAGTACACAAGCTTCCATCGATATCAAAAAGGCGCTCATCGACACCCTGATGGCAGGTCTGATTGCATTGATCGTGTTCGGTCCGGTCGTTGGCGTAGTGCTGCAGGGCTACGACTTTCGCATGGAGACCGGGCGGGTCGTGTGGATGGTCGGCATCGTCATGGTGGGACGGCTGTTCCTTAGCCTCTTTCTCCAGACGACCCGCGGCCAACGCATCCTCGAGGGGTTCGAAACGGCAGGCGGTGGCGTGGGTGTACTGCCACCGGGGCACAAGTCTCGGATCAAGTGGGTGATACTTACCCTGATCGTGCTGGCGGTGATCTTTCCCTTCTTCGCCAACAAGTACCTGCTGACCGTCGTGATTCTAGGCCTGATCTACGTGCTTCTGGGGCTGGGGTTGAACATCGTCGTCGGGCTTGCTGGGTTGCTCGACCTGGGGTTTGTCGGCTTCTACGCCATCGGCGCCTACGGCCTCGCTCTGGGTTACGAGTACCTCGGCCTCGGCTTCTGGACCGTCCTTCCGCTCGCGGCCATCCTGGCAGCGTTGGCAGGCGCGATTCTGGGCTTCCCGGTGCTGCGCATGCATGGCGACTATCTGGCCATCGTGACGCTGGGTTTCGGCGAGATCATCCGGTTGGTGTTGAACAATTGGTTGTCCTTCACCGGTGGCCCGAACGGGATGTCAGCGCCGGCTCCAACCTTCTTTGGTCTTGAGTTCGCACGGCGCGCGAAGGATGGCGGCACGCCGTATCACGAATTCTTCGGTGTGACGTACGACGCGAACATGAAGTTCTTCTTCATCTATGCCGTGCTGTTCATCGTCGTCCTGCTCGTGCTTTACATCAAACATCGCCTCAGCCGAATGCCCGTAGGGCGAGCCTGGGAAGCCTTGCGCGAGGATGAGATCGCCTGCCGCGCCATGGGGCTCAACCACGTTCTTGTGAAGCTTTCGGCGTTCATGCTCGGTGCCTCGACGGCAGGTCTCGCCGGTGTCTTCTTCGCCACCTATCAGGGATTCGTGAACCCGGCATCGTTTACTTTCTTCGAGTCGGCTCTGATTCTGGCGATCGTGGTCCTCGGGGGAATGGGTTCTACCGTAGGAGTCGTGATCGCAGCCTTCGTACTGACAGTGGCGCCTGAGTTGCTTCGCAGTTTCGCGGACTACCGAGTGCTGCTTTTTGGTGTGCTCATGGTCGTCATGATGATCTGGAAACCGCGTGGCCTGATTCGGGTGAACCGCGTTGGTATCGCCCCCCGCAAAGGAGTGGCGCCATGAACGACGTCATTCTCTCGGTCGATCAACTGATGATGCACTTTGGTGGCATCAAGGCACTGAACGACGTCAGTTTCGAGGTCAGGCGCGGCTCGATCTCCGCGTTGATCGGCCCCAACGGTGCCGGCAAGACCACTGTGTTCAACTGCCTGACCGGGTTCTACTCCGCTACGGGCGGCAAGATCCTGCTCAATGCGCAGGGCAAGACGACGGACGTGATCCAGATTCTGGGCGAGCCTTTTCACATGGACGACTTCGTCAAGCCGCGTCAATTCGGATCGCGCCTCTGGTACAAGATGTTCGGCGGCACGCATCTGGTAAACCGCGCGGGCCTTGCCCGGACGTTTCAGAACATCCGACTGTTCAAGGAAATGACGGTGCTGGAAAACCTGCTGGTGGCCCAGCACATGCTGACCAACCGCAATATGATCTCGGGGGTGCTGAATCTGCCGAGCTATCGACGCGCTGAAAGCAAGCTGCTGGACACCGCGTTTTATTGGCTTGAAGTGGTGGATCTGGTCGAGCATGCCAACCGCCTGGCGGGCGAATTGTCCTACGGCCAGCAACGCCGGCTCGAGATCGCGCGAGCCATGTGCACGGCGCCGGAGATCATCTGCCTGGATGAGCCGGCCGCGGGGCTCAACCCTGCCGAGACCGAAGCCCTTTCGAAGATGATCCGAGTCCTGCGGGACCAGCATGGCATCACCGTCCTGCTGATCGAGCACGACATGGGCATGGTCATGAGCATCTCGGACCACATCGTTGTGCTCGACCACGGACTGGTCATTGCTCAAGGTGGGCCTGAGGCTATCAAGCACGATCCCAAAGTCATCGCTGCCTACCTCGGCGCGGAAGAGGAGGAGGTGGCATGAGCACCGCACCCCTGATCGAGTTCAAGGACGTAGACGTGTTCTACGGCCAGATCCACGCCCTGAAGAAGGTGAGCCTGCATATCAACGAAGGGGAAACGGTTAGCCTGATCGGCGCAAACGGAGCCGGTAAGTCCACGTTGCTGATGTCGATCTTCGGCCAGCCCCGTGCGGCATCCGGGCAGATCATCTACCGGGGCGCGGACATTTCGAAGAAGTCTGCCCATTTCGTGGCATCCAATGGCATTGCACAGAGTCCGGAAGGTCGGCGGGTATTTCCAGACATGACCGTCGAGGAAAACCTGCTGATGGGCACGATTCCGATCGGCATGAAGTACGCTGAAGAAGACAAGCAGCGCATGTTCGATCTGTTTCCGCGCCTGAAGGAGCGCCGCAATCAGCGAGCGATGACCATGTCCGGGGGCGAGCAGCAAATGCTTGCAATCGCACGGGCGCTCATGAGCCGACCCACGCTTTTGCTACTCGATGAACCCTCGTTGGGACTGGCGCCCATCGTCGTGAAGCAGATCTTTGCAACCTTGCGCGAATTGGCTCAGACGGGGATGACCATCTTCCTTGTCGAGCAGAACGCCAACCATGCGCTGAAACTCAGCGATCGCGCCTATGTAATGGTCACGGGTGAAATCCGTATGACCGGGACAGGGCGGGAGCTGTTGGGCAACGAGGATGTGCGAAACGCTTACCTGGGCGGGCATTGAAGCTCGCATAACGCAAGGGTGCCTGCGATTGTGGATCCTTATCAGCTCCGGGTAAGGCGCCTGGCCGTAAGGTGGGTTACGCTGCGCTAACCCACCTTACGGTAGTGCGCGCCTATTGGGCCGGATCTACCCCTGGTTGATAGGTAATCAAGGCAGCATCTTCATGGTCATGGCTGCGTTGGTGCCAACCGTAGGGTGGAATCCCGCAGGGCTTCCACCGTTCACCTCGAGCGCTGCGATCGCTGACGCAGAGGCATGATGCGGGTGGCGTGCCTTCGGATAAAACGCTGCCGTGATCTATTCGTCAGGCGAGTCGGCGCTCGCCATTTGGTGGGTTACGCTGCGCTAACCCCCCTACGGTAGTGCGCGCCCATTGGGCCGGATCTACCGCTGGTTGATAAGTTATCAAGGCAGCATCGTCATGGTGCATGGCTGCGTTGGTGCCAACCGTAGGGTGGAATCCCGCAGGGCTTCCACCGTTCACCTCGAGCGCTGCGATCGCTGACGCAGAGGCATGATGCGGGCGGCGTGCCGTCGGATAAAACGCTGCCGTGATCTAGCTGCTGACCAATTCGGCGCCGTGTATTCGGTGGGTTACGCATCGCTATCTCCCGCGTGGGGCGCGTCGCCTGCAATCAAACCCCGCCGTCTCGCTTAACAATCCAATATGACGGTCTGGTTACCAATTAAAGACCTCTGTGTCCGTAATCCTTGGACCTGCAGCCCTCTTATTCCAATCCCCTCGCTTCTTTAGGCTTGCCACCGTCCTGACGCACTGCGGCAGGGCATTGCTCCTCGCAGCAATTCGCATCCCATTGGTTTGTCGGGCCGTTCGGAGGACCCCATCCCGCCGCGCGGTGCCGACTTTTTTTCCGGCAAGCCAGGGAAGAACAAAAGCAACGCGACCACGCTGCCAGCCAAGAGGCGCCGGACGACCCGGCCACACCATTAAGGGAATGGAATACATGCAAACCGTGAAAATCAGCGCCTTGGCCCTATCGGTCATGGTGGCGGCTACCCAGATGGCCGTAGCCAGCCAGCAGCCGGAGTCGAAGGGCTTCGTCGAGGGCTCGAAGCTCAACGTGAAGAACCGCAACATCTACTTCAAGGACGACTTCCGTAGCAGCGGCGCGCCGAAGAGCTACACGGAAGAGTGGGGCCATGGCCTCATCGGCACCTTCCAGTCGGGTTTCACGCAGGGCACGGTAGGCTTTGGTGTCGACGCGCTTGGCATGGTTGGCCTCAAGCTCGACACCGGTCGCGGTCGTGTGGGCAGCGGCCTGTTCCCGGTAGGGGACGACGGCAAGGCGCAGGACGAATTCTCGCAGGCTGGCGCGGTGGTCAAGGCGCGTGTCTCGAACACCACCTTCAAGTACGGCGATCAGATCATCAGCAACCCGGTGTTTGCCATGTCTGACAGCCGCATCCTGCCGGAAACGGCACGCGGTGCACTGATCACCAGTGAAGAGATTGACAACCTCGTCCTGCAGGCCGGTCACTTCACGTCCCTCAGCGCTAAGGCTGCCACCGGGCATGACTCGATCGTCCGTGGCGGCCAGACGCTGAAGTCCATTGACTTCATTGGCGCCAACTACATCGTTAACGATCAGCTGTCGGGTGCGGTGTTCTATTCCAACACCGAGGACTTCTTCCGCAAGTGGTACGGCAACCTGAACTTCGTGCAGCCGCTCTCCGACAAGCAGGCGCTGTCGTTCGATTTCAACATCTACGACACCAAGAGCATCGGGCAGGAGTATCTCGGTGACCTGAGCAACCGCGCCTGGAGTCTCGCGGCAGCGTATAGCGTCGGCGCGCATCGCTTCACCGTGGCTCATCAGCGGATTTCAGGCCGTGGCGGCTACACCTACAAGATCGACGGTGGCAGCTCCATGTTCCTCGCCAACTCGGTTCAGTATTCGGACTTCAACTTCGAAGACGAGCGTTCGTGGCAGGCCCGTTACGACCTGAACATGAAATCCTTTGGCGTACCGGGTCTGACCTTCATGACCCGCTACATCCGTGGCGACAATATCACCACCAACCAGACCAACAACGGCAAGCAGTGGGAGCGTGATATCGAAGCCCGCTACGTCGTGCAGGGCGGTCCGGCCAAGGACCTCAGCCTGCGCGCACGTTACGCGACGCACCGCAGCGCCGACGTCGAGCGTGACGTGGATCAGCTGCGCCTGATCGTCGAATACCCGCTTAGCATCCTCTAAGCGGCTCCCGGGGGGGGGGGACAAAAAGACCGGCTTGGCCGGTCTTTTTCGTTTAATCAGGCATGGATAGTCAAACCAGTCTGGCTGTCGGCACGACCAGGATATTTGGATTGGATGCTCAGTAGCGGCGTACGTCACTCCAGTCCTTGAGCCGGTGACACCTGCGTACCGTTCTTCGCTGGATCGAACACATCGCTGAGTTGAAGCCCCAAGGCTTACTCTGTGTGCCGCAGTAAAGCGCATGGCCCGCATGTGCAGCGGTGGGGTATCCGCAGTCGCCCTATCCGTAAACCTGTCGCGCCTCGTTTGGGACATCGGCCCTTACGGCCGAGCAACGTGTTTTTGCGCTGCCAAGAGCAGGTGCCCACCACGCAATCCGCAGCATCCGGCCCGGTAGTGCGCTTTGCTTCGTTGCGGGTGCCCTTGCTTCATCGCTAATTCAACGGTAACAGCCGAGTAGCCCCCTATACAGAGCCATGCAGGGGCGTTCGCCTCTCCCAGGGTTTCACTGGCGCTGAATCCCGCTCGAAAAGTCATGCGCCGCGCGTGACGGCGGGACGCTTCAATGCCGCCTGCCTGGCCGCGAATCCGCCATCCAATTCTTCCACCTGCCGATCGATAAAAGTGCCGAATCCGAATGGGAGCGTCTTGGCCGACGGAAGCGGTGCAGTCGGGGGCGGATAAGAAAGCGCCGACAGCTACTCTAAACGCTTGGAATGCTAAAGGTGATCTGAAGCGCTCAGCCCCGGCCATGGTTTAGCACGGCCGGGCCTGTGTTGGACTGCTCGGTTGAACCCGAGGCCGCCCGCCGGCATGCCTCGGGGCTTCGCTCAAACGCCGGGGAGGCGTTTGCGGCCTAGCACTGTCAGGCTTACCAGCAACGCCGTCGTGCTGAGGATGGCGACGCAGCTCATGGCCATGCCCATGCCTGGGGAGCCTTGCTCGAACTGGGCGAACACGAAGGTAGACAGGGTCATCATGCCGGCGGGGGCGACCATCAGCGAAGCCACCAGCTCTCTGGAGGCAATGGCAAATACCAACAGCATCGCCACGATCAGGCTTGGCGCCATGGTGGGCAGTACGATGCGCCGGAACGCCGTAAAGAAGCCGGCGCCGCACAGACGCGCTGCGGCTTCCAGGTTTTCCCCCATCTGCCGCAGCGCAGCGGATGCGTAGCGTACGGGATAGGGCAGCAACAGACAGCTGTACGCCAGCAACAGCATCACGGCGGTGTTGTAGATACGGATGGGCCAGTAGGACTGATTCCACGCGAGAATAAGGCCGACGGCCACGACCACGCCCGGCATGGCATTCGGCAACAGGGTCAGGGCGTCAAGCAGGCGGCTGCCGCGTGTTGCGTTGCGCACCACCAGATACCCGGCCAACGCCCCAAGAATGCCCGTCAGCAGGGCCGTTCCAACGGCAAGCGACAAGCTCGTCACCAGAGCCTTGATCGCCATGGCGTTATTGGCAAGCGCTTGGAAGTGCCGGGTGGACAGGTTATCCAGCGTCAGCCCGCCGGACAGCGTTCCGGTAAAGGCAGTGGCCAGCATCGCCCCCAGCGGCACTATCACGGCAATGCCCGCGACCACAGCAAACAGAAACGTGACCGGCCACCGCCAGATACCAAGCTCACCAGGCACCAACGGCGTGGGCTTACCCGTCTCCGTTACAAATGAACGGCGGGTTACCAGCCAGTGCTGAAGATAGAACGCCAGCAGCGCGAGCATCACCAGAATCAGCGACAGCACCGACGCGCCCGGAATGTCGATGGGCCAATCGGAAAAGCGCTCATGAATGGCGGTAACGAGCACCCGGTAGCCGATCTGTGCACCGAGGGTGGCTGGCGTACCAAACTCCTCGATGGTCAGCGCGAACACCAGCAGCAGGCTGGCAGCGATGCCGGGCGTGGAGAGCGGCAGGCTGATTCGCCAAAGCGTGCGCCAGCGACCTGCGCCGCACACGCGAGCTGCAAAGGCATATCGCCCACCGACGGCCTGCAGCGTACGAGAGACGGCAAAGTACACCACTGGGAAAACGTTGAGCACCATCACGAAGACGATGCCTGACAGCGAAAACAGGAAGCCGCCGGCGTGGCTGCCGGTCAGCTGCTGGGCGTATCCGCGTGGCTGCAGCGTAACGATCCAGGCGAATGCCGCGATGTAGGGCGGAATCATGAAGGGTATCAGCATCATGAGGTCCCACAACCGCGCACCGGGCACGCGCGTCAACGCGCGTAGCGCACCCAGCGGCACACCGACGAGGGCGCTTGCGGCAACTACCAGCAACCCGAGCGTCAGCGTGTTGCCGACCAGCCCCAGCAGGGCTGGCTGGCTGAGCAACGTACCCAGCACGGCAAAGGGCGCCGACAGATCACCCTTGGCGAAACCGGGAAACACCGCCTGAAGCAGGACGTAACCCAGCGGCATGCCCACCAGCATGATGAGCATCGCCCCGGTTATCCAGGTCATCAGCCTGGCGCCGCCGAAGCGGGCCAGGCGTGGCATCGGCGCCGTGCTGCTCATCGTTCGGTGATGCTGCGGAAGCGGGCAAGGATCTGCTCGCGCTGCTGGTTCATCGCGTCGCTATCGACGTCGATCAGCTTCATGTCGGTGAGCCCCGGCCGGTCCACTTTCACGTCGGTGCGCGCCGGCATGAGATAGGCTTCCGCGACACGCTGCTGGCCCTTCTCGGAGAGCACGTAGTCCACGAAACGCTTGGCGTCTTCCGGCATCTTCGACGATTTGAGGATCATCATCGGGCGCGCCGAAACCACGGTGCCGCTCTTCGGAAAGACCACGTCTATGTGTTCACCCTCGGCCTTCTGGCCGAGCGATACATAGTCCACCGCGCCGAAAACGACTGATTTCGCTCCCTGCAGCACCGGGTTCAATGCACGTGCATTCGGGCCAGCCACGAGCATGCCGTTGTCCTTGAGTTGCTGGATCAGCTTCCAGGTTTCGTCTTCGCCGTTGGCCGAGATCAGGCCGCTGAGCAGTTCGAACGCAGCACCGGATTGGGCCGGGTCAGGCATCGTGACCTGGTCCCGATAGGGCGCCTTGGTCAGGTCCGACCAGTCTTCAGGACGTGGCGCCTGGCTGTCGCTGTTCCAGACCAGAGCAAGGGCGGTCGCGCCTTGGGCGACGTAGTTATCTGTCTTGAGGTTATCCGGTACGTGCTCGGCATTGGGCGAGCGATAGTCCAGAAGCAGCCCGTCCTCGGCAAGCGCCTTGGCGCTGTCCCAGGAGGCCGAAATGACGACGTCGGCCAGCGGGTTGCTACGCTCGGCCTCCAGGCGTGCCATGAGCTGCCCGGTGGTGCTTTGGAACACGTTCACGTCCACACCGGTTTCAGCCTTGTAGTCGGCGGCCAGTTGCTCGATGAGCGAAGCAGGGTTTGCGGTGTAAACAGTAAGCGGGGCCGCCTGGACCAATGGGGTGAGGCCCAGGGCAGCAGCGAACAGAGCAGTGCGAAGCATGGCGATCTCCTTGATGACGCCGGGTGTTTATGCGTGAGTGCAGGTCAGGTGAAGCGGCTCGCCTGCGCTGTCCCATGCGCGAAGCGGGCGGTCGACCCTGAGGCCGACGGTAGTGCCGGCAGCAGGCGCGTCGGGAGCGTTGATACGCACCTCGATCCCGTTCCACAGCCGAATGCGTAGAGAAAAGTGGTCCCCCTGGAAGAGCGCATGAGCAACGGTCCCGGTCAGCAGCCCCTGCGCCGGCGTGCACAACGAGAGCGCTGCACGCGGGACGAGGACTTCCAGCAAGCCATCGACGGGACGGTCCGGCACGAGTGCCAAGGCGCGATCGCCCATCAGAAGGCGGCCGCCGTTGGCTTCAACGCTGACCAGCGCGCCGATGTCGAGAAAGCGTGCGACATTCGCGGTTGCTGGGCGGTGATACAGGCCTTGAGGCGTATCGATCTGCGCCAGTCTTCCATCCAGCAGTACGGCAACGCGGTCGGCCAGCGTGAACGCTTCATGCTGGTCGTGCGTGACGAACACGGCGGTAAGCCCCAGCTCATCGATCAGTCGCCGAATGTCCAGCGCCAGGCTTTCGCGCAGGTTGCGGTCCAGATTGGAAAGAGGTTCGTCCATCAGCAAAAGGCGTGGCGTCGCCACGATGGCGCGAGCCAGGGCGACACGTTGCTGCTGGCCACCCGACAGCGTAGCGGGCGCTCGGTCGGCGAAGGCCTCCAGGCTTGCGAGCGTCAGCGCTTCCATGACGCGGCGATCGCGATCCGCGCGTGGCACGCGCTGCATTTCCAGGGGGAACGCAACGTTCTCGCGGACGCTCATGTGAGGCCACAGGGCGTAATCCTGGAACACCATGCCAAGCTTTCGCTGCTCCGGTGCCAATTGCCGGTCCCTTGCGGCGACACATTCACCGGCCAGGCGTATTTCTCCGTCGTCGATGGGGTGAAGCCCGGCGATGCTGCGCAGCAGTGTGGATTTTCCGCCGCCTGACGGTCCGAGCAGCGCAAGGACCTCGCCGCTTTCCAGTCGAAGATCGATGCCATCCAATGCGGCGCGCTCACCAAAGCGTTTGACCAGGCCGGTGATTTCGAGCGCAGGCGCGGACGCCTTGGTGCGCAGTTCAGGGGGAAGCGAGGCAGGCTGATTCATGGGAAGGCGAGTGTGTCCGAAACGGGAAATTCAAAGGCAGCGATCTGGTCCCGGGGCAGGGCGGTCGGTGCGTTGAGGGTCAAACGGGCGTCGCCTACGGCCACGCGAATGCGCCAGGTGCGTCCTTCATTGATCGAATGCAGCACCTGGCCCTGCAGCGTATTCATGGGTTCATCGCAGGCGACGCCTTTGGCCAGTCGAACACTGCTGGCTGGAATCATTACAGTGACCGGACCGGTGTCGGTTGCCCTGTCCGTGGCCTGCCACCGGGCTCGAATCTCCTGGCCATGAAGATCTGCGGTGCAGTGGCCATCGGCGGCTGGGCGGGCCATTGCCGGGAGCCGATTGTCGTAGCCGGCCAGGGCTGCGACCCAGGGGGAGGCGGGCGAGGTGAACAGCGCACTGGCGTCACCGAACTGCTCGATTCGGCCATCCTTGAGCACCATCAGGTGATCGCCGAACGCGAAGGCTTCGAGCGGGTCGTGGGTTACGTAGATGGCGGTCTTGCCGAGACGAGACAGCAGTTCGGCAAGCTCGTGACGCATCTGCTGGCGAAGTTGCATGTCCAGGTTCGACAGGGGTTCGTCGAACAGCAGCAGTTGCGGATCGGTGGCCAGCGCACGGGCAATGGCGACCCGCTGTTGTTGGCCGCCGGACAGCTGACCGGGCAAGCGATCGGCGTATGCGGCGATCTGCAGGCGAGCCAGCAACTCGTCGACCCGCGCATCGCGCGCAGCGCGGCTCATGCGGTTGAGCCCATATCCGACGATCTTGCGAACATTCATGTGCGGCCAGAGCGCGTAGTCCTGGAACACTATGTTGACCCCTCGGTGCTCTGGCGCCAGGCCGCGGCCGGCACTGGCGATCACCCGTCCGCCCAGTCGGATATGGCCTTCGCTCGGGACTTCGAGGCCAGAGATGAGCTTGAGCAGGGTGGATTTGCCACAACCCGAGGGACCAAGTACGCACAATACTTTGCCTGTCTCCAGGCGCAGTGAGAGACGGTCCAGGGCGGTTGTCCCACCGTAGCGGTAACTGAGGTTTTCTATTTCAAGCATGACGGGGCGTTCCCTGTGGCTCGGGAGACGGCGCTGCCGATGGCATCGCAAAGCGGCGGACCAGCACATGGGTCAGCAGAATCAGTGCCACGACAGTGATGCCGGCAACCAGCGTGAAGGCGGTGGACAGGCCATAGTCGCCCTGTTGAAAGAGACGATCGATGGTGACCGGCAGCACCTCATAACCGGGTGGATGCAGCAGTGAGGTGATCGCCAGGTCGAACACGCTGGTCCCGAAAGCGGCCAGCCCGGCAGACAACAACGCGGCGCCACACAGCGGTACGAGAATGGTCAGCAGACGTCGGCCCAGCGAGGCGCCTTGCAGTGAAGCCGCCTGAAGAAAGGATGCCGGTACCTGTCCCATGGCACCAAGCACGACGCGAATGGCAATCGGAATCGCGCCCGCCATGGATGCCAGAACCAGAATGGCAGGATGGCCGTAAAGCCGGACGCCCAGCGCATCGGCAACCGGATGATTCCAGACGAAGATAAAGCCGACACCGATGATGACACCGGGCACAGCCAGCGTGGCCGTGCAGGTGATGTCGATGAGTCGGTTCAGCGAGAAGCGGCTGAACGTCAGTAGATACGCGGCGAATAGCGAGACAGCCAGGCTGCCCAAAGCCGCCAGCGTCGCGATGGAAAGCGAGTGGCCAAGTGCCTGACGCAGGCGGGAACCGTCCGCCAGGGCGGCCTGGTAGTGCGCCAGGGTAAAGTTCTCCGCAGACAGCCCGGCGCCAACACGTTCAGTGAGTGATACCCCCAGGCTGGTTCCCATCGGAATGCCCAACGCAATCATCAGAAAGACGATGGTCAAGGCCGTTGCAAGTGGGCTGTAGGCATGGCGGGCTGGGGTATGAGCGCGCGCTCTCGCAGTAAGGAAGTCATGCCGAGACCGGCGCAGCAGCCAGAAATAGAGGCTGACGGCGACCGCCAGAATGATAACGAGATAAAAGGACAGGACTCCGGCCAGGTCGAACCGGATAGGCGACTGATTGATGGCTGCGTAGATGGTGTAGGGCAGCATCGGGAAGCGATAGCTCGTCGCCAGCGCCGCGGGCAAGCCGAAGTCGCCGATGGTATCGATGAAAACCAGCACGGCGCCTGACAGGATGGCGGGCAGCAGCATGGGCAGGCGCACTGTGGTCAGAACGCGGCCCGGTTTGGCACCACAAAGTTGGGCGGCGTGACCGTACTCGCGAACATGCCACTGCAGGGCCGCCGATACGGCGAGGTAGGCGAAGGGGTAGTTTTTCAGGCTCATGATGCCGATGAGCCCGAGTGGCGAAAAGATCAGGGCCGGCAGTCCATCCAGGCCGAACCATTGCGCCGCAACGCCATCGCGGATCGCAAACAGGATCCAGCCTTGTGCAATCACGAAGGACGGCATGACGAGCAGCGCCCAGGTGCACGCATCCAGAGCGACTGCGCCTCTAAACCGCACGCTGTGCCGCAGCATCGCAAGCGCCGTTCCGATCAAACCACCCATGAGCGCAGTGCCGAAAGCCAGCTCCAGCGAGTTGAACAGCGAGACCTGCCACAGGCGCCGCTGGAAGATCTGCAGGAGGTTGTCGACCCCGGCAAAAGCCCACTGGCCGTTCAGGGCGCCGGGAAATAATGCCTGGATGAGCACCATGGTCATCGGCGCCACGATAAGCACCACCAGCAGCGCAGACATGGCGATGCCCAGGACCGTGTCCGGGCTCAAGCGGCGGCGGGAAAGCCGCGGAGTAGTCCTCAGCGAATGGGCCGCATCCGACATCAGTTCACAGCCTGGTCGGCAAACCAGTTCTTGATGTCTGCTTCGTGCTCGGCCGCCCAGTGAGCAGGGGCGATGTCATAGCGCGCGGTTGCGGGGGGGCCAAAGGCAAGCGGCTCCACGCCCTCTACCGGCGACAGAAAGAGGCCGTCCTTGCCACCGTTGTCGGTGAGAAATTGTTGAGTGGCAGGCGCAAGCATCCAGTTTACGAATGCTTCGGCAGCTTCGAGGTTCTGGCTTTTGGCCTGGATCGCAACACCGCGAGAGGAGGCGGGCGCGCCGTCTTCCGGCCAGATCACCTCGACCGGTGCGCCGTCGTGCTTGAGGGTGTACGCAAAGGGTGACGACAGCATCGCCGCCTGGATTTCCCCCGCGGCCAATGCACGCGCCACTGGGCCATTGGTGCGGAAGACCCGTAGCTCGTTATCGAGAAGTCCCGTGTAGAGCGTGCGAGCGGCGTCCATCCCCAGGGTGTGATGCTGCGCTGCAACACAGGGGTAGGCTGGAGCGGCAACCGCAGGGTCAGCCTGGCCTATCTCGCCGCGATAAGCTGGCGCAGTCAGGTCGGAAAACGACGTCGGCGGCGTCTTTATGCGGTCCGTCCGATATGCGATTACGCAGGATGCGGTCGCGCCCGCGGGCATCCATGCCGCATCCTCGGGCACCAGTGCACGGCCCTGCTCGGTCAGGTGTCTGGCATTTTCCGGCGTCCATCCTCGGCGCAACTGCCCTTCGGAATTCAGGTTGTAAAGGCTGCCCAGTCCATCGAACAGTACGACATCCCAGTGGGGATTGTTGCGCTCGGCCGCGATGCGAGCGAGCAGGTTGCCGCCGCTCATTTGCACCACTTCGATGTCATGCCCCGTATCCGCCTTGAAGCGCTCGCCGATGATGTCCTCGAAGTCGTTCGTGTACAGCACCAGCGTGTTTGCCCAGGCCTCATTTGCCACCAGCAGGCCCGGCAGGATGCTCAACGCAAACGCCCCGGCGAGGCGACGCAGGTGGATTGCGGGTGGCGTGGAGCGAGAGCGGGACATGGGGATTCCTTTCGATTGAATGCGGCGAGGTTATTGCCGTTTTGTTTCAGTCATGTGTCCGAAGGCTGACGCAGGCATCGCGGACAGAAACGAGCCTAATCGTTTGGATAAGGGAAAGAAGTGGCGCGGGCGTCCGATGATTGCGGACTGGAGAAGCCGCAATCTGTCATCCGGTTGTCATCATTCGCTGGTATCCAGTGCGGCTCTATCCACAGCGGCGCTATCAAGAGGAATGATGCTCAAACAGACGCAGTCCATTAGCTCGAACGGACGCCGGAGCATCGGCAGCGACTCCTTACCGCAAATAATTGCGTTCGTCAGTGCAGTCAGGCATGGCGGCTTTTCCGGAGCGGGCCGGCGGCTCGGGCTGTCCGCCTCGGCGGTCGGCAAAAGCGTCAGTCGGCTGGAACGCTCGCTCGGTGTCCGTCTTCTGCAACGCACGACGCGCAGCATTACGCTGACGGAAATTGGCGAAGGTATCTTCGAGCGCTACACCGATGCGCTGGAGCTGTTGGGGCAGGCAGAACTGCTTGCGAGCGACGAAGCATCGATGCTCACTGGAACGCTAAGGCTGGACCTGCCGAGGGTATACGGGGCGCGTGTCATCGGCCCGATGCTGGCGCGGTTCGCGACAGTGCATCCGTCGCTCGGTCTCGACATTCGCCTGAACGACGAGATCTGCAATATCGTCGAGGATGGCGTCGACCTGGCGATTCGTATTGGCGGGGTAAGCGAGAGCCGCCTCGTTGCACGGCCGTTCGACACGCAGGAGCAGGTCGTGGTCGCGTCGCCCGGCTACCTCGCCGAACGCGGCCGACCTCTGACACTCGAAGAGCTGCCCTATCACCAATGCCTGGGCTTCCGGCATGCATCGCATGGCAGGGTTCGGCCCTGGCGGTTCCATCGAGGTGGCGAAGAGATTCAACTCAACATCGAGCATCGCTATATGTTCGATGAAGGCATCGCTCTGAAACGCGCGGCTGAGGCGGGCTTCGGCATTGTGCAGATCCCGCGTTACATGGTCGAACGGGCGGTCAGTGAGGGCTCTCTGGAATACCTGCTTACCGAACAACCACCCGCACGGGATGCCATATCGCTCGTCTACGCGAGCCAGGCACGCCATTCGCCGAAGCTGCGGGCGTTGGTGGACTTCCTGTTATCGGAATCGAGCCAGGGGCGTATCGGGCCAGTCCCCGGCTGAAGGCGTATCGCCGCTGGATTCAATCGAGAACGCTGTTTTCTCTTTCAAGCGTCGAATGCAGTTCGGCTTATTGGAGACGGTAGTGGTGCAGGTTCGAAAGGCGGGGCGTCCAACCGGGTGTGGCCCGGCGTCGTGGCGTGTTCCGGAGATGCTCGCTCCCGTCGCGACACGGAAGGGTGCCGGCACGGCTAGGCGGGCCAGAGAGGTGGTGATTCGGATTGTGTTGGCCCACGTGTGATCAGGCCGAGAATGACCCACTGATGTGAATCCGCGCAGAACGTTGCAGGCCAGCTGCTTTACGGTAATCAGTCTGGCGCCCCGCATGTGCGGGGCGCAAAGGAGGACTGGCTGCCAATCAGGGTTGCGCCTCGACCAGGATCAGCCAATGGTGCGTCCCAGTGGGGTGCGTTCGAAACCATTCTCAGCGACGGTCTGGCCCAGCGGAGTGCGCTCGAAGCCATCTTCAGCGACGGTCTGGCCCTGCGGAGTGCGGTCGAAGCCGTCTTCGGCAACGGTCTGGCCCAGCGGAGTGCGCTCGAAGCCGTCTTCGGCAAATGCCTGACCGTGTGGACCACGCTTGG